>Ga0255346_1000017_pt1 | contig 348922 bp, 346 predicted proteins | sample wastewater_treat_FD_194410 | JGI IMG/M metagenome (GOLD analysis project Ga0255346, IMG submission 194410) | Wastewater microbial communities from Lulu Island WWTP, Vancouver, Canada - plant22 | ecosystem: Engineered > WWTP > Wastewater > Unclassified | place: Canada: Vancouver, British...
TTCCTCTCCGGCTTTAACCTTTCCCAGGATTTCTTGTTTAACTTCATTGTTAATTGTGCTCATTTGGTACCTCCTAAAACTATTAAACCATTTTCGCTAACTGGTCTAGTTTAAGGGGTACCGGTCAAAGACTATCATAATCGTATTTCGTTACAACATTTCACAAAAATTTATTGCACTACCTGCAAAATTAAATAGCTCAATAAAGAATAAACATATTTCACTATTCCACTGGATATACCATCATATAAAATCATAACTACCCCTTCTGATTATTTAATTTTCTTCTGTCATCACTCAAATTATCCAATGTCATCTATATTTTTGCCTATTTTTGTCCTTCGACGACAACATATTGTAGTAAAATCCTACATTTTGTCCTCTGAACCATAATACGTCATCGTTATTATCCTCTTAACGTGCCTTGAGAGGATAATAATGATGTCATAGGTTGATATTAGCCCCTTGGTGGAAGTAGATACTTCTGGATTCCTGTTTATGCAAACCATTTATTTGCTAAGTTCTGTCTACTCTTTTCTTTATAATTCACTTCTTGAGATAGTCTTAATATTCCTTTTGTTGGATCATAATGATCACTTAACTTACCTCTTGAAAGTTCAATTGGTATATTTTGCAAACCATGTTGATCTAATAATCTTCTTGCAACTTGAACTCCTGTATATCCTCTATTTGTTGGTACTCTCAAGTATTTGTTAAAGTTTGATTGTACCTTACTTTGAGCATAAATCGTTAAAATACTGCCGGAATTAAAATAATCATGGTTGGATCAAATCTAAAATAACTAAAAGGATAAAACATTGTCATCACTCCTTGATTTAAAGTTTTTAGTAATCCAGTTCCCTTAATACGCTTTTAAACTGAATAGTAAATAGTATACTGGTTACTGTAACAGCAATAATATCAGCTATTGGCTCTGCTAAAAATACTGCATTTACCTTATTTTGCAAAAATAAAGGTAATATATATATTAGTGGGATTAAAAGGAGTATTTTACGCAAAATAGCTAAAAATACAGATGTCTTTGCATTTCCCAGTGCAATAAAAGTTTGTTGACAACTGATTTGAATTCCAAATAGCAAAGAAGCAGCCATATAAATTCTCATTGCTTTAATAGAAATATTAATCAATTCAGCATCCTTCGTAAACATTTTAGCAAATATTTGTGGTGATAACATTGTGATTGCCCACAATCCTATTGAATAAATTAGAGATAACTTAAGTAGTAACAAAAATGCTTCCTTAACCCTCTTACCATTACCTGCTCCATAGTTAAAACTAATAATTGGTGTAGCACCTTGGGTAAGTCCCATTAAGGGAAGCATAGATAATTGCATAACACTTGATAGAATCGTCATTGACCCAACTGCTAAATCTCCACCGTATTTGAGTAAAGATGTATTAAATGATATAGCTAAAATACTTTCTGTTGATTGCATAATAAATGGTGATAATCCAAGGGCAATACAAGGTAATAACACCTTAAAATCTATCCTTAAATATTTTTTCTTGATTTTTAATAAGGTCTTATCTCCTGTAAGAAACTTCATAACCCATAATGCAGAAACTCCTTGTGATATTATAGTTGCTAAAGCTGCACCTTTTACTCCCATATTAAATACAAAAATGAAAATAGGGTCTAGTATAATGTTTAATATTGCCCCAACTAGTACTGTAAGCATACTTGTTTTGGCAAATCCTTGTGCAGTAATAAATGCATTTAGACCTAAAGCGAGTTGTACAAATAGTGTTCCATAAGCACAGATATTTAAATAATCCAATGCATAGTTTATAGTATTTTCACTGGCACCAAATGTCATTAACATTTTCTCTCCAAATATAAGAACCACAGCTGTTAATGCAATTGAAATAAACACTAATGCACTTGTACAGTTTCCAAGTATTTTCTCAGCAGTATCCTTATCTCCTTTTCCCATCATAATTGAAGAACGTGGCGCACCACCCATACTAACTAAAGCAGCAAATGCTGATATAACCATAATGATTGGCATGGTCACACCAACTGCTGTTAAGGCAGTAGCCCCTACATTAGGAATATGTCCAATATACATTCTATCTACCATATTGTACAAAAGGTAAATAATCTTTGCTGTAATTGCAGGAATAGCCATACTAAAAAGTAACTTACTTATATTTTTTGTCCCTAATTCATTTTGTTGTTTATTTTCCATCTCTTCTGTCTCCCTTTCATTCTTCAAATTGATCAATGATATTTTGATTCATTTTATTTAATACTGTTTCCATTGCTTGATATTCCTCCTCAGTAATATTATAAGTAAGAATATAAAAAAATTCTTTCTGAGCATCATGTAATTTTCCTACAATTGGAATAGCAACTGGTTCAATTTTTAGATGAATACATCTTTTGTCTATTTCATCTATCTCATATGATAAATAACCTTTTCTATATAAAGAGTCTACGGACTTTGATATCATAGACTTTGACATAGCACGATATCTAGCTATATCCCTTGCGGTGTCAAGTGGACTATTATTATACAAAAATAAAAGTACATCAATTTCATTTTGGGTCAATTGTAATTCCTCAGTTAGTTGATAAAACATCTTTTCATACACTTTTTTTAACTTCCAATTAAATACTAAAAAAATACTGTTTTTATTATTAACTAATTCACTTTTCATTTAAATTCACCTCATTTCTCAATATAGTTCATTATTGAACTATGTTAACATATTTATTTCCCTTTTTCAATACAAATTCCAGTAGTACCATGCCTATCATTAACTAAAAACCTTTATAACTTTGTATTTTACATAAAACTTAACATAAAGATTTTTCTTAACTTTTATTTTTGGCATAAAAAAAGCGAGTTTTCTAGGTTCATTGTTTACCTAAAGATCGCTTCTTTGTTTTAATTATTAAATTTTAGATGTATATACTATTTTCCCTATTTCTTATCTTTTACAACTTTCATGTTTGAAATATCTATACTTACTGATTAGAAATCATTGTATCCCTTTTATATTTTCTTTCTCCTCTCCTATCTAATCTAAAAGAAAGGAAAACAAATAATATAATCACTACTTTACAGAAGGTATTCTAAAAACAAGGTAATCTTAGATAAAAAACCGATGATTATCTTTTTATATACGGAGACTTTACCTTCCTGAACTTTATCATTATATATAAGAATAATCTTTATCTATAATTAAACTCTTATTTAAATCTACTTGAACATTTTCCTTTAACTGTTCTGTAAATTCCCGACTTGAAATGACTACCATAGACTCACTGTTTATATAGCTACTTCTTGCATCAAAATTAAAAGATCCTATCACACTTATAGTATCATCGAATATATACGTTTTGCTGTGGATTGATTATTTCAATGTATTCAAATCTTTATTATATCTTTATAGTTCTCTACTTTGCAAATAGTTTTTAAACTTTTCTGCTCATATTGCATTGAATTGTCTTAAAAGTAGCTATTGTATTCCACCTGAACGGACAGCTTTTATGAATTCTGGCGGATTAATAAAATGAAGCCCTTTATCGTTAATCCAGCTAGTTTCAGAAAGGAGATTCTTCATAGTGTCTGCGTCTAATTCAGGATTTACCTGCCAACCAAGTGCCAGTACACCACATATGGAACAGCCCAACTTTGGCCTCCAACTCCATCATAACGATAGCAATAATCACCTTCAACAAGTCCTTGGGCTAATGTTCGAAAAGATGCTGGTGCATAAATCATATTTTTTGCACTTTCATGTGTAAAGTCCATATCATACCTTGCTGGGTACCCAGGGTTACACTTAGATACATTATTTGGATCAGATATATCATAATATGATGAAAACACAAAATCAGTATGCTCATTTGTAGGACAGTCAATAACCATTATCCCATCTTCTTCGGCTTCAAAAACAGCATTCTCCCACAATTCTCCATTTTTAAACCAACATCTTTAAGTTTTACAAACCAAGACATTAAAAAGCACCTTAATAATTTCATTCTAAATCAATATAAATTATTTAGGGAATCTTAGCTTCACACTTATCTACTGATGTTCATCTATAGTATCTTATTCAACCATTCATTTATCAACCTGATTTTCCTACTTTTGTCCTTGCCATCACTCAAATTATCCAATGTCATCTATATTTTAGCCTATTTTCAAGGGTCAAAAAACGGTGTTCTTCTACCGTTTTTTGACCCTTATTTCGTCTTCAAACCACTACATGTTGTGGTCAACTTCTATTTCTTGCTTTCCGAACCACAATACGTCATCAGAATTATACTCTCAACGTGCCTTGAGTGGATAATAATGATGACGCTTCAAGCTGGTTATTCCTTGGCGGCAGGATACCTTTCTAAAAAAGATAAACGACAGTTTTGATTATTATTTTAAAGCTGCCGCTATGGTAAATATCTGTCATTTAGATATAACAAAGTGTCCTTCGCAGCGCAGCAACTATTTTTTCTTTTACCGTCATGAGGGTGGACATCGCTTTTTCAATTTTAGTTCATCTACTTCGGACACCATTTCCCGAGGTGACCCCAATAGCCCAAAAAGATGAAGGAGAGAAAACGTTGATACTCTTAGTCAATATATTTCTGGTCTATCATTAGATCATTCGCTGATATATACGGATTATGATACAGCTTCCTTTTATCTGGAAGTTTCATCATACGCATAAATGGTGTATTGATTTTTTCAAGCTGTTCAGGCGGTAAATGATACTTGATTGCTTTTTCCGGACAGAAAGAAACACACGCCATACAACAACTGCAATTATGCAAAAATAGGGGGTGTAAGTTCTCCATTGTAATATTTTTCTTCGGGCAAATTTTTGAGCAAATCCCACAGGAAATACAATCATCGGAAACAGAAAACCCTTTATCCACTTCTGCTTGTATAGCCCGATATTTCGGCATCATCTTCGGATAGATCAGCCTTGTCAGCCACCCAGCTTTCGCATAGGTGTTCGTCGCTTTCTTCTGAATCATGCCAGATATCTTTGCAATCTTCCGCTCTGTTGCAGGAACACGCAGTTTTGGAAAGGGAAATGGAGGATAAACAATACAGAGATTTGCAACAGAAAATATCCTTTTTCCGTATTGCAATCTTGCACCTTTCTCTTTTAGGAGTTTATCCAGTACTTCAAAAGAAAACCCGTTGATAAAGCTGGGTGTTGAAACAGCAAAAATATAGGCATTGGGATTGATTTCCAGATCAGAAACAAACTCCTGTATGGCTTCACATATAGTCCAGTGGTACACTGGAAAAACAAATCCAACTATATCCGAATTGATAGCTGGAACATCCGATGGATTGCACCGCATAGAAATGATTTCAGTATTCCCTAGCACTTGTGCAATAACAATTGCTGCTCTCATGCTGTTTCCAGTTCCTGAAAAATAGAAGATTCTATTCTTCATACCTGACTGCATAATATCTTCACCTCCCATCCTTGTCACACTTGTGACATTTTGTATTTTTAAGTATAATTGATTTAAGACAGATTGACAAGGTACGCAGCACAAGTGCTACAAAACATCTGATTTGTGACACTGAATAGAGGAGGCGGCTCATGATACAAGAAATTACTAACCCTATTGCTATCCAGTCCCGGGAATGGTTAACAAACGCTTTGCTTGTTTTAATGGAAGAAAAAGAATTTAAGAACATAAGCATAACAGAAATTGCGACAAAAGCTGATTTATCCCGGCGAACATTTTATCGCATTTTTGAGACCAAAGAAGATATTTTAGTATACTACACGGATAAATTGTTCAGTGAATTTTTGCAATTACTAAATCAAGAATCAGATCATCACTTTGCTGTTACCATCAGGCTTTATTTTCAATTTTGGTATGAGCATAGAAATTTCTTGGAACTATTAAGACGAAATGAAATGCTTCCATTTATTATGAACCAATATTCAAGGTTGTTCCCTGAAGTTTTTCAAATCATAAAAGGAAATCATCCACTCGCTCACAATACCGAGGCATTGTCCTATGCCATGGCTTTTAGCGCAGGTGGCCTATTGAGTATTCTCTTAAAGTGGGCGGAAGGTGGAATGGATAAGACTCCCGAAGAAATAATGCAACTTATGGAGTTCGTGTTTCCATATTCTCTATAACTCTTTCAAAGATCGATTTGTATTTCGTACATTTGCATCCTACTTCAAAGCTACCATCTGGATAATGTATATGAATGAAAAAAATGTCCATATAATTCACCCCATTTGGGGCAACGATATGTTTCATAACCGTGTCCGTCTGCAATAATTGCGTCATTTTTCTCTATCAGATTTCTTAATAAAGATCACCCCACTTCTTCTTGGCATAAGCCCCGTAACAAAAATTTCCCTAAGCTCATCGCCTAAGAAAACAAAAACATATTTGCATATTCACTTAAAATCCTCCAGATTATTTTGAATATCGCCACATTCATTTCTTCTGTAGATGCGGGGAAAGAGGGGGCTGAATAGCCGCAGGGTTTGCAGTTCAGTTTTCATGGTGCATCTATCCTTTCTTTTTGATTTCAGGCAACAAAAAAGCGGCTTTGTTTTTCAGTTACGAAGAACACAGCCGCTTTAAATTGCCCTACAGGGTATTGGCTTTATGAAATTGTCTGCCGGATTGATTCCGGCCTAAAAAAAGAAACATCCCACTTTCTTCTAAAAAAGTAGAGTGCATCTATGAAAAACGAGGGTTCTGAATTTCTCATTCAAAACCCTCGTCAGGCCGCATAAATACTGGGTTTTTCAGCCCTGCATCTATTTTGACCTAATCTTCTGGTCGGGAATACAGGATTCGAACCTGCAGCCTCATGCACCCCATGCATGCGCGCTAGCCAATTGCGCCAATTCCCGTAGCCTGGTTATTTTACTTAATTTTTCCGGTTTTTACTAGCCTTCGCCTTTTATTTGGGTTTTAGTCCTTGACTTCACCCTGTTTTTCTTGTTATCACTATATTGTTAACTTAAAAACATTTTATGAAAAAGAAAAAAACAGTCAAAACTCACTCCGCCCCCAACCAGACTCAAAAAAACGAAGCCATTCGTATTGCCATGGAACAAATCACCAAAGCTTATGGTGACGGTGCCATTATGAAAATGGGCGAAAGAAAGGCTGATATGTCAATTGAGGTTATCCCCACCGGTTGTCTGCCCTTAGATATTGCCTTAGGTGTCGGCGGTTTGCCTCGTGGACGGGTTACCGAAATTTTTGGTCCTGAAGCTTCCGGCAAAACCACTGTTTGTTTGCATGTTGTCGCCGAAGCTCAAAAACTTGGCGGCACCGCCGCTTTTATCGACGTTGAGCATGCCCTTGAACCCACCCGCGCCGCTACTATTGGTGTTAACTTAGACAATCTTTTAATTTCTCAACCCGACAATGGCGAACAGGCTTTAGAAATTGTCGAGACTCTTGTCCGTTCCAATGCTGTTGACGTCATTGTTGTCGATTCTGTGGCTGCTTTGGTGCCAAAAGCCGAAATTGAGGGTGAAATGGGTGATTCTATGATGGGAGTTCAAGCCCGGCTGATGTCCCAAGCTCTCCGCAAACTTACCGGCGCTATTTCCAAATCAAAAACTGTTGTTATTTTTACCAATCAAATTCGTCAAAAAATCGGAGTCATGTTTGGCAATCCCGAAACCACTCCTGGCGGTTTAGCTCTTAAATTTTATGCTTCTGTCCGGATTGACCTCCGCAAAATCGCCAATATCAAAACCTCTTCCGGCGATGCTATTGGATCGCAACATCGGGCTCGGATTATCAAAAACAAAGTTGCTCCGCCGTTCAAAGAAGCTGAATTCGACATCATGAATTCCGAAGGCATTTCTGTTTATGGCGGCTTAGTTGATCTGGCTGTCCAATATGGTTTGGTTACCAAATCTGGCGCTTTCTTCAAAATCGGCGACCAAAATATTCAAGGTCGTGAGGGCGCCAAAAAATATTTCAAAGAAAATCCAAAAATTGCCAAAGAATATCGGGATAAAATTTGGGATCAGGTCAAGTCTGCCGCTGATACCGCTGATATCAAAACCTCTCCGGCTCAACCCAACGAAGACTAATGTTAGTTTTAACTAATATCAAGGCCAGCCGTTTTCCCAACCGGGTCAATTTGGTGTTTTCCGACGGGTCTTACTTACCGTTTTTTATTGATGACACTATTAAACTGTCTCTCAAAAAAAATCAGTCCATTACCCCCAAACTTTTAACCAAAATCACTACCACTTCTTTGACCTATTTGGGAACAGATTACTCTTTGCGCCAAATTGCCCTTTCCCCCAAAACCGAAAAAATTATTGCCGACAAACTTAAACTTTATTTTTCCCGTCTGAAACATAAATTTGCCTTGTTTTCTTCCATTCCCACCGCCAAAATAATTACCAACATTATTCTTCAGCTAAAATCAAAAAAATTTCTCAACCCAGATAATTTTATTAGTTCATTTATTACCAGAAACAAATCCAAATCTGTTTCAGAAATCAAATTTTTACTCCGCCAAAAGGGGATTAACTCTCAGGATATACCCAATCTGCCTTCTCAAAATGACATTGATGCCATCAAAACCATTCTTGCCAAAAAGAAACCAACTCGTAAACTTATGGCTGATTTTAAGCAAAAACAACGTCTTTATGCCTCACTTTTTCGCCGCGGATTTCAGATATCGGACATCAAAACTGCGATTGACGATTACCTTTCCTTAAAGTAAAATATACTGACTTAAAATTAAACTTATTAATTATTAAATTTTATTAAAACTTTTTACCCGTACACTTTTATTTATGATAATTTGTTCTATTTTCCCCTAAAATTTCTCGGGATAGTTGTGTCGTAAAAAGTAATTGGAGGTATTATGTTAGATTTTTTCTTGACTAGAGTTAAAGGTTTATTTTCGACGCCAGCATCAACCCCTAAAATTTCCAAAAAGAAATCAAAGTCGGTTACTAAAGTTGGATCTGTCAATCCTCAATCCGCTGAAAACAAAAACCGAGTCGTTTTTACTCCTAGTAAATCAGCTTCTACTAAAACTGCCCCTACTACTCCCAAACCAGATTTATCACAAGTTAATGCCCAAATTCAGGCTTCACTTCAGCACGCCAAAAAAATGGAAGCCGATGCTAAAGCCAAAGAAACGGAAGTTTTCCAAAGACTTTCATCCTTAGATGAACGGGAAAGGTATTTGCTTCAAAAAGAAAAATCCCTAGATCGGCAAACCGCCGAACTCAAAACTAAGCTTGATAATGTCGATGATCTTTATCGTAAGCAATTGGAAAAATTAGAAACTATTTCTGGTTTGGATGTTGAAAAAGCCAAAAAATTAGTTATCAGCAGCACTGAAAAAAAGATGGCCTCATGGATTGCCAAAAAAATTGAAGAAGCTCGTGATCAAATCCGTCAGAAAGAAGAAGAAATTACCAAAGAAGTCATTGTCGATAATATTCGTCACGGGGTTACTGATTATGTTGCCGAATATACCGTGTCTACCATATCTTTAGCTGATGAAGCTATCAAAGGTAAAATTATCGGTCGGGAAGGTCGTAATATTCGAGCTTTTGAAAAAGCCACCGGTGTTGAACTGGAGTTGGATGAAACCAATGATATTCGAATTTCCTCTTTTGACTCCACTCGTCGCGAAATTGCTCGCTTGGCTTTGGAAAAGCTTATCAAGGATGGTCGGATTCAACCGCTTAAAATTGAACAAATTGTTGCCCAAACCAAAAATGATGTCGAAAAAATTCTTATCAATGAAGGTAAGCGAATTTGTCAAGAAGTCGGTGCTTTTAATCTACCTTTGGATTTAGTCAGAGAAATCGGCAAATATAAATTCCGTTTTTCCTATGGTCAAAATTTAGCTAAACACACCATTGAAGCCACTAAAATCGCCACTGGTATCGCTTATGAACTCAAAGCCGATGTTAACACTGTCCGCTTAGGGGCTCTCCTTCATGATATTGGTAAAATTGTCGCCGACCAAGAAGGAACTCATATTGACCTGGGCATTGATCTGCTTCGCAAATATAAAATTCCCGAAAAAGTAATTAAGTGTGTTTCTGAACACCACGAAGACAAGGGTTTTTCCTCGATTGAATCAGTTATTGTTTACATTGGTGATGCCGCTTCTGGGGCTCGCCCCGGCGCTCGTTATGAAGTTCACGAAGAATATCTTAAACGAATGAAAAATATTGAGGAAGTGGCTCTGACATTTCCCGGAGTTATCAGTGTTGCCGCTTATCAAGCTGGTCGTGAAGTCGTGGTTATTGTTGAACCTAGCCAAGTTTCTGACTCTGAAGCCGAAGTTCTCAGTCACAATATTGCCGAAAAACTCGAGGAAGAAGCTAAATGGGCTGGTCAGATCAAAGTTACTGTTATTCGTGAATTACGCACTAGCAGTATTGTTACTGCTCCCAAGATCAACAAAAATGCGGTAAAAGAAGAATAAAATTACTTGCATTTTCCGCTTATTCCGCTATTATTAAATTAATTATTTATTTAAAAAATAAAAATGACCAAAAAAGATCTTATTGAGATTGTTGCTCAAAAAGCCAAACTCAGCAAAAAAGCTGCCAAGCAAGCTATCGAGACTTTCTTAAACGAAACTATGAAAGCTCTCGCTAGCGGTGAAACTGTTAAACTTTCCGGTTTTGGAACCTTTAAAACCAAAATGTTTAAAGCCAAGACTATTAAAGCCATCGGTTCAAAAGAATCCAAAAAAATTGCCGCCCGACGCATGCCTCGCTATATTCCTGGCACTAAGATCAAAAAAATGGTAAAGTAAACGCAAGTTTACAAAATCCCGATTAAATCGGGATAAATTATAAATTTCAAACCCTCCTGCTTCTGTAGGAGGGTTTTGTTTTAATCATTAAATAACCTGATAAATTAGGAAGGAAAAATATATTTATTAAACAATAAAAATATGGGTTACTACTACAGCGAACTCATTGCTCCCGCCGTTTTATTTGACAATCCAGGTGTCACCGCTTCAGAATATACTCGATTGCTTGATCAGACGGATCGTTATTTTTTATATTCACCAGAAGACCCTTATCGACTAGCAAAAAAACTCTCTTTACCACATACTCGTCAATTTAAAAATTTCAACCAATCAACCACCGATTTTCAAGGTTTAGAGATATTTCCACCATCAATATTCCCTTACCAACCATATGAAGTTAGAGTTCATTTATCAAATACTCTTTTACCTTCCAAAAGATATCAAATCATAGATTGTGATGAGATTAAATCTAATACCATTATTCCCATTGGTGTTCCTTATGAAGAGAAATTTTGTCTTGTAGATAAAGTTGTTCAAATACAAAAAAGAAGTTTGCCAAATAACAACACAGCCTATTACTGTGAAATTGATCCCAAAAAACAGTATTACAATTTTTTTATAGAAGGACGCGAATTAATCAGAAATTTTCAATGCCAGCGTTTTGACAATATCGAAGATTTATTTAAAAATTGGCCTCAATTTGTTCCAGAGAACGTTTACGATTTTTCTGTTAATCATGGCTCATTTTTTACTGGCCATTCAAGTATTGGTATTGAAAATTTTTGTTGGTTAATGAACAACGGTCGGTATTTTTTAGATCCGATCACTTTTGATAAGATTCCTGCCGGTGGCAATATTCGTAAATTTGGAGTTGGATATACCGATTTAATTATTACTTCAGAAATTATAAAAAATAATGGCTTAGATTTGTTAGGTTATAATTCTCGAGACAAAGAGCAAGAAGTTCAACTCCAAAACTTTTTAGATCGTCATCCTCAATCTCGATCTCGTGTCAATATTGCCGTTTGGGATGCTCACACTTCCATTTATGCCAAAAATAAAGGAATGACACATTTTGACTTCATCAGATTCAGAGTTCCGCACGATCCTTAATTATTATCTTTATTAATCTTTCATATACAAAGTACACTCTCATATTCATTTCTATTAAATCTTAAAATAATGTAAAATCATATCAGTTGACACTGAAGAATGTCAGAAAAGAGACCTAAATATGATAGACAGTAAACCATCTCTCTTACAATCTGATTTATTAATTGACACAGAAAGAGAATCGCAAATTCCGCTTTCACTACCATTCTCATATATTAGAGTTAACGACCCAGCTGAAGCTATGGTATCTGAGAAACGAATTTCTAGAAATATTTTTAGTGGGGTTGTTTTACCAAAAACTGACGAAGAAATACTGTCAAAAATCAAAAGTCATATGGAACGACGGGAATGGTTTATGGCGAATGAATGGCGAGAAAAAGGCCAACCAGATGAGCAAATTAGTATCTGTGTAGGAAATAAAGCAATTGAACTTTATAACTACAATAAAGCGTCTTTAACTGATGAACATTTAGCTGTTCTTCAAAGAGTATTCACTCAATTTGGATCCCATTTTCCTCAATTACTTGACCGTTTAAACTATATTCTTATTGATAATAAGCAACCAGAGAGTATTTGGGGTGACGAAGATAAATATCCCCTCAATGGTTTAGCAATGAAAGAATGGCAAGTATTTAAATTTTCACCAAGAGGAGTTAATACCGCAATTCCTCATCGTCTTCAGTTTGTGTCGAACTTTGAAGGTACCGGCGCTCATGAATTAACCCATTTTATAGAAGATTTATTTAGTTCAGCATGGCAAGAAAATTTTAAATGGGGTTATTGTATGGATAATACAGAACGTTTTAAATTTAAAGAAGTTAGTCCTGGTAAAAAACAGTGGTGTGATAAGAATACTGATCAAACATTCCCATCAGGTAAATTTCCTTTTGAAGACTATGGCTTTGTATCTTTTTATGCACAATTAAACCAAAGTGAAGACATTTGTGAAAGTATGGTCGCTTATTTATATGCCCCAGAGTGGCTTCAACAAATATCATCTAAAAAATACAACATTTTCAAAAATATTGATGCCAATCTACAATCACCTGAAGTATCTGTTACCAGGGTTGACAAAGATAAAATTAAACTCCCTGAGATAAAGCCAGAAATAATTACTTACTATATTGAAGAGCCAAAAAATGATTAGGGTTTATACTTATAAGTAAACTTTACAAAGCACTAATTAAGAGATTTATGGACTAACCTATAGTAGCTCTTATTAAAACTAATCAAAAATCGAAGTCTATAAAAACCAAAAATTTGCTAAAATGTTAGGATACATTCCAGTATATTACAATCTAAATAATAACCAAAATGTTTAAAGCCAAGACTATTAAAACCATCGGTTCAAAAGAATCCAAAAAAATTGCCGCCCGACGCATGCCTCGCTATATTCCTGGCACTAAGATCAAGAAAATGGTCAAATAAACGAAAGTTTATTTTTCAGGATCAATAGTTTTTTAAATCCTCCGCGTTTGCGGAGGATTTTTGTTCTCATAAATTACTAATTTTATTATTTATTGTATTTCTCAAAAAATTCATCAATATCTTTCATATGTAGTGGTACGTTCTCATACGCATTTCTTATTTCAAACCCTAAATCAGCTGCCACTAGTGAAGTAAAAAATAAATCAGAACCTTCACCTTTGGTTTTTGCTATTCCATGAAAAATTTTTGACCCTAAAACCGACAACTCATCCAATGATAATTTCCCACTTTTAAAATCATTTATTATTTTCACAAATAAACAATTTCCTTGCTCCAATGTTAAATCCTCAATTTTTCTAAAACCCAACAATTTCAAATAATCAACCAATTTTTTATCAACTGGAACCAATTTAATCATATAACTTTATTTACTTATTTTATCCTAAAAACATTATTCACGGTATAATTGACAATATTAATTATCAAATCAAAAAATGAGTCTTTCAATCGGCATTGTTGGTTTGCCTAATGTTGGCAAGTCAACTCTATTCAACGCTCTTTTGGGCAAACAAGTCGCCGATGCTAGTAATTATCCTTTTTGCACTATTGATCCCAATGTTGGTGTTGTTGGTGTTCCCGATGACAAACTTCCGGTTTTGGCCAAAATTGTCAAAACTGACAAAATTGTTCCTGCTATCGTTGAATTTGTTGATATCGCCGGTTTAGTTAAAGGTGCTTCCCAAGGGGAAGGTTTAGGTAACAAATTTTTAACCAATATCCGTGACTGTGATGCCATCTGTCACGTAGTCCGGGCTTTTTCTGACCCCAATATTCTTAAAGAAGGCTCTGTCGATCCTCAGGGTGATTTTGAAGTTATTTGTGCCGAGTTGATCATCAAAGATTTAGAAACTATTGACAAATATATTGACACCAACAAAAACAATGCCAAAGAAAATAAAACCAAAAAATTTTTATTGGCTCAAACTCTCAAACAGGAATTGGAAAAAGGCAATTTAGCCGTCAATCTTCACCTCGACGATGATGAAAAACTTTTGTTAAAAGAATTTTTCCTTCTTACTGCCAAACCTTATTTTATTGTCGCCAATGTCGATGAAGATACTTATCAAAATATCAACGATTGGAAATTAAATATCAAAGACTGGCAATCAGTTGTTCCGGTCTGTGCCAAAATAGAATTTGAGTTATCCGAATTAAACTCCGATGAAAAAATCGCTTACCTAAAAGAATTGGGGGTTGACAAATCTGGTTTAGAAAGAGTTATTCAAAAAGCCTACGATACCCTCAATCTTCAATCTTATTACACTGCCGGACCCAAAGAAGCTCGGGCTTGGACTGTTACCAAAGGCTCGACTGCTCCCCAGGCCGCCGGAGTTATTCACACCGACTTTGAAAGGGGATTTATTATGGCCGAAATTGTTTCTTATGATGATTTTGTTAAATATCAAGGTTGGTTAGGGGCCAAAGACGCCGGTCGTCTTCGTCACGAAGGCAAAACTTATCTGATGCAACCCGACGATATTGTTGAATTCAAATTCAATGTCTAATTTTTAAAGTTGTTTCTAATTTCTCCAAATCATCCTTTTTGATGTGAGTGAACATAAGTTTAGTTTTAAGATTTTCTTCCTTTATAAAATTAATAATTTTATACATCGTCCAATTACAAAATGATTTTTTAGTCGTTAAATTATCAATAATTCTAAAATCAATATTTTTTGGTATAAAAAGATTGTATTTTTTCTCTCCGTTTTTTATTATTCTTTTATTTTTTCCAAATTGATTAAAACAATTTAAATCAAAATAAGAAAAATTCTTGGGTGTTTTTGCCAATCCAACTATTAAATCTGGCTTTTCTTTTATAATTTTTTTCTTAAATTTTTTAAAATCAATATTTAACTTGTTAAAAACAAATATTTCTCCAAATAAATACGATAATTCTTTTAGAAAAGGATTGGTTCTAAAGGTATAATAAATATATTTCATATATGAACAAATTATTAATTATTTCCGGTCCCACCGCCACTGGTAAAACTGATTTAGCGGTTAAACTGGCTCAAAAATTCAATGGCGAGTTGGTTTCTACCGACTCCTGTCAAATTTACAAAGGCTTAGATATTGGCACCGGCAAAGATCAACCCTCAAATATTCCTATTCATCTTATTGATCTCATTACTCCCGACCAAAAATTTTCTGTGGCTCAGTTTCAAAAAGTCGGTTTGGAAGTTATAAAAAAACTTCATTCTCGAAATAAATTACCAGTATTGGTTGGTTGTAGTGGCTTTTATCTCGATTCTCTTATTAATCCCAATTACACTACTTTTTCCATCAAACCCAATAAATTTTTACGATTTATTTTATCCAAATTTTCCATCAAAACTCTTCAAAAAATTTACAAAACTTTAGATCCTAAAAATTTTTCTAAATTAAACAATTCTGATATTAACAATCATTATCGTCTCACTCGTAAAATCGAAATCAAATTATCCAATAAAAATACTTTATTATCTTCCAATCCAAAATCTGATTTTGATATTCTTCATATTTCTTTAACTGCGCCCCTTGATTTTCTTTATCGTCGCATTGATGCTCGGGTTCAAAAACGACTCGATCTCGGTTTTTTAAATGAAATCAAAAAACTTCTCAAAAAATATTCTTGGACCAACCCAGGTCTTCAAATTGCCGCCTATCAATGCCTTAAACCGTATTTTAATCATTCTTCTTCTCAAATTTTATCCGATTGTCTTCAAAAATGGCGCTATGCCGAGCACAGTGATGCTCGTCGTCAAAGTACTTATTTTAAATCTCGTTATTCTACCACAGCTCATTTTTTTGATATTACCCAAGCTGGTTTCGATAAAAAAATCAATAAATTAGTCGAGCAATGGTATACTAAGCCATGAGTAACAAGAAAATTGAGATTTCTTACAAAACTATTGTTTTTACGGTTCTTTTTTTGATTGGACTTTTTGTTCTCTGGCAAGTTCGGGCTCTGATTATTCTGATGTTTATCAGCTTTATTTTTATGGAAGTTCTCAACCCCGCCATCGTTAAACTGGAAAAATACAAAATTCCCCGACCTCTTGCTATTCTGATTGTTTATCTGATTATTATCGCTATTGTCTCTTTAACCATTGCCGGCATTGTTCCTATCTTAGTTCAACAAACTAGTGATCTAATCAAAACTCTACCGGAAACTCTAGAAGACATCAATATTTTTGGTACCAACGCTATTGACTGGTCGTCTCAACTCAAAGTTTTAGAAAATCTTCCCTCTAGTATCGCCAAAACTGCTGTTTCCCTTGTTTCTAACATTATGTCTGGTTTTGTCATTATGTTTTTAACTTTTTATATGTTGTTGGAAAAGAAAAACTTTTCTAAATATGGTCTACAAGTATTTGGTACCCGAGGGAACCAAAAATTTATGGATATAGTTGAAAAATTGGAAAAACGCTTAGGTAGTTGGGTAACGGCCGAATTTTTTTTAATGACTATTATCGGGGTTATGTCTTATATTGGTTACACTCTTTTGGGACTAAACTATGCCGTTCCTTTAGCTATCTTTGCTGGATTACTTGAAGCTATCCCGTCTATTGGTCCCACAGTAACCACTATAGTAGCTTCATTAGTTGGTTTTACTACTTCTCCTCTTACCGGATTTTTAACCATCGGATTCGGAATTATTATTCAACAACTAGAAAATAATATTATCGTTCCTAAAGTTATGAAACAGACTGTTGGTTTTAATCCCTTGGTTACCATCCTTTTGATTGCCGCTGGCGCCAAACTTGGTGGTGTTGTCGGTGCTATTTTAGCTTTACCTATTTTTCTGACTATTCAAACCGTTTTTGAAGTCCTTATACCTCGAAAAAATAAATAACAAAAACCTTCAAGGAAGTTGATAAGCCGGATTCTGTTTAGGTATTATCTATCTTTTCTCTCTACCTGAGACTCTCAAAGACTAGATATTAACGTCTCAACTTGAGATTTCCACCAAAAGGGTGCTCGTTTCACTTCGCTTCGACAAGTCAAAGCTATTCGTCACTGTAGCATTGCCTCCTGATCACTCAGGACCCTACCTGTTTAGGTTTTGTGTCTTTTGTGGTCCAGACTTTCCTTTCTAGTCAAAAACTAAAACAAACACCTCAACTTCCTCGGAGGTTGATTTATTTTACAATATTATTTCGGCAGTTGAGTTTTATTTATCTCAACAAAGCTGCGTCAGCGGCGGACAAGATTTTAAACATCTTGGTACCAGTTTCGGGATCAATAGTTTCAGCTGCTGGTCGACCGTTTTTCAGGGTAACTTTTTTAACCTTGCTAACATCGACTTCTACTGCCTTGCGTGATTTAACGTTATAAAATTTAATGGTTGGCATTTTAAGCTTCACCCCCTTAAATTAACAAATAAATAGATAACAATTATGAAAATAATAGAAACCAAGCTTAAAATCAAGCTCTTAACCAAATCTTTTTTTAGAAACTTGTTGTTTTCTGTGTAGTCCATCCTACTAGAGCCAGTATAACACACTTAGGTTTGCTACAATTAGATTATGACTTTGCTTTACATTTTAGTCATTTTTAATTTGGTTTGGTTATTTCTGATTACTCGGGCAATTTATATTAAAAATAAGTCCAAAATTAAATCTAGTTTACCTACCAACACTAATGACAGTTTCAAAATAAGTGTCACCCGATTCAACCCTTTTGATGATATGGGTGGTAACCAAAGTTTTATTCTTACCTTACTTGATTGTACTAATTCTGGTGCTATCTTAACCTCTTTACACAATCGTGATGTTACCCGTCTTTACGCTAAACCCATCAAAAATGGAGAAGGGGACAATGTCGCTTTGTCAAAAGACGAAAAATTAGCTATAGTTAAAACTATTAAAGATTAAAATTTTAATGAACCCCAAAGCTACAAAAATTCTTGGACTATTAGGTATTTTCTTAATAGTCAGCGGCATTTCTTATTTTTTGTTTGATTACTTTTTACCTTCAGATAGCGGTGGTTTCCTAAAATCAGCCTCTTTGAAACAATCTGATACCATCGATAAAAATACCCAGGTTGAATCTAATAAACCTGAACTTTATCCCGGACCCAAAACTGAAGCTTGCCCCCTAAACGGCCAACTTTACACCAAAGAGGAAAAGGAAATTTGGTCTACTAGACGACCTCTTATGGTTATGATCGAAAATCATCAAGACTCACGACCTCAATCTGGCCTTCAAACCGCTGATATTGTCTATGAAGCTGTTGCTGAGGGGGGTATTACCAGATTTATGGGAGTTTTTTATTGTGGTCAAGTAGCTGGTGCTGAAGCCAATAAGTACGATGTTGGTCCGGTCCGTTCTGCTAGAACTTACTTTTTAGATTTAGCTTCTGAATATTCTGATTATCCTCTCTACAATCATGTTGGCGGTGCCAATTGTAGCGCCGCTACTCCCGGTGGTCCTTGCACTACCGCCAAAAAAGCTCAAGCCATAGAACAAATTAGTGCTTACGGTTGGACAAATAAAGGCACTTGGGGAGATTTGAGTCAGTTTTCCTTACCTTACAAGGTTTGTCGTCGTGAACCAGACCGTACTGGTCAGGAAAGAGCTACTGAACACACTATGTATTGTTCAACTAAAGAATTGTGGAATATCGCTGCTGCCCGTGGTTTAACCAATATTACCCAAGCTAAGAATAATACCGCCTGGGACAAAAACTATCGTTCCTGGCTGTTTAAACAAGCTGATCAGGCTTCTGCCAGTCCTACTGCCACCAAGATTACTTTTGATTTTTGGCCAGGTTATAAAGATTATACCGTTGTTTGGAATTACGATTCTGTTAACAATAATTACATTCGCACCAATGGCACTAGTGTTCAATCTGATTTTAATACCAATAAACCTTTGACTGTCAAAAATGTCGTTATTCAGTTAGTCAAAGAATCTCGTTCCATCGATGAACATATGCACAATCTTTATGATGTTGTCGGCTCTGGGACTGGAGTTTTGATTCAAAACGGTCAAAAAATAGATATCACTTGGTCAAAAACAAACCGAGTTTCTCGGACTATTTACAAGGATAAATCCGGTAAAGAAGTTAATTTTGTTCCTGGCAACATCTGGATTGAATTACTGCCGACGACTGCCACTGTCAGCTACAATTAATCTATGAAAATCCAAACTAGTCTTAAACGTATCTTTACTTCTCAAACTCGCCTTAAACTGATTAATATTTTATTTTATCAACCGGAAGAAATTTTTTATGTTCGTCAGTTGGTTAGATTGACTGGCGAAGAAATAAATTCCGTCAGGCGTGAGCTTGGCAACCTCCAAAAAAGCGGTTTGATCGACTCCGAACAACGGGGTAACCGACTCTATTATTGGGCTGACAAGCAGTCGCCGTTATTTACCAATCTTACAGTTATTGCCAACCAATCTTCTGGGCTAGGATTAAAACTCCAAAATAAAAATGAAACTCTGGGCACTATTAAATTGGTTTTTTATAGTTACAAATTTATGGTTGGTGGCAAACGTAAGCATGACGATATCGATTTAATTATTGTTGGTGACGTTTCTCTTCGTGAAATTGAAGGTTTTATTAAACAAGAAGAAGCCATTCGCGGTCACGAAATTAATTATATGGTCATGGGCAAAGGTGAGTTTAAACTTCGCCGTCAAAAACGAGACCAATTTATTGTTGATTTCTTCCTTAGCGACCCAGTTGTTATAATAGGTAGTTGCCTAGAAATTTGTAATCTCTAAATGGCCAAAATCAGAAAAGTAATCAAAACCGGCAATAGTCTGGCTATTACCGTTCCTTCCAAGATAGTCAAAGACTTTAATGTCAAAGAAGGTGATCCAGTTGTTGTTAAAGTTAATCACACCAAAGCTTCTGTGACTTATATTTTTTCCGGTCATCCCCGCCAATTATCTTTAATTGGTCACAAATAATTATGCACTCTCGCAAAAAAACCCTTAGAATTTTTTGGAGTATTTTAGCTTTAACATTATTTTGTTTGGTTATTAATTTCCCCAAACAACTCCCTTTAAAAATTCATTCAGGTCCCATTAATTGGGAGCACACCTTTTATCGACCTCAGTTAAATCTAAAAATTGGCAACAATGTTATTAAGAATAATTTTGATCTGAAATATGGTCTCGATCTGGCTGGCGGCTCTTCTCTTATCTTTGACATTGACACTTCTGATCGTGATCCTCAGGAATTGCCTCAGGCCCTAGAATCTCTCAAAACTAACATTGAAAGGCGAATTAATTTGTTTGGTGTCAGTGAAACCAATATTCGTATTGACAAACTTCAATCTCAATATCGCCTCCAAGTTGACCTGCCTGGTATCGAAAATACCGCCGATGCTATTGATCTTATTGGTACTACTGCTCAATTAGGTTTTTATGGGGTGGTTGATGATAAACTTTTTACTGAAGCCACCTCTTCTGCCGAATTTTTATCCGCCATTAAAGACACCGGTCTCAATGGCTCTCATCTCAAAAATTCCTCAGTTCAAATTAATCCCCACAATTCCAGGCCCGAAGTTTCTCTGGAATTCAACGACGAAGGTTCTAAACTTTTTGCTCAGGCTACCAAAGATTATCTCAACCAAAGGATTGTTATCTTTTTAGATAACCGCATTTTAACCGCTCCCACCGTCCAGACTGTTATTACCGAAGGCAAAGCCTCTATTAGTGGTGATTTTACTTCCCAATCAGCCAAAGAGTTATCAATTCAGCTTAATGCTGGCTCTTTACCTTTACCTTTGAAATTAGTCCAACAATCTCAGATTGGTGCCACTTTAGGTCGTGATTCGCTTAACAAGGGTATTTTTGCCGGTATTGTCGGTTTAGTTATGGTGACTTTATTTATGATTGGTAACTATGGCAAGCTTGGTTTGATTGCTAATATTAGTCTTATTATTTACAGTCTAATCACCTTGGCTCTTTATCGACTTATTCCAGTAACTCTAACTTTTCCTGGTATTGTCGGCTTTATTTTATCAGTTGGTATGGCCGTCGATAGTAACATCTTGATTTTTGAACGCATTAAAGAAGAATCTCGTCGTGGCAAAGACTGGAATATGGCTATGGAAACTGCTTTTGGTCGTGCTTGGGATTCTATTAAAGATGCCAACACTTGTACTATCATCACCGGTTTTATTTTGTTTAATCCTTTCAATTGGTCTTTTTTAAGCACTTCTGGCATGATTCGAGGTTTTGCTGTCACTCTGATTTTGGGTATTTTTGTCAGTATTTTTACCGGTGTTTATGTCACTAGAAATTTATTACGTGTTTTTGCTAAGGAGAAAAAATAATATGAATATCATGAAACTCAGACCATTATTTTTTTTCATCTCTATTTCTTTACTGCTAGCCTCATTATTGTCAATTATTTTTTGGCGGTTTAAACCCTCAATTGATTTTACCGGCGGTAGTCTCTGGGAGGTAAATATTCCCGAATATTCTGCCGAAAAGACTGATCAGATTTTTTCTCAGAATAATTTAGAATTAAAAGAAACCACTCCTTTGGGAAATAATAATTATTCTTTTAAATTTACCGATATCAATCCCGAGCAAAAAAGCCAATTAGATCAAACCTTAAAAGATATCTATCCCGATTCCAAAGAACAAAAATTTCAAACTCTGGGTCCAACCTTAGGTCGTGAATTGCTTCAAAAAACTATTGCTGCCGTTATTCTTACCTCTGTTTTTTTATTCCTTTTTATTGGCCGTCGTTTCCGTGATTTTTCTTTTGGCGGCGGTGCTGTTCTAGCTATGTTACATGACACTTTTATTCTTATCGGTAGCTTTTCTATTTTAGGTCATTTTTTTGGCGCCGAAATTGACTCTCTTTTTGTCACCGCTCTTCTTACCACTCTGTCATCTTCAGTCCACGATACCATCGTTACTTTTGACCGTATCCGCGAACTTCGACGTTATAGTTATCAAAAAGATTGGGTTGCTCTCGCAAATCAGGCTGTCACTGAAACCCTAACTCGTTCTATCAACAACTCTATGACTATTATTTTTATGTTATTGTCGTTAGTTTTATTGGGAGGTTCAACTACTCGTTGGTTTGCTGCTGCTCTCCTTATCGGAGTTGTTTGTGGTACTTACTCTTCAATTGGAGTCGCTATTCCTCTGGTTTTATTTTTCAAAAAACATCGTCGATAATTTAACTCTTGTATTGTCGAATTTTTTCTAGCAATATTTCTCTGTTATTCAACGATGGATCTTCTTCCACTTCTTTAAAAATCCTATTCAATATCTCGCCCACTTTTGGCCCCGGATTGATTGTCAATATTTCCATTACATCTTTACCATTAACTTTTAAATCTCTGACTGAGAACGGTTGTTTTTGAACCTCAACAATTCTTTTTTTAAACAATTCCCACCGCCAACTGGTTTCTCTAGAACCACTGCCCAACCTATCGGCCCGTCTTAAATCAATCATTTCATCAATATATTCTGGGGTCACATTTCTGATAAATCTTCTGACTGCTTTGTCAGTTTGAGTCTCTTGAACCGTAAACATATGCCACCTTACCAATCTGAACAACTGATCTAACTCTTTATTTGATAATTTAAGTCTTTTTCCTAGTTTAACTGCCAGTCTTGAACCGTAAATTTCATGATTATGAAAGGTTCTTGCCTCACCCTTGCCTTTCATTGATTTTGGTTTACCGACGTCATGCAACAACGCCGCTAATCTAGTTATCGGATTTTTACTCTGGCAATTATCCAATGTCTTCAAGTTATGTGTCCAGACATCGTTAATATGATGTCCTTTTTGCGCCATTTCCACCCCATCAAGCAATTCCGGCATTATCTCTTTTAATAATCCTGATTGTCTAAGTAATTCTATTCCTACCGATGGCGTCGGGGACAATAATAACTTAAATAACTCGTCTCTGACTCTTTCCCCGGAAATATTGTTAATTAATTTGGCATTTTTTTGAATTGATTTTAAAGTTTTTTCTTCAATCTCAAAACCCAGTTGACTAGCAATTCTTACCGCCCTCATCAATCTTAATCCATCCTCAGCAAATCTTTGATCAGGATCACCTACTGTTTTTACTAACTTATTTTCTAAGTCTTTTCTACCTCCAAACAGATCAATTATTTTAATTGTTGGCTTTAAACTGATAGCTATTGCATTGATGGTAAAATCTCTTCTTGCCACGTCTTCCGCCAAACTCTTTCCCCATTTAACCCTGTCCGGATGTCGACCATCACTATAACCAACATCAGTTCTAAAGGTAGTAATTTCAAAAACCTCCCCATTTTTCCCCACCACACTAAAAGTTCCAAATTTATTGTTATAAAAACTGTTTTTAGGAAACAGCTTTTTCATTTCTTCCGGAGTCAAATTAGTAGTAAAATCCCAATCAGTCACCTCTCTTTCCAACAACAAATCGCGGCTGGCTCCGCCGACAATATAAATTTCAGCTTTAGCTTTTTCAAATTTAGCAACAATTTCCTTGACTTTATCAGGGATTTTAAGTTCTGTTGTCATTGTCTTATTTTACCTTAAATTTCTTTATCCAAAAACCCCGCCGTTAAGCGGGGTTCATAATCATTGTTTAAAATAAATTTATTGATGATCTGGTTTTGGTAAAGCTTCTTTAACAGCGATATTTCTACCCATCTGTTCGGAATCATTTAGAGATTCCATAGCTTTAGCAGCATCTTCTTCAGATTCAAATTCTACGAATCCGAATCCTTTGCTTCTTTTGGAGAATTTATCAACGACGACATTTGCAGACACAATCGCTCCATATGGAGAAAAAAGTTCTTGCAAATTGGCATCCGTCATTGCAAAAGGAAGGTTGCCGACAAATAATTTCTTTGCCATGTTTTTTTAAAACTCCTTTAAAACACCTAAAAAATATAACAGGTTATTAACCTTGTCCCCAAAAGATGGCTTCCTTCGGAAACTAACCAATAGTATATAACATTTTTATCAAAATGTGTAAAATTACCTATGATTTGTATTGATCGTCACATTTCTTCAAAAGATATTATTAATCTTCTTCTTAAAAATCGCCGTATTGGTTCGGACAAAATCTCTGAATTTTTATCTCCAACCCCTCCTCACAAACTTTCTGCCAAATCTTTTGGTATTTCCCAAAAACAATTAGCCCAAGCTGTCAATCAAATCAAGCAAGCCATCAAAAACAGTCAAAATATTCTTATTTATGGTGATTACGATGTTGATGGCATCTCTGCCACTGCCATTTTATGGCAAGCGCTTTATGCTTTGGGTGCCAAAGTTACTCCTTTTGTTCCCGATCGAGAACTTGATGGCTATGGTGTCAAGTCCGAGTCTTTTTTCCGATTCCAACAGCAAAAAAAAACTCATTTTAATCTTCTTATTACCGTTGATAATGGAATTGTGGCTCATGACCAACTCAAACCAATTTTAGCCGTCGGGACTCAAATTATCGTTATTGACCATCATACTGCCGATTCTAAATTACCTGCCCCAATTACCACAGTTCACTCCACCAAGATTTCTGGTTCTGGTTTGTCCTGGTTGGTTGCTTCCCAAATCTATCCCCAGGCTGATTTAGGTTTAGCTGCCTTGGGAACAGTCGCCGACTGTCTGCCTTTAATCGGTATCAATCGAAGTTTGGTTTTTCATGGACTCTCCTCGCTTCGTCTTAACCCTAGTTTTGGTATCAAAAAACTTATTAATGTTAGTGGGGTTAAACAAGATTCAATTTCTACCTACGACCTTGGTTTTATTCTTGGTCCCAGAATCAACGCCATCGGTCGTCTCTCCAATCCTACCGATGCCCTCCGTTTGCTTTGTAGTCAAAATCCGGTTCAAGCAGGCAAATTTGCCCAAATTCTAAATGATTACAATTATGAGCGTCAACAAATTCAGCAACAAAGCTTGTTGATTGCCGATGATTTAGTCAAAAAAAACCGCCACAAACTCATTTTTATTACCGATCCCTCTTTTCATCCCGGCATTATTGGTCTTATTGCCGGTCGACTAACGGAAAAATACTATCTCCCTTCGGTGGTTATTAGTCAGACAGGCAATATTTCTAAAGGTTCCTGCCGTTCTATCAAAGAATTAAATATTATCGATAGTTTGCGCCAATTGTCTCATCTGTTTATTAGCCTTGGTGGCCATAGTAGCGCCGCCGGTTTTAGTCTTGCCACTTCCAATATTCCTCGACTCAAAAAAGACTTAATCAAAATTGTTGACCAAAAATTATCCGGCAAAATTCTTAAACCAAAAAAATTTATTGATGCCGAAATGAAACTTAATGCTGTTACCGCCGCTAATTGTCGTCTTCTTAGTCAATTAGAACCTTTTGGTCTTGGCAATCCAGAGCCAGTTTTTTTGTTTAAACAGGTTAAAGTTTTAGATAAACGCCTTTTGGGTTCTGCTAAAAATCATCTCAAACTCAAGGTTGACGATCCTGCCACCAGTAAACTGGAAAATATTGCTCTTGATTGCATTGCTTTTAAAAAAGGGGATTGGGATCAAAAAATAAATATTGGTGATTTAATCGATTTTACCGCCAGTTTAAGCCTTAATACCTGGAATGGTCGCACCTTTCCCCAGCTTGTCGTCAAAGACATTCTACAGTAAAATACACACATGGACAGAATATTGGTCAAAGATTGTCTCCAAAAAATAGAAAAAAAAGTTTTACTTCAAGGTTGGGTTAGTAATATTCGCGATCATGGTCAACTGATTTTTATCGATTTTCGTGATTGGAGTGGCATAATTCAAGTGGTTATCGACGCTAAATCTAATCCTAAAAATCATCAGATTGCTTCTTCTTTAGGTTCAGAGTGGGTTATTAGTGTTGAAGGTAAAGTTGTCAACCGTAGTTCTAAAGCTATCAATCCTAATCTACCCACCGGTAGCATCGAAATTGACTGTCAAAAATTAGAAGTTCTTAACAAAAGTGATCCTATTCCTTTTCCTTTAGATACTGACGGTTTAGATATTGATGAATCTCTCCGCCTTAAATATCGCTATCTTGACCTTCGTCGCCCTCGTCTGGCCAAAATTATGACCGCCAAACACACTTACACTTTAGCCGTCAGAAACTGGATGGACAAAAACGGTTTTATTGAGGTTATGACTCCTCTCTTAACTACTACCTCTCCTGAAGGCGCTCGTGATTTCTTGGTCCCTTCCCGAATTCATCAAGGCAAATTTTTTGTTCTACCCCAAGCTCCCCAGCAGTTTAAGCAGTTACTTATGGTTTCTGGTGTTGATAAATATTTTCAAATTGCTCCTTGTTTTAGAGATGAAGACCCTCGGGCCGACCGTCACGCTGGCGCCTTCTATCAAATTGATGTTGAAATGAGTTTTTCCACTATTGACAAAATTTTTGCCGCTGCCGAAAATCTAATTTCCGAAACCTATGCCTCAATCGCCCCTCAAAAAACTATCGCCCAAATTCCTTTTCCACGGCTAAGTTATCGTGAAGCTATCGACAAATACGGTAGCGACAAACCAGATACCAGATTTGACATAGAACTTCAGGATATTACTTCTGTCATCAAAAACAAAAGTGATTTTAATGTTTTTAACAACGCTGAAGCTATTAAATGCCTTGTTGTTCCCAAAGGCGGTGACTTCAGTAAAACCCAAATCGAAAAACTTGAAAGTTTGGCCAAAGAAAAAGGCGCTCGCGGTTTAGCTTATACCAAAGTTATCTCCGATGGTTTAGACATTGGTGTTGCCAGATTTTTTGATAAACCTCTACAGCAGCAAATTATTAAATCCACCTCAGCTAAAGTTGGTGATATGATCTTTTTTATTGCCGACAGCCTCAGTACTGCCAGTCGAGTTCTTGGTCAAATTCGCCTAGCTTTAGGTGATATTTTAAAACTTCGTGATCCTAATATTCTGAAATTCAATTGGATTACTGGTTTTCCTTTTTATGAAATTAATGATGAGGGCAAACTTGATTTTGGTCACAATCCTTTCTCTATGCCCAAAGGAGGCATTGAAGCCCTCAAGACTCAGGATCCATTATCCATCGAGTCTTATCAATATGACCTTACTTTAAACGGTTTTGAACTGGCTTCCGGCTCCATTCGCAATCACGAACCAGAAACCTTAGTCAAAGCCTTTGAAATCATTGGTTATGGTCGAGAAGAAGTTATTAAAAAATTTGGTGGCTTGTATCATGCTTTTCATTATGGAGCTCCTCCTCATGGTGGTTGGGCTATCGGTCTAGACCGATTTTTAATGTTACTTTTGGATGAACCCAACATTAGAGATATTTATGCTTTTCCTCTCAATTCTAATGGTTTTGACTTACTTATGAATGCTCCTAGTACAGTCGATAAAAAACAATTAGACGATGTTGGTTTAATTCTAAAATCAAATGTCCAAAATACCGATCAGTCTAAAAAATAATTGGCTTGATTTTTTGATCTTTTTTTTTATTTTAGTTATTAATTTGTTTTGGTTACCAACTTTCTCTTTTTGGAGTATTTATCCTTCCTCTTCATTTTCTTCTCGCAATCAGCAACTGTTGGACTTTAAATCTCCGGCCACTCCCATTATTAAAATGTCTCCTGCCCCCAATGTTTCAGCTGATAGCTATATTTTAATTGATGTTGCCACTAATAAAATTTTGTCCTCCAAAAATCATTCTCAAAAAATTTACCCTGCCTCTACCACTAAACTTGCCACCGCCCTCACTGCCCTTAATCTTTATCCTTTGGACGAAGTTGTCACTGTCAATCAAACTTATCATGAAGGCAAAGTTATGGAACTTCAGTTGAATGAAAAAATTACTGTTAAATCTTTAGTCACTGCTTTGTTAGTCAATTCCGCCAATGATTCAGCTTTTGTTTTGGCTGATCATTACCGTCATGGTAGTAGTATTGGTTTTGTTGAACAAATGAATCTGATTACCAATCGCTATGGTCTTAAAAATACTAATTTTGTCAACGTTGATGGTATTCACCACCCCAACCATTTTTCTACAGTTTATGATCTTTCTCAAATCGGACGTATTTCCATTAAAAATCCTATTATTCGTGAGATGGTCAAAATTAAAAATGGTTCAGTTTCTGACATTACTCAAACCATTCATCATCCTATTTCTACTACCAATGAATTGTTGGGAGTTCAACCTGAAATTATCGGTCTCAAAACCGGTTGGACGCCCGAAGCTAAAGGTTGCTTTATTGGTCTAATTGATATCAGCGGTCACGAGGTTATCAGTGTCGTTGCTCAAACCAACGACCGTTTTCAGGATACCAAAAACCTTATTGACTGGCTTAAAAGCAACGTTTCTTGGATAAATCCTCAGTTAGAAATATAATTACTGTTTATTGCTGGCACATAAGCTACAAAACCATTATCACCTTCAAACACAAATATTGGTTGTAAATAGTTTGTTAACGTTGTCGGTTCAAAATAAGCCAAATACATTTTTCTGATAATCACATTCTTGTTACTTACATCCTTAGCCGTCCAATAATTTCCTGTCTTTAAACTATTGATTGCCTCCTCGCTGGTTTTAATTGGATAAGTTGAATAAGACTCCCGATCTATATTTATGTTCTTAAAATTTACTTCAATAATTCTTTTAGCTTCCATCTTTGACCCCGACACCAACACTGACACTGGCGCTTGGTCAAAATTAGCCGACACTAACTTTATCCCTTCCAAATCTTTTCTGAAAAAATCAACCTTGGCTGCATTTGCTTCAGACTGTGCCAAAACTGACTTAAGACCATCTTTGTCAAATTTCCAAAAACTTACTTCCGTCAAACCCTCCTTTAAATCATTAATCATTTTTCCACCTTTGTTCAAAAAAGCCGAAGCTAATTGAATTGCCTCTGATTTATTCGGCATATCTTCAGGTACCTGTAACATCTGATCTTCAGCATAAGGGTAGGTGATATTAAAATTACCATCGAGTACATTTACAATCAAAGTTTTATTAGTATTATTGTTTTTAAACTCGTAAATTCCGGTTTTAATTTCTCTTGGTTCATCAGTAAAACCAAAACTAGCCGCCGTTTTTTTATCTTCCTCTAAAGCTAAAAAAGCTCTATTTGGTCGATAAATCACATACACTTTAGCCTGGTCGCTAAAAGTTGGCACCGCATCTCCAGGCAATTCAAAAGTAAATTCTTTCGGTTCCACCGTTTTTGCTGGAAATATAATCTTTTGAAGTAGTCCGTATTTAACCGTCGGTGCTACATATGGTGGGTGAGCTTTAATATATGCTTTATAAGAGGCTATTCCCACCGCCCATAAAATTATAAAACCAATCAATCCGATTCCACCATATTTTATTAACCTCCGGCTAGTATAAGCTGTTTGAGTCAATGACATAGATTATTTTACACTAAATGATAAAATATAAGCTATGACACAAGTTAACCAAAAGTCCGCCAGAACTCGAATCGCTCCCAGTCCTACCGGCGAACTTCACATTGGTACTCTCAGAACTTTATTGTATGATTATGCCCTCGCCCGTCAGACTAATGGTCAGCTTATTTTTCGTCTTGAAGATACCGATCAAAAAAGATATGTCGAGGGTTCCGAAAAGAGATTAATGGAAGTCATCAAAAAATATGGTCTTAACTGGGATGAAGGCCCTGACATTGGTGGTCCTTTTGGTCCTTATGTGCAAACCCAACGGCTTGATATTTATCAAAAATACATCAAGCAATTATTAGATAAAAAATTAGCTTATTATTGTTTTTGTACTCAAGATCGACTTGACCAACTTCGTGCCACTCAAAAAGCTGCCAAACAAGTCCCTCGTTACGATCAACACTGTCTTCACTTATCTCCCGAGGAGATCAAGCAAAAACTTGACCAAAAAATTCCTTATACCATCAGGATGGTAATTCCTAAAAATGAAACTATTGTTTGTGACGATCTTATTCGTGGCCGGATTAAATTTAATACTAATGATGTTGATGACCAGGTTCTTATCAAATCAAATGGTATTCCTACTTACCACTTTGCCGTTGTTGTTGATGATTACCTTATGAAAATTACTCACGTCTTTCGTGGTGAAGAATGGCTCACTTCTACCCCTAAACATATCCTACTTTATCGCTATTTCGGTTGGCAACCACCAATTTTTGCCCATCTGACAGTTTTGTTAAATGCCGATGGTAAGGGAAAAATGAGCAAACGATCTGGCGCTACTCACGCTCAAGCCTTTTTAGATGAAGGTTATCTTCCCGAAGCTGTGCTTAACTTTCTAATGCTTCAAGGTTGGAATCCTGGTGACGATCGGGAGTTTTTCAGTCTTGAAGAATTTGTTAAAGCTTTTAGTCTCAATCGTCTTCACAAAAAATCTCCCATCTTTGACCCTAAAAAGCTAAATTATTTCAACGGTTACTATATTCGCCAAAAAACCGACCCTGAACTTTTGAAACTCATCAAGCCATTTATTCCCGAATTAGACGACCAAACCTTAATTCAACTTATCCCTTTACTTCGTGATCGCATCTCCACTCTCAAAAACGCCGCTGATTTGGTTAAGTTTATTTCTACCGACATCGACTATTCTCCTGATTTATTTACTCAAAAAGGGATTGTTCTTGCGGAAGCAAAAGATTTCTTGACTGCTGCTAAAAATATGCTCGAAAGTCAATCAGATTGGTCTTTTAATTATCTTCAAACCAAGCTCCTTGATCTGGTTAAAGATAATAATTGGCACACCGGTCATTTTTTCATGGTTTTTAGAATTGCAATTTGTGGTTCACCTTTCACTCTTCCTATTGTTGAGGTTCTGCCAATTCTGGGTAAAGATAAAACCATTGCCAAACTTAATATTGCCCTTAACAAATTAGGGCAATAATCTATTAGAATAGTTTGTGGTCTTCATATTATTCTTTTTGTTTTTTCTCTTCAGCGGTCATGTTTATGCCAATGAACCAATTATCAAAATAACTGGGTATTCAGCTATAGGGTCAGAATATGTTGAACTAACTAATAATACCGATCAAGAAATCAATTTAGATGGTTGGGTTATTAAGGATAATAACAACAAAAATGACGATATTTATTTAACTTCTACTGATACTATTCCGGCCAAATCACTTAAAAAATTTACTAATCACAACAACAGTACTTGGCTAAATAATGATGGAGATATTATTTATTTAATTGACAAAGAAGGTAAAGAAGTTGATAGGTTGGAATATCCTCAACCTACACCTATTCCCACCCAAATTTCAACTCCTATTCCATCTTCTACCATAACGCCCATTCCTACTCCTAATAACTTAGTTATCAATCCCTCCTCCGGAATCATTATCAATGAATTAATGCCTAATTCCAATATAGAATGGGTCGAAATTAAAAATACTAATAATTTCCCCGTTAAATTAGTCAATTGGAAAATAAAAGATGCCGCTTCTAATATTAAGGATATTCCAGAAATAATAATCAATGCCCATGATTTTTATGTCCACGATAATTTAAGTCGGTTTTTAAATGACAATGAAGAAACAATTAATTTAGTCGACAATAAAAACCAGATTGTCTTCAAGACTGAATATAAGAATATCGGATATACTACCGGCAAGTCATTTTCAAATGTGTCTGGAAGTTGGTGTTTAGCTGATGAGACTAAAGGTAAAGAAAATGCTGCTACTTGTTACCAAAAACCTACCTCTGCTCCTAAACCGGTTTCATCTACAACTGCTCCTACTTCTACTCCTACTCAAAAACCTGAAGATTCAAATTTATACACTTCCAGTCAAGACGATAATCCTGTCCCTATAAACGAACCTCTAACCGAAGACCCTTATCTTTCTCCTCCCACTCCAACTCCGTCGCCTTTACCTCAACCCACTGGTGAAGTCTTAGGAGAGACAGATGAACCTCAAACCAAAAGGAATTACCTACCTTTACTATTCATTATTTCTGGTGGGGGATTGTTAACCTCACCTCTACTCATCAATAAGCTCAAAAAAACATGAAAAGATATTTAAAGTTTATACCTGCTTTCCTTTGGATGGGATTGATTTTTTATCTTTCCTCTCGTCAAACTACCGGTATTGGTGGCAGTTCTTATTGGGCTCGATTTATTATTCTCAAATCTTTCCATATTATCGAATACGCCATTTTATATGTTTTGCTTTTTTTAGGATTTAACCAACCCTCTCTTTCAGCTATTATTGCCTATATTTTTGGAATTAGTGACGAAATTCATCAATCATTTATTCCCGGGCGTACCGCCAAATTTTCTGATACTCTTTTCGACCTTTTTGGTATTTTTATCGGTTTTTTGGTGGTTAAATTTTTAATCATCCCTCTCTCTCAAAAAATCAAACTATCCAAATCAACTTAATTACTCTATACTTTATTTGTGAAATTCTCTTTATCTCATTATTTCATTCCTCAGGAAAAAAATAACTATCGAGCTGATATTCTCAAAAACGGTTTTCTGATTTTATTAGTCGGTATTTACCTCCTCAATCAATCATTTATCAAATATTTAACCATTTCCCGACCCGGGATTTTAGGTTATTCTTCCGAAATCACTGCTCAAAAAGTTTTTGACCAAACTAATAATGAAAGAATTAAAGCTGGTCTGCCGCCCCTAAAATACAATTCAGTTTTATCAGAATCAGCTGCCAAAAAAGCCAAAGATATGTTTGCCGATAATTATTGGGCTCACACTGCCCCCGATGGTATGACTCCTTGGGATTTTCTCAAATCTGTCGGCTATAAATATTCTGTTGCCGGCGAAAATTTAGCTCGAGACTTTTATGACACCGAATCTCTCCTCAAAGCTTGGATGAATTCTCCGACTCATAAAGCTAATATTATCCACCCTAAATATCAAGAAATTGGTATTGGGGTTGTCAATGGTACCCTTGGTGGTATCAAAACCACTTTGGTGGTTCAACATTTTGGCACTCCCATTGTTCCAGTTGTCTCCAAAGATACCCCTTCTACCAACGACGAGCCTAGTTCCCTTCAACCCGAAGAGGTTATTACCACCGCCGACAATCAGCCGGTTGTTTCACCCGACACTTCGGTTTTGTCTCAAAATCAGGAAAAACCAATTAATCCTCTTAAAATCAGCAAAATTTTGGGAGTTCTTATTTTTGGTCTGATTATCGTCACCTTATTCATTGATGGCTACATTACTCTCAAAAAAGGCATCAATCGTATGACTGGGTCTACTGTCAGCCAAATCGGTTTTCTTTTGGTCATTCTTTTATTTATTCTTTATCAACAGCAGGGGGTAATTTTTTAAATGATTATTCCAAAAGAAGTTAAACAAAAACCTATTGAATATATTATTTTGGGCATAATTTTTTTAGTCGGTCTTTTGCTTTATTTTTTTGGTCCTTTTACTGCTCACGGTCGCCGAGTTGTCGTTTACTGTTTAGTTGCCAACTATCTTTTTTGGAGTTTGATTCACCATTATCGCCGCGGTGACCTAAGTCTGTCTATTACTGTCGAGTATTTGGTTATGGCTTTGTTTGGTATTGCCTTACTAACTCTTTCTTTACTTTAACTCTTTTTTAATTTGTTCTATTTGCCAGGCTTTAATTTTTTTAGGATCACCGCTTACCAATACCTTTGGCACTGATTTACCCATAAATTCTCGCGGTCGAGTATATTGTGGATATTCCTTGGTTCTAATTTTTTTACCATCTATTTCTATCTCCGACCAACTTTCTTGACTACTCGATTCGTCTTTCCCTAATACCCCCGGCAATAATCTGGTTACCGCATCAATCACCACCATCGCCGGCAGTTCTCCACCAGTCAACACATAATCACCAATCGATATTTCTTCATCTACCATAAAATCAGCAATTCTTTGATCAAATCCTTCGTAGTGGCCAGCAATTATGATCAAGTTATCCAGTTTAGACCAATTTTCTGCCATTTCCTGGGTAAATTTTTTACCCCTAGCCGACATTAAAACTATTTTTCTTTTATTTGTCTTTTTTTCTGATTTTATCTTTTTCAATGCCTCATATACTGGTTCTGGTCTGATCAGCATACCCACCCCGCCGCCAAAAGGTTTGTCGTCGACAGTTCCATAACTATCAATTGCCCAATCTCTTAAATTATAAATTTTAAGCTCAATAATTTTATTTTTTATGGCTCTTTTGACAATGCTTTCACCAAAAGGGGAGTCAAACATCTTTGGGAATAATGTCAAAACATCTATTTTCATGAGGATATTTTATCATTTTGGGTTATACTCAACTTATATGAAGCCAAAAACCACCGCTAAACCAGTTGCTGTCATTGTGATTCCTACCTACAACGAAGCTGATAATATTGGCAAAATGATTGAGTATCTCAACTCCAAAACCTTTGTTGACATCAAAAATAAAACTAACAATCTAACTCAAAACTGGGTTATGAAAATTTTGGTTGTTGATGCTAATTCTCCCGACGGTACCGGCAAAGTTGTTGAAAAATCGGCCAAAAAATATAACAATACTTTTTTGTACACTGAGACCACCAAAGACGGTATCGGCGCCGCTTATCTTAAAGGTTTTAAATATGCCATCGATACTCTCAAAGCTGATTTTGTTTTTGAGTTTGATGGCGATTTTCAGCATCCGCCTGAAACCATCCCTGTCATGCTCAAAGCTATGGAAGATGGTTATGATTATGTCATTGGTTCCCGCAAAATCAAAGGTGGTTCCAATCCCAAAGGTTGGGGTTTCAAACGAGTCTTCTTTTCTGAGGTTGGCGGTTTTGTCGCCCGTTTTATAATGTTCTTTCCTTTCAAAAACTTTTTTAAAGTTACTGATCCAACCACTGGTCTCAAAGTTACTCGAGTCAAAGGTTTTATTGACAAAATGAGTCTGGATTATAGTCGACTGTTAACCCGTAGTTTTGGTTATAAGCTCCAACTCCTTTATGAAACTCTTCAAATGGGCGCTAAGTTCAAGGAAATTCCTCTTCAGTTTCATGTCCGCAATGCTGGCGAATCAAAAATTGAATCCAGTACCGCCAAAGATATTTTCCGAGTTGCCTTCTTACTCCGCTGGCGAGATGAATTTACTCAAAAATTTCTCAAATTTGGTACTGTCGGTTTTATTGGTTACTTAGTCAATGCTTTTTTTCTCAATTTATTTTCCAAAACTTGGTCTATTGAATGGTTAGCTTGGTTGTTATCTACTGAAATGGCTATCATCAGTAATTTTACTCTCAATAATCTTTGGACTTTTAAGAGTCAGTCAGTTTTTGGTATTAGTGACATTTTAAAAAAATTTGCTCAATTCAATTTATCATCAGCTGGGGCCTTACTCATCCAAACTATTGCTGGCTATATTGGAGTCAGCATTTTCGGTCCACAATCTCGACAAATACTCTTACCATTCATCATCGTTTTTTTGGTTTTACCTTACAATTGGTTTATGTACAACACTTTCATTTGGAAGAAGACTAAGACTAAATAAGTTATAGTAAAATACATTTAGTTATAAATTAATTTATTTACACCACAAAACATATGAAAGGTATTATTCTTGCCGGTGGCCGAGCCACCCGTCTCCGACCTCTGACCACCATTACCTCCAAACAACTCTTGCCTGTCTACAATAAGCCCATGATTTATTATCCTATCGACACTCTGATCAAAGCCGGTATTAAAGATATTTTAATTATTATTGCTCCCGACTATTCTGGTCACTTTCTCAATCTTCTAGGTGATGGTAAAGAATTTGGGGCCCGTTTTAGTTTTGCTGTCCAAAAAGAACCTCGTGGTTTGGCCGATGCCTTTATTATCGGCGAAGATTTTATTGGCGATGATAATGTGACTATGATTTTGGGTGACAATATTTTTGAACAAGATTTTTCACCAGAAATTACTAATTTCAAATCTGGAGCCATGATTTTTGCCCGCAAGGTTGACGATCCAGAACGTTTTGGTGTTGTTGAATTTGATCAAAATATGAAAGCCATTTCTATCGAAGAGAAACCGGCCCAACCAAAAAGTAATTATGCTGTTGTCGGTCTTTACACCTACGATAATCAAGTAGTTAATATCGCCAAAAATCTTAAACCTTCCGATAGGGGAGAAATAGAAATTACCGACATCAACCGGATTTATTTAGAAAAAGGTCAATTGCAGGTCAACGTTTTTGATTCTTTATGGGAAGATGCTGGCACTTTTGACAGCCTGCTTCATGTCAGTAATATTATGGCCGAAAAAGAACGAGCTAAACAGTCACAAGGCTAATATCGCTGGTTGAACCGCTTTCCATCCAATTGTTACCATGGATAACTAACAAGTTATCGCCACGTTTAATTAGGTCATTATTTACTAATTCTTCAATCAGTTTTTTTGGCATTTTAAAAGAGGTTTTACCAAATTTCTTTAATATCGGCTTTACTCCGTAACTGATCATCATCCCTTTTAGACTATCTTTTTTATCAGTTACTGCCACCACTGGCAAATTTAGCCTATATCTTGAAAAAATCCTTGCTGTATTACCTGATTGAGTAAAGATTATCACCGCTCCAATTTTTAAATTTTTATTATTATTAACAATTTTTACCGCCGCATCCACCAAAACTTCGGTAGCATTATTGGCTTCAATCTCCAGTTGTCTGACAATATCAGTATTTTCTGAAAAATAGGCTATATCTTTCATTTCTTTTATAACCTTGATTGGGTGTTTACCTATTGAAGTTTCCTCAGATAACATCAATGCATCAGTTCCGTCAAAGATAGCATTAGAAACATCTGTTGCTTCTGCTCGACTGGGACGGTTATTTTTTACCATTGATATCAACATTTGAGTGGCCACAATTACTGGTTTACTGTCTATCCGGCACAGATCGATAATTTTTTTCTGCCAAAAAGCTAATTCTCTGGTTGGCACTTCAATTCCCAAATCACCTCTGGCAATCATAATCCCATCACTGGCACTAATAATTTCATCAATATATTTAATCGCCCTCATATTTTCTATCTTACCGATCACTTTAATCGGTAAATTCATCTTTTTAAGCAATTCTTTCAGTACTTCTATATCTCTCCTGTCTCTGACAAAAGACAAGGCAATATAATCCGGTTTAATTTCGTCTATTCTTACCATAGCTTCCTTATCCCTGTCTGCTAGTATTGGTAATCTAATTTCCTCAGACAACAAATTTAAACTTTTTCTGTTTTTAACCACAAAATCAGACTCGGCTCTAACTTTGGCTCCATACAAATCTTTCTTAATCACTGTTAGCTCCACATCCCCATCATTTAAAAATATTTTTTCACCCTTCTTAATAAATTTAACCACCGATGTCGGATTAGCTTTAATAATTATTTTATTGTCTCTAAATCTGGATCCAATCCAAAAATAGTCTCCTTTTTTAATCTCCACATCCTCGCCATCCTTGGTTTCCACCCTTATTTCCGGCCCTTGAAAGTCCACCATCACCGCTACTCTTTTCTTTATTTTTTTTGCCACTTCCCTCAACCGTTTAATCGTATTTCTGTGCCACTCAAAACTATTATGTTTTAAATTAAATCTAAAAATATCCACTCCTTGAATTATCATTTGCTCCAATACCGCTTCCGAATCTGATGCCGGTCCGACAGTGGCAATTATTTTAGTTTTTTTGTCCATCTATAAAATAATAACATTATTCTTTTACTCTATTTAACCCCTTTACCTTTTGAAATAAATGTTTTATCCTATAACCACTTTCATCCTGAAAGTAACAGGAACATTAAAAAGAAAAGAAAGTGGTGATTCCGTTGGTGTAGTTGTTTAAAAACTATCTATATCTAATTTTAAAGGAAGAGGTGATGTAGTGTTCGATCTAAAAATTATTTTCCATCCTAAGCTGGCTTTTGCTGGCACTGTTGTGGAAGAAGATCGGGCCCTCATAGTGTCTGATAACCATAAGAACTCAGACACTTTTCATCACCCGATACCACCCTAAATGGTATTTGGGTGAAGGGACATAAAAACCGAGTTTCGACGAACTGACAGTCACAAAGCGTGACCCCAATTAATCCCACCCCAAAACACATTTCTTTTTTTTCTACCTGTTAACCGACTGGCCTGGAGCTAGATTTTTGCATCTTGCAACTATCTTTCTTCCAGGCCTTTTTACTTAATTATTCCTGATTCAACCAAGTAATTAGCTATACAAGTCTCAATTGAAATCTCAATTAGTGGTTTTCTAGTTTTCAAAACCATCCCTAAATAATAGTTCGGCAAACTAGGATTTTTTTGTAAAAATTCATCTACATATTCACTCAAATACTTACCACTATTCAATATCTCTTTATGAAATTTCGGTAAAATCAATTGGTGAGATTTTGCTGACACTACTTTTATATTTTTATCTACAATAGTTGTCCAACAAAATGTTTTAATCACTCCATTTTGATAACGGTTGTAACCCACTTCAATTCCCATTCCAATATCACTATCATCTACTAGTTCCAAAGCATTTTTAGCCCGATTTATTGACCCTAATTTAGTTTCTTTACTTGACATTGGTTGAGCCGAAACCCCGCTTGAAACTTCCACACTATTTATTGTTGTCTTTAAACCAAATTTCTTTATAACTTCATCAAGTACTTCTAATTTATTTCTAGACGTTGTCCCCACCGCTATTTTCATCACAAATATTATATCTCAAAGTGTTATCTTACATCACACTAATTAAAAACAAACCATAGTTTTTCCTTCTCTACATTCATATTATTAAAAATAAATTTATTCTGTATAAATACAAAAATCTAAGCCCTAATCAAACATTTTTTGCAATTCTTCTTTTTTAAACCTACTTAATTACAAATTTATTATCACCTTCCACGTCTACCATCAAAGTATTAATCTCTTGAACAGGCCCACTTATCATCGCATTTCCAAATCTTGACCCGTCAAACTCAACAGAAACTTTTATTGGTAAACCAGATGGTTGAATAATTGACACATCTTTAATACTCCCACCAGAGTTTAAAGCCAAACACATACCCAACGCTGTAGTCCCACTTCCACAAGCAGTTTCATAAAAAATAGTATTTATATCTCTCACATAAACTACAGGTGAAATTTCAAAACCTTCTTGATTCTTAGATACAAATATTACACCAGCAGCAGGATAATTATCTATCTTCTTTTCCTTTATAATACTCATACCTAATGACTTAACCTCTTCATTATTCAATCCATCAATTTTGTTACTATCAAAATCTATATAATGAACAATCCCTTCCATTTTGACTAAACAATTCTTGGTATTAGGAGCATCAAAAACTATATTTGAAACTTCAGAATATATTGGCATTTGAGCAAAAGCCTCCAGATTTTCCGTAACACCTGCTTTTAATTTTTTATCTACCCCTGAAACTTTTATATCTATTGTTCCAGGTTTACCTCCCAAGATTATCCAAGCAGAACTCCTAGTTGCATTTCCACAAAATTCTCCACCAGCCATTGTCAATTCAGCATTATTGATATCAGTATTTATAAAACCAACCTGTTCAATATTTGGATAACATTCCATTAAAAAATCATTTAGTTTTTTTCTTTCATCCAAAGACTCAACATTTTTAATACACAATGCTGTATCATTTCCCCCAGACCTAATACAAACCACCTTTATAGACGAACAATTTTTCATTCCTTTTAATTATAAAATTTATTTGACAAAAATAATGAATTTGCTATCATCAGCGTAATGATACAACAAACAAGATTACAAAGACATCATCACGCCAACTAATTGGCGGGTCTTTTCTTGTTTATTTATACCCGCCATTGGCGGGTTTTTTAGTATCAAAATATGGTGGTATTAGCTCAATTGGTTAGAGCGCAGCTCTGTGAAAGCTGAGGTTGACGGTTCAAATCCGTTATACCACCCTAAAAGTCATTAAGCTTGTGAAAAATACAGATTGGAGTTATAAGGTCGGCTACTGACCTTAAATACTCAAAAATAGCCAATAAATATTTGGTTCACAAAAAAGATTGGTTATTGGTGTAAAAACACCTCAAGAAGCAGTTACTAAAGTTATAATTAAAGCTAAAGAATATATTCAAAAATATGGATAAAAACCCCACCATAATCATCTTAAAAAATCTAATCAAAGTTCCTTCTTATTACGAAGATGATTGTAATGAATCAGCGTTGATCGATTTTATTCTTAATTTTATTAAACAAAATACTAAATACAAATATGTCGTTCAAAAAGTTGATGGTGACAGAAAGAATATTTTGGTTTTTAACAAACCCAATCCTAAAATAGCTTTGTTTGGCCACATGGACACGGTTTTACCAAAAGCTGACACTAAAAATCCTTTTACTCCAAGAATAATTGGTAATAAAATCTATGGCTTAGGTGCCGTCGATATGAAAAGTGGTTTGGCAATTATGCTCAACTTAGCCCAAGAAATTAGTAATGATGATTTAGCCTTTATTTTTTCAGTGGACGAAGAATATGAATTTAAAGGTGCTCAAAAACTTAAAAATTATTCCAATTTTAAACCTAAATTTATTATAAATCTTGAGCCGACTGATAATAAAATCCTCAATGGCTGTCGGGGAATTACTGAATTTAGTTTTATTGTTCACGGTAAATCAGTTCACGCCGGTCGAAAAATATTTGGTATTAATGCTATTGAAAAATCGGTCGAGCTAATAAATCTTTTTCAAAAAGAATTAACTAAAATTGATTTGCCTAATGCTGGTAAAACTTCAGTAAATTTATCATATATACATGGAGGTACTCTTAAAGTTACTCAAAATGGTCAAGAAATTAGTGGTTTAGGTATGATAGTTCCAAATTATGCTGAAATTAATTGTGAAATTAGAGTTGGTAACCCTAAAATCACCCCAAAATATATTCAAAATCAACTAAATCAAATTGCTAAAAACATTGGTATTAAAGTAAATAACTTTAATTTTAAATTTTATTTGGGTTCTATGTTAACTCCAAAATCAAAATTAAAAAATTTTGAAAACACTTTAAAAGATTTGAAACAAAAAGTTGAATATGCCGATATTAGTTTATCTGGTTTTTATGAAGTTCAACTTTTGCAAGAAAAATGGAATAGTGATTGTCTGATTTTTGGACCTGGTCCAATAGCTATGTCTCACGCAGTTGACGAATATGCTGATATTGATTCAATTGTCCAAGCCGAAAAAGTTATTAAAAGATACATAGAAAAAACTGTTTAGATTTTGTTTTGATCTTATTTTTGTTGCCCCGCATGGATTCGAACCACAATTACTACGTTCAGAGCGTAGTGTCCTACCATTAGACGACGGGGCAAGGTTTATTCTAGACTGTATTTTATCTTATCTTTCAAAACTTCTCCATCAATTTGCCTCAAAAATACCAGTCGCCTCTTCGGCGACCTGCCGATGAGGCAGGACGACGGGGTAGTTGTCCATATTATACGACAAATGGTATAATTTTAACCAATGCAGACTATCGAAGAACTGATCGCCGATTTAAACCTGACTCCCGATCAAGCTGAAGGGGTCAAAGAATATATTAACAATCTTTTGGTGGAATTGTTGGAAAGCATCAAGCAGGATCATATTAACAACTTTGACGAAACCATCCATAATCTCAAAACTAGCTAACATCCAATACATATCTCGGTTTTTCATCTCCGATAGTGGTTTTCTCTCCATGACCCGACAATACCATTGTCTCTTCTGGCAGTTTCATCAATCTTTTTAAACTGTCATATATTTTCTTGGTTGATCCGTAAGCAAAGTCGGTTCTGCCTCTAAATTGTTTGAATAAAGTGTCACCTGAAAATAATATTTTATCTTTTTGAGAATATAAGCACACTGACCCTGGTGTGTGTCCTGGCGTTTTGATGACTTCCAGTTTTTCTTTTCCAATCCAAACTTCCTTAATTTTTGACAAGTCTTTGTCTATGGTCACTATATTTGGCGTCTCTATTTTTGTTTTTAGAAAATGTTTGGCAGTTGAGTTTTGCCTTTCTAACAAAAATTTATCCTCACTGCTGACAAATATTGGTACCTGATACATCAGTTTCAAATCCAACGCCGCCAAGCAGTGATCAAAATGACCGTGTGTCATCACTATCCCCATCAATTCAATTTGTCTGGCTGTTATTTCCTCAGAAATTGCCACTCCATCATCTGCCGGGTCAATTACTATGCCTTTTTTAGTCTTTTCCTCCCAAACCAAATAACAATTTGTTTCCAATTGTCCCAAAATCAATACTTCATACTTCATCATAGTATAATAACTCATATTTATGAACCAAACCAAACCCGCATCTAAACGACTGTTTGTCGGTAGTTTGCCTTATCGGTTTACCGAGGGGGAACTCCTTAATCTGTTCATTTCTGAGGGCAAGATTGTTTCCATTAGAATTATGCACAACCGTTGGGGTAAAAGCCGAGGTTTGGGTTACGTTGAATATGAAAATTTAGATGATGCCATTAGCGCCAAGCAAAAATATCATAATTATAAAATTGCCGATAGAACCATCATTGTTGATTATGCTCAACCTGATCCGTTTCTGACCCCCGAAGGTCAAGCCCGTCACCAAGAAGCTCTCAAAAAACATCCCCATCGTCACCAAGCTCCAGCCTATTTTGATTTTCCGAAATCATCAAATTATTCAAAAAAAGATTCCAAAGATCAATCTAAATGTAAATCCAAAGGCGGTAAACCAATTTTTAATTCATTAGGTAAATCACTCAACCACAATACTACCGGTGAATATATCCCCAAATTTTTCTTCAAAAATACTTCCCCAAAAACCAAAAAATATCGTCCCAAGCCCGGACAAAAACCGGAATACAAGTCCAATCACCCTTTGCATGTTAGATCCAGTGTTTTTAAGCAAAGAAATTTTGGCGCTCGCTCTGGAGCTAAGTTTGCTGCTAGAAGCCGCCAAAAGTCATCATGAGTTTTTTAAATACTTCTCAACCCATTATTGGTCTGGCACCTATGGATGGTGTCACCGACGAAGCTTTTCGTTTGGTTCAAACCCAAATCGCCAAACCGGATATTATTTTTACCGAATTTGTTAGTGCCGAAGGTATTTCTCGAGGCGGAGTTAAACTCTACGATACTCTTCTTTTTTCACCACAAGAAAGACCGATTGTTGGTCAACTGTTTGGCAAAGACCTCGACAGTTTTTATAAATCGGCTATTATTTTGTCAGAACTTGGTTTTGACGGCATTGATATTAATATGGGTTGTCCCGCTAAAACTGTAACTCATCACGGTAGTGGTGCCGCTTTGATTGATAAACCTGATCTTGCCGTCAAAATTATTCAATCAGTCAAGCAGGGGATTGATGATTGGTTTACCGGCAAAACCAAAATTACCGATCTTAAACTCAATCAAAAGACCCTGGATGTTATCAAACGCAATCAAAAATATTCTCAATTATCTAAAAATAGTCATTTACGACCCACTATTTCTGTCAAAACCCGTTTAGGTGTCAATGAATCTGTTATTGATTCTTGGGCCGAAATTTTACTCAAACAAAATTTGGATTTTTTAACTATTCATGGTCGCACCCTAAAACAAGCTTATGCTGGTCAGGCCGACTGGTCTGATATCAAAAAAGTTGTTGATATTGCCAAACATACTTCCATTAAAATTTTTGGCAACGGTGATATTAAAAATCGTCGTCAGGGTATGGATTATTGCCAAAAATACGGTGTGGATGGTGTTCTTATCGGTCGAGCCGCCGGGGGCAATCCTTGGTGCTTTTCTAATCATCTTGCCACTCCTTCAGAAAAATTTTCTGCCATGTTGCTTCATGCTCAAATTTTTTCCCAAGTTTTTCCTCGACGTTGTTTTGACAGTCTCCGTAAACATTTTTTGCTTTATACCGCCGATTTTCCTCATGCTAAATCGCTCAGACTAAAACTAGTTAGATTAAACTCAGTCAAAGAATTATTATCTCTTGAATCAGAATTCCATAGCTGATAGAGTAGAGAATATGCCAGACGAAAATCAAGTTCAAAATCTAATCAATATTGAATCTTTGATCAATACTGCCAACAGTCGGATTGAAGAACTCACCCGCCAGCTTAAAGAACAAAAAGGGATGATTGATGAATTGTTATTAAATGACTCTCAATACCAGCAAGTCGATGAGGCCACCAAAAAACAAGCTAAAATCAAAAATTCCGCTCGTCAAAATATTCTCAATTCCGTCGAGGCCAAACCGGTTTTAGAAAAGATCAAAGACAATCAACAACAACTGAAAGAACTAAAAATTGCTCTATCTGATTATTTGTCTCAATATGTTAAACTCTCTGGCACCAATCAAATTGAAGGACCAGATGGAGTTGTTCGCCAAATTATTTACACCGCCAAACTGGTCAAATCAAAATAATAGTTTACAATCCACTTATGGCCAAACAAATCAATCAAACTGATTTTCAATCAGAAGTTATCGATTACCAAGGTAAAGTTCTTGTCGACTTTTGGGCTCCTTGGTGCGGTCCTTGTCAAATGCTTGGGCCTGTTATCGAAGAAATTTCTCAAGAAGTTAAAGATACTAAAGTCGTCAAAGTTAATGTTGACGAGTCCCAAGATATCGCTGTCAAATACAATATTGTTTCAATTCCCACTGTTATTCTTTTCAAAGACGGTCAAATAGTCGACACTCTCATTGGTTTTAGGCAAAAACAGGAATATCTGAACGCTATCAACAAAGCCTAATTTTTCACGAATTAGTTTTATCGGTAGATTGGTTTATAATATCTCATGACTTTAATCGATGAAGTCCGGATTACTATCAAAGGTGGCGATGGTGGTGATGGTCTGGTTCATTTTTATACCGATGCTTCCCGAAGTAAAGGTGGCCCTGACGGTGGTAACGGCGGTAATGGTGGCTCAGTTTATTTTGAAGGTGTTTCTGATATCACCAAACTCAATCAATTCCGCCATTCCAAAGTTTATAGCGCCCAAAATGGTCAACCCGGTGGACGCAACCAACGAAGTGGTAAAAAGGGCAACGATTTAATTATTCCTGTTCCTGTCGGCACTGTTGTTAACTACGATAATGGTTCCTCTGTAGAAGTGCTTAAAGTTGGTCAAAAAATTCTTATGGCTAAAGGTGGCAGCGGCGGCCGGGGAAATTTTGTTTTCAGATCTGCCACCAACCAAACTCCTAAACAAGCTGAACCTGGATTTAAATGTCAACCTAAAAAACTTTTTCTTCAATTAAAATTAATCGCTCAAATTGGTTTGATTGGCTTGCCAAATGCTGGTAAAACCAGTCTTCTTAACGAACTTACTCGCGCCAACGCCAAAGTCGCCAATTATGCTTTTACTACCTTAGAGCCAAACCTAGGTATCAGTCGCAGTGGTCATGTTATCGCTGATATTCCGGGATTAATTGAAGGTGCCGCTGTCGGTCGTGGTTTGGGAGTAAAATTTCTCAAACATATTGAACGGACCAAACTTCTAGTTCATTGTGTTTCTGTTGAATCCTCAAACCCTCTTAAAGATTATCAAACCGTTCGGACAGAATTGGCAAATTACAGCTCTACTTTGGCTCAAAAACCGGAAATTATCGTTTTAACCAAATCTGATTTGATTGATATCAACACTCTCAATCGTCTCCAAAAACAAATCGGCGCCGACGTGGTCACTTCCATCATCGACACCGACAGTATCAAACAGCTCAGCGATTTTATTTCTCAAAAATTAGATTAAAGCTTTTTTGACTTTTCCCCAATCTTTTTTCAATTGAGCCGTCAGCTTAGTCAAACCGTCTTTAGTCGCCCTCAAATCGCCCTTAAATTCCGAAACTACGTCTTCCACAATCAAAGCATACTTGCTTTTATCTATTTCTTTACCGGCTGTTTTCACTTCCGCAATTTTATTCATCACCGCCGACTTAATTTCATTGTATTTTTTAATCGTTTCTTCGGTGGCTTCACCAAATACTTCTTTCACTTTGGTTTTAGTGTCCATCACGTTGGTTTTAACTTCTTTATTGAGTTTTGCCGCCAGTTTTTTTAGATCTTCCCTAGTTTCTTTACCGGATTTTGGCGCAAAGAGCAACCCTCCTATCGCCCCAGCCGCCGCCGCCAATAAACCTGTTAAAAAAAATTTTCCACCATTGGATTTTTGTGTCATATTTTGTCAAATTTAAATTAAATAACAATTCAGTCTAAATTAAATTCCTATCACTGTCAATAAATTTTACCTGTTTATCTCTCTTTCCGGCCAGTGTTTGTCCACTTCCACTTTCAACTCCAAATATATCTTTCTTTCCGACATTAACTCCAATTCTTTTCTGGCATTGTAACCAATTTCTCTTATTTTTTTGCCTCCCCGACCAATTATCATTTTTTTATATCTCTCCGCAGTCGTCAAAATAGTTGCTTTTATCAAAATCAATTTTCTTTTATCTATTACACTGTCCACTTCCACATTTATTGAATAGGGGACTTCTTTTCTTAAAAATAAATAAGCTTTTTCTCTGATTATTTCCGCAATATACTCTTTTGAGTTTAATCCTATTTTAGGCTTGTTTTTCTCTTCTGCCAATTCAATATTATATTTGGTTTCTTGATCAATTTTATCCGGCAATAATTCAAAAATAAGATTAATCAAACCTTTTATGTTCTTTTCTTTGGTGGCGCTGACTTCAATTGTTCGGTCAAATTCATCTTCCAAATAATTATATTCCGCTAAATGATCTTTTGATCCTTTGGCAACATCTATTTTATTATAAACCAATATTTTTTTAACTTTTACCTTTCTTAACAAACCGATAACCTTATTTTCTTCTTCATTTTTAGGTCGAGATATATCCACCACACATAAAATCACATCTGCTTGGTTTAATTCTTTTGGGGCTTCTTTATTGATTCTCCTACCAATCAGATCGTCAATTTTGGCCATAATTCCCGGAGTGTCAGAAAAAATTATTTTTCCTCTCTGGTCACTATAAATCACCCGACTGTTTTTTCTGGTTGTTTGTGGCAGTGGCGAAGTTATAGCCACTTTTTGTGCCATCATAGCGTTGAGCAAACTTGATTTACCAGTGTTTGGTCTGCCAATCAAAACAACTTTGCCCATCTTTATTTGTTTTTTGTTTTTGTCTGTCACCAGTGTATTTTACACTAAATCCTGTTTTATTGATTGACACTTAGCAATCAAAATGTTAGACTGCTAAATATGCCATCAGAATCAACTCAAACCAGCGCTGTTCAGCCAGTTCGTAAGGTCCTACCGCTGATTCCTCTCAGGAATATAGTCCTTTTTCCTTCAGTCGAAACTTCGCTTTTTTTTGGTCGTAAAGAATCAATGAATTCTTTACTCCATGCCTATGATAATACTAATAGACTGGTCATTATTACCACCCAAAAAGACGGTCGGATTGACAACCCTGGTTTTAATGATCTTTATAATGTCGGCGTTTTGGCCAAAATTGAACATATTCTTCAAACTGATGGCAATCTTCACGCCATTATCAAAGGTATTTCTCGGGTTAACATTGTCAATTTAGTCAAAACCGACCCCTTCTTTTTAGCCGAATACGTTGATTTACCGATCATTCCTGAACCTGTCTCCGAAGTTCAGCAATCTGCTGAAACTCTTCTAAGTCAGCTCAAAAAAGCTTTTGCTATGGGTCGTCAGTTTGACCTGCCGGCCATGATGCAGCTAAGCACCGGTGTTTCCAGCAGTGACTTAGCCGACCAGGTCAGTTTCTCTATCAACGCTAAATTATCCGAAAAACAGGGATTATTAGAGACACTTATTGTTAGTCAACGTCTGCGGGCGGCTACAGAATATTTAATTCAAGAAATGAAAATTGCCGAACTGGAAAAATCTATCGAAGAAAAAACTCAGGAAAAATTTAACACTGGCATCAAAAAAAATGTTCTTGAAGAACGCAAGCGTCAAATTGAAAAAGAACTCAAACGTCTTGGTCAAAGCAGTGGTGGTGAATTTGACGAACTTGAAGCCAAAATCAAAAAAATTGATCTGCCCAAAAATATCCGCAAAAAACTTCTTAAAGAACTTGATCGCTTGATTGAAATGGGTCCTATGGCCCCCGAATCAAGTTATATCAAAACTTATCTAGAAACAGTTATTGAACTGCCTTGGGGTAAATATGACCAATCTAAAGTCAGTTTGTCCAAAGCTTCACAGATTCTTGAAGCCGACCATTATGGTATCAAGGATGTTAAAGAAAGAATTTTAGAATATCTGGCCGTTATTCAACTCAAAAACAAATCCGCTTCCAAAAAAAATCAAGACAATTCTGGCACTGCCAACATTTTATGTTTTATCGGTCCTCCTGGAGTTGGTAAAACTTCCTTAGGAAAATCTATTGCCAAAGCCTTGGGTCGGGGATTTGTCCGCGCTTCTTTAGGTGGTATTAGAGATGAAGCTGAAATTCGCGGTCACCGTCGCACTTATGTTGGCGCTATGCCCGGTCGGATTATCAAAGGTCTTAAAGAAGCCAAGTCTATGAATCCGGTTTTTATGTTGGATGAAGTTGATAAAATCGGCTCGGATTATCGCGGCGATCCTTCCTCAGCTCTTCTCGAAACCTTAGATCCAGAACAAAACCACGAATTCTCCGATCATTATATTGATTTTCCTGTTGATCTTTCTAAAGTCTTTTTTATTCTCACCGGCAATGATTTGTCCACTATTCCCGGACCTCTCCGTGATCGTCTCGAAATCATCAACTTTTCCGGCTACACTCTCGATGAAAAATTTCATATCGCCAAAAAATATCTCATCAAAAAAGAACTTGCCGCCAATGGTCTTACTTCTAAAAATATTGTTCCCTTAAAAGATGAAACCATCAGATATATCATCGAAAAATATACTCGAGAAGCCGGTGTCAGAGGTTTAGACAGAATTATTTCTTCTTTGTTCAGAAAAGTTGCCAAGAAAATTGTTACCAAGAAAGTCAATCAAGTCGATCTCAATAATCAAACCACTTTAAGAAAGTTTTTAGGACCTGAAAAGTTTTCCGCCACTCTTAGGGGTAAAAAAAGTGAAGTTGGTGTTTCCACCGGTCTTGCCTGGACTTCAGTCGGCGGTGATATTCTCTTTGTTGAGGTCAATATCATGCCTGGCAAAGGTCAGTTGATTCTTACCGGTAAATTAGGTTCGGTTATGAAAGAATCTTGTCAAGCGGCTCTTTCTTTTGTCCGCAGTCAATCAAAAAAGTTTGGTATCAATCAAAACTTTCATAAAATCGATATTCATATTCATGTTCCTGAAGGTGCCACTCCCAAAGATGGTCCTTCCGCCGGCGGCGCTATCACCACTGCCTTAATTTCTGCTCTCAAAAATGTACCTGTTCCCAAAGATGTCGGTATGACTGGAGAAATTACTCTCAGGGGAAACATTTTAGAAATCGGTGGTCTCAAAGAGAAATCTATCGCCGCTCATCGAGCCGGTTTAAAAACTATTTTTATTCCCAAGGAAAATCAAAAGTCGTTAGTTGATGTTCCCAAAGAAGTCAAAAAAGACATTAAATTTATTCCTATTTCTCACTATTCTGAAATTTACCAACACCTTTTTGCCTAGCTCTAATATCTAATTCAGTTTCTCGACAGGCCAATATCTCAAAAATTTCTCCCGCTAAGTTGTCCGATTCAATCTGTTTTTTTACTCTCCTAACCCCTAAAGTATCATAGGATAGACTTAAAAATCCATCATTATCTGTTAAATCAATTTTAATAAATCCGCCATCTTCATATCGGCCAGGCGTTACTCCATCAAACAGAATACTTACTGACCCAAAATTACTACCAATATTAATTATTGCCGGATCATATTGAATTATTTTGTCACCACTATCACCAGATTCATTTTTTCTTTGGTACAATACATGTCCATCTCTTAACTCAGACAAAATTCTAACCGCCCCACTATTAACTAGTCTCTTAAAATTTGTCCTTTCCTCATTGGTTACTGGTTTTCTAAATTCCGACACTAATCTTTTATCCGGCGGGCAGTCATAAACTCTGATATTTTCATTCATGAGCAGATTATAGCATTACATTTTTTCCACGGTTTGTATTCCCAACAGATCCAGTCCAGTTTCAATCAGACTGGCGGTTGTCCGTGTCAAAAACACCCGCCAAACTTCTTCTTTTTGATTGATTATCCAGTTTTTGGCGTAAAACTCATTATATTTTCTAGCTACCCCCAAAATATATTCTGCTATCACCGACGGTGAAAATCTTTCTGCCGCTTCTATAATTTTTTCTTCAAATTTATAAAGTTCCCTGATTAAATTCATCTCCGATTTATCAATCTTTTCCGGAATTTTATTGATGTTTTTTTGTTCTTTCACTTTAGTTTTCTCCAGGACACTTTTGCATCGAGCATAAGTATATTGCAAATACGGTCCCGAATCTCCTTCCAAACTCATCACTTTATCCCAATCAAAAATTATGTCTTTTTTAGGATCACTCAAAAGATCACTGAATTTTATTGCTCCAATTGCCACTGTTTTTATCATTTCCTCTTTTTCAGTCGCCGTTAGTTTCTTGTCCACTTCGCTTTTGTCGGCAATTTTTTTTGCCTCCGCCATGGCCTTTTCAATTACCTCCGACAAGTGGATCGTCTCTCCTTTTCTGGTCGAAAATTTTCCTGTCGGCCATCTGATCAATCCATGAGCCACATGAACCAACTGATTTTTATCAAACCAACCCATCAGTTCTGCTGCCGCAAACACTTGTTCAAAATGCAGTTGCTGATCCGAACCAACTTCATAAACAATCAAATCTGGATTCCATTTTTCTTTTCGGTACTTAATTGCCGCCATATCTCTGGCAAAATAGGTCGTGGTGCCGTTGGATTTTTTTAACATCGCCGGTGGCAATTTCCCCAGTTCCACTATCACTGCCCCTTGACTTTTTTTGGTTATTTTCTTGGCTTCAATTTCTTTAACTATTTTTGGAATCATTTTTTGATAAAAAGATTCTCCATGAACAAAATCAATTTTTACCCCCAACAGTTGATAAACCTTTTCAAATTCCATCAAAGAAATATTCACGCATTTTTGCCAGATACTTTTAGCCTCTTTATTTCCTTGTTCCAGTTTGGCAAACCAGTTCCGTCCTTCATCTGTCAAACTGTCATCTTTTTCCGCTTCTTGATGAAATCTGACATACAATTTTTCCAAATCATCGATTGTTAGCTTATCTAAACTGATTTTTGAATCATCGATCAAAAATCGAGAATCACCGTCTAAAGCATGTCGAATTGCCGCCATCAGTTTGCCATACTGAGTTCCCCAATCACCGATATGATTATCACCAATACACCGCCACCCCAATATTTGATAAATATTGTAAATCGACTGACCAATATTAGTCGATCTCAAATGACCGATTCCAAATGGTTTGGCAATATTTGGTGACGAATAATCTATCACCATTGTTTTACCATCAAAATTTCGTCCCAATTTTCTTCTAAACTCAATATCATAATTAATTATTTCCGCCTCTTTAATCAAATCATCTAGATTTAAATAAAAATTGATAAAACCCGCCCCAGCCGTTTCTACTTTTTCAATCAAACCTATTTTATTTTTAAAAACATAATTATTAATCTGATCTAAAAATTCCTTTGCCAGTTGCTGTGGATTCTTCCCTAATTTTTTAGCCATCACCATGGCAATATTGGTCGAATAATCACCAAATTGATTATCGTTTGGATGTTCTATTTTTATTTCCACCGAATCTATTTTTATCTCTATCGCATCCAAAATAATTATTTTTAATTGATCCGCTATTTTCATATTTTTAAAATACTTTTGACCCTGCCGGCAAATCATTTTCCGGAAACAATAACACTACCTCTTCTTCTATTATTCCTTTATCATTTAGTGTCTCATTTGAGGCGGCAAATATCATTGCTTCCGAAAGTTCCCCCATAATTTTTCTTGGTTCAATATTAGTCACAAATACCGTCTTTTTGTTAATCAAATCTTTAGGTTGGTACCACTTTTTAATCCCCGAAAACACCACTCGCAGTTCATCTTCCCCAAAATCCACTCTCATTCGCAATAGTTTTTCCGAACCTTCAACTGCCACCACCTCTGTTATTTTTCCAATCTTAAACTCCACTTTAGCAAAATCATCATATTTTATTTGATCCATAATTAATTTTACCAAAAATTTATGCCAAAAATTAGACAACCAACCACCAAAATGATATTCTTTGACTAATCTTTACTGGTTAATTTATCCATGAATATTGACACTTCCATTTTTAAATCTTACGATATCCGCGGCATTTATCCCGATCAAGCCGACGAAAAATTAGCCGAAAGTGTCGGTCGCGGTTTTGCTAAATACTTAAATTTCCCCGCCAAGGTTATTGTCGCTCGTGACGGTCGAATTTCTGGACCCTCCATGAAACAAGCCTTGATTGAAGGTTTAACCAAGGTTGGTGTCAGTGTTATCGATATTGATCAAGCTTCTACCGATATGTTTTATTATGCTTGCAAAACCAGAGATTTACCTGGAATTTCCGTCACTGCTAGTCATAACCCCAAAGAATATACTGGTTTTAAAATGGTCAAAAAGATTCCGGAATTGCTATCCGGTGAAGCTGGTATCAAAGAAATAAAAGATTGGATTGTTACCGATAGTCTACCGGCTGATACCGTCAATATCGGTCAGGTTGAAAAGTTAAGCATTATGGATGAATTTATTGACTATATTTTAGGTTTAGTTGACACTTCCCAATTCAAAAATTTCAAAGTTGTTGCCGATCCCGCTAATGGTATGGTTGGACCCATTTTAGAAAAATTGCAATCCAAACTGCCAACCATCAGTTTTGTCCCGATGTATTGGGAAGTCGACGGCAATTTTCCCAATCACGGTGGCGACCCACTTTTGGAACCAAATCGGGTTGATATTCAGGCCAGAGTTCCTGTTGAAAATGCTGATATGGGGATTATGTTTGATCCCGACGGTGATCGTTTTTTTGTCATCGATAGTCGAGGTAAATTTATTTCTGGCGATTTTTTAACTGCCATTTTGTCTCAATATTTTCTCAGACAATACCCCGGCTGCAGCATTGTCTACGACATTAGAGCTTCAAAAGCGGTTCGAGAAACCATCACCTCTCTCGGAGGTAAAGCTCTTGCCAACCGGGTTGGTCACACTCACATTAAAGCTCGAATGAAAGCTGAAAACGCTTATTTTGGCGGTGAAATTTCTGGTCATTATTATTTCAAAGACTTTTTCCTCTGTGATAGCGGGATCACCACCTTTATTTATTTATTGGATTTTCTTTCCAATTCCAGTGAACCTCTGACTCGTTTGGTTGATCAACTCAATTCCAAATATTTCATCTCCGGTGAAATCAATAACAAAGTAGCCGACGTTCCTGCGGTTATGTCCAAAATTGAATCAACCTACGCCCCTCAAGCCATTTCTCCGGTCGAAAAAATGGATGGTCTGACTTTTGAAATGGGGGATTGGCGTTTTAATCTCCGTTCTTCCAATACTGAACCTCTACTTCGTCTCAATCTGGAAGCTGACTCGGAAGAATTGATGATTCAAAAGCGAGATGAAGTTTTAAGCATTATTCGCGCCTAATATGTACCAGCCTTCTCAAAAAATTCTAAAAAATTATGCCGATGTTTTAGTTAATTTTGCTCTTAATAGTGGTCGGGGAGTTAGACCGGGTGAAGTTGTTTTTCTTCAAGTCCCCGAATCAGCCAAACCACTTTTGATTGCTCTGTATCGCACCGTTCTCAAAAGTGGCGCTCATGCTCTTATTCAATATTTGCCCAACGAGCTAGATCGAGATTTTTTTGAATTGGCCAACCAAAGTCAATTAACCTTTTTTCCCACCGCTCTTCTTAAAGGTCGAGTTCGTCAAGCTGATCATTTTTTAATGATTTTAGGTGAAACCAACTTGCACCAACTCGAAGGTATTGATCCTCAAAAAATTATGGATCGAAATCAAGTTTTCAAACCCTACAAAGATTGGCGCGATTCCAAAGAAAATAAAGGTAAACTCACTTGGACTATCGGTCTTTATCCCACTCCGGCTATGGCCAAAGAAGCCAATTTGACTCTCGGTCAAGCCTGGCAACAAGTTATCAAAGCTTGTTATCTGACTCATTCTCGTCCGGTTGAGAAATGGCGTTCAGTTCAACAAAAAATTGAAAAGTTACGACAAAAATTAAACAAACTCAATATTGTTAATCTTAATATTAAAGCCAAAGATACCGATCTTAATATTGGTCTCGGAAAACATCGTCAATGGCTTGGTGGCGGCGGTCGCAACATTCCCAGTTTTGAAATTTTTACTTCTCCTGATTGGCGTCATACCAGCGGTTACATCTTTTTTGATCAGCCGCTTTATCGTAGCGGCAACTTAATCAAAAATATTCACCTGACTTTCAAAGACGGTCTTGTTGTCGATACCAAAGCCGGTTATGGTCAAAACTTTTTAAACCAATTAATCAAAGTTACCAATTCAGATAAAATCGGTGAATTTTCTTTAACTGACAAACGCTTTTCTAAAATCAACAAATTTATGGCAGAAACTTTATATGATGAAAATTTTGGCGGTCAATTTGGTAACACTCATTTAGCTCTTGGCTCGGCCTACAAAGACACTTATTTTGGTGATTCTAAAAAATTATCTCCCACTGATTGGAATAATTTGGGTTTCAACGATTCTTCGGTTCATACCGACATTATTGCCACCACCGACCGCATTGTCACTGCTACTCTTGCCGACGGTTCCAAAAAAGTTATCTATCAATCCGGTCAGTTTACTCTCTGAAAAATTTTCTATTCAATTTTGACCTTCAATTATTGCCGATGATGTTGCTATCCCTTTATTTTCAATAAATTTATGGACTTCTTCCCAATTATTCTCTCCCAATTTGGGTTGCAGAATAAATTGACCCGTGGTCGCCACTCCGTGAGTTAGCACATTTTTATCCGTCAGAGTCAGCGATATTATTTTATATTCCGATAGTTGAGGTAATCTAATCACCAATTCGTTCATAGTAGTAAAGTCAATATCGGTCATAATATGGCGGGATAGAATTTTGACTGTTGGCACAATTTTAGAAATAAATCCAATATTGATTACTCTGTCTTTAACTGCATTTGCCACCAATTTTTGCCTCTCTGCTCGGTTGAAATCACCCCCGTCTGTTGGCGAGTGTCGTGATCGTGCAAATTTTAGTGCTGTCGTTCCATCCATATGTTGCCAACCTCTGTCGAAATGTAAATTTTCATACCGACAGGGGAATTGATCTTCCAACTTTTCTCCCGACATGGTGGCTGTTAATACTGTTACTTCCTCATCAGTTTTGCCACAAGTATCATTAATGTTGGCTTCTATTGGATATTTGGGATCATCAAAAGTTTTAGATACTTTTATTTTAATTCCTCCCAAATTGTCAATTATTTTTATAAACCCGTCAAAGTCGATTGAAGCAAAATAATCAATCTTAAATCCCAATACTTCCCCAATAACTTTTTTAGCCAGTTCACCACCACCAGCTCTACCGGTAAATTCCACTTTTTTGTTAGAATATCTTTTGTCATCCATCCCGATATAAAAAACTTCGTTTATTTTTTTATTAATACTTTCCTCGTCGTTCAGGGGTATTTTAACCCACAAATCTCTGGGGACTGATATTAAATCTATCTCCTCGTCTCTTGGTCTGATTTTAGCCACCATAATCGAATCGGTCAGAAATCCACCCTCATGACCGGCTCCACCATAACCTAGCAATAATATCGAATACGGCGCTAACGGATCTGGTGTCGGTGTTGCTGTCGGCAAAAGTAAACTCTCTGTTTGCGGTTTGTTTGGTTTGACCACCATTCTGCTGTAACTGATATATCCAACTATCAAAGCCACCAAAATCAAACCCAATATCCCAGCCAAAACCCACCAAAAAATTTCTCTTTTTTGCATAAGTCAAAGTATATACCTCTTATCGGCAATTTTACCATTTACTATTTTATATCCCATTTTCCTCTATAAGTCCAACAAAATTCATATCCGATTATCTAAAGAATCGCACTAAATACAAAAACACTGTTAATAGAATTAGATTAAGATTTAATATAAAATTTAGTTATTATTAGCTCGGTAGTTATGAGTAAAAAGATTATTAATACTAAAAATTCTCAAGAATTTTTTAATGAAAGTTATATAAATTTAAGTATTACAGACTCCCCACTAGATTTTTCAGTACCCAATAAAAAAATTCAAAGTAATTTGATCTCTATGGTTAAGAGAAGTAGGTCTATTATTGATTTAGGATGTGGGCAAGGTATTACTTTAAGAATATTTAGAAAATTGAATAAAAATGCCCTATTAACAGGAATAGATTTCTCTAACGTCGCCTTAGAACACGCCAGAAAAAGAATGAAAAAAGATAAAAAAATTAAATTAATCAATAATGATTTAAATAATATAGATTTAACAAAAGAAAAATATGATTTAGTTTATTGTTCTCAAGTTCTCGAACATTTATCTCAGTCACAGAAATTCTTAAATAATATTTACAAATCACTAAAACCAAATGGATCATTAATTTTATGCACCGTTTATAAAAAAAATTGGGCTTGGTACTTCTATAAAAATAAATTTAACCAACCTGCTTTATCACCCGATCATATTAATGAATATAAAAAAATTGATGATCTATTAAATCAATGTAAAAAATCTGGTTTTAAAAAATATCAATATTCCCTAGAACAGTTTAAATATCCGTTAGTTGATCCAATAATTAAATTATCTTTTAAATTTTTTAAAAATAAAAAATTTTTTAACTCTAATTTTATGGCAAAAATTCGTTCTTTAACAATGATCCCTATTTTAGGTTTCTATAATTTTCAGGTAATCTGTAGAAAATAAATAAACACACGTATATATAAATACAAAGTAATTAAAAATGTGATTATTTAACCAAGAGTTGCCAGTTGATATTTCAGAAAAGCGGAAACTTTATAAAAACAACTTTCAAATTAAACCTTATGAGAGACTTTCATTTTAATTTGAAAAAATTCTTGCATTCCTATCTCTCCATATTCTCGACCAATACTAATTCACAAGGTGATATCTATTATCTTTACAGATTCATTCCTAATTCTTTTAGATTTTGATAAATTTATTAAAATCCTTATATAAAAAGATTTTAATTCCCAGACAATCCATACACATTAAATACATATTTAATCTAAACATACATATTTATTGACTTTATGAGTAGATATGATATATTTTGATATGTCAAAAGAATTCGAAGAAATAAAAAGAATTTTAGAACCTTTTAATCAAGAAATTTAAGCGCGACAAGCTAAAGAAGCAGCCGAAAAAAAAAGAAAAGAAGATGAGTTTTGGAAAGAATTCTATGAAGGAATAAGGAGGGATAAAGAAATTTTAGATAAATCAGGTGTTAAAGAGATTTTTGAGGAAATTAGAGATAGTGGTTTAGTGAGGGCAAGTAACGAACCTAATTTTGGACTAGATTATACCCCTGCTTTTATAATTTATAGTGACAATTCGGTGGAAAAAAACTCATTAGATATTGCTTATAAATATATAAGAGTAGTTTCCATATCGTTAATATTTGATGTTTTAGGACCCAATAGCGATGGGAAAGGGGAAGGCAGGTCAGAAGTTAGAATAGCAGTTAAAAATGGTCAATTAAATAAAGTGAGTCGTCCGAAGTTCGACTATTTAGACTTTATTTATACACCCATTAAAGAAGGTGAATTAGGTCAAACGATAGCCGAAGCAATAAAAAATCCAATGAAATGGTAGTAAATGATATAAAGTCTGTGAGCCCGCGGTCCAAAATCTGGAACCCCTATTTGACTCTTTAATTAAAACCTATTATAAACTAATTGAAATCGGATTAACCAAAGTTAACGGTAAAGTTACGTTTTTAAACACTAAGGAGGCAGAGCTATGAGTCAGTTTACTACATCACTTCACAATGAAAATACGTTCTATCCTAACTTTATTAAAGACTTAGAGAATTGTAAAAGAGAAGTAATTATTGAAAGTCCATTTATTACTACTCAAAGAATGGATTTATTATTTCCCATCTTAAAAAGATTAAACGATAGAGGAGTCAACATCTTTATTATTACCCGTGATCCAAAAGAACATATTGCTAAGTACCAATGTCAATCAGAAAGCGAAATCCAAGCCTTTGAGACCGTCGGGATACAAGTTTTTCTCTCAAATGGTAATCATCATCGGAAACTGGCCATCATTGATCGTAGCGTCTTATGGGAAGGAAGTCTTAATATTCTTTCTCAAACAAAAAGTAAAGAGATTATGCGTCGCCTTGAAGGCGACGGCTTCGCCAAAGATATGTTTAAATTTTTAAATTATGGCAAATACATCTAAAATGCTATACTCCAACATGAGTATAAATGCCGGTTACGAAATTAGTAAAAAGGATATTGAAACTACTGTTAAGTACCTAAAAAGTAAAAATTTACCTCACAGTGTTGAAGACGCAAAGAAATACTTAGGTTTTACTGCCAACTTAGCCCACGTCTTGGCTCACCAAATAGTTGATGACGAACAAAGTGGAAAGATAAAAAAGGTCAAAACAAATTAAAAGGGTAGAATATCGCTTGATTTCACTTTTAATACTTTAAGAATTTTTTCTAAAGTTTCTATGGTTGGATTTTCTTCATCTCTTTCAATTCTGGCATAGTAATTAACACTAATTCCGGCTTTACCTGCTACATCTGCTTGTTTCAAATCTAAACTTAAACGAACTTTCTTTAACTTTTTTCCAATCTTTCTTGGTGACATAGAAGAATTATAACCTATTGTACAAAATCTTATTTTTTGAATTCTTCGTCAATTTCTACTGCCATTTTTCGCAAATCATCGAACGCGTGTGACAAAGATTCAACATAAACATCTAAATCTAATTCGTCAACATTTTGCCCAAACATTACCATTTTTTCTATTCTTGGAATAAGTCTGTCAATTTTTTGAACAACGATAACAACACCAGGTATCGACAAAGCATTATCATCTATTTTTTTTAATTTATACCTTTTTTTAATACTTAATTTATATTTTTTATATATATTCTTTAAAGAATTTAGGCATACCTCAGAGTAATATCGATCCCTCTCATGTGGCCATAACTTTTGTATTAAATAACCAGTTGTCTTTAATAAATCAGACAAACTTTCATTTTTGAATTCTTTAATATGTTTCTCTTCATTATCCTTAATTTTTTTCATAATACTGTCAATTTCAACATCTAATATCTCAGCTTGTTTCTTTATTATATCCAGTAAATTTACCGACTTCGATGAATAACCCTTTTTTGACCACACCGAATAATTAACTATCCTCAATCCTGTACCTGGTGATATTGACGTATAAGTTACAGTCCCTTCGTTATATGAAGAGTTTCTTCCTTTAATCATCGTTTGGGTCGGATGTCCAACTATTTCACTCCTAACAAACCTAATATTATATAAATCAGGATAATCTAAAAAGAACTTTTTAGTTAATAATCCAAGAGACTCTTCAATATGTTGCAAGGAATCTTGTTGCACTATTAATGCCTGTAATACCCCATAAATTGCCAAATAGCCACCAGATTCTAAATCTAAATATTCCTTTATTACTTCTAAAGAATCCTTAATATTATCAAAAGAAGACCACAATTTACTCCAATTTCCAGTATTTTTTTCATTCCACACATCTTGTCTATAATAAATCGAATTATTGATTAATTCTCCTAATTCAAAAATCTTATTAGATAAATTTTCAATTTCTTTCATGTTTTATAATTATACTTCGACATTTTACTTTTCTTTTAAAAATTCCACTACTCAGTTAATATTAACTTATGAACATTTATCTTGATATAGACGGGGTATTACTAGTTAACGACCATGAAATTGCAAACTTTTCAAAAGAATTTATCAAATACATGGTTAAAAATCATAACGTCTATTGGTTAACCACTCACTGTCGGGGAAACTCTTTATCTACTATTGATTTTCTTAAAGAATTTTTTGATTTGGATACTATGAAATATATTGAAAAAATAAAAGAAACTTATTGGGAAGTCAATAAAACTGAAGCCATTGATTTTTCAAAACCTTTTTTATGGTTTGACGACGATTTATTTGATGAAGAAAAAGAGGTGTTAATTAAAAATAATTGTCTCAACTCTTGGGTCGGAATAGACCTAAATGAAGATCCAAATCAACTCAAAAAATATCTTAAAATCTAGTTAAGTACCATATCTGTTTTTCTCGTTTCCTCATTCTCCACCAATTCTTCTTTATCAACATCATAACCTTTTACCCATTCAATTGAATACAAAGCCATCTCCTTAGCTGATGGATCAACTTGAGTTTTTGTCGACATGACTGCAATTTTCCCTAATTCTTCATCCGTGATTGTTGCCAACACCGGCAACCAATTACTTAACACCCAATTTTTCTTTTTAACTTCATATTGATAGGGCATTATCATTATTTGGTAAAGTCCTTGTCTACCATTATCAAAAATTTTTATATATTGTCTAAGTCGATAATTCTGATCTAATTCAATTTCTGCTTTTGTTTTAGTTGTCCAGAATTCTTTTTTAAGAGGGGAAGTTCTGTTAAATCTAATTTTAAAAATTATTGCTCCATAAACATCAGCTGGAGTCTTTTTACTTTCTTTAAAATCTTTTTTAAACCTTTTTATTGTTTTCAATAACGGTTTTATTTCTTCATGAACTCCTTCTAAGATATACATAAATCTATTTTCTTCATTGTTTTCAGCTCTTATAAATACTCCTCCAATAAAAGCTTCGTTATAAAAATCTACTTTTCGATAACAAAATTTTTCCTTAATCTTAGCCATCTAGTTAGATTTATTACCAACAATAAGATATCTTATTTCTTGTTCATAAACAGGAATGAATTTACCGTTGTTAAGTACAAATCTTGTTCTCATATACCCGCGAGGACAACACAATGGAGAACTATCTTCTGAGCTCCGCCATTCTACAAAGAATCCGTTTGTAGTATCGGCCGGAACGATAAATGAATCGTCTTCATCAACTGAGAAAATTATTTTGTTATCTTTGACAATTGCCGCACTATAAGAACCACCGTCAGCTCGCCCAATAAAATTTAAGCCTAATACTTTTTCTTTCTCTCCGTCATTGTTAACATCAAAACTATCAGTCATTTCAATTTGTTGTCCGTTGTCAAAAAAATTAACCGCTATTTGACCATATGTTTTATAATTTTCATCTATAGTACTCATAAAACCGCCATTATTTTCCTGAGATATTTCTTCCCTAAGATCGGAAAATTTTTTAGAAGACGGCCAAACTATATCAGAAGAATATTCTTTAATTGTTATGTTTGTGGTTGGGTAGGACTGATAGACTACTTTGTTATTAAAAGCCGCTTGAGTATATTCATCCATTGTGCCTTTTTTCCCAACACCTCCAATTGAACCCCAAGTTACATCTTTAACTGAAAAATAATTCAAAGGTAAATCAAGCCATGGAAATTTTAAACATTCTGAATAAGAGCTACTACAATCTTCTGATTGAACAGATTCAGGTTGATTTTTTATCCGTTCATTTAAAATCTTATTTTCATTTCCAAGACGATTAATTTTAGATATTAGTATTAAAAATACAAAAACAACCAATATATAAAATAGTTTTTTCATTTATTCCTTTTTAATATTGCTAACCTATATTAGCATTTATTCAAATTTATGGGTTAGTTTTCTGTAATCACAATACTCACACTTTTCTCCTGAAGAGGGGATAACATCACTGTTTAAACATTCATGTATTTGAAAAATTGTCGGTTCTATCCAACCAGTATCTCCTTCATAGGCAATAATTGACATTTTAAATTCTAATTTCCCGTCAAATTTTGCTAATCCTTTATCAGCATTAGCAAAAACAAAGTAACCAGTAGGAGAAACTTTAAATCCATTCTTCCTAAATAACCACTGATAAACTTCCATTTGTTTTTTATAAGCCTGTTTATATTCACTATCTAAACTAATTTCTTCACTAGTACTTGTCGATTTATAATCCACGATTATCAATTCTTTGTCTTTATTAATCCAAACATCATCCACTGCTCCGAATATTTCCAAATTAGTTTCCGGATGAACAAAAGAAATCCCTACAAAATTTTCTCGCCATTTATTCATATCCGGATGAGAAAAGGGGATGGCTTCAATTCCATATTGTTTCATTAGCTCATGTGCCTGTCCTGATTCTCTTAATAAATCAAATTCTTTTTTCAGAAGTTCATCCACGGCCGAATTTAGTGAAAATCCTGGCATACTTGGTCTTCCCAAACCCAATCTGTTTTGCAAATAAAAACATCTCGGACACTCCAAAAACATTTCAATCCTCGACCGACTTAATCTAAAAGGTTCCTTTTGTCCCGGTCGATAAATCCACTTACCTGATTTTTGAGTGTATTTAGACATTAATTGTTTTGATATAACTTTTATCTAAAAAATCTAATATTTTAGGGTTTTTATCTTGCATTGAAATTAATGTCAATTTTTCCTTTGCCCTAGTTAATCCAACTAAAAATTCACATATTTTTTGATTAGTAAATTTATTTGTTTTTTTATCTAATATTTCTTTATCATCTACTCCAACATAATATACAAAATCAGCAGACAAACCCTTTGAACTCATTAAAGTGGTGATTTCCACCTCTATTGCATTTTTCGAAACAGAATCGAAACCGTGTATTAACTTTGATAAAACATTTTTTGTGTTAAAAACTTTACTAAATCTAATCAACTCTTTTTCTTCCAATTTCTTACTATTCTTTTTTACTTTCTTAAAAATAGAGATATCCTTTTCTATCTGTTTTTGTATTTTTGGATCTAAACATAACCATATTTTTTTATCAGCCAACTTATGACTTTTTACTATTAAATCTTTAATGTCGTCATCTTCTAAATAAAGTGGAAGCAAATTTCTAAGTGATAAGTTATCAGTTTTTCTTGTGCTTAAAGTTCTAAATAAATTAATGATTTTTTTATGTTTCATTTTATTGGTTTTTTCATCAGAAAATAATTCAAACTCTACTACATTAAGCCCATTTTTTAGCAAACCTTCATATATTGTTTTTTTGAAATAACTCGGCGTAATAATTAGTATTCTTATACTATTTTCTTTATCATTGTTTTTCTCTCTTCGAGACCTTTCCTCTTTAACGTCATTTTTAATAGCTTTAGATAATTCATACATTAATTTATCACCACAAACAGCTGGTATGAAATCTATTTTGTCAAAATTATTACTTACCAAATCTTTTTCAGGTTTTACCCCAGTTGGATATAAAAACTTTTTTTCATTAATTCTGTCTCTTAAAAAACCACTATTTTTGGCATTTGTTATAAGGTCATTAACAGCATTAACTATGACGCTTGTACACCTAAAACAATAATCTATCGAAAATTGTTCAGCATTTTTATCTCTATAAAGAGAGCGTATTTGATTAGGAACTGCATCTTTAAGTCCACAGTATAAAGACTGATCGTCATCACCAACAACCACGACCCTGCTCTTTCGATTCAATAATTTTATTAATTCATATTCAGACTTATTAAAATCCTGAAATTCATCTATTAAAACTAAATCATAATTACCAGGTATTTTCCCTGGGTTTTTCTCAAAATGACGATTCAGTGCATAAACAATTGAATTAAAAGAATATAAACTTTTTTGGTTTTTATAAAAATTTTTTCGTCCTTTATAAAAAGAAAACTCATCAGGCTCTAATTTATCCTCAAAAAACTTTTTCTCATAATCTACTGCTTTTCCGGTTATATAAAAGAAATCCTCACTTATTATTTTGTCTAAGTCTTCATCAAAATCGACATCCCCAATCTGCTGTCTTGCAAACGCATGAAGCGTTGAAACTGTAACATTTTTACAATTTTCAAAATCTTCTTGTAAATCATTTATCAATTTATTTATAAATGATAATATTAAAATTTGCTTATTTTTGTATTCATTGGATTCTATTATTTTTCGAAAAGTATAAGTTTTACCAGTACCAGGGCCAGCCAAACCAACAAATAATCTTTTTTTTGAAGTTTTTAACAATTCCAATATATCCGCCATATTCTACACCAACTTTAATGATAATTATAAAATTCAAAAGCTATAATATACATATTTTTTAATCACAGTAATCTCGATTTAACATTTTTTATTATTCTTTCTATTTAACCTTCTCCTTGAAAGTTTTTTCCATATATTATTTGCAAGTTTAACTTCTCTATTTGAAAAGCCGAATCCTTTTTTCAAAATTACTTCATCGGAATATTCCAGAATTTCATCAATATTTTTTCCTTTACGAAACATTGCATCAAGTTTTTCGATCATTTCAGCGTGTTCTTTTTTATAAGGAAACAATATTTCTTCAACCTCATTTGGCATAAGCTCTAACACACCACCACCATAGCTTCTACCTACAATTTCAGAAAAAGCCAAAGAAAGAGAATTATAAAAACTAGCTACAAAAGCTTTTACATTTGTACCCTTTTTAATAAAAACCCTATGAACCGTATCAGTTGTATACGCATTATTAGTATTTACAACCATTTTAGGGAATAGGTGGTTTTGCCTCGTAAAAAAAGCCTCAGATATTTTAAGAGAGGGAGCAATATGCCACTCTTCACCTCTAATTCTACACTTATAACCATTTTGATAGCCTTTTTTTTCGCCCATTAAAATATATTCCATAGCACGTTTATTTTCTTTTGCTAACTTTTCTCTTTCTGGAAAAACTAATAGAAAAACTCGAGCTCCATTTTTTCTATTATCATTCCAATCTTTTTTCGAAAAATTTACCCCTTTAAGTTGTACACTTCTCCCCATTAATGGCTTAGCATATTTTTCCATTTTATATTCCTTAACTGTTGATTCTGTTACTGTAAAAAAATCATTTTTTCCAGTCGTAATTCCAACCTCATTACTAGCATAATCTTTTATTTTCGGAATATTATTTAACTTTTTTAATTTTTCTAAAAAATCAATTTCTTCTTGATCTAAAAAATAAAATGTCCACTTGTTTTCTTGAAAATCAATCTCTTTTTTCGGACTTTTTAAAAGCGTAAAATCAACATCTTTTAATTTACTTGCATCCTCAATCTCCATATGTTCTATCAAATGTTTATCCGTATCATTTTTTTCACATAACAGTAAAACTACTTCTTGCTGAATATCAGGAAAAACTAGTTTTTTGAAAGAAATAATATTTATTTTATTAAAATAATGAGATAAGTAATTTCTTAGTGTTTTTGCATAGGAAACCTGTAATAGTTCGGCTGGTAAAACAAAACCTATTTTCCCATTATCTTTCAAAAGAAGACTAGAACCAACAACAAAAGAAACCCAAGCGTTTGTGAGCTTTGAATATTTTAAATCTACTTTATTAAAAATATTTGCAGCCTCTTTTTGTTGTTTTTTATCAAAATATTGATAACGAATATATGGGGGATTACCTACAACAATATCAAATCTTTTCTTTGTTTTATTACAAAATTCATGAAAATCACTATTAATAATTTCTGTTGATTTTAAATTTAAATTCTCTGATTTTTTTGCTTCTTCTTTCTCAATTTCAACCGCTGTTATTGATTTATATGGAAAACTATTATTTCTAATACTCTCTAAAAATACTCCATCACCACAACTTGGTTCCAAAATATCTTGACCGCGACTTCCGTTAAAAGCCCATTTTAAAATAAAGTCTGCAATCGGTTCCGGTGTATAAAAACCACCTCTTAATTTTTGATTTGTAGCGTTTTTAATTAACTTCATACTTTTTTGAAACTAAAGGAACCAAATCATCGTCTTTCCCAAGCTGAAATAACTCTTTTAAAAGTTTTTTGAGTATATCTTTTGAATTATTAAACTTTCTTTGCAGTGGTATTTTAAGACGATTATTACTTTCATTTTTGTCAATTTCGTCTTGAATCTCAATAAGCTCTTTTTGTAATTTAGAAATTTGGTCATGAAGATTTCTTTCTTCTTTATTATCGAAATTTATTTTTATAATTGGCAACTTTTTCAATACTTGTGTACCATGAGAAATATAACCACCTCTAAAAACACTACCAATTAAACTACAATACCACTCTAAATACTTCGAATTAAGCAAAGCTTGAATATAATAAATTGAATATTCAAAATTTTCGGGAATAGAAATAATACAATATCCCGCATTTCCACCAGAAGATAAAACTGTTTGATTATAATCAACTGCATATTTATCACCCATGGAAAGAATTCCGACAACAATTTTTGCTGGTATTTCACATTTATCTAAACTCTGATGTCTCCCATACCTATACCACTCATTGCTAGTCATCGGTTCAGGTTTAATATCTCTTTTCATTAGTTCAACTTTATGCTGTAAAAGATATTTATAAGCGAAAGGGAACCTTCTCTCCATTTCTTTGATTTCAATAAATTCTATTCCTTTATCAGTTTTTTTATAAGGATAAATTACAAAACTATTTGGCTCAAATTTACGATATGTATAAAGATTATCAATTCCATTCGAAGTTTCAAAATATGGTCTTGTAAACGTTTTTTCAATTTTCCATTCCAAACCATCTTTATCGAAATAATAATAATTTTTATCCTCTTTTTTAGGTCTATGAATATAAATTTTATTAGCACTTGTTTGAATACCATTAAAAATACTTTCTTCACCAATAAGCTCACCTAATGAAAGACTTTTTTGATTTATCTTTTTATATATATTTCTCAAACTTGCAGGTACCAACGCCCAAACATCATTACTAAGAGTAGTAGTATTAATTTCTTCAAAATCAGTATCACTAAAATCTCTTGTTCTCCAATCATCGAAATCTTCCACCTCAAAATATTTGAAAAATTCATTTACTTCCTTATGTAAAAAAAGCAAACAAGTATAGGTCGTTTTGTCTTTAAAAACTTGATTTGCTCCAAAAGAAATAAGTTGTGAAATATTTTTTGATTTTCGTAATAACTCTCTTAATTTTTTACCGGCTCCAATCTTAATAAATTTACTTGGAACAATATAGCCCAAATAACCACCACTATTTAGTAACATTAACCCTTTTTCAATAAATAAGAAATATTTATCAAATTGTTTATAAGCAGTTTGATAAAACTTTTTGTACAATGGTAATTCTTTTGGTGTAATGTTTTTCATATCCTCCGATTTCATATAAGGGGGATTGCCAATTATCACGTCAAATTTATATGAAAAACTATAAGGATTAATTTCAAGTTGATCTTTTTTTGTAGATTGATCAAAATTTAATAACGAATTTCCAAAAAATATATTCTTACCAAGACTTGGTAATATTGATACCTTTTTGTCTATAGAACCGTTTGATTCTGACTCAAGTAATTTTAATAAAAGACCAAACTTACATGCTTGAACTGCATTAAAATCTTTGTCTACACCATGAATACAATTCAACAAAATTTGTTTTTTGATTTCATAAGGTAATTTATAAGTATTAATAGCAGTCTGGATTAATTTACTTCTATCTACCTTAAGATAAAAATCAATTAAAACATCATTTAATAATTGAAAAGCTTCGGATAAAAAAGCACCTGAACCACACGAAATATCGGCTACTTTTGTTTTTAAAATTTCTCCATCATTTTTATTTTGAGTAAATGGTATTAAAGTATTTCTTAAAATATCTTGAATTATATTTGTAGGGGTAGTGATAATATCACGATCAACATGTTCGGGTTTATTTTCTAAAACGACAGTTCCATTTTTTATATATAGTTTTTGAGATAAATAAATTTCATAGATACTACCAATAATGTCGGAAGAAAAAACAGAGAAAGAATAAGGGCTTTCTGGATAATATAATTTTCTAATAATTTCCCAAAAAATTGATTGATTATCACTTATAATTTTTTCACGAAGAGGATGATCAAAGAGACCTGAATTATATTTTCTATCAGCTTCAACAAATTTATTAATCAAAGCTCTAAAATCATTTTTTGTTGCAAAACTTAAAAGAGTTTTATAATCCTCCAAGTTTCTATCCTCACATACCCTTAAAAAAATTACACTGTTTAAATAACTTTGAACAATGTCGTTTAAAGTTTGTTCATTAATATCATTTTGATGTTTATAAATTTCATTTCCAAGTAAAAATCTCCATTCATTAATTTGTTCCAAAAATAAGTCATCAACACTAAACTTATTAATTTTATCTTCTATATAAGACCAGGTCTTATCAAAATTTCCAGAATAAACAACATCTTTACTCAAATAGTCATAGATTTCATCAAAATATTTTTCATATTCTGAAAAATGATAAAGCTTTACTAATGAAGTACGACTTTGATCTGTTTCTTTTACTTTCTCCGAACAATCATAAATTGCTAAATATTCGAAATTTGAAAGTACAGATATTTTTAACTTTGCTGTAAACCCATATCTACGAATTTGTTTTGCCGTATCTTGATTTTTACTAATATCTACACTCGGTTTTTTAGCCTCAAGGAAAAATTTTCTTTCTGCAAACAAACGGAAAGTATAATCTGGTTTTTTTGAATTCTCAGCAACATTATCCTTTAACCCCTCTTCTAAAATTACTTCTCTTTCATTAGTAGGTTTTCCTTTATCATTCTTTATATCCCAACCAAGTGCTTCAAACAATGGATCCAAAAAATCACTTCTTAATAAAGTTTCATTATATTTTGGATCAATATAATTTCTTCTGTTACCCTGGTACCTTTCAACTAATTTTTTTACAGCTACTTTTGCTTCCAATTTATTCATAGTTTGAAGATATTCACCATTAAATTATTCTACCCCGAAACCTTACTTTTTCCCTTTACATATTTTTATTCGTCATTATCCACTAAAAACACCCTCGGATTTACCGGTATCCCATAGACGTTTATCTGAAAGTGTAAATGATTACCCGTAGACCAACCGGTAGTACCCATCAAACCGATTACTTGATCGGTAGTTACCACCTGTCCTTTATAAACCAATATTTTATCCAAATGTCCGTAAAGTGAAGTTACATTATTTCCATGATCAATAATAATGTGTTTTCCGTAACCTATCTTTGTTTCCGCCGCATAAGTTACCGTTCCTCCCATAAACGGAGTAATATTAGTCCCTTTGTTATTGGCAATATCAATTCCGGTATGAAGTATTTGATAGGGGAGATGGGGAACTCCGAATTCCAAAGTGACTACACCTGTTGTCGGCCAATACATTGCTTGGTTTATGGTGTAAGTTACTTCACCGGTTATTGGATCTAATATTTCCACTCTGTTTTCAATTCCCGTCTGGTCAACCAACTTATCTGATACTAAATTAATTCCGGTTTGAGTCAGAATAATAATGGCAATTAGCGGTAAAGAAAGGACTACCAAAAAAGCCAATAAAATTATTTTTAACTCTTTTTTAAAATTCCAAAAATTATTCATTAGCTGTAAATTTCTCTGGGGTCAGTGGTTAACAATCCATGTTCCTTATCCGAGGCCACAATTTTTACCGATACATGATTCTGATCGGCAATAATCAGTGCCTCTCCTCTGTCGCAGGTGAGCAAAAACTGCTCTTCATAAGAACTTAAATTGAATTCCTTACTTACCTTTTTAATTGTGGTGGTGTCCTGCTTTAGAAGTATTCTTAAGGCCGACTGGGAAGCAATAGCTCTGCCTTCATTGGAATTCAAAAAATCATTGGCTTGTTGGGAAATAATACTGACTCCCAAGAAATATTTTCTGGCTCTTCTGGTTAAACCGGAAATAAATTTGGCACTGTCTTGATTGTCTAAAAGTAACCACCCTTCATCGATTACCAAAATTCTTTTTTGTGGTTTACTTTTAACTTCTGAATTAACAAAGTTGGCCACGATCATCATCATAATCGGCCTGATACTTTCCGGTAAGTCTTTAATATCAAAAACCACCAACCGATTATTTAATTTAATATTGGTTTTCTTATCAAAAACTGTTGCTAAAGATCCCTTAACAAACTTTTCTAGATTTGTTGCCAAATCTTTTTGTTTCATTGTTTTTAAAACTTGGTAAAAATCCTTTAGTTTGGGGAAGTCTTTACTAATTTTGTTTTTTCCATTGATGGTAAAACCTTTCTTTTTGTAAGTTTTTATCAATGCCTTATCAACCACTGCTTTTTCTTCCGGACTTAAATTACCCACCATTAGAGAAATTATTTGGGTTAAATCCTGAATCTGTTGGCTCAAGGCATTTTCTCCCGTTATAGTCTGAGTTGAAAAATCAAAAGGATTAATTTTCTCTTTTGATTTGGCCGACAGTCTGATGTAAGTTCCGTTAACCGACTTGGCCAGTTGCTTATATTCCCTCTCCGGATCAATCACTATTACCTTAGCTCCTTGCATTAATTGTCTTAATATTTCCACCTTGGCCGTATAACTTTTACCCGCTCCCGACTGGGCAAAGATAATACTGTTGGCATTTGTCAGAGCAAACCTATCAATGATTACCAGCGAATTATTAGACTTGTTTATTCCATAAAGAATTCCCGACTCCTGCACCAACTCCGATGACACGAAAGGGAATGTTAAGGCGGCAGAAGAGCTATCCAAATTTCTCTTTTGATCCAGTTTATTTTCACCTCTGGGTAATATTGATTGTAGACCGTCAAGCTGTTGAAAAGTAGCCGTTCTGATATAGAAAAGTCTCTGCGACATGACTGTTTCCAAAAGCGTTGTTAGTTTATCTAATTCTGAAAGTGTTTTTGCCGTTAAGGTCATGTAAATTGATACCTGAAATAGTTTTTCCTGACCCCTCAAAATTTTATCCTTTAATTCTTTGGCTGAGTCCAATGGATCGGTAATTTCCGAACTAATCACCCTGCCGGTTTTCAGCATATTTCTTCTGGTTGACTCCAACTCGGTAATTTTTCTGTTTAGTTTAGGTAGTGCTAATAAGGGATCAACCTGTTCGATGTGATAACTGACATCAATGTTATGGTTAAAGTTAATTAGCATTGATAACCAACCGGTTGAGGCCACATAAGGATAACCGCTGATAAATAAAGTTCTGACATAATTTTTATTAATTAGAAGATAGTCCGCCTTTTCTTTTAATCCCGAGTAAGAAATTAGATCCATTTGATCTTGCTCACCAAAGTAAAAATTTACCTTTTTGTTTTGTGGTTTTTTTATTTTTTTCTTTCTTTTAATTTTGAAATTAAATTTCATTTTCACCCTCCAACATTTTTTCTAAAGTATTTTTGGTTAATAATTGGCTTTTAATTTGATCCGGATTATAGAAAGAATAAAAGAGATCTAAAATTTCTATCGTTTCCAGACGTCTCGCTTTCATTCCCAGTTTTTCCAAAGCTTTGATGACAATATCGGAAAGTAATTGTAATTGTTCTTTGATAATCCTAAAGTCTTTGCTTTTCTCAGCCGCTTGATAGGGGATTACCAGAAAAAATTTTCTTGATAGAATTTTGTTTCTGACCACTAAGTTTTTAATAAAATCGGCATAATTTTCTATTTGGTTTTGATAGACTTTTTCTTTTTCCTTATCCTTTAGTTTTAAGATATCTTTAACATACGTCTCCACATCAACTTCCCTAACCCTGATTAATATTTGTAATTTGGTATTTAGTGAGTTTAAAAAATTTTCAAAACTGTCGATTAACACGTCCTGCTCGGCTTCACTTTTTAACTCAAAATTAACCGAGGAAGTTTCCAAAACCACCCTGTATTCATTATTGGGTAACAGCAAAATATTATCCTTAACCCCCTTGATTTGAATTTGTTTACGACTACTCACTTTATCTTGTTTCCAGTGCCACATGTAGCCCTCCTTTTTGGTTAAATTCAAAACTCAAACTCTTATTTCTCCCCTCGATAATATTCTGCCATCTGACCTTATCCTCATCGCTAACCGTTTCTTTTACAGTCACTTTTTTAACTACCTTTATTTTTTCTTCCGCCCTGACTTCTTCTTTTACGAATACCGGTCTTAAATAATTATCATTTTTATCAAAAACATAAATCTCCGGCCTTAATTTAAATCTCAACCAAACTACCAACCACTCCCCGATTATTTTGCTTTTAACTCTTATGGCCAAAGTTAAAAATACTATTGCCGAAATAATGGTAAATATTATTTTCCCTCTCCCAAAGCTCATTGGAGTAGGGATTATGGTGTAAAGCAAAGTGGCAATTAATACCGGTGCCATCATTAAAAGAATTTGAGCCAAATTAAAGTTTCCGGCAATCTTATCTTCCACTGTGGTGATTTGTGCCGGAATTACTGTACTTCTCATATCGTCACCCTCCTTCTGGCTTTCTTAATCGCCGCTGCCTGACCGGCTTCTTGTCGGGACAGATTAGCACTATGATCAGATGAGACTACGTTAATAAGTTGATTGCCTAATTTCTTAAAGCCCCTTTGTCCGGATACATAAAAAATCATACTATTTAAAGTTCCCGGCACTTTCAGAAGGGTTAAAAACAATCCCACGGCTACGGCAATTAATATCAAGGAATTGCCGCTTTGTTCCGGTAAACTTAGGAAAGCCGACGCTAATTGAATTATGACTACCTGAATAAATACCATGAATACGGCCACCAGATAACTTCTCATTGCCCCTTCTGCCAAGTCACTAAATTTAGGACTGGCCCAAAGCAAGAATATGAAAGGACTTAAGACGGCTATAACGGCAATTAAAATTAATCTGCTGATAAACATAAATAAAAGTAATATGGCCACTACTAAAAAGATTAGAAGAAATATTAAGGTTACCAAGGCTGCATTACCCGAGAAAATATTATCCCCGCTGATCATGTTAACCACCCAAGAATGACTTAATCCTCCGGTTGAATTTAAAACCGTACTTACCAAAACATTGGCCAGTTTTATAACATAATCGGCTAAAAATAAAGAAACATTGGCCAGAAGAAAAAATAATCCGACTCTGGGAATTACTTGTTTTAAACTCGTTTCTTCAAAACCAAAAGTATCTCCACTCATTATCTTTAATCCCCACAAAGCCACTGTTAGGACAAACAAAGAATCAACAATACCAAGACTAACTAACCAGAAATTTACCACCGTCTTATTCTCCATTAAACTCGGAGTAGTAGTTAAATAACCCAAAACTCCGTCAACTACCGGTTTAGTGGCACTTTCAATAATGTTTTGCATAAAAGCCGATACCGAATCTATTAATATTTGGGTTAAACCGTCACTCGGACTGACTGTCTCAACTTGGGTTACTTCTATTTGATCAACTGTTCCCGTATCGGTTCCACTGCTTAAAGATGTATTAAAAATGGAAACTAAAACTACCGAAGCTATTACTAAAACCAAACCGGCAATGGCATTTCTAATGGTTCTCTTGGCACTTTCCAACTTTTCCGGTCTTCCGCTTGAAGTCATGTAGCCATAACCACCTTTGATCAAAAAGAAAGCTTCGGCTACTCCGGCTATCGTCAAAATAATGGAGAGGGTGTCATGAGTAAATTGCGACACCTCACCACTGGTCTCTATCCCAAAAACCTTAACTGGCAATAAAATCCAAAAAGGCAGGATTAAAAAAATCTTTTGGATTACTTTTTTAAGTAATCTCATTTTCTTTAATTTGTTCCAAATGCGTTACCAGCTGTTTGATTAACAATATTGGTGATAACAAAAGCTCCCAATACTATGGTTAATCCGATAGCTGAATAAAGAATTGTTTTCTTGGCTCTATCCAAACTTTCAGGGTTTCCTGAACTGGTAATATAGCCGATACCTCCCCATACGAAAAAACCGGCTGCAACTAAGCCGGCTATGGTTACCAAAATTTGGATAACGTTTTCTATAAACGTTTCCACCTTGGATACATCACCATCCGCGGCCAATACCGGTAGGGAAAGAGAGAGAAATAATACTCCGGACAAAAGAAAAACACTTATCTTTTTCATTACCGTATCCCCTTTATTAAACAAATAATAATAGAGAGCAGGTAAGAAAAACTGCCTGAAAATAAAAAAATTATCCAAAAACTCAGACAATTTATTAGGTAAAAGTTTATAACAAAAACTATAAGTAAAATCAAATAGGAAATATCCAGATGATGGCAATTCTACGGTAAAAACAGTTATTAAAAGTATAAATTAATATAATGATATACTTCTGATATGAAACTGAAAGTTACCTTTGGAATTGTGATCTTAATTCTATTGGGTTCAATATTTTATTGGTTTCAAATACGACCATCCAAAATTAGATCATATTGTGACTGGAATGTAAGGTGGGGCCCAGATAAAATAACCGAAAAAGCATCTTCTGCCAATCTATCTTTAGATAACTACATTGATCTTTATGATTTTTTTTATAAATCTTGTTTAAGATCAAAGGGGATTGAAAAATAAATTATGAAAAAAATAAGTATTATATTTTTAGTTTTTTCTGTTTTCTTTTTATCCGGTTGTACTCTAAATAATATTTCTAATAAAAATGTCGATAATCAAACAGAAATAAGTCCAGAGCCAACAAGTGAAGAAGAAGGTCTTGTAAATAGTGAATGGGAAGAAATTTTAAACAGTGAAAAACTAAAACAATGTCTTCAAAGTAAAAAAGATTTAGATGCTAAAAAAGATGAATTATTACCTAAATATAAAGAAGTTTTAAATAAAGAAACTAATGGAACTGCTCTGACCATAGAAGATGAATACATAAAACACCTATATTCTTATTTTGAGGGAGCTCTTTCCAACCTTGAAACACAATTCTCCCGAAATCCGGGTACAGAAGAAGGAATAATAGACGCTAAAACTTTATTAGATTATCTTTACTGTCCAGACGTTAGTAAAATATCTCTTTCGTATCCATTAACTTCAGATAGCTGTTATGAAATACTCTCCACAAGTTCAATGAACCCAGTAGAGTACCCCCTAATAAGGAATTATGATTTAAAAGAAGAATATAATTTGGCTGTTAAAAGAATGAAAGACCAAAAAACATTAATAGAGTCAAATAATTACAAATGTTGTTATCAAGGTGGAATCGGAACAGGTTGTACCAAACTCATTTACTACCTACAGTAATCATAAAGGTAAGAAAATTAAAGAAGAGTGAAATAAATCTACTTTTAAAATATTCACTTATAAGATTTTCTAAGTTTCATCACTGCCTCATATCCTAAATCAATCAAATATTCATAGTTTTTCTTTCTAAAATCCAAAATAAAAGTTTTTCTATCATCTAATTTTATATAAATTATTTTTTTATCTTTAATATTTCTAATTTCACTTAAACTTTTATTTTCTTGCATTAAGGCCATCGATGAATATAAAACATCAGTTCTCAAGGTTTTTCCATCAATTTTTTTAATTGGACCAGTAATATCCGAAATTAAAATTTTATTACTCTTTTTGATTAGATTTACTGGAATATTATTAATTACTCCACCGTCTACTAAAAATTCTCCATTACAAAAGACAGGAGTAAAAACTCCAGGTATGGATATTGAAGCTGCTAATCCCGGGAATATTCCCCCTTTTTCAAAAATAACCTCTTTATTATTATTAATATCCGTCGCATTAAATCTCATTTTTATTTTTAATTTAGAAAAATTAGTTACCTTTGTATATCTTTTTAAATATTGTTGAAGCATACCCTCTGAACCATTCTTTATCCCCAACATCATCTTCTTCATCATTTCCAGAAAATCTAACTCCTCAACCACTTTTCCAAAATTAATTTTTGGGTTAATTGAATACATTACCCCGATTACTGCCCCAATTGATGTCCCAGAGATTTCCTTTGGTTCTAAATTTAATTCTTGTAAGGCCTTTAACACTCCAATGTGGAAAAACCCTCTGGCTCCACCACCCCCTAAAACCAACCCAAAGTTATTTTTTTTTAAAATCATAATTTATTATAAAATATAATATCAAATATCATTTGCTTAATTATCAAAATGCCAATACTTATAAAAATAGCAACCTATTTTTTGTGGTTTTACTTTTATAGTATAATTGGCTGGATTTATGACACTTCAGTTAGGTCTGTTCCAGCAAGACGTTATATTAATGGTGGATTTTTAAATGGGCCATATTGCCCAATTTATGGGTTTGGGGGGATTTTAGTAATCTGGCTCTTAAACGGGGTCAACAATTGGTGGCAACTTTTCATTTTAGGATCAGTTTTAACCTGTACTTTAGAATATATAACAAGTTGGTTAATGGAAAAATTATTTAAGGCTCGCTGGTGGGATTATTCTCATAATTCTTTTAATATTAATGGCAGAATTTGTCTACTAGGAGCAATTGCTTTTGGATCTCTGTCAGTTTTATTAATAAAAATCATTCATCCGATAATTATGGGATGGACTAGTATGATTCCAAACTCATGGATATTTTATACAGCCACAATAATATTTTTAACCTTAATTATTGATTTTGTGTTAACCATAAGAAGTTTTGATCAATTAAAAAAGAACTTAAGTAACTTGGAAAAAAGCATATTTTTAAATTTAAATGGAAAAAAATTTCTACTTAAGAACTGGAAGAAATTTTTAAAAAGTAATATTTGGTCACAAAGTTTTAAAAAGATATTAAAAGAAAACAAAATTTACGAAAGATACATCGAACCATTCTCTAAGCATTTAAGTATTCAGCAGAAACGCCTACTAAATGCATTTCCAGACATTAAATTAAAAAATAGGTCAGGCCTATTAGAAGAAATAAGAAAAATTAGATTTATAAAACACAAAAATAATAAATAAATCTTGTATTAACTTCAAAAATCATTCATCCGTCCAGTCTACCCATTTAAATTTGTGACTAAAAGAATGAACTAATTTAAATCAAAGGCACTTCTTAATGTCTGGCCTATACTTATAAAGACGAATTTAAAACGACCCCAGAACCCAAGATCATCAAGCGGATTAATCAGTACTTTCTCTTCATTTGTATCAACATTAATTTCTTCAGTTTTAAGAATAATTTGCAAGCTACGCGGATCTTTGTTTTGAGACGAAGTCAACGACACTTTTTTTGCATCAACATCAATATCAAGAATTCCTAAATCTTTATCTAACCTATTCCACTCATCTTTGACGATATTGGAAATAATATTTTTATTTTTCTGCAAATTATCAGTTCTGTCCAAAGCTAAATCTAAATCATGAGTCAGTCGACTCATACCAGAGATACTTTTTTCCATCCCAACATTTAAATTATCACCACTTTTATCCAAAGTAGAGATAGTAGACCCTAAAGTATCATGTAAATTACTCATCAAATCAGAAGTTTCTGATAGGCCATCGCTTACTCCCATGGCACTGGCAGTTGCTGAATAAGCTGAATTAGCCACAATATAATTAAAGCTGTCAATTCTGGATTGAAGTGTTCCGATAGAATCTTTTGTTTGATTTAAATTTTCCATATTTTCTTCGCTGTGATTCATCACTTCTTGACGAGCATTATTTAACTCATTTAAGCCCTCATTTGTCGTTTGTAAACCACTCTTCATCCCTCCCATAATTGCCAAAAGATCATCCATAATTCCGTCGATTGCCTGTGAAGCATTTTCAATGTTACCTTTATGTTCTTTAATTTCTTTAACATCCTCTAGTTGACCTAAGGTAGCTGGCATCATGGCAAAAATTAACCCATCACTTTCAAAACTATCAGTACCGATTTCAAAATGAAAACTCTCTGATTGTTTTGGTAAAGCAATAAAAAAGGCCAATTGCAAAGACCCGATTGTTTGGAACTGTGATCCTGGTGCCGAAAAACTATAATGCTTACCACTGTCAATCATTGTTCCTGCGGCTAATATAAAATTATCTTTATAATAATCGTTAGCCTTAATATTTGGCTTAACATTAACATCTATAGCAATTAACCCCGCTTTCCCAACCAAATTTTCTGCTTTAACTGGTACCCCATTAAGTTTATAATTAACATCAATTTTCCACGGAAGCTCTATATAACTATTTTTTGGGGTTACCTGATAATAAAATTTTCTAGGCACGTTTTCTGAGTCAAATTTCCAAACCACATTATCATCATTTATTTCCGGAGTATCAAAAGTCGTCATATTTTTAACATTTGAATACTGTCCGTAATCAACGATCATACTATTATCATTAAGATCAACACTTTTAACAATATCAGTCTTTTTGATATTCCCATAATAATCAAGACTAATATAGGCGGATTCATCAACATCAGGGGTAGGAGCTGTTGCCATAACCACAAATATTGGTTGAAACAGAAGTGATAATAAGGTTATAAAGGTAATAATTTTCATTTTTAATTTCATATTTTAAAAAGGTAAGTAACTAATAAGCTTCTTTTCTTTAAGGCGAATAAAATCGGTTACCATTAAAAGAGATGGTAACAAAAAAGTAACGGAAATTAGACTAAATAAAGCCCCTCTTCCAATCAATTGACCTAAACCACGAATGGCACTAATTGAGATTAAAAAGTATATACCGTACCCTGCAGTTGCCAAAACTAAACCAGAAGTTAAAACTGAAGCCAAACTATTTTTAAGAGTCAAATACATGGCTTTAAATTTATCATTATTAAGTTCATCTCTATAATGTAGATATTTGCTACTCAAAAGGATTGCATAATCAACAGTAGCTCCCAACTGGACACTACTAACAATTAAGAATCCTAAGAAAATAAAAGTATCACCATACAAAAAAGGTAAGGCCATGTTGGCAAAAATAGCCGTTTCAATAGAAAGCATTATAACAACCGTCAAAATCAAGGACTTGAAGGTTATTAAAACCACTAAAGCCACTCCTAAAATAGAAATTAAATTCACCTTCCCGTAATCATCAGAAATTACATTTTTAATATCTTGAGTAGCCGGGGTATCTCCCAAAAAAAACGTATTTTCTGGATAATATTTTTTAGTAATTTCTTTTATTTGATTAACGGAGTCAAAAGCAAATTGACTTTCAGCCTCAAAATTTAAACCAATAATAATTCTGGCGTATTTATTGCTATGAAAATTTTCCAATATGTTTTTGGGGAGGATTGAATCGGGGACACCCTGAGGCAGAATACTCGTAATTGAATTAACATTTTTAACAAAAGGAAGACTTTTTATCTCATCAGATAAGGATTTTTCCTTAACCATATTCTCGTTAGGTATCAAAATTAAAAGGGAATTAGTTTCCCCAAAAACTTTTTTAATAGCTTGTTTATCCTCGTAAACTATTGTCCCTGGTCCACCACCGACCGAAGCGGTTCCATACATAAAATTATTCATTCCCTGAGCAAAAAAAGCCGGTATTGATATAACTAAAGCGACAAAAACAATCAAATAACGAAAAGAAACTATTTTTTTGCCAATTAAACCGAAATTAGGCAAAAATGAAGAATGGTGGTATTTTTCAATTAAATGATTTAATTTTAAAATTAAAATTGGTGTCAAAAATATTACTGCCAAAAGACTACAAAAAATGCTTTTGGCTAAAATAAAACCTAAATCTTTCCCTATAGAAAACTGCATTAAACCCAAAGCAGAAAAACCAATTATAGTAGTAATAGAACTGGCAAGAATAGACGGGGTTATTTTCTTAAGAGTTTTAGCCATTATCTTTTTTAACCCTACTTTTGGGCTTTCTTTTTTTTGACTTGCAAATTCATGAAGCAAAAAAATGGAATAATCCATAGCTACGGCCAATTGCAATACCGAGGCGACACTAACAGAAATGAACGAAATTTCACCAAAAATGATATTACTTCCCATGTTAATAATAATGGCAGCGCCCATTGTTATAAAGAAAATTATCGGTTCAAACCAAGAGCTAGTGGAAATAGTCAAGATTAAAAATATTACTAAAACCGCAAAAATCATTATCCGGGGCATTTCATCAGCTGTGGCATTATTAAGAGCCTGATTATCAATAACCGTTCCGGTATAATGACCTTTATCTCCAATTATTTTTTTAATTTCATCTACTGCTTCATAAGTTTTCAGACTAGAATCATCTCCTTTAAAAGTAATCGTTAGAAGCGAATTTTCATCTTTATAATAATCATCAAGATTTTGTATTTCTAAAAAATCCTCAGCAACATTTATCTGACCAACAGAACCAGCCCAAATGACTGAGTCAACTTGAGCAACTTTTTCAATTTTATCCACATAGTCTTTAATCTGAACAAGGTTAGTATCACTAACCATAACTTGAGCTACAGCTTTATTATTAAATTCCTTTTTAATAATTTCTATACCTCGTTTGGTTTGGCTAGAAGCCGGAAGATATTTGGTCAAATCATAATTTGTCTTAACAAAAAAGATTTGAATAACAGAAATAATAACCAATCCGGCAAAAACCTTGCCAATCAATTTTGGACTATTAACAATAAAGTTAATTACCTTGTGACTAAGTTTATTTTTTTTATATTTACTCATTTGTATATTTTATCTACAATGGTGTATAATCTACCCGATTGACCTTTAATTAACAATGGTCAATTAACAACAAAATGTATATTTCTATACATAAAACTTGTTTTATACGTTTTCTTAACCATGAAAAACATAAAAAAACCAGATAGAAGAATTAAAAGAACTAAAAACCTAATTAAACAATCATTAACGGATTTACTTAAAGAAAGAGAACTTCAGGACATTTCCATAACTGAATTGTGTGATATTGCTGATATTAATAGAAAAACTTTTTATAATCATTTTCCCGATATTAGGGCTGTTTTAGACGAGATTGAAAATGAAAATATAGAAAAATATTTAGCATATTTTAAAAAAGAAGATGTTCTTTCTGATTTAACAAATTTTTATCCATTTATTAGTAGGTTAACAACAGAATTAGACCAAAATAACAGCCTTTCGGTTATTTTAAATAAAAGTGATGAACATCTTTATATTAAAGAAAAGATTAAAAAACAATTATTAGTTTGCTTTAATGAAGTTTTTACCAAAAACCCCAATATAGATCATGAAACAATTTTTTTCTACCTTGATTTTATTACCGCCGGGATTGCTTCTGTTTATCAAGAATGGCTATTATCAGATAAAAAAATGAGTAAGGATAAATTGTCCAAATTAATTTCAGAGGTTATTAATAATGGAGGCAAAACCTTTATCCAAGCTCTGTCTTAGCTTTTCTTTAAAAAATTTGACAAATTTTTATGGGTTTTGATAAAATAATTTTACTTACCACTCGGTAAGTAAAATATGATGAAGAGGGCAAAATTGTTTCGACAAAAAGAAGTAGTAAATGAAGTTTTAAGTAGTTTTAAGACTAATATTTTAAGGCTATTGGTCTTAAACCAGATCACTAGAAGGCAGATGATTAAATTCATTGACAAAAAAATACGTAAAACAATTTTAGAAAATAAAGATTGCCCTCAAAAAGTGCAGGAAGACAAATATCTTATGGGTAGAAATCTTATTTTTACTATGAATAAGGCCTTTGAACGAGCAGGAAATGCACCGGCTGTTCGAAAAGCCTTAGTCAATGCTTTAGCTCACAATGTGTTTTTAAAAAATAAACCACAAAAAGAAAATTTTGAAAAAAAATTTAAACGACAACCGCCTTCTTTTTTAACTATTAGTCCTGGAAAATTTTGTAACTTAAAATGTATTGGCTGTTATGCTAACAGTTCTTCAAATGCATCGGAAAAATTAGACTGGAATACTTTAGATAAAATCATAAATGAAAAAAACGAACTCTGGGGATCTTACTTTACTGTTATTTCTGGAGGTGAACCTCTTCTATATGAAAGTCAAGGCAAATCAATAATTGACTTGGCTCAAAAATATCAGAGCGAATTTTTTTTAATGTATACCAATGGCACTTTAATCGATAAAAAAATGGCTAAGAAATTGGCTGAAGTTGGAAACATTACTCCGGCTATTTCCGTTGAAGGATTTGGGAGAGAGACTGATACTCGTCGAGGAATAGGTGTTCACACCAAGGTCATAGAGGCAATGAAGAATTTGCGTGAAGCTGGTGTCCCTTTTGGGATTTCTTTTACAGCCACTAAAGACAATGCCCATTTATTAAATGATACTTTTATTGATTATTATTTTGAAAATCATGGAGCTATTTATGCTTGGGTTTTTCAACTTATGCCCATCGGCAGAGCTAATTGCTTGGATTTAATGGTGACCCCAAAACAAAGACTAGATATGTTTAGAACAACACAACGTCTGATTAAAGACCGAAAAATCTTTATTGCTGACTTTTGGAATAGTGGTTGCGTAACCAATGGCTGTATCTCTGCAGGTAAGTCTGGCAGTGGTTACTTATATATTGAATGGAATGGTAATATTACTCCTTGTGTTTTTAATCCTTATTCGCCAGTAAACATTAACGACGTTTATGAAAAAGGGGGGACCCTTAACAATGTTCTCGAAGACCCATTTTTTAGGTCAATCAGAAAATGGCAAAAAGATTATTCTTCAAATGGAATATCTGGTGAGGTTGGTAATTGGCTAATCCCTTGTGCCATTAAAGATCATTATGACGTCATGGAGAAAATACTTAATAAGTATCACCCCAAACCAATTGATGAGGCAGCAAATGAGGCATTAAACGATAAACAATATAAAGAGAACCTAAAAAGGTATGGGGAGAAAGTAGCAGAGGTAACCACTGGTGTATGGAAAAGAGAATATTTAAAAAAACAATCTTAGTTATAAAAACTCCTACTTTTATAAATCCCGCTAGGATTTTCTCGCCAATGATAATAAACTTAAAAATATGAAAACAATTTCAACACAATCCAAAAATACTACCCAAAACACAAAAGAATATATTATTAATACCGCTCGGTCTTTTTTTTCAAAACATGACTATGTAAACGTATCAATGAGTGATATTGCTAGAGAATTAAACATAACTAAGGCTGCCTTATATTATCACTTCACCAGTAAGGCAGAAATTTATAAAAAAGTTCTTGAAGATGTTTTTAACGATTTAAACCTAGTAATCAATAAAGTTCCATCAAAAATAATGGCCGATCAAAAACTGTCTCATTTAATTAAAAATTATTTAGATTTCGGTATTAAAGAAAAAAATCTCATCAAGGCTTTTATGTTTAAAGTATCTTCACATGATTACCGACTAGTTAATCAAATTATTGAATTAAGAAAACAGGTGATAACTTTAATTGAACCTACAATTAAAAATGTATTGGTTAGTAATAAAAAATATAAAAAATTTAATAGTAGATTACTTACTTCACTATTAACCAGCATGATGGATGGTTTGCTATTGGAATATTCTTTTTGTAATAAAAAAATTAATTCAACAAAAATATCTAATCAAATCACAACAATTTTACTTCAATAATTAATATGATCAATGTTACAATTCTAACCTTCAATGAAGATTTCCCATCTGAACTTTTACAGTCTTTTAAGATACAGATTTTTACGTGTTTAATTACTCACTTTTCGAGTAATAAAAATAATTACCACCAATGAATATAGTCTTATGGGCAATTGCTGGAATGATTACCGGTATGATTGCTACAGAAATTATATACTTTTTTAAAGGGGAAACTCATGCAATTTTGAAAACAAATATTGCTTTGGGTGCCTTTGGGGCTATAGCAGGAGGTATTATTATATGTTTTGTAAATAGAATCGATATCCTTGAACCAAGTATTGAAAGTATTTTATTCGCTATTATCGGCGCTATTACCGTTATCTTATTAGGTTCAGACACACATTAATATTACATAAAATAAGTTATTACATTACTTCTAATATATTCCTAGCCAAGTACCCCATGTCCCTCCTAGTTTCATTTATTACTGATTGATCCGTGGCCGGATTTTTTTGTGCATGGGCCAAAAACTTATTTTTTGATGGCTGAATTTTCATCATACCGCTCTCAAGAGCATGATAAAAAAATAAACCACCCTTACCTTTATTTCCATAAACAACTTTATCTTTTAACCATTTCCATCTTTCATCAGAATAACGACTATTGTTTGAATCAATAAAAGTATCCTCTGCTGATACCGTGGCTATACCAAAATCAACACCTTCACGAGCTAAAGACTCAGCTAAAGGCATTATTCCGTTACCATGACGTATGTGTTCAGTTACCACAAGTACTCTTCCAAAACTATCTTTTTTATCTCTAATGAACTTTCTAACCGCATCTTCTTGTCCTGAAAAAACATTATTACCACTCGCAACACCATATGCCATTACTTTCCTTGATTTTCCCTCTTCCGTCTTTTTAATTTTAATTTGTTCCAATAAATAAAGCCCCACCAACCTTCCACTAGCATCATCTATCAAAACAGTATCATAATTAACTAACTCATCTTTTAACTTAAAAGTTAAACAAGCCAAAGATTCAATTGCCTCCCTTTTACTAACTTTAAAACTTCTTACATTTAAATGGTTTTCTAAGTCCTCAAAATCTAAATTTAAAACTACATTCCTGAATCCATAATTAGAATCAATTTGAGGAATAGATTTATTTTCTCCAGTTTCAAGCATATAAAATAATTATAAACCCATTATTAATACCAAATTAAGGGGTCTTACCCCTCATTTGGCAAGGGTTTCCGTTTCACTCCAATAAACTGCACTTCGTTTGCCCTTGCCCAATTTCACCCCGCTTTTTTATATCTCCATTAATTTAGGCAGGCCGGCAAAAGCCTGCCTAAATTTATTAATTAAGAAAGCTATGAAACTTTTAAACAACAAACTTCTGAAAAAGTTTGCCAAAATAGGTTGTCAGGAGGACAACCCCGATCCGTTAATTATTGCCAAGTTTTTTAATCCCACCGGAGCCGGTACTTGGTATGCCACTGAATTCAATCCAAAAGATAAAATGTTTTTTGGTTATGTTTCCATCTTTGGTGATGAAAATGATGAATGGGGTTATTTTTCTCTTACCGAATTGGAAAACTTAAAAGGCCCTTACGGTTTGGGTATAGAACGTGATTTATATTTCTCACCTAAAAAAGCCAGTCAAGTAATTAAAAAAGTCTATGATTAAACAATTACCAACTTTTAAAGGCTTTACCGTTGATATGAGATTGCAGGAGTTTAGAAAAATCGAGATGGACAATCTGCCTCAATTTATTCCTTTTACCTCAGACAAGGGAGCCCGTCTATTTCATGATTTTATTCTTACTAATAAAGGTAGGAAAATTTTAAACAAATATTTGGGTCGGCAGAATTAATCGTCTGCCGGCTCAATTTTGGTCAGCGTCTCTTTATTAAAACCTTTATTCCTAATCATATCCAAAGAAATTATATAAACTGAAAAGTCATAATTTTCTATAATCTTTGGTAAATACTTTTTCAAAAAGAAATAAGAGGACATATCACTTAAAACCAAAATCACTTTTGGAAAATCTTTTTTAACTTCTTGTTGCCAAATATCTTCATCATAATAATCTTGATATTTATCCAGTCTTTTTATTAATTGCCATTTATTTACAAAGGCATTAAAAATATCTAGAAAATAAAAGACTTGTAAATTCTTATTTTCCCTTATATGAAAATAGGCATCTGGATGGGGAACTACCAAACCGCTATAACCGATTAGCTCTGTTTTGGTAAAAAAACGTAATTGTTTTTCTGCTTTTTCTACCGTATTACTCAAGGCCATAAAAACATCAGCTACGGCCAAACAATGGTTTTGTTGTTGTTGACTGGTCTTGTCATTTCTCCATACTTTATTTAATCCCTTTTTATTTAACTCTAAGTTTTTTAAATACTTTCTTCCATTATTTTCTAAAAAATAAATATACGAATCTGTTATCTTTCCTCTTCTATCTAAACAACCAATATAATTTTTACTTAATAATTCTTTCAACCAACCAACTAAACAACGATGATTTTTATGACCCAATAAATTCTGCAATTGACCTCTAGTCAAAAATCTAAACCGATATATATTTACTAATATCTCTTCTTCTCGTTTATTCATTTTCCTTCTCTATAAGAGAATATAGATGACGTGAATTTTTAATTTTTAGCTTTAAATTTTGTAAAAATAGTATCAACGTGTTGATACTATTTGGTTAAAGTCATATCAATCGTATTGGCTTTAACTTTCTTACTTTTAAAGATAGTTTTAATGCTTGGTTTATAATCCCTAGCATAATTTTTACGAGAATTTTCTATGATCTCTTCAAGTTTTTTATCATCCTTTTTATAAACTATCGGAATAGTTTCTCCGGACATTGGTTCTTCCGGTCTTACAGCCGACACCTTCATTAAAAAGTGATATCTGGGTAAATTTACAATGTCGCTTAAAGTTACATATGGTTGGAATTGGGATAACATCAAGTCGCCGTCTATTGGACTGGCGGTTCTAAAACAAATTACTGTCCCACAGTTGGCCAAAATTACGTTAACCACATTTCTATCTTCCTGCTGACAACTCGATTGCTCGGCAATGGTTAATCTTAACCCAAATTTTCTACCACCGGACAAAAGTTTAATAAATGAAGAGGTGGCAAAATTTTGAAACTCATCAATAAATAAATGGAAGGGGACTCGGCTTTCTCTATTTTGTCTGACCCTTCTAACCGCCGCTTGTTGAATTTTGGTGATTATGGTTGTCCCTAATAACTGTGATGTGTCTTCACCCAAAGAGCCCTCGGCTAAATTACAAATTAATATTTTTCCCTTGTCTAAAATTTCATCAAAATTAATAGTGGACTTTGGTTGCTCTAAAATTCTTTTAGCTGTTGGAGAAAATAAGAAACGACCGATTTTGGCTGTTACTCCGGAAGCCATTTTTACCACCTGATAATTTCCGGCTTTTCCAAATTCATTCTTCCAAAAGTTTTTTAAGTTTTCATCCTCCAATAATAGAATTACTCTTTTTCTGAATTTCGGATTGGTTAACAAATCAAAAATTGTAAAAATGGTGGCCTCGGGTACATTAAAAGCCGTATAAATAGTGTTCCGTAAAATATATTCAATTCTATGGGAGTCATTATTTTCTTCTTTATTAAAAACCCGTCTGAAAATTGAAATTAAACCTTCACAAACTAATTCTTTTTCTTGTTCCAATTCTTCCCCTTCAAGGCCTTCTGGAATCTCCATTAAATTTAGTCCTATCGGGTGTTTTAAATCGGCCGGATTAAAATAGATACAATCATTAATTCTGTTTTTAGGAACTGTATTTAATAAATCCTTTGCCAAATCTCCGTGTGGGTCTAAGACTGCCAAACCCCGACCGAAAACTATATCGTCTTTGGCCATATGAAACATTACTGTTGTTTTTCCAGAACCAGTCTGTCCAAGGATATAAAGATGGCGTGACCTTTCCTCACCACTTAGACCAATCAAAGTTTCCTTACCGCCGTAATTATTCTTACCAAAAACAACCTCTAAATCCTTACTGTTTTTCATCGACAGAGGAACCGGTAATTCCTTTGAATAAAGTTTTACCAAATCTTCTGTTTTAGTCGTAGTCTGATTAGGAAAATGATAAAAAGCAGCTAATTCCGATACCGATAAAATTGGATTGGGATTTAAAAGACTACTTAAAGACAATTTTCGTGAAACAAACTTTTCTTTTAGATTCTTAATCTTTTTTCTTTTTAAACTTTGGTAAGGACTATTCAATTGACCTAAGGCTGAAAGTAATCCATCAAGTCTGGAATCTTTATCTTTACCAGTTACTAAAAGTCTGATTGAAGTTTCAAATAACGGCTGGCTCATTTTCCCTTTAACCAAATCTCTCATTTCGTTTTCATATAAATTATTTTCCTCAACTACACTGTCTTTATTCTTTTGTAACCAAGGCACTGATTTGCCTGAGGTGTCAAAAAACCCAACAATCATACTTAAAAGAAAAGTCAGACCAAAATAAACTAAGCGAAGTAGTAGATAAATAGGAAAAAACAAGATTCCAAAGCAGGGGAGTAGCAATATTTTTTGGAAAATATTTCTTTTCAAGCCTTTCTTAAGAGATTGTTTATCACTAATCAATTTCTTAATTCTTTTTATCTCCATATTTATATTGATATGAGTCGATATAACCACAGGAGAGATGATAAATTGAACAGCCACCACATCATCGTCGTCAAGCTTAGTCATATTTCCGGTCAGATAGCTTATCGGGTCATTTTCCAAAAGTTTATCCTGACCTAAAAGACTATATGAAAAATGATTGGAAAGTTTTAGTTCAACTATCTTTTCTTTAATACCAGTATCTTTTAAATAGTCATCAGCTTCTTCAACTTTTATTCCGGGCAAATATGCCAATAAACTTCTTTTTATATTATCTATAAATTTTTCATCAGCTACTAATAAGTATCTAACCCCTTCGCCTTTAGTCGAAACCAACTCTAAAGAGAATGCATTTTTCTTTTTAAATAATTTCTGCCAAAAGCTTAATTTTCGACACAATATGTGGAAAAGAGTATAAAACTGTTCATTAGCATAAGAAGTCTTACTATTATCAGCAGGAAAAACAATCTCTAGTATCTTTTTTCTTATCTTTCTTTTTCCTAACATAAAAATATTTATCTATGGCAGGAAAAATTATCAAAACAAATAAATTTAACAAAAAATAAGGCAAAAGTAAATACTTTCTAACCCTTGACACACTATCACTATAGTGATAGTATTTTTATAGAGTATGAATAAGAGTAAAGAACAGAATAACAAGATTGAAGAGTATTTTAAGAAAAATAATACTGACGAAAAATTACGAATATTTGCAAATTTAATCATTGACCGAATACTGGAGGAACAGGCATCAAAACATGGAAAATCTAACTAAACTAAATGCTGTAGCTGCTATTAGAGTCTCTTCACTTAAACAAGGTCTTCAAGGTGACTCTCCGGAAGCTCAAAGAGAACAAATTGAACGTTTTGCATTTAATAAAGGCATAAACATTAAAAAGTTCTTTGTCTTCATAGAATCAGCTTCAAAAGACGAACAACCTGTTCAAGAGGCTATCGATTTTTGTAAAAAGAAAAGTAATGATGTTCAGTTGTTTATTATCAAATCAATTGATCGATTCACTCGGGGCGGTTCTTATCTTTACGACCACCTAAAACTTCAATTACAACAAAACAAAGTAAAACTAATAGACATTTACGGCATTATTGGAAATGAAGATGTTAACACTCTTGAACATCTAGATATCTCCTATAAATGGAGTGTTTATAACCCAACTCAAAAATCAGAAATTATGGAGGCTGAAAGAGCCAAGGATGAAATGCGAGATATCATGACTAGAATGATTGGTGCTGAAATTCGCTATGTCAGAATGGGTTACAGAGTTAGACAAGCACCTTATGGATACATGAACCAGAAAATAGAAACTCCTCATGGTAAACGAGTAATTCTGAAAGCCCACCCAAAAGAATCTATTTTTATAAAAAAAATGTTTAAACTTCGTTGCCAAGGCAATCTTAATGACGAAGAAATTGTTAACCAATTAAATAAACTTGGTTTCCGGACTAGAACAAGTTATCGACGAGACCCTCATGATAGAACAAAAATAATCGGAGAAATTGGAAATAAACCGCTTTGCGTAAAACAACTCCAAAGACTTATTTGTAAACCAGTATATGCTGGAGTTAATCTAGAAAAATGGACAGGTAAACAAGGAATAAAAGCTAATTTCAAAGGATTAGTTTCTATTAAAACTTTCAACCAAGCTAATAAAGGTAAATGTACTATTATTAATAGGCAAGGAGAACTCATTTATTCTAAAGAGAAACTTCCTACTTGGAAAACTGTTAAAAAAATTAATAATCCTGATTTTCCTTACAAAAGAGTTGTTATGTGCCCTCATTGTCACAAGCCTTTATATGGAAGTGCCTCACGAGGAAAACTAGGAAAATATTATCCAGCTTACCATTGTAATAAAAGAGGTCATTATTTCAGAGTACCGGTTGGCGAATTTAATGACACAATTGAAGACTTTGTAAGAGGTCTGGATTTTAATAAAGAATATATAAAAAATCTACAAAAATTAGTTATGAAAGAATGGAACAAAAGAATTGAAACTCAATTAAACGATGAAACATTAATAAATGGAAAGATAAATGAAATAAAAAATTCTATTAAACTCAATATGGATAAAATTAAGTACCTCTCATCTGCAACAACTATAAAATACATTGAAGAAGAGGTTGAAAGTGACCAAGAAAAAATTAGGTTGTTAGAACAAGAAAAACTTAATACCAGTAAATTTAAAAAGGGGATTAATATGACCGAAGTTATGGAATACGTTACTTATTTTCTGGAACACCTTGAAGAATTGCTGATAGATACGCTAAACCCATTAAAAAGGGCAGCCTTTTTTAACCTTATTTTCGACACTGCACCTACCTACTCAGATTTAACTTCTGGAACACCAAATTTAGTACGGTATTTAACACTAAAACCTGCATTTCAAAATGCCTCTTACCCCTCGGGTGACCCTACGGGGACTCGAACCCCGGTTAGCGGAATGAGAATCCGCTGTCCTAACCGCTAGACGATAGGGCCCTAGTTTTAATTAGTCTTTCAATCGCTTCTCGACTTTTCCAAGATTTAATTTGCTTTTCCCTTTTTCTAGCCAAAGAAAGACTCGAAAACTCTTCAAAGTATATCAAATTCCAAGGTTTTTTAAGTTTAGTATATTTTGACCTGCCTTCATTATGATACTCAATACGATTTTTTAAATTATTAGTTGAACCAATATAGTAAGAGTTATCTTTTACGGATGCTAAAATATAAGTATACGGCATTATCTTAACACCGCTAGTCCCGTCCCGATTTCATCGGGACGAGGATGCTCGACTTCAGTCGGCAACGATAGGGCCAAAAAATGTAGTAAAATAGTTTATATGTATTTTACCAAATATCATCGTCATTTTAAGCTTATTATTCTTACTGTTTTATCTACCATCGGATTTTGGTTGATTTTCTACTTCAATCTCCCCGGCAAAATTGGTTTTGATAACGTTTCTTTGGAGACTATTTTTGCCAATTACGACGGCCCAAATTATATGGTTATTTCCAAATGCGGTTACAACAAAAATTGTATCGGTCCCAATTTTTCTTTACCTCAACCTCTGGAATATTATCCTGCTCATTTTCCCGGTTATCCGGCCTTAATCACCTTTTTTAGTAACTTCACCACCGGTCCCAAGGCTATGATTTTTTCAACCCTTTTGGGTTCAATCTTTTTGAGTCTGATTTTATATGAATTTCTCCAGCTCTATATCAAGGAAAAAAAATCTTTTTGGCTGACAATTGTTTTTTTATTTTTCCCAGCCCGATTTTTTGTCCTCCGCCAAGTCGGCGCCCCTGAAACCTGGTTTTTAGCCACCACCTTGGCTTCAATATTTTTTTATAAAAAAAATAAATTTTGGTGGTCAGCTATTTTTGCCGCTTTGGCAATGACCTTCAAAACGCCGGCTATCCTTCTTTTGGTTTCATACGGCATTATCGCTCTCAAAGGATGGCTCGACACCCGTCATTTTTGGTCAGTCTTTAAAAAATATTTTCCCTACATTTTAGTTCCCATCACCATCGTTTTAATCTTTTATTTTTATTATCTCCAAACCGGCAACTTTTGGGCATATTTTCACAGCGGCGACAACTTTCATCTCAATTTCTTGCCCTATTTGGTTTTTATCAGTACCAAATCTTGGATCAATACTATTTGGTTGGAGGATATTGTTTATATCTTTTTATTTGCTATTTACGGAGTCTATCGTTTAGTCAAAAAATATAAATTTGATATTGTCGCCATTTATCCCTTAGTCTTTACCTTAGCCACTTTGCTGGTGGCTCATCGCGATATTAGCCGTTACATTGCTCCCATTTATCCGTTTATGTTGTTAAGTTATAAAAAGTTTTTTACCAAACGTCCCGTCAAAGTTATTCTTATCCTGCTTATTCCGGCTATAGTTTTGTATGCCATCAACTTCGTTTGTGGCAACACCGCTCCTATTTCTGATTGGACTAATTATCTTTAAGAAATAAAAAACTTTCCTTCTTCCTCTATTAGTAAATCCTTCATTAACATCATCGACAGAGTTGTTGAAATTTCTGTAATTGGTTTTTTAATTTTTTGACAAATTTCATCGCTGTTTAATGGTTCATTTTCCAAAACATCAATAATATTTTTTTCCAAATCACTTAAATTGCTGTAATCTTTGAACAAATTTTCCTGATCCGGCATCGCTATTTTATCTTCAAAAATGTCTATTGGTTCGGTTATCATTTTGGCGGCGCCAGTTTTAATCAACCAATTGGTTCCTTCGGATGTTTTTGAATTTATTGGTCCCGGCACTGCCAAAATTTTTTTCTTTTGTTCTAATCCTAATTTAGCCGTAATTAAACTTCCTGACTTTATCCCCGCCTCTACAATCACTATGCCTATATTTGCCAACCCAGCCACAATTCTATTTCTTTGAGGAAAACTCCATACTGTCGCTCCAAAATCAGCTTCATATTCTGATATCACCACTCCACCGGTGTTTAGTATTTGTGTATAAAGTCGATTGTTTTCTTTTGGATACGGTTGATTCAGGCCACTGCCCAAAACTGCCACCGTTTTTCCGCCATATTCCAAACATCGACTATGAGATTCACTGTCCACTCCGTACATAAACCCAGAAATTACTGTCGTTTTTCTGAAAACAATTTCCGGCATAATTTTGTTGACCGTTTCCCGACCGTATCGAGTCATCTGGCGGCTGCCAACTATACCCACTACCTTATCAAACAATTCACTTTTCCATTCGCCTCGATAATAAAGTTTTTCCGGACACATCCTAATTTCTCTTAATTGCTGTGGCAAATCTTTTTTCTCGATTGTTTTTATCGGCCATTTTGTCCACTCAGTCATATAAATTTTCATAATGATTAATTCTGGTTACAGTCTTATCTTCATTCAAAACTATACAGACGGCATCAAGTCTGTATTTTAAAAAGTTTCTTTTTATTTCCGGGTTTAACATTAAAAAAGATTCCGCTATTCGTCTGATCCGATTTAGTTTATATTTTGAAATCATTTCTTCTGGTGAGCCAAATTTATCACCAACTTTTAGTTTTACTTCCACAAACACCAACACCTCTTTGTTTGACATAATTAGATCTATCTCTCCCAATTTATTGTTGTAATTAGACTCAATCAATCTAAATCCTTTTTGCTCCAAAAATTTTTTGGCGATTTCTTCTCCTTCTTTGCCTTTTTTATAATTTTTTACCTTATTACTCATCATTTTTTACTCGATATTGCAAAGCTTCAGCAATATGATTTTGTTTAATTTCTTTACTTTTGTCCAAATCAGCAATTGTTCTGGCAACTTTAATTAACCTAAAATAAACTCTAGCCGACAGATTAAATTTATTAACCGCCTGTTTTAACAATAAATTGGCTTCCGGATTCAGATTGGCAAATTCCTTCAGATGACGATTTTTCATATCTGAATTACTATGAACTTGAGCCAAATCTTTAAATCGTTGACTTTGAATTTTTCTGGCTTCTACAATCCGTTGTTTAATAGTTTCTGATTTTTCATTACGGTTGATCTCATCCTTGCCTATCATCAAATTATTAACATCTACCGCCGGCACCGTTAGATGAATATCAATCCGGTCCATAATCGGCCCAGATAATTTTTTTCGATAATTTAAAATCTGAAAACTGGTACATTTACATTCTTTTTTAGGATCACCTAAATAGCCGCACGGACAAGGGTTGGCCGCCGCTACCAGCATAAATTGAGCTGGAAATGTTACCGACCCCGCCGCTCGAGAAATATTTACCAATCCGTCTTCCAGTGGCTGTCTTAACGCTTCTAATGAATTTCTGCCAAATTCAGGAAATTCGTCCAAAAAAAGCACCCCTCTGTGCGCCAACGATACCTCGCCCGGACGGGGATTACTTCCACCCCCAATCAATCCTACTTGAGAAGTGGTGTGATGTGGCGATCTAAATGGTCGGTGGCGGATTAACGATCCTCCCGGTGGAATATTGCCGGTAATTGAATAAATTTTTGTCACTTCCAGACTTTCTTTTTCCGTCAAGTTTGGTAAAATCCCCGACACAGCTCTTGATAACATGGTTTTACCTGACCCTGGTGGCCCCATCATAAATATATTATGTCCGCCGGCCGCGGCAATTTCTAAAGCCCTTTTAGCCTGTTCTTGTCCTAAAATTTCTGCAAAATCAAACTCCGGTCTAATATCGCTCAATATCTCATCAGTCTCCACTTTTTTAAGCGGAGTTATCAATTTTTCTCCACTCAAGTGTTTTATCAATCCTTTCAAATTATCCACTGGATAAACCTCAATGCCTTCAATTACGCTAGCTTCATTGGCGCTCATCCTGGGTACAAATATTTTTTTAACCCCTTCTTCTTTTGCTAGCAATGCCAATAAAAATACCCCTCTGGTATGTCTCAAACTTCCGTCCAAAGATAACTCTCCATAAAAATAAGCTTTTTCTTTTGGTAAAACTAATTCTCCTATAGAAGATAATATCCCCACTGATATCGGTAAATCATAACAAGATCCATCTTTGGGCAAATCAGCCGGCGCCAAATTGATAGTCACTTTTGCATTTGGAAACTCAATATCAGAGTTAATTATTGCTGTTTTGACTCTTTCTTTAGCCTCTTCACTCGCTTTACTAGCTAATCCAACAATACTAAATCCTGGAAAACCTTTTTCAGCTACATTGGTTTCAATTTCAACCTCAATCCCTTGCAAGCCTACGCTAACAATTGATAAAACCTTAGTCAACATTATAAAAATCTAACATAAAGTTATATAATTTTTTAGTCTTCTGTTAAACTCAACATATGGATATCATTGATTGGTTTAAAAATGCAAGCCTAGCAGTCAAAGTAATTACTAGTGCTTTGATTTTGATTATTCTTCTCTTGATTTTAAGTATTATTGGTGGTGGTAAATCTAAAAAAACTCAAGTCGTTACCAATAATTCAGGTGGTAAAGATTTTGAAGAAATTCAAATTGAAACCCCGACTCCAGCTCCAACCGTTGTCATTCCCACTGTTATTCCCACTTCCAAACCCACTCTTATTCCCACTAACACCCCTTATCCTACCTCTACTCCACATCCTACCATTACCCCCACCCCCACTCCCACTAATTCCCCTCAATCAACTACCAGAGCCATTAGTACGCCCATTCCTACAATTTATCCTGAAATTCTTCATCTTAGTGCCTATCAAGTTGGACTTTATCCAGGAGAGCAACAAGAAATAAAGGCTTCTATTCTTCCTTTAGGCGTCTTTGATAATACCATTACTTGGACAGTAGAAGACTCAAACATTGCCCGAATTGAAAGTGCTAAAAATAGGCTAATTGTTACCGCCGCTTCTCCAGGTTCCACCAAAATTATTGCCAAAACCGTCAATGATAAAACTGCCGAAATTTCAGTCGCTGTCAAAGATACTGCTATCAAGTCGGCTATTTCTGCCTCTACCATGATTTCTGCTCCCACCTCTGCTCCTATTCCTACCCAAACAGTTATTGAACCATCATCTATTCGTATTGATCAATCAACTTTTTCACTATCAAAAAATAATACTGCTCAATTGACTGTTATTTATACCCCAATTATTACTACCAGGCGTCATCTTAATTGGTCTAGCAGTAATACTAATATTGCTACTGTTGATGTTTCCGGTAAGGTTACTGCCGTTAATCCTGGTAATGTTACCATCACTGCCACTAGTGTCAACGGCCGAACCAGTCGGTCTAATATTACTGTTACTGACACCACTTCTCAGATTATTCCTACTCCAACCACCTCCACCTTCGTTCCTAACGATATTAATCTTAATGCCACTTCTATTAAACTTTATTCTGATGAAATCCAGAAAATATCTGCATCAGTTGTGCCTACAAACGCTACCGACAAATCATTACAATGGTCTAGTAACAATACTACCGTAGCTACCGTTAATAGTTTAGGTTATATCACCGCCAAAAAACCCGGCACTGCTATCGTCACTGTCAAGACCGTTAATAACATCACCAAATCTATTTTGGTTGAAGTCAGTTCAATTTACGCTACATCCAATTTAGATAGAGTGAAAATAAATAAACCACTTTCTTGTGATCTGTCAAATAAAACATTTGCCACCTGGCAATGTGATCCAGCTTGGGCTGACAAAATTTTTGACAAAACATGCCCTGTTGGAAGCAAGGGTTATCAAGCCACTGTTTGTAATACTGGTTGTGGTTTGGCGTCCACTTCGACTATTCTTCGGGCGCAAAACCCACAAAGAACTCCAAATTGGTTGATTGACAATAAATTTGCCGCAAATACCGCATTTTGCCAATACAGAACTAGTTGGACAACTATTAGAAATGCGTTAGTAAAATACTTGGGTAAAGACGCTGTAACCACTCAAGAAGCTTTTCACTGTACATCTGATCAAATTAAAAAGCTTATTTGTAGTGATCATGTCGTTTTAGTACTTTTGGGAGGAGATAGTGGTTATGGTCATTGGGTAACAGCGGTTGCGGTCACTCAAGATGGAGATATTGTCCTAAAAGATCCAGGTTTTGGTAGAGAAACAAGATCGGTAAACTATTTATCAAATGCTTTGAAGGGAGACTACAATAAGTTTGTCAGGAGTTGTTTAGCCGTCAAAGCTTCTTATATTCGTCCGAAAGTTGGTGACGTTGTTATCGATGAACCGCCACCAGGAAAAATTGTTTTACCCAAAGTAACGATTGGTAATGTTTCCAGACAAGATCTGGTAAACACCGCCATGTCTCTAAAAGGAAAAGTTTGGTATTGCAGCGTTAGTGCTAAATGTGGTTGGTATAACCAAATTGGGGTAAACAGAAGGTGGAGTAAAACTGAAATTTTTAAGGGAGTTGATGATCAGGAAAATGTTGGTCTTGATTGTATCGGCTATGTTAGATGGGTTTATTATCAACTAACAGGAAAAGATCTTGGCTGTGAAAATGTTTCTTGTTTATGGAGAAAACTAAATGACCCGAATAGTGGTTGGAAAGAAGTTCCTTTGTCTGAAGTAAAAGCAGGGGACCTGGCTATAAAGGGTAGAGTTGAGGGATCAGAATTAAAAAATGGCCATGTTGCCATGTTCCTAAAATGGGAAAATGGCAAGAACGTTGTTATCGAAGCTGGCGGGTACGGAACAAATATAATTGTAATCAGAGATAAGCCTTTCTTAAAATATATAAGACCACCGGAAAGCTATATTAAATTTAACGATCCTTAATTGTTATTTCTCATTAAGTTGTTATAAAACCCTAATTTCATTAGGTTTGGCTTCACCCAAATAAAACCCAAACATTTTTGCTAAAATAACTGGTATGTCTTTTGATCTCCAATCAGACTACCAACCTTCAGGTGACCAGCCCCAAGCTATCGCCAAACTTTCTTATGGAGTTAAACAAAATATTCCCCATCAAACCCTTTTGGGGGTGACTGGTTCGGGCAAGACTTTTACTATTGCCAATGTCATCCAAAACACTCAGTTACCAACCTTAGTTATTTCTCATAACAAAACTCTAGCTGGTCAGCTTTATCAAGAGTTTAAAGAATTATTCCCTAAAAACAAAGTTTCTTATTTTGTTTCTTACTACGATTATTATCAACCCGAAGCCTATCTTCCTGCCTCTGATACTTATATTGCCAAAGAGGTTGATATTAACGATAAAATCGACCGTCTTCGTTTGGAAGCCACTTCCAATCTCTTGTCGGGTAATGATAACATTGTTGTTGCTTCCGTCAGTTGTATTTACAATATTGGTGACCTCAACGAATTTGAAGCCCTGACCCTAATGCTTCAAGTCGGTCAAAATTATCCCCGCCGTCAATTAATGGAAAATTTTATTTCCTTGTTTTATACCCGGTCTGAACTTGAGTTTAAACGATCCACTTTTCGCGTTCGTGGCAATATTATTGAACTTTGGCCTTCTTATACAGATTCTTTTTTGGTTTTGGAATTCAACGGTGATGATTTGGTTGGTATTATTCAACGTCACCCTTTTACCGCTATCGAAAAAAAACTTGACCAATTCAAACTTTTTCCCGCCAAACAATATGTTGGTGGTTATCAAGATTTAGACAATATTTTTACCCAAATCCGTCGCGACTGTGACCAGCAAGTTGCCTTGTTTAAATCTCAAAACAAAATTTTAGAAGCTCAGCGGATTCGTCAGCGGGTCGAATATGATTTGGAGATGCTCCAAGAAACTGGCTATATCAACGGGATTGAAAATTATTCCATTTATTTTGACAAAGATCGCCAACACGGTGATCCTCCTTATACCTTAGTCGATTATTTTTGCCGTCTTTGGGGTAAAAACTTTTTAACAGTTATTGATGAATCCCATGTTACTGTTCCTCAAATCGGTGGTATGTATGCCGGCGATCTTGCCCGCAAACAAAATCTGATTGATTTTGGTTTTAGATTACCTTCAGCCTTGGACAATCGACCCCTTAAATTTGATGAATTTGAACATCGAGTTTCCAAAATTATTTATGTTTCTGCTACCCCCGCTCCCTATGAATTAAAAAAATCCAAAAATCATGTCGTCGAACAAATTATCCGCCCTACTGGATTGGTTGATCCTGACATTAGTATCCGTTCTACCAAAAATCAAATTCCCAATCTTATTAATGAAATTCAAAAACGGGTTGATAAAAAAGAGCGAACCTTGGTGGTGACTCTCACCAAGAGAATGGCCGAAGATCTTTCAACTTATTTGTCAGACTCCACCAAAACTGGACATAATTTTAAAGTGGCTTATCTTCATTCTGATATTATTACTTTGGAACGTTCCACAATTCTAGACAATCTTCGCTCCGGCGATTACGATGTTTTGGTCGGCATCAATCTTCTTCGTGAAGGTCTTGATTTGCCAGAAGTCAGTTTAGTCGCCATTCTTGATGCTGATCAACAAGGTTTTCTTCGATCTCAATCATCTTTAATTCAAATTATGGGCCGAGCCTCTCGCCATATTTCCGGCAGTGTTATTTTGTATGCCGATACTATGTCCTCAGCTATGACCGGTGCTATCAAAGAAGTCAATCGTCGTCGTCGCATCCAACTCAAATACAATCAAGAGCATCACATTACCCCCAAATCAGTGGTAAAATCAATTCGTCCTCAAATTGTTGAAGCGGTTGTTCCCGAAGAAAAACCGGACTGGTTCAAAATTGATGTTTCCACCTTGACTCCCAATCAACGTCAGAAACAAATTCGTGAACTCAGAAAACAAATGAGAAGCTTAGCTTCAAATCTTGATTTCGAATCCGCTATTAAAATTAGAGACAAAATCCGTGAAATCGAAGATTATTAATTTATTTATAAAATATGTTTAAAATAGAAGGATTTTATATTTGGGTTGATAACTTAGATAAAGCCATCGATTTTTATGAAAAAATATTTAAGAAAAAAATTAGTCATAGAGAAAAAGATAGATGGGCAGATTTTGGAGAAATAGGTCTTTATAATTACACCATTGATGGAGAAAAAGTTGAAAAAGGAAATAATGTAACCCCAGAACTTAGAACTAAAGATATCGAAAGCGAATATAAAAGAATCAAAAAATTAAAACCAAAACATATTTCAAAAATAATTGTTTTAGAAAAACCTGTTCTTTATAAATATTTTCAATTCGAAGATGAATGGGGGAATATTTGGGAAGTTTGTGAGCATTATTACAATAAATTTTAATGAAATATAAAATTTAAAATTATTAATCTAAACTTTTAACTTGATAAACTTTATAACTTTACAAACTCTATGTTAGATAAAATCGTTGTTAAAGGTGCCAGAGAAAACAATCTTAAAAATGTTTCTTTTGAGTTCCCCAAAAATAAATTGGTTGTCTTTACCGGAGTTTCTGGTTCTGGCAAATCCAGTATGGCTTTTGACACTCTTTTTGCCGAAGGTCAACGCCGTTATGTTGAAAGTCTCTCTGCTTATGCTCGACAATTTTTGGGCAATATGAAGCGCCCCGAAGTTGACCTAATTGATGGTTTGTCGCCTTCAATCGCCATCAATCAAAAAGCCATTTCTCACAACCCCAGATCAACTGTCGGTACTATCACTGAAATTTATGATTATCTCCGCTTACTTTTTGCCCGCATTGGTCACCCTCATTGTCCCAAATGCGGTCGAGAAGTTGCTCCTCAAACCAGTCGCCAAATTGTCTCTCAAATCATCAATATTGCCGGCTACCAAATCAAGGGTCTCAATTATTATCGGTTTCTAGTTTTAGCTCCTATTATCCGTGACAAAAAAGGGGATTTTAGAGGTCTGACTGATAATCTCAAAAAACAAGGTTATAAATGGATTCGGGTTGATAACCAAATCATCGATTTATATTCTGATTTTGGCATTGCCAAAACCAACAAACATAATATTGATGTTGTTATTGATCGAATTTCCGTCAACAAAGACACTCTTAAAGAACCCAAACCTCTCACCGATCGTCTTATTGATAGTGTTGAACAGGGGATGAAACTGGCCAATGGTTTGGTGATTATCTCTGAAGTTATCAGTTCCTCTTTTGATTTTCCTGATTTTCCCAAAGATTTTCACGATACTCTCTATTCCGAAAATTTTGCCTGTCCCAACTGCAATATTTCTTTACCAGAAATTGAACCTCGCCTGTTTTCTTTTAACTCACCTCAAGGCGCTTGTCCCGAATGTAAAGGTTTGGGTTCCAAATATCAAATCGATCGTTCTAAATTTCCTGACTGGCGGGCTCGAATGATGGAAAGCCGCTATATTAATTCCGGTTCCGATGCTATTCGTGACGAACTGGAAAAATTTATGACCAAAACCGAATGTCAACTTTGTCATGGCAGCCGTCTCAATCAAGAAGCTCTCTCAATTCATATCTTAGGCGAAAATATTTATCAAATCACTCAATATCCCATCGATAAACTCAGTCATTGGCTGAATAATTTGGATTCAGCTTTGGTAAGCGACAAAGAAAAAGAAATTTTAATTCCTATCAAACAAGAATTGGCTGCCAGAATTGAGTTTTTATTGGCTGTCGGCTTGGATTATCTCAGTCTCGACCGCGAAGCTGGCACTCTCTCCAGTGGCGAATCTCAACGTATCCGTCTCGCCAGTCAAATCGGCACCGGTCTTACTGGGGTTTTATATATTCTTGACGAACCCACTATTGGTCTTCACTCTCGCGATAACAATCGCCTCATTGAAACTCTCAAAAAACTCCGTGACACCGGCAATACCCTGGTTGTTGTCGAACACGATGAAGATGTTATTAGAAATGCCGATTATGTGGTTGATTTTGGTCTTTACGCTGGCAAAAAGGGCGGTCAAATTGTTGCCCAAGGGTCTTTGAAAGATATCAAAACTTCTCCAAATTCTCTGACAGGAAAATATCTTTCCGGTAAGTTAAAAATAAAATCTTCTCCCAATCCTATTTCGGCTCAACTAAAATCAAACAAAATTTCCATCACCAATGCCCAGCAATGGAATCTTAAAAATATCAATGTTGATTTCCCTCTAAACAAACTAGTTTGTGTTACCGGAGTTTCCGGTTCCGGCAAATCGACCTTGGTTCACGATACCCTTTATGGTGGTGTTCGCAAATCAATTTTAGGAAGTTATTATGGCACCATTGGCAAATTTGATCAAATTACCGGTACTGAACATATTTCCGATGTCCTTTTAGTCGATCAATCTCCTATTGGTCGTACTCCTCGGAGCAATCCCGCTACTTATACCAAAATTTTTGATGATATTCGTCAACTTATGTCTCAAACCATTGAAGCCCAACTTCGCGGTTACGACGCTAGTCGTTTTTCTTTCAATGTCAAAAATGGTCGCTGTCCTGTTTGCCAAGGTCAAGGTCAGATCAAAATTGAAATGCAATTTCTTCCCGATATTTATGTTACTTGCGACGAATGCCATGGCAGTCGTTTTAAAGAAGAAACTTTGGAAGTCGAATACAAAGGCAAAAATATCTCCCAAATTTTAGATCTGACTGTCGATGAGGCCATTGATTTTTTTAAAAATATCCCCAAACTAAAACGAAATTTGGAAACTATTCAATCAGTCGGTTTGGGATATTTAGAGTTGGGTCAACCGTCAAACACTCTTTCTGGCGGTGAATCTCAACGTCTTAAAATCAGTCGTGAGTTGGTCAAAAAAGAAAATGGTCGTATACTCTATATTCTTGACGAACCCACCACTGGACTCCACTTTTATGATGTTGACAAACTTATTGCCGTCCTCCGCCGCTTAGTTGATAAAGGCAACACCGTTGTTGTTATCGAACATAATTTAGATATTATCAAGAATGCCGATTGGATTATTGATATGGGTCCCGAAGGCGGGGACAAAGGCGGTGAAATTGTTGCCGTTGGTACTGTCACCGACATCATCAACTCTCCCAAAAGCTACACCGGTCAATATCTCAAAACTCATCTTTAAATCAGCGACATTTTTCTCTGATTTCTATTGCTGTTCTCCATTTTGTTTCCCATTTGTCCGTCATACAATAATCATTAAACTGATTTAACCATTCCAAATAATCATTTTTAACTTCATAAATCAAAGCTATTTTTCCATTTTCGTTTTTTCTGGCATTCTTATAAAATTGATTTTGAGATCTTAGATATTCAGGTACTTCCATTAAGCTGTAAGAAACTTTTTCTGGCATATAGCCATACTTTTTATTGCCATACCACCAATACAAATACTGATTCGGATAATCATAAACCTCTGGCACGTAAGAATAAGCTTCAAATCCGTCCCCAGCCATTTTTTCATATACCCAATCAATATTTTTCATCAAATTAGCTAAGTTCTTTGGATCATCGCTTGATATTCGGTCCATAAATTTAGATTGGTCTTGATAAACCAACCCAAAATTTCTTATTAAAAATATTGCCATCATTAAGGCTATTATTTTTTTGTATCTGCTCAAACTTACTATTCCCATCCCTACCACAAATACATACCAAACTCTAAGGCTTTCCAAATACCACATTTTCAAAGGGTAATGATAAATCGTTATATAAAACCCCAACATTAATATCCAAAAACTCAAAAAATATATCCCAAACTTTCGGTATTTTTTGTTTACTAAAATTAAACACCCTGACATTAATAAAATTATTAACCCCCAACCATAGGGTAAAATAAACTGCCCTTCCATAAACTTTCTCATCGAATTTAAATGACTGACAACAATTTCACCAAGCGGTAATTTATCTCCTAATACCTGATTTTGACCACTAAACATCCCTAACAATAATTTTGTCATCTGAAATTTATTTTTTATTTCCAAAGCTATTTGTGGCAAAAACCAAGGCACAATTCCTACCAAAAAATTTTTCCACCAAGCCGCCTTTTTGTTTACCACTACCACCAAAATCGCAAATAAAATACAAACTATCCCAAAAGCCGCTTCAAATTGAGTTAACAGACCGCTTGTGACTCCCAACCAAAATACTCCTTTTTTGTCTTTCTTTTCCAAAAAATTCCACAATGCCAAATAAAAATAAACGCTCAAATATGTTGCCATATTGGCATTCCAAAAATATTGAGTAATTCCAAACAATTGTGGTGCCATCAAAAACAAACTCGATACAATTAACCCTAAACATACGTCTTTTTTTCTAAAAAATTCAAATATAATCACCCCGGTGATTAAAAATCCTAGTATGTTCCAAATCACTAAAGCTTGAGGATTGCCTTGCCCCAACCAATATGCCGGCAAATTAAAGTAATAATAAAATGGTCCCAATCTTAGACCATTAATTGATGTTGTCGGTCCCATAACCGTTAAATCCTTAAATTCCCCCAAAGCCCTGATATCCAACAAATCTCGAGCTTGATCATATGTAAAAGCAGTATGATAATTTTTTACTTGCCCAAAACGAATAAATGTAGACACCAGCAAAACCAACCCAAATATTATTGTTGACCATTTTTCTATCCCTTTCATAACTTCATTATATAATACCCATGTGATTGATTTAACCAAAATTCCCGATTCGCCCGGGGTTTATATTTATCAAAATAAACAAAAAGATATTATTTATGTAGGTAAAGCTGTTAATCTCAAAAAACGAGTCTCTCAATATTTTCAAAGCCAAGATGCCTTGGGTTACAAAACCAACCGGTTGGTTTCTCAAATCGACTCTATTCGATTCATCACCGTCAATTCTGAAATCGAAGCTTTAGTGTTGGAGTCCAATCTCATCAAACAATATCGTCCCAAATACAATTTTCAACTCAAAGATGACAAAAGCTATATTTATATCACTATTTCCAAAGATAAATTTCCTTTAATCAGGCCGGCGTTCAAATCTTCTCTAAATGATCAAGATATTGTTTATGGTCCGTTTCCTGACAGTCGTTCCGTCAAAATTCTTCTCAAAACTATCAGACAGATTTTTCCTTTTTATTCCACCCGCCACGGTCCAAAATCTTGTCTTTATTGTCATCTCGGACTTTGCCCGGGACCAAATCCTGACCCCAAAGAATATCGCGCTAATATCGCCAAAATCAAAAAAATTCTTACCGGTCGTTTTCATAAACTTATCACCCAGCTCAAAAAAGAAATGAAACTTTTTTCTCAAGCCGAAAATTTTGAGATGGCTAAAACTCGTCGTGACCAAATCAATTCCTTGGAATATATTATTTCCGGCTGGCGTCATTTGACCAATCTATATCAACAAGTTGATCTTCCCGAAGATAAATCAACCAAAGCCATCACCGAACTGTCTCTGATTCTTAAAGATTATTTTCCTCATCTTCAATCCATAAATCGAATTGAAGCTTATGATATTTCCAATCTGGGCTCTAAACATTTTGTTGGTTCTATGGTGGTTTGGCAGCAGGGGAGTATCGATCATGATCAATATCGACAATTTAAAATTTATTCCAAAACTACTCCTGATGATCAATTTATGATCAAAGAAGTTATCCACCGCCGTTTCAAACACCTCGAATGGCAGTTACCTAACTTAATTTTGGTTGACGGTGGTAAACCTCAAGTCTCCGCCACCCATCAATTACTTGATAAACTTGACAAACTTTATAACTTTCGACTCCCTGTATTAGGTTTGGCCAAAAAACAGGAAACCATTGTTATCAAAACTACCACTGGTTGGGTCGAAATCAATCTTCCCAAAAATTCTCTCGCCCTACGTCTGTTACAACAACTTCGTGATGAAGCCCACCGTTTTGCCAATCGTTACCGCCGTCAGTTAATTAAACGTTCAACTTTTGGTTGAAGGGGGATTAATTATTTTCTCCAGATCATCAATTCCTTTTAGTCTGTTTAAATCAATTATTCTTGCACAACTATAAAAACCGGTACCTCGACTTAAATTAACGGATTTTTTATCACCAAATTTATTTCTATAAGTTATTCCAAAAACTCCTTCGCCACGTTCAGAGAAAGAATATACCGGATTTAATACATCATTTGATTTTGGTTTTAAACACACTAACCAATCATCTATTACCCAACCTCTAAACCGACGATCCACTCCTGATCCTTCTATTCGGATACCTTTTCTAAGCAAAAAAAGATGTCTAAAATCTTTATTTTTTATCATTTCTTCTCTTTCTATTTGAAACCTTTGCCAGATAATTTCTGATCGACTCATCTCTTCAGTTTCATTTAATATAGGTCGACCATCTTTTTTTCTAACGCCAACAATAGTGCAATCTTTCGTTCCTGCCAGTTGTCCGTCTTCAAACACCCAACCTATTTGCTTATCTCCTCCGTTTGTTTTTGATATTTCTGTCAAATTAGATCGGTGCGACGGTTCATTTGCTGGCAGTCCATACGCAGTTGGATTCAAAGCTTCAGCTACTTTACTCATAATTATTTATCTTATAATATATAAATTATATCAAAAATAAATCTAATTTTCAAGTTTTAGATTAGATTTTCTCGGCAAATACTAGTAATCTTTGCCAATTCGTTCCTATTGGCCAACAAGTCTGTAAAATCACAATTTCTTTATCCTCCTCTTTATATTCCAAGTATTCAATTTGATTTGGTTTAATGATTTTTTTCATATACACCTTATAAACATGCATTTTCCCTTTGTAATTTATCATCACCATATCATCGTTATTTAGTTCTCCCAACAAATAGAATACCGAATTTTGTCTGGCGGCGCTGATATCTTGTTGACTGGAGTGAGCAAACAAATAAACCGAAGTGCCTTTTCCTTCCCCGGGTAAAGATGAAATTTGTGACTGGGCGATAACATTATCTTTTAATACTCTTTTATATTCATTTTTATCATAAGGAGAAACTCCTATAACAATATCTGCTTTAGCCCCAATTTTTGGTATTTCTACATTAAAAGTGTTATCTTCCGGCTCAATATAAATTTCAGGTGCTGGTGTTGGTTCCATTGTTATTTTTTCAATTATTTGCTCCGTTTCTTTTTTAACTTCAGTCTGATCAATTTTTTGATAGCTGATCCAACTTCCAATTACCGGCTGATATAAATAAACTAAACCTATAATTGCCGTCAAAAAAACTATTGTCGCCACATAAAAACAATCCCTTTTCCACCCTGTCGGGTTGCTGTAAATAACTCCTTCCTTACCCTTTATCTTGACCTGTCGTTTCTCGGGTGTTATTTTAAAAAAGTCGCTTACCGCCATAAATTATTATGGCATAAATTTAATTTGACAAAAGATAGCTATTGTTTTAACATACAAACTCATTGCACTAAATATGACCAAAAAAAATCTCTTAACTCAAGCAGGCTTTGATAGTCTGACTCAACAACTTAAAGATCTTAAAAATCGCCAAGAACATCTTATTACTCAAATTGAGGAAGTGGCTCAACCCGACGAATCTGGCGAAGACGGATTGGCTTCACAACTCAAGGAAGAACTTGAAGTCACCAATAACAAAATTGACGAAATTGAAGAGACTTTAACCAATAGTCAGATAATCACCAACAAAATAAAAACTGACTCTATTCAGGTTGGTTGTAAAGTAAAAATAAAAGTTGATTCTGGTACTAAAGAATTTTATATTGTCAATCAACTTGAGTCTGATCCTGCTGCCAACAAAATTTCTGACCAGTCACCTTTAGGTCAGGCTTTGATTGGTAAAAAAGTCAATGACAAAATTGAAGTTGATGCTCCGATTGGTAAAATTATCTACAAAATCGTTTCTATTAAATAAATTCCTTTGATTATAGTAAAATAAGGGCATGACTAAAAACGCCCAAACCAAGTTAAACGACCTTCAAAAACAACGCCGCGACAAACTGGCTAAAATTAAATCTCTTGGCATTGATCCTTATCCACAACCAAATCTGTCTCACAAATCTTCCGTTACCGAAGCCCTAAATCTGATGGATAAATCAGTTGAAGTTGCCGGCCGGATTATGTCTCTCAGAGGTCACGGTAAAATCCTTTTTGCCGATCTCCACGACCAAACTGGTAAAATCCAACTTTTCTTTCAGGAAAAAATCCTCAAAGACAATATGAAACTCACCAAACTTTTGGATTTGGGCGATATTGTCTACGTTTGTGGCGATGTTTTTAAAACTGTTGCCGGTGAAACCACTATCAATGTTTTTAAATTTCAAATTTTAGCCAAAAATCTTCGTCCCCTTCCCGAAAAGTGGCACGGTCTCAAAGATGTTGAAGAACGCTATCGTCAGCGTTATGTCGACCTGATTGTCAATCCTGAAGTCAGACAAGTTTTTCAAACCAGAACCAAAATTCTTTCCGAAATGAGGCGGTTTTTGGATGACCATGGCTTTATGGAAGTGGAAACCCCGATTTTACAACCGGTCTATGGTGGCGCCTCTGCCAAACCTTTTGTCACCCACCACAACGCTTTGGATATGGATATGTATCTTAGAATTTCTGATGAACTTTATCTCAAAAGGCTTATTGTCGGCGGTTTCGAAAAAGTTTATGAAGTCAGTCGAGATTTTCGCAACGAGGGCGTCTCCCGGTTTCACAATCCCGAATTTACTCAAATTGAATTTTATTGGGCTTATGTTGATTACCAAGTTTTGATGAATTTTACTCAAGATCTTATCAAATACGTAGTCAAGTCTGTCACTGGCGGTTTAACCATTAATTTTCAGGGTACCAAAATTGATTTTGGTAAACCTATCCAAAAATTAACTTTAACCGACGCTATCAAACAACATACCGGTATTGATATTGACACTATTCGTACTGAAGCCGAATTTAAATCAGCTATCAAAGATAAAGGTCTCAAACTTGATTTGACCGGTGTAATCGGTCTGGGCGCTTGTTTTGATCAACTTTACAAAGAATATGTTCGTCCCAAAATTATCAAACCTACCTTTATGTGCGATTATCCTTCCGAAATGATTGCTCTGGCCAAAAAACATCCTCATGATCCCACTAAAATTGCTTCTTTCCAACTGGTTGTTTGCGGTACCGAACTTCTCAAAGCCTACAACGAAGTCAATGATCCTCAAGATCAATCAGAACGCTGGTTGTCCGAAGTTGAATTGGCCAAAAAAGGCTCCGAAATTGCTTCTCAGTTTGATCATGATTATATTCGAGCTCTTGAGTATGGTATGCCTCCCACCGCCGGTTGGGGTATGGGTATCGACCGCTTTACCCAATTTCTAACCAACCAACCCACTATCAAAGATGTCATCCTTTTCCCTTCTATGCGAAAAGAGGATTAAATAAAATATGAAATTACTTCTTACTTCAGCTGGTCTTACTAATCAAACTATAGTCAAAGCCCTCGATGAATTAGTTGGTAAACCCTTAGATCAACTTAAAATTGCTTTTATCCCCACTGCTGCCAACTTAGAAGAAGGTGATAAAGGTTGGTTAATTGATGATCTTCGTCGTTTAAGTTTTTTAAAATTCAAAGAAATTGATATCGTTGATATTTCTGCTTTACCAAAAGAAATTTGGCTTAAAAGGCTAAAAAAAACTAATATTCTTTTTGTCGAAGGTGGTAACACTTATCACTTGATACATTGGTTTAATAAATCCGGCTTATCAAAAGTTTTACCGGAATTATTAAAAACCAAAATTTATATCGGCGTCAGTGCTGGTACTATGGTGGTTACTCCAAGTGTTTTGAATGCAAAATCTGAGAAACCACCAGTACTAGATTTCGATAAAGAGATTAAAGACGAAGGTTTGTCTTTGGTAAATTTTATGATTGAACCACATATAAACAGTGTTTGGTTTCCAGAATCAAATTTTGTAAATTTAGAAAAAAGATCAAAAGAATATAAATATCCTATTTATGGAATCGATGATAATACTGCTATTAAAATTGATGGTAATACTGTTGAAATAGCCTCTGAGGGTAAATGGAAATTATTTAAAAAGTAAAATTATTTCTATTAGAAGAAATAACCTAAAAGTTATAAAAAAATATTTATGAAATTTACTCAAAAATTTATCTCCAAAACCGGCAAGGAAATTTTGTTCCGTTATCCAACCATAGATGATGCCAAAAAATTGATGAATTATATCAACAAACTTTCTGCAGAAAGAACCTATATTTTAATGCAAGGTGTTCAAAAAACTTTAGAAGATGAAAAAAAGTGGCTGCAATCATTTTTAGAACACCAAGATAGAAAGGTAATAATTTCAGCTTTTTACAAAAATAAACTTATCGGTGTCAGTGATATTGAATTAAAAGATGGGGCTAAAAATCACGTTGGTGGTTTTGGTATTACTGTCGCCAAAGATTTCAGAGGCGAGGGGATTGGTAAAAAACTAATGGAGTTAGTTTTAAACGAATCAATCAAACATATTAAAGGTCTTAAAATTATTCAACTTGAAGTTTTTGGTGAAAATAAATTAGCCCAAAACATGTATCAAAAATTTGGTTTTCAAGAATTTGGTCGTCTGCCTCAAGGTGTCAAACGTCTCAACCGTTATGACGACGCAATTTTGATGTATAAAAAGGTTAAATAATCATTGATATATTTTGATATATTAGTTATCTACGGTAAATCTGCGGGTATCATTTAATTTTAGGTTTGATAAAATACTCCCATAAATGATTGATATTAATTTTCTTCGTCAACATCCTGATACTGTCCGTCAAGCTCTAACTAACCGTCAAAAAGATCCTGCTGTGGTTGATTCTATTGTTTCTTTGGATACCAATCGTCGCCAACTTTTAGCCGATGTCGAAAAACTCCGCTCCGACCAAAATACTCTCAGTCGCCAGTTCCAGGGCAAACCCACTCCTGACCAAATCAAGCAAGCCACTAGTATCAAAGAAAATCTTAAAAAAATTGAAACCCAACTAAAAACTGTTGAAGAAGAACAAAATAAAATTATTGAAGAAATTCCCAATATTCCTGCTGACGACGTTCCTGTTGGTAAGGATGATACTGAAAATGTAGTCATTAAAACTGTTGGTCAAATTCCTAAGTTTGACTTCCAACCTCTCGATCACGCTGACTTAGGTGAAAAACTTGACATTCTCGATATCAAAAAGGCTGCTCAAGTTTCTGGTTCTCGTTTTGGTTATTACAAAGGTCAGGGAGCCGTTTTAGAAATGGCAGTTATGTTTTATGCCTTCAAAAAACTGATTAATCAAGGTTTTGTTGGTATGATTCCTCCCGCCATGATCAAAGGTTCTACCGAATGGAAATGCGGCTACGCTAGCAACAAAAATTTATTCAATGCTTACTATTCTTCTCCCGAAGATGATTTGATTTTTATCAGCAGTTCCGAACATTCAGTTGTCCCTTACCATATGGACGAAATTGTTAATGCCAATCAATTACCCTTAAAATACGTTAATTTCTCTCCATGTTTTCGTCGTGAAGCCGGCACCTATGGTAAAGACATGAAGGGTATGCTTCGAGTCCATTTTTTCAACAAAGTTGAAATGAACGTCTTTACTTTGCCTGATTTTAAAATCTCCGACGATATGTGTTTAGAAATGCTGTCTCACGCTGAAGGTATTATGCAAGATTTGGAACTGCCATATCAGGTAGTCAAAAGTTGTACTGGTGATCTACCTCAACCCAACCGTCGCATGTACGATATCAATTCTTGGTTTCCCGGTCAAAATGCTTATCGTGAAACTCAATCTTGCAGTAATTGTGGTGACTATCAAGCGCGACGTCTTAATACCAAAGTCAAAATCGATGGTAAAAATGAATTGGTTCATATTCTTAATTCCACCTTAGTTACCGATCGCGCCGTTCTGGCTATTTTAGAAAATCACCAGCAAGCAGACGGTAGTGTTTTAATTCCCAAAGTTCTCCAACCTTACACCGATTTTTCTGTTATAAAACCCAAACAAAGCTAAAGAGGAGCCACCCTTGTCCGGTTCCTTCACTCCGAAGGAATCGGACAGAGGTTTTTTGATAAACTAATCTATGTTCGATTTTCTAAAAAATTTTTTTGACGAAAATTCCAAGCGAATTAAGTCTTACCAAAAAATAATCAATCAAATCAATGGCTTGGAGCTGGAAATTTCCAAGTTAAACGATGAAGAGTTATCTCAAAAAACCGATTTTTTCAAAAAACAACTCAAAAAAGGTAAATCTCTAGATGAGCTTTTACCCCAAGCTTTCGCTGTCGTCCGTGAGGCTGTCAAACGCACCATTGGTGAGCGAGCCTATGATGTTCAACTGATGTCAGCCATCACTCTCCATCAGGGGGCCATCTCCGAACAACGCACTGGTGAAGGTAAAACTCACTCCGTTATTTTTCCTGCTTACCTCAATGCTCTTACCGGCAAAGGCGTCCATATTGTTACTCCAAATGACTATCTTACTCGGGTTGGTACTGGTTGGTATCCAAAAGCTTTGCATCTGCTGGGCATTTCTACTTCTTGTATTATTCATGAGCAATCATTCATTTTAGATCCCGACTATACCGACGAAACTGAAAAAATTGACGATCGCTTAGCTCATCTTCGTCCTATTTCTCGTCGAGAAGCTTATTTAGCCGATGTTACCTATGGCACCAACAACGAGTTTGGTTTTGACTACCTTCGTGATCATATGGCGCCTCATCAAGATCAAGTGGTTCAACGACCGCATCATTTTGCCATTGTCGACGAGGTTGATTTTGTTTTAATCGATGAATCTCGCACCCCGCTTATAATTTCCTCTCCCAACAATCAACCTACCGATAAATACTATAAATTTTCCCAAATTGCCGCCGATCTTCAACCTACCGATTATGTTATTGACGAAAAATCCCGTTCAGCCACTCTCTCAGAATATGGTATCCGCAAAGTCGAACGAATTTTAGGTGTCAATAATCTTTACGAAGAATCTTTTGAAACTATTCATTATATTGAAAATGCCATCAAGGCTCGAGCTTTATTTCACAAAGACAAAGATTATGTCGTCAAAGACGGTGAAGTTGTTATTGTCGATGAATTTACCGGTCGGCTAATGAGTGGTCGTCGCTGGTCTGACGGTCTTCATCAAGCTGTCGAGGCCAAAGAAGGCGTTACCGTTCAACGCGAATCTCAAACTTGGGCGACTATTACCTTCCAAAATTACTTTAGACTTTATGAAAAATTGGCCGGTATGACTGGTACTGCCGCTACTGAAGCCGAAGAGTTTAAAAAAATTTATAATCTTGATGTTGTTTCTATTCCTACCAACAAACCGCTTCAGCGTCTCGATCAACACGACTTAATTTTTAAATCCCAAAGATCAAAATATGCCGCCATTGTCAACGCTGTCGAAGAAAAACATCGTCTTGGTCAACCAGTTCTGATTGGCACCACCTCCATTGCTAAAAACGAAATTATTTCCTCTCTTCTTCGCAAAAAAGGTTTGCCTCACCAAGTTCTTAATGCTAAAAATCATCGCTCCGAAGCTGAAATTATCGCCAAAGCTGGCAAAAAAGGTAGTATTACCGTTGCCACTAATATGGCCGGTCGGGGAGTTGACATTATCCTCGGCGGTCCCAAAGACGGCGTTGACAAAGATAAATGGCAAAAAGAACATGATGAAGTTATTGCTCTTGGCGGCTTGTCTGTCATTGGTACCGAACGTCATGAATCTCGACGGATTGATAATCAACTTCGGGGCCGAGCTGGTCGTCAAGGCGACCCAGGTTATTCCCAATTTTATATTGCCTTGGATGATGATATTATGCGTATTTTTGGCGGTGAAAAAATCAGTTCTCTTATGAGCCGATTTAATATGCCCGAAGATACCCCATTAACTCATCCTCTCGTCTCTCGAGTTATCGAACAGATTCAGGTCAAAGTTGAAGGCTTTCATTTCGATGCCCGCAAAAGTTTAGTTGAATACGACGATGTCATCAACAAACAGCGCCAAATTATCTATCATCTCCGCGACGAAATCCTTTCAAATCAAGTCAAATCACCCGATAAAAATCATCAATTAATTTCCAAATATCTTGCCAACCAAATTAACAGTATTGTTAATCTTAACACTGACTATGATACTAATCGTCTTGATCTAGAAAAAACTTCGCTCGAGTTTAATGAAATCTTACCGCTCAATTCCGCTGGTCGCAGTCAACTTAAAAAAGATCTTGCCAAATCAGACACTCCTGCCGAATTTTTAACTTCTCTTTTGGAAGATCAATGGCAATCTCGCGTCAAAATGTTTGGTCAAGAAATCGCCGACAGTATCTTAGCTTTTTCTCTTATTTCCACTCTTGATCCCCTTTGGGTGGAACATTTGACAGCTTTAGATGATCTTCGTGATGGTGTCCGACTTCGCGGTTATGCTCAAAAAGATCCTTTGGTTGAATATCGTAAAGAAGGTTATGAAATGTTTCAACGGCTTTTAGGACAGTTCGAATATAATTTAGCCCGAAAAATTTTCCGTCTTGAGCCGGTGGCTCCTCAAACCACTACTCCTCAAAATGTCACTGAGGGTAGGGGAGATGCTCTAACCGACAACCCACCATCCTCATCTCCTGATCAAGCTTCATCCGAAGACATTGTTTTACCACCCTTACCTCAACCCATAAAAAAAAGCCAAACTGTCGGCCGAAACGACCCTTGTCCTTGCGGTTCCGGCAAAAAATACAAAAAATGTTGTTATCCTAAATTTGGTTAATTATGCTTAGTTTTAAATTTACTTCCAAAAAAATCTGGCGGGAAATTGACCGTTCCCACAAAATTTTACTTCATCTTCATCCCGGTCCTGATGGTGATTCTGTTGGTTCTGCTCTGGCTTTTTATCATGTTCTCAAAAATATTGGCAAAGACGTTTCTCTTATCCAAGGCGACAACAGTCTTCCTACTAATCTATCAACCCTTCCGGGCGCCGACAAAATTTTGCCCCAAAATATTTTTCAAGTTGATTTAACCCAATTTGATTTATTTATAATTTTAGACTCATCTTCACCCAGACAAGTTACTCGTTTGGGTGAGTTTAAATTTCCTAAAAATCTCAAAACCATTGTTATTGATCACCATTCCAGCAACGAAAAATTTGGCAAGATTAATTTAGTGGTACCCCACAGTCCGGCTACCGCTCAAGTTTTATTTGATTTTTTTGCCGTCAGAAATATAAAAATTACTCCCAAAATTGCCGCTTGTCTTTATGCCGGCATTTATACCGACAGTGGCGGTTTTAAATACGTTGGCACTACCCACAAAACTCTGACAATTGCTTCTCAACTTGCCAAAATTTATCCCAAATTTTCCCAATTGATTTTTGATATTGAAAATAACGATCCTCCCGAAAGATTAAAACTTATTTCTCTTCTTTTGGCTTCAATTGAAGTTTATTATTCCGATCAGGTTGCTCTGGCTTCCTTGTCTTATCAAGACATTAAAACTCATGGATTGGAAGCCGCTGTCAGCGCCAGTTATTCAGACGTTGCCAATATGATCAAGTCGGTTATTGGTTGGAATATTGCCCTAGTTTTTGTTGAAATTCAACCTCAAACCGTTAAGGTCAGTTTTCGCACCCGCGACAGTCAAACTTATGATTTGTCCAAAATTGCTCTGGCCACCAAATCGGGCGGTGGTCATCGAGCTGCTGCTGGCGCCACTATCAACAAATCTTTACCGGAAGCTAAAACCCTAGTTTTGCAAACCATCAAGAAACTTTATCCCAAAATTGATAAAATTTGATATGAACGATTGTGTCTTTTGTCGTATTGCCGCTGGCAGTCTGCCTTGTTATCAAGTTTACGAAGATGACAAATTTCTGGCTTTTTTGGATATTAACCCGGTTACTATCGGTCACACTTTGGTTATCCCTAAACAACATTATCGTTGGGTTTATGATGTCCCTGACTTTGGTCAATATTGGCAGGTAGCTCAAAAAATTACTCTCAATATCAAAAATTCCTCACTCAAACCTGAATTTATCAGTTTTCTGACCATGGGCAATGACGTTCCTCACGCTCATATTCATCTTATTCCCCGCCATCTTAATGATAATCTTCAACCGGTTTTAGGACTTTTTCCTCACCAAAAATTAACCTCAGAAGAACTGGTTGAAATTAAAAATAAAATTAAATTGTTTTAAATTCGCCTTTTAGCGACTGTTTCTTTCAGCTCTGACCCGATCAATTTTGCTTAACAGTTTTTTTCTTAATCTGATTTCCTTTGGTGTCACATCAATCAGTTCGTCACTGTTGATAAAATCCAAACACTCCTCTAGAGAATATTTTGTTGCCGGCGCCAAAATAATTGAATCATCACTCCCCGCCGCTCTCATATTCGACAACTGCTTCCCTTTGCAAACATTTATTTCCAAATCTCCCATCATTGGTCTCAAGCCGACTATTTGACCTTCATAGACCATCTCTGTCGGTTCTATAAAAGTTATGCCTCTTTTTTGAGCCAAATCCAAACCGTAAGACAGCGCCTTTCCCGATTCTGAGGCGATCAAAACTCCGTTTCTTTCTTTCTTTTCTTCATCCTTTTTCGGTTCATATCCTAAAAATAAAGATGATATTGATACCATTCCCTTTGTTTCTGTCATCAAAACACTTCTCAACCCCAAAGCATTTTTATCACTGATTTTATATACCATTTTGACTCCAACTTTATTATCAGTTTGCATATCTGTCATCTCCGCTTTTCTTTTACCCATTTCAGCGGTGATTGTTCCCACAAAATCCTCCGGAGTCAATATTGTCAGTTCGCTAAATGGTTCACAAACCACTCCATCAACAGTCTTTAAAATCACTTCCGGCTTGCCTATTTCCATAGCATATCCTTGTCGCCTCAATTCTTCGATCAGTATTGCTAAGTGAAGTTCACCTCTCCCCGATACCAACATTCTAATATTGTCTGTCGGATCATCTTCTAATTTCAGTCCTAAGTTTGTCTCTACCTCCTGCTTCAATCTTTCTTTTAATTCTCGACTGGTCAAAAATTTGGCTTCATCTTTAGCAAAAATACTGGTATTTGGTCCAAAACTAGCTTTAATTGTTGGCGGTGTTATCTCAATTGTTGGCAACGCCACCTGATGATTTACATCAGTCAAAGTTTGTCCGATTTCAATATTCGGCACCCCTGCTAAATAAACTATTTCACCACTACCAGCTTCATCCACCTCTACCTTTTTAATGCCTTCGTTAACATACATTCGTTCTATTCGGAAATTGCCTCTGGTTTTTTGATCCGGATCAACTAGTGACACTTGCATTCCTTTTTTAATAACTCCGGCATAAATCCTCCCCATCGACAGTTTGCCTAAATACTCATTTTTTTCAAATGCTGAAATTAACATTTGAAACGGTTTATCAATTTCTCTAACCGCATTGGGAACAGTTTTTACAATCTGCTCCAGAAGGGGATTGATATCAGCTTTTTGGTCGAGATCAGTCGGCAATTTATCATAAGCTTTACCATCTTTGCCGATGCTATATATGATTGGAAAATCCAGCATTTCCAAATCATCCACCAGTGACAAAAATAAATTTTCCGTATCAGTTATCACTTCAGCAATCCGTTCATCTTTTCTGTCAATTTTGTTAATTACCAAAATTATTTTCAGTCCGTATTCCAAGGCTTTTTTAAGCACAAATTTGGTTTGTGACAGCGGCCCTTCAGCCGCATCTACTATCAATAAGGCCCCATCAGCCATATTCAAAATTCTTTCCACTTCACCGCCAAAATCAGCATGACCCGGAGTATCAATGATATTAATCTTTGTTTCTCCAAAAAAAATGGACGTATTTTTTGACAAAATTGTTATTCCTTTTTCTTTCTCCAAATCATTGCTATCCATAATCCGATCCATTTTCATTTCGTCTTGATTACTCCTAAACATATGGCTTTGTTTGAGCATCGCATCCACCAAAGTTGTTTTGCCATGATCCACATGAGCAATAACAGCCACATTTCTGATATCGGTTAGTTTGGGCATTCGCTTATTCTACTACAACCTTTCAATTATTCAATGGACAAAATACAAAATTATAGTATTCTATGGTTAATTTGTATAATTAGTTATGTCCAATAAGTTTTGGTATTTTCTTATTTTTATCAGCTTGCCAGTAGTTGTTTATTTTTCTTCAAAAATAGTTTCTCCTCAAAAAATCGACCAAAAAATCAATACCGTCACCGTTAAAATTAACGACCTCAAGGAAACTGTTGCTCCATTACCTACCGTTATTTTAATTTCTGGATTACCCAACAAACATCTTATCAAAACTACCTTTGTTCCCCAATCGCCGGAAAAAAATTGGGATCAACCTTGGCAGGATGCTTGTGAAGAAGCCGCCTTATTAACCGTTGATTATTTTTATAAAAACATTACTCCTGACAATGCTACCATCAAAAACGATATTTTGAATATGATCAAATACGAAACTGATCAAAATTTTACCCACGATGTTGATTTGTCTCAAATGGCTCTCATCGCTCAAAATCATCTCAACTATACTGCCAAGATAATTGAGCAGCCTACTCTTGAAGATCTTAAATCTTATATTGCTAAAGATATTCCAATAATTGTCCCCGCCAACGGTAAAATTTTATATGCCGAAAATAAGCACTTTAACTCCGGCGGTCCTTATTATCACCATCTGGTTATTCTTGGTTATGACGATAATACTCAAAAATTTACAGTCCATGATGTTGGGACTCAGTTTGGGGCCTACTTTAAGTATAGTTATCAACTTTTACTCAAAAGTATCCATGATTTTCCTTCATCCAAAGTTAAACAAGATATTAACCAAGGCACCCCACGTGTTTTAATTTTGTTAAAATAGACCATGAAACAAAATCTTAAAATTTTTACAATCATCCTCGCCTCTTCATTATTAATTTCTGGATGTACTTCCAAAAAGTCTTTGCCTACCAATATGACCCTAAACAATATTCCTACCAATATTCCATCTGATGTTTCTCCCTCAGTTTCCCCGATTCTTCAAACCAATCCGATAGTTTCTCTTAAAACCAAAAACGGTGAAATTTTAATTAAACTTTATCAAGACAAATGTCCTAAAACTGTGGCTAATTTTCTTAAAAAAGCCGACAGTGGCTACTACGATGGTCTTACTTTTCATCGGGTTATCAAAGACTTTATGGCTCAAGGTGGTGATCCTACTGGCACTGGTATGGGTGGCAGTACACAAGATTCTGAACTCAATAATGTTCCTTTTGTCAGAGGTAGTCTTGGTTTGGCACGCACTGCTGAAACTAAATTAAAAAGCAATGACAGTCAATTTTTTATCTGTTTTACCACTGAAGGTTGTCAACATCTCACTTCTGAATATGTTAACTTTGGTGAAGTCGTCTCCGGTTTAAATGTTTTAGACCAAATTAATCAAGGCGACAAAATCATTAGTTTGACTTCAAAAACAAAGTAATTATGAATAAATTAACTTCTATCTTTATTGGTTTAGCGGTTTTAGTTGGCTTATTTTTTTTCCTATCTCAACCACCTCAAGGCGATACTTCAACTGCTGCTGGCTTTGATATTCCTACTGATTTTTACAACTATGATCTTGTTTTTTATTGGGGTGACGGTTGTCCTCATTGTCAAAACGTTGACACTTGGTTAACTAACAACAATAAAGACAAAAAACTCAAAATTCTTTCTAGAGAAATTTATCAGGATAAAAATAATCAACAAGAACTTTTAAATTTGGTTACCAAATTTTGTCCTGAACTCCTCAAAGGCGGCGGTATTGGTGTTCCCACTTCTTTTGATCCTGTTGGTCAAAAATGTATTCAAGGAGACACTCCTATCATTGAGTTTCTTTCCGAAAAACTTAAGTTGTAAATTATGTCGCTCAAAAAAAAGGAAAAAACCAAAATCGGTTTTTCTAGCATTTTGCGTCTAATTATTTTCTTATTTATTGTTTTTGTCTTGATTAATTTTCTTGCCAACAAAACTATCAATTCCCAACCTCAATCCAATTTTAGTCAGGTTCTAGGTGAATCTTTTGGCAGTGATATTTTAGATAATTTTTACTCTAAATTACCTGAATCTAGTCGCTCTCAAATTGAAAACATCAATCAAACCGAAATCAGTAAATTTTTTAGCAACACTATCAAAAATATTCAAACCCAATTAGATGGTTTCCCGCAAAAGCAAATCAAAGATATTAAAAAAAATATTATCAAAAATATTTCCAATGACATGATTCGTAATATTGACGAAAATTAATTTATGAACCAAATTTCTGAACTAAAAACTAAATTTGAATCCATCAAACAAAAACTGAATTTTGACCAAATTACCGGTCGTTTACGCAAATTAGAAGCAGAATCTCAACAAAGTCATCTTTGGGATAATCCTGCCTCAGCCCAGGAATTGCTTCAGTTAATTTCTGACCTTCAAAAAACCATCTCTCAAATCGATCAAATTGCCTCTCAAATAAAAACCATTGAAGAATTTAGTGATTTATTAATCCAAAACCCTGATCCATCCCTGGAAACTGAAATCAATCAACTTATTAATCAACTGACTCAGGATATTTCCACACTTGAATTACAAACTTACTTGTCAGGAAAATATGACCAAAAATCAGCTATTTTATCAATTCATTCCGGTCAGGGTGGTACCGAAGCCATGGATTGGGCTTCAATTCTGCAACGGATGTACCTGCGTTATTTTGAACGTCGTCAGTGGAAATATGAAATTTTAGATCTTATCCCTGGCGAAGAAGCTGGTATCAAATCAGTTTATTTTAAAATCAACCAACCTTTCGCTTATGGATATCTGAAAAAGGAATCGGGGGTTCATCGCTTAGTCAGATTGTCTCCTTTTAATGCTGACAATCTCCGTCAAACTTCTTTTGCCAAAGTTGAGGTCACCCCGGTTTTAGATTTCAACACTGATTTTAAGATTCCTCCTGAAGAAATTGAATTTTCTGCTTTTAGATCTGGCGGTCATGGTGGTCAAAATGTCAACAAAGTTTCTACCGCTGTTCGCTTGGTTCATAAACCTACCGGGATTAGTGTTTCTTGCCAAAGTCAACGTGGTCAAGAACAAAATCGGGAATTAGCCTTGCAAATGTTAACTTCCAAACTTTGGGCGATTGAACAAGATAAACAGGCTGCCGAACAAAAAAATATCAAAGGCGACAATGTCGTTGCTGGTTGGGGTCGTCAAATTCGTTCTTATGTGCTTCACCCTTATAAAATGGTCAAAGACCTTCGTACTCGATACGAAACTCAAGATACCACCGCCGTTCTCGATGGCGACCTTGACGCCTTTATTGAAGCTGAATTAAAATTATAAATGTCAAAAACTATTCGTCGCCTTTTATTGGTTTTAATTTGTTTTTTCCTTGTTATTAGCATAACTTTTTTGGGATTCAAAAAAATTTCTGCTGATTTGGGTCAATCTCCTCAATATTTTTTAAATCTCATCAAACAAGCCAATTCTAATCGTCATCATTCCACTCCTCAAAAAACCAATTTTATTGTTTTAGGTTTGGACAAGCGTGACGATCAACTGGAAAAAACTTCTGTCACCGATACCATTGTTTTTGTTTCCTTCGATTATTCCCGTCAAAAAATTAATATGGTTTCTATTCCTCGTGATCTCTGGTTTTATCCTCTCAATACCAAGGTAAATCAGATTTACCCACTGTCTTTGACCAAAGCTGATCCGCATAGTTTTATTAAAACCAATTTTCAACAACTCACTGGTCAAACCATTGATCATATCTTGGTTCTCACCACTGACAACCTTATTGATTTTGTTGATCTTATTGGTGGAGTTGATCTTGTTTTAGATCAAGGTTTTGTAGATGATCAATACCCCAATCCCGAATATATCCAAAATCCCAATCCAAAAATTCCCATCTATAAAACTGTTGAGTTTAAATCAGGTCAAATTCATTTAGATAAAACCAATGTCACCGAATTTGTCCGTTCCCGCAAAGGCGGTGAAACTCCTGCCCAAGGCGGCACTGATTTAGCTAGAATTCATCGCCAACAATTGCTCATTGAAGCTATTATAGACAAAATCAAATCCGGTCGTTTTATTCAAAGTTATTCTCAAATGGTCAAACTATATCATTTTTGGCGTCATTCTCTCGAAACCGATATCACCGACTCTGATGTTATCACTATCTTGTCTTATTTAAATTACGACATTAAAAATTTAGATTTTTTTAAAACTACTATTCCTGTTGGTAATACTGCCACTGATGGTCTGATTTATCACCCTGGACGTCTTTTTGCTCGCCAATGGGTCTTTTTACCTTCAAATAAAGACTATACTTCATTTCACCGTTTTTTTGACTCTCTCTGATTTGTTATACTGAATTATTAGATTTTAATTTATTTATGGATATACCAAATTTATCTCCTCAAAAGCCCACTCCTGCTCCTCAAATTACCTCTCCAGCTACTCCAAAATATGTTTATGCCATTATCATTGTTATTGCTATCACAGTTGGTTTTTGGGTTTCCCGTTTTTGGCCCAGTCAAACTACCACTGTTTCCGTTGATTCTGATACCAGTCTGATTGATAATCAAGCCAGTAAGATTGTTGAAGGTGAAGAAATCAAAGTCGGTGTCGTTTACGGTAATCTTTCCAAAACTTTTGCCGATAGCGCTACCGGCATCATTAAATCTGGTGGTGTCAACGGTGAGGGGACTCATACCCTGGAACGACCCGGTGGTGTTACTCAAAATGCCGCTCTCACCTCATCTGTCGTCGATCTTGATCTCTTTGTCGGCAAACAAGTTGAAGTCAAAGGCGAAACCAACAAATCCAACAAAGCTGCCTGGTTAATGGATGTTGGCAGTATCAAAATAACCGAATAAAATGAAAATTGTTTTTGATCAAGTTGATAAAAATTTTGGTCTCATTACTGCCCTCAGTAATGTTAGTTTTACCATCGATCAGGGCGAATTTGTTTTTATTGTTGGTCACTCCGGCGCTGGTAAATCCACTATCCTTAAACTTCTTTTAAACCAAATCAAACCGACTCATGGTCAAATAATCATCGACAATATCGATCTTAGTCGCGGCCACAAAAATGAAATTGATTCTATTCGTCGTCAAATCGGAGTCATTTTTCAGGATTATCAGTTGATTATGGATAAATCTGTTGAAGAAAATATTGCTCTTAGTCTTGATATCATCAATTATCCCCATTCCAAAATTTCTGCCAAAATTGATGAGGTTATTAAACAAGTTGATCTCAATAGCCGTCGTTATTTGTTTCCTGCTCAACTTTCCGGTGGTGAACTCCAACGGGCAGCGCTGGCCAGAGCTTTGGCTATTGAACCCAAGATAATCTTGGCCGATGAACCTACTGGTAATCTTGATGTTGAAAATTCCTGGAATCTGGTCAAACTTCTTAAAAATATCAACGAATCAAGTCATACTACCATCATTATGACGACTCACAATCAGGAAATTGTTGATTCTCTTGATAAGCGTCGCCTCGAAATCAAAGACGGTCGAATTATCAAAGATTTTACTCCCGGTGTTTCGGTTAAACCTGTCACCGCCAAAAAAAATATTAATTCAACCAAAAAATGACCCCTACTAAAACTGCTTGGCATCATATCAGACGATCACCAATTCAAAGTCTAACAGCTCTTTTTCTAATGACTTTTAGTTTTATTTTAATTTCTGCTTTTATCGTCGTCAATTCCGGACTTTCTCAAATTTTGAACTACTTTGAAACCAAACCTGAAATCACTATTTTTATAAAAGACGGAGTCGATCAAATTTCTATTGATAATCTTAAAAAAGAAATTACCAATTATCCTAGTATCAAAGAAGTTAAATTTATTTCCAAAGACAAAGCTTTAGAAATTTACAAACAACAAAATAAAGACAATCCTATGTTGACCGATATGGTTACTGCCAGCATCTTGCCTGCCTCAATTGAAGTTACCGTCTCCGACCCTAAAACTCTTGATCAAATTTATCAAAATTATGCCACCAAAACCGATGTTGTTGATGAAATTATTTATCAAAAAGATGTCATCGAATCTCTGCTTGACTGGACCAACGCCATTCGTCGTGGCGGTTTGATAGTCACCATTGTTATCATTGCTATCAGTTTTGTTTCGATTGTCTCCATTATCGGTATGAAAACTACTAATCGCAAAGATGAGATCAAAATTAGCCGGCTTTTGGGCGCCTCCAAATTTTATGTTAAAAAACCTTTCTTATTTGAGGGTATTTTTTATGGATTTTTTGGTAGCCTGATCGGTTCAGTTTTAGTTTTTATAACTCTTTATTTTTCCCGACGTTCCATCAATTCCTTTTTTCAACCCGTCAACTTTATTTCCGGAGATCTTAGTTTCTTTTTTCTGATAATTTTTATCGAGTTAATTTTTGGGTGTTTGATTGGTTTGTTGGCTAGCTGGATCGGTGTCAAGAGATATATAAAATTTTAGTCAATGTTTAAAAAGGTCCTAATTTTACTAATTAGCTTAACCGTTTTTTTATCTACTCCTTTGGTATCTTTTGCTCAAAGCGCCGAAGAACTTCAATCACAAATCGACCAATATATCCAAAAACTGGATGAATTGGGTAAATCCAAAAACACTTTATCAAATCAAATAAAATTGCTTGATTCTCAATATCAACTCACCCTGCTTAAAATTACCCAAACCGAAAATTCCATTAAAAAGTTAGAAAAAGAAATCGCTGATTTAATTGTTGAAATAGATAAATTAGAGATTGATATTACTAAAGTTTCCGAAAGTTATATTCATCAAACCGTCCAAAATTATAAACTTCAAAAACGGATTCCTGTTTTTGCTTACCTTTTTTATTCCAACCTTAATACTTTTCTAGAACAGCATCGCTATATTTCTTCCGTCCAAAAAGATAGTCAAGATAATTTAATTAGTATGGAAACCATCCGTTCCAACTATGATCATCAAAAAACTGCCAAAGCCAAAAAACAGGCTGAAATGGAAAGTCTCCAAAAAACACTCGCATCACAAAAAAATAGTTTGGATAGGCAAAAAAATGAAAAAAAATATTTATTAGAAATTACCAAAAATGATGAAAAAAGATATCAACAAATGAAAAGTGATGCTGAAAAAGAATTGGACGCAATCTTAGCGGCAAAATTTGTTGGTAAAAGAGAAGTTAAAAAAGGAGAAGCATTAGGTATTATGGGTAATACCGGTTTTTCAACTGGGACTCATTTACACTTTGGTGTTTATTTATTGACAGAATCTAATTTATCAAGCTGGTCTTATGTAAAAGATATTGATGCCTTATCTTATATTCAAGCTAACCGTTGGCCAATGAATGGAACAATTCGAATAACTCAAGAAAGGGGAGTAACTTCTTTTTCAACAAATTATTCAGATAATTTTCATCATGGTATTGATATGGTTTCTAATAATAAGACCGTAGTTTCTGTTAATGATGGAGTTGCTTATTTTTATAGAAATGCTCAAAGTAGTTTAGGAAATCACGCTAAAGTTTTCCACCCCGACGGTAAAATGACTCTTTATCTTCATATGCAATAACCAAAAATCCCCCACCTTTCGGTAGGGGACTTGGTTTTTTTAACTACGATCTATTATCTACGATCTACGATCTATTTTAGTATTACTTTGACTACGATCTACGATCTAAAATCTACAATCTATTTTAGTATCCGCGGACTTTCTTTCTCAAAACTAATCCAGCCAATCCTAAAGAGATAACTCCACCGGTTTGAAGAATCAAACCCGTACTTCCGGTTTCAGGAACAATAATTTGTCCACCTTTACCGGCAGCCGGAGTTCCAATGTAATAAATTGCATCATCTTTTTCGTTGATGCCATCTACACTAGCCAGAGCCACATTAGTTTCCTTGGTTAAAGTTTTAACTTCACTTGCTTGATCAATTTTAGCTCTAATCAAGAATTCCTGAGAATGACCGGCATTGAGTTCATCAATTGTCCACTCAATTTTATTATCGGTCTTATTGTATGACCCTGGAAAGAAAATTAATTTCAAAAATGGCGGCAACTGATCGGTCACCTTAATATTTCTCATATTAGTAGTGCCGGTATTGGTCACCTTAATTTTAAATTCAATAATATCTCCTTGAGTAAACACCTTGGTTGAACTCGAGATATTATCAACATAATTGGTAGAAAATATACTTCTTATTTTCTTGTCAATCGATAATGTTTTTCTATTATCAACACTGGTGTAAGAATCAGCTTTTACCAAAGCAGGGTTTACTAATGATCCTGCCATAATAGCTGTCATAGCCAGGGCTAACAATAAATTGTTTTGTTTCACCTGCTTCATTTATTTATTTAATATTTAATTATAGGACATTATATAAATAAATTACTGATTTGTCAAGTGATTCCCTTATAGTTGGTTAAAATTGTCTTTTTGGTATACTCTATCTATGAAACCATATTTAATTGATGAACTTTCTGTCTTTTACCCTTGTTACAACGAAGAAAAAAACATCGAATCTACCGTCGCCAAAACTATCCCGGTTCTCAAAAAAATAACCGGCAAATGGGAGATAATCCTGGTCAATGACGGTTCAAAAGACAATACTGCCAAGGTTTTAGAAACCATCAAAAAACAAGCCCCTAAACAAATCAAAATTATTACTCACAATCCTAATCGTGGTTATGGTGGTGCTGTCAAAAGCGGTCTTTATAATTCTAAATATAAGTGGATTACTTTTACTGACTCCGATGGTCAATTTGATTTTAGTGAAGTTGTCAATCTGATTAAACGTCAACAACAAACCAAAGCCGATATTGTCATCGGCTACTATCTCTCCCGTCAAGTCTCAAAACTGACTATTTTAACCTCAAAAATTTGGGAATTGATCGTTTTTATTCTTTTTGGTCTCAAGGTTACCGATATTGACTGTGCCTTCAAGTTAATCAACAAAAAAGTGGTTGATACTATTCCCAAACTTGAGTCCGAACGAGGTGCTTTCATCAGTAGTGAATTTCTTATCAAAGCCAAAAAAGCTGGCTTTAAAATTGCCGAAGTCGGAGTTCATCATTACCCTCGCACCGAAGGTCAAGCTACTGGTCGCAATCTCAAAGTAATTATCAAAAGCTTTTCTGATCTCTTCCGTCTTTGGTATAAAATTAACTTTAAGCGTGATTAAAAAATTTTTAATCAAAAACTGGCTTTTAATCTTAATTATTCTTATCGGTGCTTTCCTCAGACTTTACCGTCTGCCTGATTATATGGAGTTTTTGGGGGATCAAGGTCGTGACGTTCTTATTATTCGCAACTTCTTAAAACATGGTGATTTGTTCTTTATAGGCCCTCAAACCAGTATCGGCAATATGTATTTGGGCCCTTTCTTCTATTACCTTATCGCCCCGTCTTTGCTTCTGGCCAATTTCAGCCCAGTTGGGCCGGCAGTTTTTATTGCTCTTCTAAACTTAGCCACCATTGTTTTAATTTATTTTGTGGCCCAAAAATGGTTCAATCGTTCCATTGGTTTGATAGCCGCCTTCCTTTTTGCTCTCTCACCAGTAGTAATCAAGTATTCCAATTTTATTTGGAATCCAAACATTATGCCCTTGTTTTCTCTGCTTTTTATCTATTTCTTTTTTGAAGCCATTATTAGCCAAAAATACCGATATTTTATTTGGGCTTCTTTAAGCTTTGTTATGGTCATTAATAGTCATTATCTAGGTCTGGCTCTATTGCCTTTTCCGGGTCTTTGTTGGCTGTTTCACCTGTATCAACAAGTTAAAACCAAATCCAAACAACTTAAACCCTTTCTTAAAAACAGTTTTATCGCCATTTTAATTTTTATTTTGTCACTCACCCCCCAAGTTTTGTTTGACATCAAACATAATGGTCAAAATATCAAAGCTCTCATTAATTTTTTCACCTATCGAGAAACCACTGTTAGTATTAAACCCTACAAGGCCATCCCCCAGCTGCCTTCAATTTTCAATCAGGTCAATACCGATCTGTTGGCCGCCAAAAATCAACAACTTGGTCTGATTATTAGTCTTATTTTCGCCATCCTCATCGGTATTTATTTATTCACCAACAAAAACAAAAAACCTTATTTTTGGGTTGTTTTTGGTTGGTATCTTTCTGGTCTTTCCGCTCTGGCTCTTTACAAACAACATATTTATGCTCACTACTTTGCCTTTTTATTTCCCGCCGTTTTTATCCTGGTAGCTATTCTTATTTCTCGGTTCAAATTTATTAGCTTACCGCTATTTTTGTTAATTTTATATACCTTTTTTATTCACAATCATCTTCAATTTCCTCCCAACCACCAAATGACTACCGTTCAAAAAATAACTCAATCTATCATTGATAAATCAGACCAAAAAAAATACAATTTTGCCCTTTTAGCTAAACAAAACTACGACCCACCTTATCGGTATTTTCTTACCCAAACCGATGAAATCAAGTTAGTTAACTTGCATGATCAAATTACTGATCAATTATTTGTTGTCTGCGAACCATTTCAAATGGATTGCAATCCCATAAACAACCCTGAATGGGCTATTGCCGCTTTTGGTTGGGCTAAAATAGACCAAGAATGGGAAATTGATGGCATCAAAGTTTATAAGTTAATTCATACTCAAACTATTTAAATAGTTTAAAATTAAACTATGAAATCTTTATCCATTGTCATTCCTTGTTATAACGAAGAAAACAATCTTAAACGCGGCGTTCTAGACGAAGTCAATCAATTCCTTACTAAGCAAAAAAAATTTAAATGGGAAGTTTTAGTTTGCAACGATGAATCTACCGACAACAGTCTGGCACTGGTCAAAAAATTTGTTGCCAAACACCCTGGATTTCGTGTCCTTGACTTACCCCATGGTGGTAAACCCTCGGCAGTTTGGGGCGGTATTCAACAAGCCAAATATCCCATTGTTCTCTTCACCGATATGGATCAATCCACTCCTCTCAAAGAGAGTCTCAAACTTTTACCTTTCTTTGACCAAGGTTATGATATTGTCATTGGTTCCCGTGGTGCCGTCCGCCAAGGAGCTTCTTTTATTCGTCAACTGATGGCCAAAGGCTTTCTTTTTGGACGCCGCTTATTTCTCCTCCGAGACATTGTTGACACTCAGTGTGGCTTCAAAGCTCTCAAAACCGATTTAGCCAAAAAAATCTTTCCTGAACTTCAATTCTTCAAAGAAAAATCAAACAATTCTGGCTGGCGTGTTTCCGCTTTTGACGTTGAAATGTTATTTATGGCCCAGAAATGGGGTTACAAAATCAAAGAAGTTTTGGTTCATTGGCAAGATGAAGATGCCAGCACCACCAAAGGTGACGATGCTGCTAGATTTAAAAAAGAATCCAAACAAATGCTTCAAGAGATTATTCGGGTCAAACGCAATGATCTGCTTGGCTTATATGATCAAAAAAAATAGCCCCTGGTTCAAAATTATTCTCGCTTTAGCTGTCATTTGTCTTTATTTCTTCACTCGTCTCCAACATCTCGATGCTATTCCTGTTTTTGGTGACGAGGCTATTTATATCCGTTGGTCGCAAATCATCAAAAATGAAGAAACTCTTCGTTTTATTCCCCAAACCGACGGCAAACAGCCTTTATTTATGTGGTTAACTTCGATCAGTTTGCGTTTGATTACTGATCCCCTGATTGCCGGTCGGTTAGTTTCAGTTGTTGCCGGTTTTTTTACCATGGTTGGTATTTTTTTAACCGTTTCCATCTACCCATCTTTTTTTGAGCAATCGTTCAATCCGGTCAATTTCATCAAAAACTCGCTTAAACGCAATTTTTATCTCGGTTGGCTTTCTGCCATTATTTACATCTTTTTACCGTTTTCTTTTTTCTTTGATCGGCTGGCTGTTCCCGACAATCTTCTTTCTGCTTTCGGAATTTGGTCTTTATTTTTTTCTTTACTTCTAGCTAAATTCAAACGCCTTGATCTTTCCCTTATTTTAGGAATGATTTTAGGATTAGCTTGGTTAACTAAATCTCCGGCTGTTTATTTTATTGCTCTTTCCTTCGGTACTTTCATAATCCTCAATTTAGACCATCTCAAATTGATTTACCTGCCTATAATTTCTGCTATTTTGGCATTTTTGATTTACAATATCCTCCGACTTGGTCCTCAATTTCAGATGATCGCCCTTAGAAACCGCGATTATATTTGGCCTCTGTCAGAAATTATCAAACATCCTCTTGATCCCTTCAAATCTCATTTTGGTAGTGCCTTGACCATCTTTATCCAATATCTCTCCTGGCCGATTTTAATCTTTGCTCTCATTGGTCTGGTTCTTTATTTTTTCTACCAAAAAAACACTCATTTCCTAATCGTTATTGCTTGGGTATTACTGCCACTTTTAGCCAATTCCGCTGTGGCTCGAGTCTTCACTGCTCGTTACATTCTTTTTATTTTGCCGCCTTTGGTGGTTTTATTAACTATTGGTCTTTCAATTTGGTTTAGTCGGTATCTTTCCAAAACCATTTTTATTTTGCTTCTACTTATTTTAAATATCATCTGGATTAAACGTCTCTCTCTTAATCCTTTTGATTTTAAATTGCCCTCCACTGAAACTGGTTATCTTCAAAATTGGACCTCGGGTTGGGGGATTAAACCAGCCTCAGACTATCTTAAAACCCGTTCTCAACAGGCCAATATCATTGTCGGTACCGAAGGTTCTTTTGGCACCCTTCCCGACGGTCTTCAAATTTATACCGACGGTACTCCTCAACTGACAGTTATTGGTCAAGGTTTGGGTTTTACCCAAATTCCCTCAAGTTTGGTTGATGCTCGTAAATTTGGCGATGAAGTTTATTTGCTTCTCAACAAATCTCGTCTGACTCTGTCCAGTCAAGACCAAGATAAACTGGTTTTAGTTCAAAGCTATCCTAAGCCGGATGGCGACGAATTGCTTCTATATCGTCTAAAATAATTCAACTGCTACAATAAACTATGTCTAAATTCATCAAAAGTAAATTTTTCTGGCCAATTATTACTTTTTTGTTTACTATTCCAGCTTTTTCTTTCCTTCTTAAACCCGGCTATTACAATATGCACGACGATATGCAGATGATTCGTCAGTTGGAAATGGAAAAATGTTTCCAAGATGGTCAAATCCCTTGCCGTTGGACTCCTGATCTCGGTTATGGTTATGGTTACCCTTTGTTTAATTTTTACCCGCCGATGCCTTATTTGGTCGGTCAAATTTATCGAACCTTGGGTTTTTCCTTCGTCAACTCCGTCAAAGCTACCGCTATTACTCAAATAATTTTAGCCGCCGCTTTTATGTACCTGCTTTCCGCCTCTATTTTTGGACCTATTGGTGGTTTTTTGGCTTCAGTTTTCTACACTTACGCTCCTTATCACGCTCTCAACATTTTTGTCCGTGGCGCTATGAACGAAGCCTGGGCCGCCGTATTTTTTCCTCTCTGTTTTTACTACGCTCGCAAACTTGTTTTAGACCAAAAGAATAAATTCATTTTTGGTCTGGGCGCCTCTTTTGCCGGTATTCTTTTGTCTCACAACCCTATGGCGCTCACCTTTACCCCGATTTTGTTTTTTTGGATTCTATTTTGGATATTTAGCCAATATCAAAAACCATTTATATCTTTTTTAAAAAAACAACTTCCTCTTATCGGTAAATTATTTCTTTCTGGTTTGTTTGCCACCGGTCTGACGGCTTTTTACACCTTGCCGGTTTTGTTCGAAACCAAACATGTTCAAATCAATACTATGTTTGAGGGTTATTATCATTTTTCCGTTCATTTTGTCGGACTTTACCAACTTTTTATCAGCAATTTTTGGGGTGATGGCGCTTCCGTTTGGGGACCCAACGACGATATGTCTTTTATGGTCGGTTACCTTCATTGGATTATTCCGGTCATTTTGGTTATTATCTCTCTTGTTTTCATCTACAAATCCCGTCGCCGACTTTCCAAACTTGATACTCGTCTTTGGTTGGTTTTACTTTTGGTTTTTATGGGCTTTTTTACTGTCTTTTTGACTCACAACAAATCTACTTTTATTTGGTTGCTTTTTCCCATTATTCAAAAAATTCAATTCCCTTGGCGTTTTCTTAACCATTCATCTTTTTTACTTTCCTTATCTATCGGCAGTGTCGCTTTACTAATCAACAAATATTTTTCCAAAAAGACTTTAATTATTTGTCTAGCTTTATCCCTGGCAGTTTTGTTTCTAAATATCAGCTATTTTACCCCTGTTCAGTACGGTCCTATTACCGACGAACAAAAATTTTCTGGTAAAGCTTGGGTAAATCAAGTTACTTCCGGTATTTACGACTATCTGCCTACTACCGCTCGAATTGCCCCTCTCGGTCCTGCTCGTGATTTTGTTGATGATATTATTCCCAAAGATGTTTTCTACACCATTACCGGTGGTAAAAAAGGTAGTGATTGGATGTTGTTCAATATCAATCTCAATCAACCCTCACAGCTGATTTTATCTCAATTAGCTTTTCCCAAATTTATTGTCCTAGATAACGGTCATCAAATTGATACTGAAATCGAACCCGAACTTGGCCGTTTAGTCATCAATCTTGATGCCGGCGACCACCAAATTTTTGTCAAATTCACCAATACTCCCATTCGTACCATTTCCAATTATATTTCCCTTGTCGCTTGGTTATTCTTTGGTTTGTTCCTAACTAAACCTTTATGGCTCAAATCGATCTCCAAGAAATAAAACACAAAACTACCAAAAATGTTTTATTTTTGTCTTTACGCAATATCGGCATTCAGTCAATTTCCACTGTCGGTTTTTTTTTATTGACAGTTTTATTGGGTACTGCCGAAGTTGGTCTCTTTGCCATTGTTGCCGAATCTGTCGGTATTTTGGGTTATTTTTCTGATGTTGGTCTTGCCGCCGCCTTGATTCAGAAAAAAGCAGAAGTTAAAAAAAAGGAACTTCAATCCACTTTCACTATTCAACAAATTTTGGTTCTTATTGCTCTGATCGTTATTTTTATTGTTTATTCCCAAATTAGTCTCTCCAAAGGTTACGGCTCCAAAGAATTTTGTATTTTTGTTTCCTTGTGTTTTTCCTTTGCCATCGCCTCACTTAAAACCATTCCCTCGGTTTTGTTAGAGCGAAAACTCAACTTTAAACTTATTTCTACTATCGATATTGTCGAAAATACTTCCTTTTATCTAGTGGCTGTTATTTTTGCTTATTTAGGTTTTGGTGCTTATTCCTATGCTATTGCCACTTTTGTTCGAAGCCTTTTGGGTTTGATTTTAATTTACCATTACAATAGTTGGCCTATTGGTTTTGCTTTCGATTGGCAGTCAGTCAAAGAACTTTTTAAATACGGTATTCCTTTTCAACTTAATTCCTTCATTGCCATGGCCAAAGACCGCCTTTCCAATCTTTTTGTTGCTAGTATCATCGGTCGGGAAGCCTTCGGGATTCTTTCTTGGGCTCAAAAAGGCCCTCGTGTCCCTTTAAGCTTTATGGATGCCATTATGAAAGTCACTTTTCCCACCTTTGCTCGCCTCCAAGACCATCCCGATGTTCTCAAAAAATCTCTTGAAAGAAGCCTTTATTTCATCGCTTTGTTTGTTTTTCCTATGGTAGCCGGCATTGCCCTGATAGCCCCCGACATCATCCATATCATCCCCAAATACACCAAATGGGCGCCAGCCATTTTTCCGCTTTATCTTTATGCCGTCAATGTTGCCATTGCCGCCATTACCACTCCACTAACCAACGCCTTCAATGCTATCGGCAAAATTACCCTGACCACCAAATTTATGATTATGTGGACCGTTCTTACTTGGATTTTATTCCCCATTTTAAGCATCAAATTCGGTTATATTGGAACTGCCTATGCCACTCTTTTAGTTGGTTTTAGTTCGTTTGTTGTTTGGTATTTTGCTCAAAAAATTTTTAATCTAAAAATTATTTCTGCTATTCTCAAACCTCTTTTGGCAACTATCATCATGATTATTTTTAGTCTTATCTTCCAAAGCTTTGGTTTTTCCGGTTGGGTCAATCTAATTGGTAAAGTCGTTATTTCTGTTTCAGTCTATCTTATTTTTCACTTTCTGGTTTCCAAAGACGAAATTAAATGGTTTTATCAACAACTGATATGTTTAAGGCAAAAAAAATAATTTTATTTTTTGTAATATTTTTATTTTTAAACAAATCTACTTCACTAGCTCAAGAGAAAGAAAAATTTATCATCAATACTAATCCTGTTAGAGGAAAAGATTTTTGGAATTTAAGTCATCAAAATCCTAATGATTTTGTAATTTTCCAGAAGGAATTAGCTACCAAAAATAATTATTCTGTTACTTGGTTGGTTCGACCTGACTATTTTATTGATAATCCTGAAAATATTTTAATCAAGAAAGATTACCAAAAAGACGATATTGGTATATTTTTAGAAGTTACCCCCAGTTGGACAGAAAAAGTCAGTGTAAATTACAATCAAAAATTGACTTGGTACAACTCCGAAAATATTTTTCTTTCTGGATATAACCCACCAGATAGGATTAAGTTAATTGATTATGCTCTAAATAAATTTAAAACGGTTTTTGGTTTTTATCCTAAAAGTGTTGGAGCCTGGCATATCGATCCTTACACAGCCGAATATTTAGTCTCTAAATATAAAATTAATAATTTTTTAATATGCTCCGATCAAACTTCTACCGATGGTTACCAAATTTGGGGTGGCTGGTGGGGAGTGCCTTACTATCCTTCAAAAAATAACTTACTTATACCAGCACAATCATTAAACGATAAATTAGACGCAGTTGTAATTTGGTGGGCAGCTAGAGATCCAGTAAATGGTTATGGTAAAGATAAAAATAGTTTATACAGTGTTCAAGCCAACGATTATCTTCAGCTAGGGTTAGATACAAATTACTTTTATAAACTAGCTGATATTTATCTTAATCAAACCTCAAATAAATTTGGTCAACTAACCATTGGTTTAGAAAACGATAATGACATCACCAAACATAAATCAGAATTTACTAATCAAGTTTTATCTCTCCATAAACACAATTATTCATTTGTAAATTCCGCCGAGTTTGCTAAATGGTATCTAAATCAATTTCCAAAATTATCAGCTGAAACTGAAGTTTGGGGAACTGATCCGTTAAATGATAATTTCCATTTTAAATGGATTAATAAAAACGACAAAAGAATTGGTTTAATTCAGTCATCTGATTCTGATTGGAAATTAATTGATTATCGCGACTATACCTTAGCCAGTGTTGATCCATATAAATACTACCGAAATAAAGATAATTATCTTTATTGGAGAATACCAGCCCAAATAGATAACGTTTTTGGTATTGGGACTACCCAAGTTTGGCAAAATCAAAATCTTACACCTAAAGAAATTAACTTAACTCTAGTGTATTTAACTGTTTCAGTTTTAACAGCTACAATACTGTTAATGAAATTAATTAAAAAAAGAAAAGTAACTTTAGCAATTATCTTAACTTCCAGCCTAATTCTTAGTTTCACCATGATCAAAAGCGGTCTAAAATATGATTTTGGTCTTGGCTTTTGGGGTCCAAACGGTCACGACGGCATTTGGCATCTCAGTCTTATCAATCAACTGACTCAAAGTATTCCACCCAAAAATCCAGTTTTTTCTGGCACTATTCTGTCTCAGTATCATTGGGGTTTTGATCTGCTGGTAGCCATTATCTCTAAGCTTACTTTTTTATCTCCCTCAATTTTATATTTTCAAATTTTACCTCCCATTTTTGCTGTTCTTATCGGTGTTTTATCTTACAAATTAGCCTTTGTTATCACTAAAAACCATCAAACAAGTCTGTTTTTTGTGATTTTAAACTATTTTGTCGGTTCTTTTGGTTGGCTCTACACCTTGCTAGTCAACCGTCAATTTGGCGGAGAATCTCTTTTTTGGTCGATGCAATCTGTTTCCACTCTGCTCAATCCTCCTTTTGCCTTGTCTTTGATCATAATTCTTATTGCTCTGATTTTATGGCAAAAATATCAAACCAAATCTCCTCAATATGCCGTCTTTATTGGACTTATTCTTGGACTTTTAAGCGGTGTCAAGGTTTATGCCGGTATTTTGCTTGGTCTTAGCTTCAGTTTAGTTTGTTTTTATAGTTTCTTTTTTGATAAATCCAAATTCAAATTTAACTTGATCATTTGTTTAACTATGGCCTTTGTTTCTTTACTTATTTTATCTTTACTTGGAGTTCTCAAAAGCGGTTCTCTAATTGAATTTAAACCTTTTTGGTTTACTCATTCCATGATTGAATCGATTGACAAATTCTATTGGCCCAAGCTAGCTTCCTTTCTTTACAATCAACCCCGCAAATTGGTTACTTTAATTGTTGAATTGGGTCTGGTTTTTATATTTTTAGTTGGTAATTTAGGTACTAGAGTTTTAGGACTTTTTGCTATAAATCACAAACATCTTAAAAATAAATTCTCATTTAAACTTTTGACTTTATCAACTTGTGGCCTGGCTTTTATTATTCCTTTATTTTTCGTTCAAAAGGGGACTGCTTGGAACACAATTCAATTTTTTTATTATAGTCTCTTTTTTGCTAATTTTTATCTGGCTATTTTTATTTCCCATCTTTGGCAAAAACACAAAATTTATTCACTTGTTTTATTAATAATCACTTGTCTTACCAGTCTGGCCACTCTCAAAGACTATTTTGGTTTTCCACCACCAGCTTCCTTGCCTCACTATGAAATCCAAACCTTAAATTTTCTTAAAACCCAACCTCAAGGTGTTGTTTTAACCTATCCTTACGATCCCCACATCAAAGACAATCTGTCCACCCCCATTCCTCTCTATGCCTACGAAACCACCGCCTACGTCTCCGCTTTCAGTCATCAACAATCATTTTTGGAAGATGAAATGAATCTTGATATCACCGGTTTCAATTGGCAAGATCGTCGTCAACAAGTTGATAAATTTTTTACCACCGACGATAAATTTTTTGCTCGCGGCTTTTTAGTTAACCATAACATTGATTATATTTATTTAATTCATGATCAAAAACTTCCTCTCAGTCCTGAAGATCTCCAGATTGATCAAATCTATGACAATGGTCAAACTCGCCTTTACAAAGTTAGAAAATGATAAACTATCATAATTTATGAAGTTAAAAATAAATATTTCTGCAGTTATCAACGTCCGCAACGAAGCTCAACATCTCTCCAAATGTCTCAAATCTATCAAAGATTTTGTCGATGAAATTATTGTTGTCGATATGCATTCCGAAGACGATAGTGTTGATATCGCCAAAAGTTATGGTGCTAAAGTTTTTTCCTATCGACCCATGAAATATGTCGAACCTGCCAGGAATTTTGCTCTCTCCAAGGCCAAAGGCAAGTGGATTTTACTTCTTGATCCCGACGAATATCTTTCCAGAACTCTCAAAAAAGAACTCAAAAAAATCACTCTCCGCTCCGACGTTGATTATGTTAAAATTCCCCGTGCCAACATGATTTTTGGCAAATGGATTCGTCATGCCAACTCTTGGCCCGACTACTTGATTCGTTTTTTTAGAAGGGGGGCCGTCACTTGGCAAAAAGAAATTCATAGTCAACCAGTCACCAAAGGCAACGGTCTCACCTTGCTTGATTCCGAAAAACTAGCCATCAAACACAATAATTATCAAAGTATAAATCAGTTTGTTCTCCGAGCTCTGCGCTACAGCAGTATCCAAGCCGAAGAACTTAAAAGTAAAGATTATAAAGTCAAAATTAGCGATTTTTTACTCAAGCCGGTTCAAGAATTCAATAGCCGTTTCTTTTTTGGTGAAGGCTTCAAAGATGGACTTCACGGACTCATTTTCTGTCTTCTCCAGGCGTTTGCTATTGCTCTTATCTATATGAAACTTTGGGAGCTTCAAGGTTCTCAAGACAAACCTTTGCCCAAAGAATCTTTTGTTTCTGCCAGTCAGGAATCAGTTTTTGAATATGATCACTGGTTTACTCGATTTTTTAAAAATGAATACAAACCCGGAATTTTCAAAACCGGACTCATCAAATTTCGACATCGACTCAACCGTTTAACCAAAAACTTCTAGTCTATGTACAAAACTGCCATTTTGGTTCTCAACTGGAACAAGCCCGATTTGACCCTGGATTCAGTCAATTCTATTCTTAAAATCAATTCTCGCAAAATTGATTATCAAATAATCATTATCGACAATGGTTCTTCCGATGATTCCTTGGCAATTTTCAATAAACACTATCAAACTCATCCTAAAGTAAAAATTATCACTACCAATTCCAACTTAGGTTTTGCCGGTGGCAACAATTTCGGTATCCAATATGCTCTCAAAAACAATTTTGACTATATTTTACTCATCAACAACGATGTTTTGGTTGACCCCGACTTCCTTATCAATCTTCTCCGTCACACCAAAGACTATGACCTTTTAGGCCCCAAAATTTATTTTGCTCCCGGATTTGAATTTCATTCCAACAGGTATGCCAAAAAAGATCGCGGTAGAGTCATTTGGTCGGCCGGCGGTCAATTTGATTGGAACAATATCTACGGCAGCCATATTGGTGTTGACGAAGTCGATTCCGGTCAGTTTGACACCATCAATTCTCAAGTCGATTTTCTAACTGCTTGCTGTCTTTTGGTTAAAGCCTCAGTTTTTCAAAAAATCGGTCTTTTAGACGACAAATATTTTATGTATCTTGAAGATGTTGACTTCTGTCACCGAGCCAAATTGGCCGGTTTTCGTCAAGCCTATATTCCTGATTCAAAAATATGGCATATTAATGCTGGTTCTTCTAGCAGTGGTGGTGATCTTCATAATTATTTTCTTACTCGCAATCGTTTATTGTTCGGTTTTCGTTATGCCTCACTCAAAACCAAACTAGCTCTTTTTAAAGAATCAATTCTAAAATTATTTGACTCAAATGTCGCTAAATGGCAAAAAACCGGCATTATTGATTTTTATCTTAAAAAATTTTATAAAGGCTCATGGCAGTAACCAAACCCCCAATTTCCATTATTATTCTTGCCGGTAACGAACAGACAATGATTTTGGATTGTCTCAAAACCTGTGATTGGGTCAAGGAAATAGTTTTGGTTGCCGCCAATTCTTCCGACCAAACTGTACCTCTGGTCAAAAAGCATTTTCCTCACGTTAAAATTGTTGTTACCAACGATGAATACAACAAAAATTTCAGTAAATGGCGCAATTTAGGTTTCAAGTCCAGCACTCAACCTTGGTTGTTTTATGTTGATGCCGACGAAAGAGTCACCCCCAATCTTAGGAAAAAAATTACTAAAATAACCTCATCGAAATCATCCCAATTTACTCATTTTGCCATTTCTCGAGCTAATCACTTTTTGGGTCAACGAGTCCGTTATGGCGGATCTTACCCCGACTACGTCAAACGTTTATTTAACCGTGATTTTTTTGCCGGCTACAAAGGTGTTTTACACGAACAGCCGGTTGTCTCCGGTGATTTAGGTTATATCGACATCGATCTCCTTCATTACACTCATCGCGATCTTACTTCCATGGTCAACAAGACCTTAGCTTGGACCGATACTGAAGCTAAAGCTCTCTTTAAAGCCGATCATCCACCAGTAGTCTGGTGGCGTTTTATTAGAATGATGTTCACCAAAGCTTGGGAGCGTCTCATCAAACAACAAATGTGGCGCGATGGTCAAGTCGGTTGGGTTTCCGTCATTTTTGAAGTTTTCAACACTTTTCTTATTTATGCTCGTCTCTGGGAACTTCAACAAAAGCAAAATCAAAAAATTTAAGGTATTATTAAGTTGATGGCTATCAAAAAAGCAGCGATTTATGACCCTTATTTAGATACTTTGGGCGGCGGTGAAAGATATTGTCTGACTGTTGCCGAAATTCTCCTCAAAAACGGCTATAAAGTTGACATTTTTTGGTCAGGTGACAAGACTTTGATTGAAAAAGCTGAAAAACGTTTCTCTCTTGATTTAAAAGATTTAAATATAGTCCCCGATATTTTTGGTATCAAACCTCAAAATTTGAACCTACTCGAAGCTCACGATGATTTATCTAAGTTCACCAACCGGGTTGCTGACCCTCTCCGTTTCAAAGTTAAGCTCAGCAGCATCTCCAAAAAAATAAAAAATAACCGTCAATACGACGTGATTTTTTACCTTAGCGACGGCAGTATTCCTCTTCTTTTTGGTAAAAAGAATTATCTTCACGTTCAAGTCCCTTTTGTTAGTCACTATAACCTTCCTTCTCAAATTTCCCGCCGTCTCAAGTCGAAACTGTTTACCAACATTATTTGCAATTCTCAATTTACCGCCAAATATCAAGATCAAGCTGTTAAAAATAAAGTTTTGGTAGTTTATCCGCCGGTTGATGTTGATAAATTTTATGCCAGTAAAAGCAAAGAAAATATTATTCTTTCTGTCGGTCGTTTTGACAATATCCTTAATGCCAAAAAACAAGACGTTTTAGTCGATGCTTTCCGTCAATTGAGTAAAAAATCGCCCCTGGGCAATTGGAAACTAGTTTTGGCCGGTGGCAGTATTACCGAACCCGAAAAAAACTCTTTTATTCAACATCTCCAAAAACAAGCCAAAAATCTACCGATTGAATTTATGATTAACCCGCCTTTCAATATTCTTCAAGAACTTTATTCGGTTTCAAAAATTTATTGGCATGCTGCCGGTTTTGAAGTTGACGAAACCATTCATCCCGAAAATACTGAACATTTTGGCATTACCGTTGTTGAAGCTATGGCTTCCGGTCTAGTTCCGGTGGTAGTCGAACAAGGTGGTATTCCTGAAATTGTCGACAACGGTGTCAGCGGGTTTTTATGGAAAACCATTGATGAATTGGTAGTCAAAACCCAAAAATTAATTGACGATCCGGAAATTTTAAAATTAATGTCCCAACAATCACTCATCAATTGCCAACAATTTTCTAAAGCCAATTTTGAGAAAAAACTGATGGGTATTATTGGTAAATAATATGAAAATATCCGTTATTGTTACCAATTGGAACGGTCTCAAACTTCTCAAAAAAAACCTCGAGACTATTATTAAACACAGTTCTCAGGCTTCCGAAATTATCCTTGCCGATGATGCTTCTGAAGACGACAGTCTCAAATTTGCCAAATCTCTTCAAAAAAAATATCCTCATCTCAAAATTATTTCTCATTCTCGCAATCTCGGTTTTGGCGCCAATTCTAACCATGCTGTTTCCAAAGCCAAGGGTGATTTGGTTGTTTTATTAAACAACGATATTATCCCTCAAAAAAACTATATTGCTCACTCTGTCAAACATTTTACTGATCCCAAGGTCTTTGGTGTCGGTTTTTGTGAAACCAACAACAAAAACTGGGCCAGATTTTTTTGGCAAGGGGGCTATCTCCAACATCAACCCGGCACCACCGGTCTAAACAAAACCCATATTTCCGGTTGGGTTTCCGGTGGCAGTTCTATCATCCGCAAAAGTCTTTTTCAAAAACTAGGCGGTTTTGATCCTATTTACCATCCTTTTTATTCCGAAGATTTGGATTTAGGCTATCGAGCTTGGAAATCAGGTTACACTCTCCTTTGGGAACCAAAAAGCCAAGTCGAACATCATCACGAATCGACTATGTCTAAATTTTCCCTTTCCTTACTCAACTATGTCAAAGAAAGAAATCGACTCCTCAGTACTTGGCGTAACATCACCGATCCTGATCTTTTGGTTCAAAATAAACTTGCCCTCGTTGGCCGTGTTCTTTCTGGTCCCAATTACCTCAAAATTATTCGCGCCGCTAAAAAGAAACTCAAAACCCACCCCGCCCCCATCATCTTTCCCAAACTCACCGATCAGGAAATCTTAAATCTTTTTGAGAAATAATATGCCTAAAAAATTATTCAGTAAAAATTTTTTTATAATTTTATTTTTAATGATAATAGGACTTTTAATGAGGACTTATTATCTGCATCAAAATAATATTCTCTTTGGTTATGATCAGGCCCGCGATGCTTATATTGCTTCTGAAATAGCCCAAGGTGATTTAAAAATACTCGGTCCTCCTGTTTCCATAGGTGGTTTCTATCATGGTGTTTTCTATTATTACTTCATTGCCCTGCCTTATTATCTTTCTCATGGCAATCCTATTTTACCTATAATTTTTATTTCCATATTAAATATCTCTGTTTTACCACTAGTTTATTTAACTGGAAAAATTCTTTTCAATGACAAAGTTGGATTACTTTCAGCGCTTTTTTATACAATCTCTTTTGATGTTATCCAATATAGTAACTGGCTCAGTAATCCATCTTTAGCTGTACCATTTTCCGTCATTTTACATTTTGGCCTTTCTCTATATTTTTTTACCCAATCCAAAAATTTAGGTTTAGTATTGTCTGCAATTGGTTATTCTTTTTGTTTTCAAAGTGAGTTTTTTTTAGGTTATCTAATAATTCCAATAATTTTTTTAGTTTTAGTTTCCAAAAATAAAATTAATCCAAAACAGATATTTATATTTGTCTTCATTAGTCTTATTATCTTAAGTTCTATGATAATTTCTTATTTTAAATTTGGTTTTACCTTTATTGAAGGAATTAAAAATATGTTTGAAGGTACAACCAAATTTAGTAGTCAAGATGTTGATTTTTTTATCACTCTCAAATTATTTTTTGTACGATTAGTAGAAAATTTTTATCGAAATATTTTTCCTTTCAAAAGTTTTTTTGCATTTATTTTTACCTTAAGTTCATTTCTATTTTCCATCAAACAAAAAGTTAAAAAAAATCAACTCCTTTTTTTATGGACATTTCCAATTTCTCAGATATTGATTTTACCTTTCGGCGGAAATAATATTCCCTACATCAACGTAGGGTTACAATTACCAATTATCATAATCAGTAGTTATTTTCTAATTAATTTTTTTAAAGGTAATAAAATTTTATTTTCTACAATTGTAATTATTCTTGTCCTGTCTTCTCTTATTACTGACATCAAATACAATCCCAAGACTCAAATTTTAAATGATATTCCATCCTCTTTAAATTTAAAAAACCAACTCAATATACTTGATTATACTTACCAACAATCCAAAGGCGGTTCATTTTCCATAAACACCATTACCACTCCTTTTTGGATTAATACTTTATGGTCATATTTATATCAATGGTATGGTCAAAACAATTATGGGTACCAGCCTTCATTTCATGGTCGAGACCAATCGGGTCATCTAAGCTACCTTAAATCTCCAATAATTGAACCAGAAAACTTTTTTTTGATTATTGAACCGCATACTAGAACTTATCCTACCTTGATTACGGATGCTATTGCTTATGAAGACAGTTTTAGCAAAGTCGTTGAAGAAAAGGATTTTAACGGTATTATCGTTCAAAAAAGAAAACTTACAAAACCATTTAATCAAATCGAATTTGTTCGATAAATCACTAAGATCAAATAGTTAAGAAGATGAATAAATCAAAAAAAATAGGTTTTTTAAAAAATATTTGGCCTTATTTATTTTTACTTTTTTCCACCTTTATCTTTTTCTGGAAATTTTTTCTGAAAGGACAAATTGCTATGCCTGCAGATATTACTGTCGGTATGTACTACCCTTGGTTAAATTATAAATGGGGTGGATATCAAACAAACGTTCCTGTTAAAAACCCTCTAATGTCTGACATTGTTTCAATTATCTATCAATGGAGAATAATGGCAATCAACAGTATAAAAAGTGGTTCATTCCCATTTTGGCAAAGACAATATTTTGTCGGTATGCCTCTGTTTGCAAACTTTCAAAATTCACTCATTAATTTAACAAATATTCCGCTTTTTTTAATCAAAGACCAAGGAATAGGTTGGACTTTAATGGTATTCTTGCAATTATTGTTTTCCTTATATGCCTCATATCAATGCTTTAGAGTTTTTAATTTCAATAAAATTTCTTCTTTAATTGCTTCCTGTGTTTATTCTTTTTCTTTATTTAGTATTGTCTGGCTTGAATATGGGATTCATACCTATGTAGCCGCGTTTTTGCCATTAATTATTCTATGTATTGAAAAATATGGGCAAACTAAAAAAACAAAATTTTTAGTTTTTATTTCTTTTTTAATAGCTCTTCAATTTTATGGTGGCTACCCACAATACTCTATATATACACTCATTTTTACAAGTTTATACTTCTTGTTTTTTCAAGATAAAAATCTAAAAAACAAAATTAAAACAATTAGTATTTATGTCATTTTGGGTCTATTTCTTACTTTACCTTTATTAATGACAGGATATGAGCTAGTCAAACTATCTATACATTCTATTGATCAAAGTTCATTGGGTGAAACAAAAGGGTTTTTACCAGCTAAAAATTTATTTACATTACCAGTTCCTAATTTTTTTGGTAATCCCGCCACCTATGATTATCAAGGAGAAGGTTTTTATGACAATAATGCTGTTTTTCCTGGTTCTATTGCAATTCTTAGTTTAATTATTGCCTCACTCCTATTAATTAAAAAAAAATTAGACCACAAAACTCTCTTTTTCTTATTAACCATCATCCTATCTTTCATTATTTCTATAAAAAACCCTATCTCTATAATCTTAAAAGAAAAGTTCGGTTTTATTTTTGCTGGCAATAGTATAGCTACTAGAATATTTTTGCTAGGTAATTTTTCTTTTTCATTTATTACAGCTTTTATTGTTAATAATATTAAGAATATAAACAAAAAAATAATTTATCAGTCATTAATTTTATTTATTGTCTGGCAATTCACACTTATTATTTTTTCAAAACATAATTTCTTTATTTTTTCCCCTGTTTCTCTTAAAAACAGCTTATACTCAGTAATAATTTCCCTACCCATTTTTCTATCATTTTTTTTATATAAACGAACTAAGAATTTTAAAAAACTTTTCAGTCTAGTATTACTATTTACTTGTAGTTTCGAACTTATTTATTATGGGTTGAAATATACTCCTTTTTCAAACAAGGAATTTTTATTTCCAAAAACCAATTCTATAGAATTTTTAAAAAATAATTCAAATGACTATCGAGTTAGTACTGTAAACACAATACCTCCTAATATGTGGGTACCCTATGGTTTATCTTCTCCCAACGGTTATGATGCCACCCTTCCTTATTTAAATTACGAATACTTTTCTTTTGTCGAAAACAACCGATTCTCTGAGAGTGCTAGCAGAGCAATTTATCTCACAAATTTAGATTCTAATCTATATCAAAATTTTTCCGTCAAATATAATCTTGCTTTAGGTAATCAACCTATCAAGACAACTTCGAAAGAAAAAAAAATACACACAATTTCCAATGAAGAAAACACATATATAGAAGAAATTCTTGATGTATTACCAAAATATAGACTTACAAATAAAATTGTATTTGTAAATGATAAAAATGAATTTGTTAAAACAGCATCCAATACAGATTTTTCATCTACAACTATTTTCTACTCCAAAGACAACGAAAAGATTAACATCTCTCCATGTGAAGATAAAGATTCAAACGTAACTTTGATTAGCGAAAAAAACAACAGTGTACATTTACGTTCAAACAGTAGGTATCAACAAATACTATTTATTTCCAACAGTTACTATCCAGGATGGAAAGCATATATAAATAATAGTTCTAGTGAAATTTTTCAAGCGAATCACATGTTTCAAGCAATTTTATTAGAACCTGGTGAACATGAAATTAGATTGGTTTATTATCCTACCAATTTTAATTTATATATAATACTTTCAATTAGTAGTGCTATTGTTTTACTATTTTTACTAAAAAAAGATTTAAAGGTATGAATCTTTCTATCATCATCCCCACCTGGAATACTGCCAAAGTCACCCTCAAGTGTGTCAAAACTATCAAAAAACATCTTAAAAACTATTCCTACGAAATTATTGTTATCGACAATGGTTCCATTGATGACACTGTCAAATCTCTCGGAAAAACCGGTGTTCGCCTTATCAAAAATAAACAAAATTTAGGCTTTGCTGTTGCCAACAATCAAGGCGCCAAAGTGGCCAAAGGCAATTATTTTCTATTTTTAAATTCCGATATGGAACTTGTCGATTCAAGTCTTATTGATATGGTTGACTATCTTCAATCAAATCTCCACATTGGTTGCATCGGCCCCAAATTTTTAAATCCCGATCTTACTCCTCAGGCTTCAGTTTTTCCACCCCAAACCATCGTCAATGCTTTCAAAGAATTTTGGTTGGGTCAAAACACTTATTCCAAATATCTACCATCATCTACTTCTCCTTTACCGGTTAAATATATCTCCGGTGGCGCTCTGCTAATTTCCAAATCTCTTTTCAATCAAATCGGCGGCTGGAATCAAAAATATTTCTTTTATTATGAGGATTTGGATCTTTGTCGCGCTGTCCGGCGCGCCAGCAAACAGGTTTATTATTATCCCAACTGTCGAGTTATTCATCGTCATGGTTTTAGTGGTCAAAATCTTGCCGATTCTCAACATCAATGGCGTCGTCTTATCCCCAGCAGTATTAAATTTCATGGTTGCTTTAAACATTACCTTATAAATTTTATAATTTGGTCAGGACAAAAATGGCAAAAACTTCAAAAATCAATCTAAAAACCATTCTTTGGCTGGCTTTTGGCTTAAGATTGATTTTGGTTCTCATCTCCGGTTGGCACCCCGACCTTCCCAATCATACCGACTGGGGTAATCGTTTTCTAATTTATGGTTCCCGTGATTTTTATGAACACAGTATTTGGGGAGTTTCTTGGCCCAATCAACCTTTTGGATCTATTCTTTTGTTTGCTCTCATCGCCGTTATTCATAAATTCCTTTTCAATTTTATTCTTTTCCTCAACCACACTATTCCTATTTTTCCATCTTTTATTGTTCCCATTTTAGAAACCAACCTTCACCCTTGGTTAGTCAAACTGCCTTTTATTCTCGCTGATATTGGTCTTGGTTATTTGATTTACAAAATCATCCAAAAATATCGACCCCAAAAAGCTCTTCTTGCCACTATTTTGTTTTTATTTAATCCTGTCTTGATCTACAATTCCGCTATTTGGGGCCAAACTGATTCTCTTATAAATCTTTTGGCTCTTGCCGGTATTTATCTTGTTTATCAAAAAAAATATTTTTCTGGAGTTTTTCTTTTCCTTTCCGGATTCTTATTTAAATTATCCTTGATTATTTACTTGCCTATTTTTGGGCTTTTATTTCTCAAAAGAATTTCTGATTGGAAAAAATTCATCGCCCCAACGCTTATTTTTACTCTTGCTATTTTTCTTTTAGCCATCCCTTTCACTTTTGGTGATAAAAATCCCTTCCAATGGCTCTGGTATATGTATACCAACCGAGTTTTAGTCCGGCAGGGGAGTATGCTCAATGGTAACGCCTTTAATCTCTGGGCTGGTCTGTTTGGTATAAATTTATCCTTATCAGAATTTACTAAATTTGCCGGTCTTACCTACCAATGGTGGGGTCGACTGCTTTATTTGTTATTTTTACTTCCAATTTGGCTTAAATTTATTAAATCCAAGCTAACTCTAACCAATCTTTCTTATGCTCTAATGTTATCCGCCTTTGGTAGTTTTATCTTTCTAACCAATATGCACGAACGTTATCTTTATCCGGTTTTTCCACTGCTAATTATGCTTATCTTTCTCCCCAAATCAAATTTCAATTTTAAACATCTTTTGGTTTTGTCGCTTATTCATTTCTTAAATCTTTACAATCTTTGGTTTTATCCACTAATTTCCCCGCTCAAATCCTTCCTTATTGGCTTCAACTTCCTTACTTGTCGACTGTTATCGTTTATACTATTAATAATCTGTCTGGATTATTTTGTTAAATATCTAAAAAGTGACACTTAAACCAGCTTCTTGGGGAATAATTATTCTTATAATTTTATCTTTTTTAGTTAGAGTTTGGCGACTGGACAATCTCAGTTTATTTGGTGATGAAATTGATGTCGGTTACCAAGCTTATTCTTTATCTCAAACCGGTTGTGATTACAAAGGTAATTTTTTACCGTTTTATATCCAATCTTTGGCCGAATCCAGAGCTCCGTTTCTAATCTATACCGTCGTTCCTTTTGTTAGCCTTTTTGGTCTCAATCAAGTTGGAGTTCGTCTAGCTCCGGTCCTGTTTGGTGTTCTTAGTATCTATTTGATTTACAAACTGGTTTTGCTTCTTTCCAAATCTCAACCGCTATCCTTGATTTCTGCCACCGTTTTAAGCCTGATGCCTTGGCATTTTCACTATAGCCGCGCCGCTTTCGAAGTTACCTTGTTAATTAGTTTGATTTTAGCTGGCACCTACTTTTTTTATTTATTTGTCCGCTATCTCAAAAATAAATTTTTATATCTTTCAATTATATTTTTCGGCCTCAGTTTTTATACCTACAATACCGCTAATATATTTGTCCCTCTCTTGGTTATTTTTTTGATTTTTACCAACTTCAAAACCATTAAAACCAAACTTAAACCAACATTATTTCTAACCGCTTCAGGTTTGACTTTGTTGTTTATTTTACCCCTTATCAAAGAAATTCTTTATGGTCAAGCCGCCACTAGGTTTTCTTCTCTCAGTGTTATTAACAACCCTCAAATAATTGATCAAATTGTTATCAAACGAACCACTTTTTCTGCCGCCAATCCTCAACTTGAATCTGTTTTTCATAATAAACCTCAAAAATATTTAGCCGAAATTTCAAGAAATTACATCAAATCTTTTTCTCTTGATTTTTTATTTTTAACCGGAGATACCCTTAATGTTCGCCACTCTATTCCTGGTTTTGGTCAAATTTTTATTGTTTTTTTGCCGTTTTTAATTTTTGGATTCTTTGGTCTCGATTTCAAAAACTCTTTAAACAATTTAATGTTGTTTTGGCTGCTTCTTTCCCCTTTGCCCTCAAGTTTAACCACCAATGGCGGCACTCATGCCACCAGACTATTTTTAATGGTAATTCCTTTAGCTTATTTTATTGCCTTAGGTATTGTTAAATTATTTCAATCAAAAATATCTCCTGTTCTTTATTTACCTTTAACTGCTATTTTAATCTTCCAAATTGCTGCTTTTGCTCACGAATATTTTGTTCATTATCCCAAAGATTCATTTGAAAATTGGAATTATGGCTATCAGCAAATATTTGAAAATATTCCCAAAGACTTTAATCATCTTTACATCAGCAATGCTAAATACAATTCACTTCTGCCTTATCTTTTTTATCAAAAATATCCACCTCAAAAATTTATAAATGACCAAGTGGTTGATAACGGTCCTCAATTTAACTTAAATCATCAAATTACTTTTATCAACGACTGGTCATCCCCAGATCATCTTAATGACATTAAAACCAACGCTCAAAGCCAGAATGTTTTTGTTCTATTTCAAGGCAAAGATATTCCCGGTGATATGGATCTTTCTCAACAACCGGTTTCCGGCTTTACCACCGTCAAAACCGTTTACAACCCCAACCATACCATTTTGGCTCAAATCATCCAAAAAATATGAAAAACAAGTTTTTTTTAGCCATAATTCTAATCTTAGCCGCCTTTTTAAGATTATATAAGTTAGGTTCTCTTCCCAATTCTTATACTCCCGATGAATTGGCTCAAGGCTATACTGCCTATTCAATTATTCAAACCGGTCGAGACGAATGGGGGAGTCAAAATTGGCTAAATCTCCGATCTTTTGGTGACTACAAACCCCCACTTCAAACCTTGCTGATGATTCCCAGCATCAAAATTTTCGGTCTGACTCCGTTTGCCGTCCGACTCCCCAATGCCATTTTTGGTATTGCCACTGTTTTAATCACCTATCTTATTGCCCAACAATTATTTGACAACACTCTTATTTCACTTCTCAGTAGCCTGTTTATGAGTGTTTCTCCTTGGAGCTTACCTATGTCCCGCATTGCCCTAGAAGCCAATTTGGTTGTTTTTATTATCAGCTTGGCTGTTTTTTTATTTATCAAATCCGTCAAAGACAAACAATTTTTTCTATTTTTAACTTCTGTTGCTTTATTTGGTTTAAGTTTATTTACCTATCACTCCGCCAAAATATTCACTCCTTTATTAATCCTGATATTAACAATCTATTTTACTATTTATAAACAACAAAAATATTTTATTGGTCTCATAATCGTTTTTGGTAGTTTCTTTTTGTTTAATTTTTACCTCAATAGTCAAATCAAATCAGCTCGAACTGGCGATATTGCTATTTTTAACCCCACCGACAAATGGCAATCTGTCTCCAATAGTCAATATGAAATTCGCCAAAACGGTCTTCAACCGCATCTCTCCAGAATTTTTTACAACAAAATCACTTATTTATTCGAAACTTTTGTTCACAATTATTTTTCCTATCTTTCGCCTCAATTTTTGGTCACCAATGGCGCCGGCGAGACCACCTATGGCATGATTCCCGGTTATGGAGTTTTAGGTATTATCCCTACCCTCGGTATGGTGTTGAGTATCATTTATCTTCTCAAATCCTCCCCAAAATCCGTCTCATTTAAACCCCTTCTGCTGTTGCTGGTTATTTTTCTCATTCCCCCAACCATCGGCGCTGTTGCCAAAGGTCAATATTCTGCCAACAGAGTTTCTCTGATGATGCCTTTTATTCAAATTTTTTCAGCCGCCGGCTTGGGTTTATTTTTTACCAAAATTCCATCAAAATTCTCAAAAAGTGCCCTTTTAATCCTAACTGCAATTTTTGGACTGACTACCGGTACTTTCTTAACCAGATATTTTTATCAATCCAATCAAATCTTGGCTCACGGTATGCTTTATGGTCATCAACAAGCCAACGATTACCTCCGCCAACACTCCGCAGACAAAATCATCTATTCTCGAAAACTTTCCGAACCTCAAGCCTATGTTACCTTTTTTAATCAAATCAATCCCAAGATTACCCAATCAGAATCTACCAATTGGCTTGATTACGAAATTAAAAATCTTATGTTTTTAGATCAATTGGGTGAATATAAACTAGGCAAATTTATTTTTAAAGAAATCAATATTCCCAGTGACAGTCAAATTCCCAATACTATTATCGTTGGTCGCCCAGAAGAATTTAGAAATATCAAACCGGATCATATAATTTATTACCCCAATCACTCCAAGCAAGAACCGGCTATTTATATTTACCACACCAAATATGAAGCCCCGTAAATTAGTATTAATTCTTATCTTTATTTTTGGTTTTATTCTCAGATCAATTTATATCGATAAGTTTCCTCCCAGTCTCAATTGGGACGAAGTTTCTCATGGTTACAACGCTTATTCTCTCCTTAAAACCGGTCGAGATGAGTGGGGGAGTTTTTTGCCTCTGATTTTCAGAGCCTATGGTGATTACAAACTGCCTCTTTATATTTATTTAACCATTCCTTCAGTTCTTATTTTTGGACTAACTCCATTTTCCGTCAGATTGGTTTCCATTGTTGCCGGCTCTCTTCTTCCGGTTTTAATTTATCTAATTGTTGGCAAAATCTTACCCAAAGATACCAAAATACCCTTGTTTGCCGCCCTTATTTGTTTGTTCTCTCCCGGCACTTTATTTTTATCTCGGATTGCCTTGGAAGCCAATCTGTTTGCTTTTCTTTTTTGTCTCAGCCTTTATTTTTTAATTACCAAAAAATATTCTTTTAGCAGCTTCATTTATGGTTTAAGCCTTTTTACTTACAATAGCAGTCGAGCTCTTTTACCTTTTTTTATTATTTCCTTGATTTATTTTCTGGTCAAAAATAAATATCCCCTCAAAAAAAATTTACTTCATTTTTTACCATTTTTAATTTTTATCATCTTGACCGCTTGGCAAATGTTAAACCAGTCCGGTCAGGCTCGTTATCAATGGGTATCTTTACTAGACAGCGGTTCTGTCAACCGCATCAACGAACTTCGACAAACCTACCCCCGAATTTTAGTCAACAAACTTACTTTTTTTATCTATCAAACCGGCAAAAATTATCTTAGTCACTTTAATCCTCTTTATCTTTTCTTTCACGGTGGTTCTCATTATCAATTTAATATTCCTCATTTTTACCTTCTCTCACCTCTATTGATTCCATTTTTAATCCTAGGTTTAGTTTATCTCCTAAAACATTTCAAAAAAAATCCTCAATACCAATTACTCTTTTTTTGGTTGTTAGTTGCCCCTTTGCCTTCAGCCATCACCCGCGATGCTCCCCACGTCCTTAGAAGTATTATTTTTATCCCCATTGTCATTATTATCACTGCCATTGGCTTTACTTACCTCAATCGTTTTCAACCTAAACTGTCTGCCGTCTATCTAATTGTTGTCCTAATTATCAGTCAAATCCAATTCTGGCCCAAATACATTACCTACAGTCAAACTTATGCCTCCTCATGGCAGTATGGCTATCAACAAGTCGTCAACTATGTCAAATCGGTCTATTCCGATTATGATCAAATTTTAATTACCAAAAAATATGGTGAACCCCATGAATTTTTCCTTTTTTATTGGCCCTGGTCGCCACATCAATACCACACCGATCCTACCAAAGTTTGGGATTACCACGCCAACTGGTATTGGGTCGATAAGTTTGATAAATTTCGATTTATCAACGATTGGGATATTTTAACTGTCATCCAATCTTTACCTTCAAATCAAAAAATTCTTTTAATTACTTCTCCCCACAATTATAATCAACATAACACTCAACTCTTGACCACTGTTTACTATCCAGACGGTTCTCCGGTTTTTGAAATTCTTAAAAATAAACCATGACTAAATCAACTTCATCCAAATTATTTTTATTTTCAATCTTTATTGTTAGTTTTTTAATCCGATTTGTCTTTTGGCAAAAAACCCCTCTCCTCTGGGATGAAGCCGCTCTCGGCTACAACGCTTATTCTATTTCTCAAACCCTCAGAGATGAATATGGTCAATTTATGCCACTTATTTTCAAATCCTTTGGCGACTATAAACCCGGACTCTATGTTTATCTGGCTGTTCCTTTTGTAACCATATTCGGTCTCAATGAAATTTCCGTCAGACTTCCCTCAATTATCCTAGGCGCTCTATCGCCAATTCTACTTTTTCTTTTAATCATAGAAATTTCTCCTAAATCAAAAAAAATTGCCTATATCGCCGCCTTGGTTTGTGCCTTCAATCCCTACAATATCCATTTTAGTCGGGGAGCTTGGGAAACCAATATTCTCACCTTTGAACTTATTTTAGCCTCATATTTCTTTTACAAATATACAAACCACCAACAATCAAAATATCTCCTTTTCTCCGCCATTATTTTTGGTTTATCTCTTTTTACTTACCAAGCCGGCAAAATGATTAGTTTATTTCTAATCATTATTTTGTTTATTTTAAATTTCAAATCTCTTCAATTCAAAAAACTTTTATTCAGTTTTATTATCCCTTTAGGTATTATGACTCTACCGGTAGCTTACGGCTTATTTTTCAATAGTAACGCCAATCGTCTTCAAGTTGTCAGTCTCTTTTCCTACCCTCGGTCTCCAGCTGAAACCGAAACTATCATCAACGAAACCAACCGCTTCGATTATCAACTCTTTCACAGTCAGCCATCATTTTTTATTAGAAATTTTCTTTCCCGATATTTTAACCATTTCTCACCTCGATTCTTGGCCTTCGAAGGTGATTGGCAAAACCCGCGCCACTCTGCTCCTTACATCGGTGTTATTTTATATCCTAGTTTAATTTTCCTCATTATCGGTTTAGTTTTTGGTTTTAGTCGCTCCCAAATCGCTCCCATAAATTTATTTTTTCTTCTTTGGTTGTTGGTCGCTCCTATTCCTTCCGCTCTTACTCGCGATTCAGTCCAGTCAGTCCGAGCTATGTCGCTTTCCATCCCCTTGGTTTATTTTATTTCCTTAGGGATTTTTGCCTTTCTAAAAAAATACCCCTCAAAACTGATCTTAACTTTTACAATTTTTGTTTATCTTATTTCCTTCATTTACTACAGCGATCTTTATCTTAACCATATGGTCCAAAAATCACCATATGATTTTCTTTATGGTTACAAACAAGCCATTTCTTATGTTATTAATTCTCAGTCAAAATATAACCAAATTATCTTTAGTGATTTTTATGGTCAACCCTATATTTTCTACCTTTTTTATTCTCATTATTCACCGACAAATTACCAACAAAAAGCTCATCTGACTGAAGCTTTTCTAGATACCGGCAAAGTTGAGTCTATTGATAACATCAAATTTTCCACCCCCAGTTTTGAATTTATCAAATCTAATCCCGGCACCATGGGTATCTTTTCTCAAGAAGAAATTTATCGGCAGGGGATCGATCAAAAATCTGAATTTAGTCAATTTATCCCCCTAAGTCCCATTGGTCAAATCTCTACTTTTTATGCCTATGAAAATCCCTAAATATTCTCTCTATCTTATTTTAATCCTGGCTTTTTTGGTCAGATTTATTGATTTGGCTCACACCCCAGCTCTCAATCCCGACGAAGCCGCTCTCGGTTACAATGCCTATTCCCTCATTCAAACCGGCAAAGACGAACACGGTATCTCTTGGCCACTCCATTTTAAGTCCTTTGGCGACTACAAACCCGGCGGCTATGTTTATCTGACCATCCCTTTTATCAAACTTTTAGGTCTCAATCCTTTGTCTGTTCGACTCCCCAATCTCATCCTTTCTCTGCTGACCATTTTGTTTTTATACAAACTGGTTTTGATTCTCTCCAAATCTGAAACTCTATCGCTCTATAGTTCTATCGTGCTAGCCATCTCTCCTTGGCACATTCATTTCAGTCGCGGCGCTTGGGAAAGTCAAACTGCTCTTAGTTTTATCGTTATCGGCAGTTACTATTTTTTCAAGTCAATTAAGTCATCCAAATTCTTACCCAATTTCTTTTTATTTGTTTTTTTCTACGTCCTGTCTCTTTATTTTTATCATTCCGTCCGATTGGTCGCCCCTCTTTTGGCGCTATCCCTGGTCATTATTTACTTTAAATTTTTAATCAAAAAACTGCCTCAAATTCTTATTCCTGTCTTTTTTGGCGCTATTTTAGCTCTACCAGTCTTATTTTCTTTTCTTCACAATGGCGGTACTGCCAGATTTGGTGGAGTTGGTTTGACTGCCGACCAAGGACCCATTTGGCGTTCAAACGAACTTCTAAACCAACACCAAGGTGTCAAACTGACCAATCGCCTTATTCACAACAAACGCTTGCTTTATCTCATTTCTTGGGCCCAAAAATATACCTCTCATTTTGACTTAAATTTTCTCGCCATCAACGGTGATGAAGTTCCTCGTTCCAAGGTTCCGGAAATGGGTCAAATCTATCTCATAGAAGTACCTTTGTTAATTTTGGGTCTGATCTTTCTTTTCAAAACCAAAATTTATTCTTCCAAAACCAAGTCTTTTATTATTTCCTTTTTACTAATCGCCCCCATTGCCTCATCGTTGACCTTTCAGGCGCCGTCGGCTCTTAGATCACTACCCTTGGTTATTCCTATTTCTATGCTTATTTCTCTTGGTATTTACAGCCTTTTTAATTTATTTAAATTGCGCCGCCAATATTTTATTTCTAAGCTGGTATCTGTTTTCCTTATCTTTATCTATCTGTTTTCCTTTGTCTATTATCTTGATGCCTATTTCTTTCATTACGCCAAACGTTATCCTTTTGCTTGGCAATATCAATTTGATCAATTGGTTCCTTATCTGGAATCTCAAAAATCTCAATATCAAAACATCTATGTCACCAACAAATATGATCAACCCTATATTTTATTTTTGTTTTTTTCCCAATATCCTCCCGCCAAAATTCAATCTCAAATTCAACTGACCCCGCCCGATAATTTTGGTTTTTCCACTGTTTTAGGTTACGACAACTATCATTTTGGTAAAATTAATTGGGATGATATTCCTCTCGGATCTCTGGTTGTCGCCGCCGACGAAAATATCCCCACCCAACCGGACAAAATTATTTATTTTTCCAATGGGTCGCCCGCCTTCAAAATTTATCAAAAAATATGACCTCAAAAAAAATTGCCACTCTCTCAGTCACCCTAGCCACCTACAACGAATCAAAAAATATTGTCAGATGTCTTAGCGCCATTGCCGATATTGCCGACGAAATTATTGTAGTTGATGGTCAATCGCAAGATAATACCGCTGAATTGGTTAAAAAGTTTAAACAAGCCAAAGTCATCTCCACTACCAACAAACCCATGTTTCATCTTAACAAACAAATGGGTATTTCCAAATCAAAAGGCGATTGGATTCTTCAATTAGACGCTGATGAAGTTGTCACCGACAAATTAAAAGCCGAAATCAAATCTTATCTTCAAAAAGATCCTTCCACTGTTCCTGAAAATGGTTTTTGGATTCCCCGAAAAAACTATTTCCTGGGTACTTTCCTTACCAAAGGCGGTCAATACCCCGATCCCACCATCAGATTTTACAAAAACGGTACTGCTTATTTGCCATGTCAAGATGTTCACGAACAAGCTGTCGTCAAAGGCCCTGTCGGCTGGCTTAAAAATGATCTGGAACACTACGCCGACACCTCATTTTCTCTTTATCTGCTTCGTGCCAACCGCTATACCACTCTTTTGGCAGAAGAACTAAAAACCAAACAAGTTCCTCTTAGGTTTACTAGCTTTATCAACTACTATTTATTCAAACCGCTTTTCTGGTTTCTCAAAACTTATTTCCGTCATCGCGGTTACGTTGACGGTTTTCCAGGATTCGTTTTTTCTTTTTATTCAGCCCTTCGTTTTCCTATCGCCTACACCAAATATTATGAGTTAACCAAAACCAATCGGGATATAAATTTATCCCAAGATTGGGACAAAAAATAATGGCAAAAAAATACAAAATCGCTATTGATATTTCTCCCACTGTTGATGGTAACGCTGTTAGAGGTGTTGGTTACTATACTTCAAATCTGGTCAAATCTCTTCAACAACACACTCAAAAACACCGCTCTTACAGTCATCTCAAAATCGATCTTGTCACTGACCCTGCCAAACTAAAACAAAAATCATATGATTTAGTTCACTATCCCTATTTTGATCCTTTCAAACTAACCTTGCCTCGATCCTCCCAACCGGTAGTGGTTACCGTCCATGATCTGATTCCAATTCAATTCAAAAATCAGTTTCCTCCCGGACTAAGAGGTAAATTAAAATGGCAAATTCAAAAAAGATCTCTCCAGCAAGTTGATAGTATTATTACCGTCTCTCACTACTCTAAAAAAATTATTTCTCAAATTGTAAAATATCCCCAAGAAAATATCTTTCCCATCTACGAAGGTGCCGACAATAGTTTCAAACCCATTACCCACACTAAAACCCTTAAAACTGTTAAAAATAAATATTCTCTCCCTAACAAATTTATCCTTTTTGTCGGTGATATCAACTGGAACAAAAATATTCCCAACTTAGTCAAAGCCTGTCGTCGCCTCAAATACCCTCTGGTTATTGTCGGTTCTTCAGCTGTCAAAAAAGATGTTCCTAATCATCCTTGGACCAAAGACATCCGTTGGCTTCAAACTCAAGCCAAAAAACGCCGTTACTCAAAATCTCTAATTTTAACCGGTTTTGTCCCCGACGAGGATTTGCCCGTCATCTACAATCTGGCCACCATTTATTGTCAACCTTCATTTGCCGAAGGTTTTGGCTTGCCTTTGGTCCAAGCCATGCAATCAGGTTGTCCGGTTGCTTTTAGTCGCGACACCAGTCTACCTGAAGTTGTTGGTGAAGCTGGTTTATCCTTCAATCCTCGATCCATTCCCGACATTGCTTCGGTGCTCAAAAAATATTGGTTGAATCCCAAACTTCGTCATCAATACCGTCAGTTGGGTTTGAATCGAGCCAAATTGTTCAAATGGTCTGATACCGCCAAACAAACTCTGGCGGTTTATCAATCCCTTCTTGCTCATGAAAAATAACCAGCATTTCCTTTCTGTTATCGTTCCTGTCTATAAACAAGAAAAAACCATTGTCAAAGATCTAGCCAATATTATCAACGTCCTTGACCAAATTCGCTACGACTATGAACTGATTGTTGTCGTCGACGGTATCAAAGTTGACAATTCCTACCGTCTTGCCAAAAAAGTTAAATCCAAAAACATTACCGTCATCGGCTATCCGAACAATCACGGCAAAGGTTATGCCGTCCGCTATGGCATGGCCAGATCTGTCGGCGACTATATCGCCTTTATTGATGCTGGTATGGAGATAGATCCCAATGGTATTTCTTTGGTTTTAGAACATATGGAGTGGTATGATGCCGATATTATTGCTGCCTCCAAACATCATCCCGCCTCCCAAGTCAAATATCCTCTCGATCGCAAAATAATCAGTTTTGGCGGTCATCTAATTGCCAAATACCTATTGGGTATCAATATTCGCGACACTCAAGCCGGTCTCAAAATTTTCAAACGTAAAGTCCTTCAAAAAGTTTTACCCCGTCTACTTATAAAAAGTTATGCTTTTGATTTGGAAATTATTTCCGTTGCCAATCATCTCGGTTTTACTAAAATTTATGAAGCTCCTATCAAACTTAATTATGATTTTGACAGTCTGACCCATGCCAAAGGCCTTAAAATTATTTATCAATCCCTAATTGACGCTCTGGCCGTTTTTTATCGTCTCAGAATTCTACATTATTATGACGATAAAAATAATCGTAAATGGGTTTATGATCCGGAACTTTCTATGCGGATCAATACCGGACAATGACCTCAACTCCTCTATTCTCCATCATTATTCCTGTTCGTCAAACAAATCCTTATTTGCAAGAAACTCTATCAAAATTAAAAACTCAATCGCTTCATAATTTTGAAATCTTGGTTATTGATGACCGCCTTTCCGGCACCGCCAACCCTTCTCAAAAAAGAAATTTGGGCGCCGCTAAAGCCCGTGGCCAATATCTGGTTTTTTTTGATGATGATTCCTTTCCCACCGCCAACTATTTTAAAAATGCCACCAAATTAGTCAAAAAATACTCAAATTATGCCGCTTTCTGCGGTCCCTGTCTGACTCCCAAACAAGATGATTTATATCAACAAGCCTCTGGTTTGGTTTGGTCATCTTATTTGGGTAGTGGCGGAGCCGGTGTCTATCGCAATCGAATCAGCTCTGCCAGGTTTGTCGATGATTATCCCAGTGTCAACTTAATTGTCAAGAAAACCGATTTTAATCGCGCCGGCAAATTTGACACCAATTACTGGCCCGGCGAAGACACTGTTCTTTGTTTAAACCTTACCAAAAAACTTCATCAAAAAATTTATTATCATCCGTCGCTAAGAGTCTATCACCACCGCCGCCGGGTCTTAATTCCTCATCTTCAACAAATTACCCGCTATGCTATTCAAAGAGGTTATTTTGTCAAAAAATTTCCTCAAACCAGCCTTAAATTGGGTTATTTTTTACCCAGCCTTTTTTTTATTTATTGTTTATTTTTGATTGTTATTTTTTTTACCCTTCATCAACAAATTTTCTATTTGCCATTATATTTGTATTTATCAATATTATTGATAACCTCAATTAAATTTATTATTGACAAACACCACCTCCAAACTGTCTTGTTGGCCACCATTACCATCCCTATCACTCACCTTTATTACGGTATACTATTTCTACATGGTCTCACCAAAAAAGGCGTCTCTTTCAAAGCCCACCAAGTCGACCCTAAAACCGGTCACTACATCGGCGGCTAACAAAAATTTTACTATCTCTATTTCTTCTCCACCGCTTGATTCCGACAAAGGCATTCCTTTTCTTTCTCAAAATCGACAATTCCAATGGACTAATACCGGTAACGTTATTTTACCGGTCATCCCCGCCTACGGCGCCACCGCTCTCAAACAAATGGGTTTTAAAGTTTATTGGGATGATGCCATTGCTGAAAAAATTTCTTATCAAAAATGGTTTCACCGCCTTCTAAAAAGAAGACCTAAAATCATTTTTATTGAAACCAAAACCCCAGTCATCAAAAAACATTGGCAAATTATCAATCATATTAAAAAATTTCTGCCTCGCTCCATTATTGCTTTGATGGGGGACCATGTTACCGCCCTACCTGAAGAGTCATTTTCAAATTCTAAAGTCGATTATGTCATCACCGGTGGTGATTATGATTTTATGATGATTAATTTAGTCAAGCATTTAGTTCATCACACCAAACTCGAACCCGGTTTCTACTACCGCTCCAAAGTTCCAAAGCTCCAAAATACTAAAGTACTAAATTCCGGTAAGTTCAATCTAAAACATCACCATTTAGACACTCTCCCAATTATCGACCGTCAACTAACCAAATGGCAACTTTATGGTCAAAATAACACCAATTTTAAATACAAACCCGGCGCCTACATTATGTCCGGTCGTGATTGTTGGTGGGGACGTTGCACTTTTTGCTCCTGGACCACCACTCATCCTGCCGGTACTTTTCGTACTTTTTCTGTTGACCATACCATCAAAGAAATTGAAAATCTGGTTTCCTTAGGGGTCAGAGAAATTTTTGACGACAGTGGCACTCTTCCCGTTGGTTCTTGGTTAACAGAACTTTGCCACCAACTTATCGACAAAAAACTAAACCAAAAAATTGTTTTGGGATGCAATATGCGTTTTGGCGCTCTCAATCAAGATCAATATCACCTTATGAAACAAGCCGGTTTTCGCTTCGTTCTTTATGGACTTGAATCATCCAATCAAAAAACTTTAGATCGAATCCACAAAAACACCAAAGTTGCCGATGCCAAAAAAACTTTGATTATGGCTAAAAAAGCTGGTTTAGAGCCTCATTTAACCATCATGATTGGTTATCCTTGGGAAACCAAATCAGATGCCTTCAAAACCCTCAATCAAGCCCGCCAACTTTTCAAAGATGGTTTGGCTGACAGCTTACAAGCCACTATTATCATCCCTTACCCCGGTACCCCTCTTTTTCAACAATGCCTAGACAATAATTGGCTTTTAACCGACAATTGGGATAATTTTGATATGCGTCAACCGGTTATGAAATCTCCTTTTACCGATGAAGAAATCAAAAAAATTATCAGAGAACTTTTTTATGGTGTTTTGACTCCAAAATTTTTACTCAAAAAAGTCACTTCCATTAGAAATTTCGACGATATTAAATTTTTATCTACCTACGCGATTAAATATCTCAAAAAACTCCATGACTTTTCCTAAACTTTCCATCATTATTCCCACTCTCAATGCTCAAAAAGTTTTGTCTGCTTGTCTTAAATCAATCAAAAAACAAACTTTTAAAAAATATCAAATAATTATTGCCGATGGTGGTTCAACCGACAAAACTTTACAAATCGCCCGAAAATATAACTGCAAAGTTATCAAAAATCCTCTCAAAACTGCTGAAGCCGGCAAAATGGTGGCTCTCAAAAAAACCTCCACTAAATATGTTGCCCTAATCGATTCTGACAACATTCTCCCCACCAAAGATTGGCTTCAAAACAACATTGATATTTTAGAATCCAACCCAAAACTAGTTGGCACCGAACCAATCTCTTTTACTTATCGACCCAATGCTGGTTTTATTGAGCGTTATTCTGCTCTCATTGGTGCTAACGATCCTTATGCTTTTGTTACCGGTGTTTATGACCGTCAAAATCATATTAATTATCGCTGGACTGGGCTAAAAATCGATCAAATCGATAAAGAAAAATATATAAAAATCAAATTACAACCCCAAAAACCAATCCCAACTATTGGCGCCAACGGCACTATTTTTCGACACTCTTTTTTAAAACCGTTTTTAGATACCGATTATTTTTTTGATATCGATATAATTTCCCGCCACTTACAATCCTCCAAAAGATCAATTTTTTTTGCCAAAACCAAACAGGGGATTATTCATACTTTTTGTGAATCATCTGTTAAAAAATTTATCAAAAAACAACGCCGTCGAATTGTTGATTATTTTTCTTATCAAAAACTACGTCATTTTAATTGGTCTCAAACCAATCAAAAATCCAGTCTCAAATTTATCCTTTACACTCTTTTAATCCTCCCCATGTTTATCGATATGTTTATTGGTTTTATTCATACTCCCGATCCTGCTTGGTTTTTTCACCCTTTTGCTTGTTTCATTACTCTTTTTATCTATTCCACTTCAACTCTCAAACAAAAATTAGGCTTATTAAAAGGTTTAGATCGTAATCAATGGCAACAATAGACATTTTAATCCCTACTTACAATGGGGCTAAATATATTTTACCCACCATCAAAAGTATCTTAAATCAAACATATAAAAACTTTCAAATTATCGTCTGCGACGATGCTTCCACCGACAATACCCTCAAACTTATCCGTCAACTTCATCATCCCAAAATAAAAATTTATTCCCATTCAAATAATTTAGGTTATTCTCTAAATTTAAAACGAGCCAGCAGTTATGCCACTGCTAAATATATTTACCTCATGGGTCAAGACGATATTATGGCTAAAGATGCTCTCAAAGAAACTATTCAAGCCTTTAATTTATCACCTGATATTGGTGCCGTCACTCGTCCCTATTTTTGGTTTGATAAAGAAATCAATCTGCCCGTTAGAACCAAACATCAATTAGACTCCCAAAAAGATACTATTGTCAAAATTACCGATTCGCCTTCAACAGTTATCAAAGTTTTTGAGACTCTTGACCAACTTTCTGGTTTGGCCTTTAGAAAAAAATTTATGAAAGTTTCCTTTCACCCTGACATTTTTCCTTGTCATATTTATCCCTTCGCTTCCATTTTTAAAAATCACCCCATTGTTTTCCTCAAAAATTACACTATTGCCGTTCGTATCGCTAGTAGTCAAACTCGCTTTTTGTCTTCAATTTATCAAAAATCTCCACTTTTAAGTTGGGTTGAAATGGTCAATTATATTTTTGATAAACCTAAATATCAAAAAATAAAACATTCTTTAATCTCCAATTTTATTGCCAAAAATTATATTGGCTTAGTTCAAATCAAAAATTATTCCACTCTTAAAAATCTTTTTAGAGAAATCCTTTATCTAATCAAATTCCGTCCCCAAAATTTATTTTCTCCCCAATTTTATTTTTTTTCTTTAGGGACTCTCATCATTCCTGCCCAAATTTTAATTCCTCTAGTTGATTGGTACAAAAACAAAATCAATTCTAAATTTATTAAAAAAATCAATTTTACCTACAAAATATAATCTAAAATGAATTCTAAATTGAAATTACTGATTTTTGGACTAATACCACCCACCAAATCCAACCATGGTATCAGTGGTAGTGACGTTCGTTTCATCAATATTCTTAAAAATATTCCTTCATCAAAGTTTGATTTAACTCTAATTGGTACTACTAACATTGCCAAAAAACTCAAACAAAACAAAATTAAATTCAATTTTACAAAAATTAACTCCCAAAAATCAGACACTAATCTTTCTACCAGCTTCATCGCCCTTATAAATATTTTTAAACTGTTATTCATCCTCAAACCGAAAAATTATCTTATTTATTCCACCTCTGATCTTTTTTGGGAAACCATCCCCGCCTTTTTAAATCGAAAACACAATCATTGGGTTCAAATTATCCACCATCTCTATCCCGATTGGAAAAAACGACCAGGAAGTTTTTTCAATAATTTTTTTGGTTTCTATCTCCAACAATTTTCTCTGAGATTAATCAAAAACGCCCATTTAATTATTGTTATCAACCCGCTGGTCAAACAAAAACTAATTAAACAATATCATTTTGATCCTAAAAAAATATTTTTATCTTCAAATGGTATTAATTTAAATAAAGTAACCAAAAATCCAATTAAATATCAAGCTGTCTGTGTTGGTCGACTTGATCATTCCAAAGGATTAAACGATTTTGTTCCTATTTGGCGCCGAGTCTGTCAAATTTACCCTCAAGCCAAACTTGCTCTAATTGGCAGTAGCAGCAACCCAGACAATATCTCCTCTCTCAAATCTCAAATCAAAAATAATCACCTTCAACAAAATATCGATGTCTTGGGATATCTAGACGACCAAAAAATGAAACATATTTTAAGTTCTTCTCAAATATTTATCACTCCTTCACACGAAGAAGGTTGGGGAATTGCCATTGCTGAAGCCATGTTTCATCAACTACCAGTTGTCTGTTGGAACCTTAAAAACCTAAAATCTATCTATCAACAACATATTTTCACCGCACCTTTGAATAATTATTCAAAATTTTCTCACCAAATAATTAAACTACTTGATAAGCCCAAAACAGCTCAACGCCTCGGTCAAGATAATACAAAGTTTATCCGTCAATTTTCTTGGCGTAAAGTTGCCCTTACAGAATTTAACATCCTTTCTCAACTCCAACCAAACTAATTTAATTTACTCACCTGCTCATACAATGCTTTTATCTCTGGTATCGCCGGAAACTGTTTATACATCATCTCTGCTATTTTTTTTGCCTCGTCAATTTTTCCTACCTGAACATACGCTTGAGCTGTAAGATAAATCACCTGCAAATCATTTGGTTTCAACGCCTGCAATCTTTTTAAATCATTCTCTAAGACCGCCACATTTTTCTCCTGCACATCTATTTGTATCAAAGCAATATAACTGGCATACATTGTCGGATTGATACTCAACCCTTTTTCGTATGTTGCCCGCGCCAAATCCAACCGTCCCATCTTAAAAAATATGTTTGCTTGATTATGATAAGCATCAGCATAATTAGTCTTAACCGCATAAGATTGAGCAAAAGCCTTGATCGCGTTTTCCGGATCATTCAACTTATCATAGTCATCGCCAATATTATTCCAAGCATTGTGACTGTTCGGTGACACCCAACAAGTATTTACCCATAAATTATGATTCGTTTGCCAATCTATATTCCGTTGGTAAACCCTAATTGAATACACCGATACCAAAAATGTCATCAATAAAACAGTTGCTACTTTTTTGCTCCAAATTTTTTTAATTAACAACCCTCCCAACATTGCCATCCCTACCGACCCTAAAAACAAATATCTTTCCGCCACCATCCAACTAACCTTAACTGGTGCCATCGACGGTGCCGTCGCCGCAAATATAAATGCCAACGCAAAAAAATACTTTTTATTTTTAAACCAAAACCAAACCAAACAAGCTATATACACCAGCAAAATCAACCAGTTAAACCATACCGGAAAAGTATACATCGTATGATAAAGAGTCAAATCCACCGGAAATACCAGCAATTGCAAATATTTTGCCATCGAAGTTGGATACTGATAAAAAGGATTACTAAATACACTCCCAGAAGCATTAGTTCCCGAATTCACCGTATTAATCCTGTTCATTATTTGCGGCCAAAGTGTTATTAATGTTATTGTCGTTGCCAACCCCAACCACAAAATCAACTTCTTCAAACTCAATTTATCTTTAAGTGCATGTTCAAAACTAACCCAATAAATCAGTATCAAAAATATCAACGCCAAAAATCTCACCCTTTCTGCCGCAAAACTAAACAATAAAGATATCAAAAATTGCCATAAATATTTTTTTTCTTCAGTTTTTGAAAAACAAATAAACAATATAAAAGATATCAATACAAAAAACGCATTCAATAAATATGGCTTTCCCGAAATCCATGACACCGATTCCACATGTACCGGCATCACCGCAAACAAAATCGAAGTTATATATGAAATTCTCTCATCATCAAACAAAACTTCTGTCAATACAAACACCAATACTATCGTTCCCAAATAAAATAACAAACTGATTATATGGTAGGGAAGGGGATTTTCTATTCCAAACACCACTGCTGTTCCCCAATTAATCAATCCACCCATCCACCCCGACAATCCATGTCTAAAATCCATTATTTTCGGATTATGGGGAATTGTGGCATAGTCATCCGATACAAAGGCTCCGTTTAGTGAATTAAAATACAACGCTGTTGTTCCTAAAATCAAAATCAGTAAAAATTTCCAATTCTTAAATATTACCCGCCATATTCCCTCAAATTTTACTTCCGGTTTTTTTTCTACCGAGGTTTCCAACAACTTCCTTTTTAAACGTTGTTTCTTTTGTGACATAGCTTATTTTATCAGTTTATATTTTAAGTTCCTCAAAAAATTTACCCAATTTTTCTTCACTATGCCTCAATCTGACATTTTTTTCCTCAATTACGGCAATATCCGCCACTACTACATCATCTGTTGTTTTTTCATATTTTACCAATCTGGCATGCTCCAATTTATAATATTTCATCGCCAACTTTAATTTTTTCTCATCCAAGACTGTCAAATCCGCCATTACCATCATATCAAAAGGGGAGTCTGTTTTTAAATACCGACTAAATATTTTTTTATAAGCTAATTGTGATGGCCTTTTAACTTCATTTGCCGGCGAAAATATGTTTACTATAAAAATTTTTTTGCTGTTGTTTGTTTATAAGCCTCCACCATCCCTTGTGGTAAAAAATTTGGTAATACCGATCCATACGTCGTCCCTGGTCCAATAATAATCACCTCAGCCTTATCCAGTGCCTCTATAGCCTTTTTATTGGCTTTTACCTTTGGTTCCAGCCATATTTTTTTAATCCTATCATCAGACATCCTTAACTCATCCACAAAATTCTCTCCCTTATATTCCTTACCACTGATAGTTTTCTGACACACATTAGCTACTTCCAACGTTACCGGAACCACTTTACCTTTCAACCTCGCCCCGGTCAATCGAGAAAAAAGTTCATCCACTTCACCTAGATTACCCTTCTTCTCCGATAAAAATTGAAAAAAAATGTTACCAAAATTTCTACCCCGACCATCTCTATATCTCAACATCTCCTCCCAAATTTCCCTTTGATTACCATCATCCCATAAAGAAATTAATGATCGCCAATAATCAGAAAATGCCAACACCTGCCCCCTTTCATCAGTCCGAATCCTACCAGTATCACCACCACTGTCAAAAGTTGTCACTATCGAGTCAACATGTTCAAATCCGGACTTTACCAAAGATTTGTTTATAATCGGCATGGCTGTGCCACCGCCAATAGTGCAAATCCTAATATTCTTATTCACAGAACCATTATATCCTACTCAAATGGTAAACTATGATTATGTTTTCACTTCTAATAAAAGAAGTCCGCTCTGTCTACCGTTGGCGCGAACTCCTTTGGCAAATGGTTGCCAGAGAAATTAAAGCCCGTTATAAACAATCGATTCTTGGCTATTTTTGGGTAATTTTAAACCCTCTAGCTCAAATGATCGTTATGAGCTTTGCTTTTTCCCTAATCCTGCGCATTCCTACCAATTCCAGCGCTAATATCCCTTATTCAATTTTTCTTTTTACCGCCCTGCTTCCTTGGAATTTGTTTGCCACCTCCCTTAATGCTTCTGCTTCCTCCCTGGTCAACTCCAGCTCCTTGATCACTAAAGTCTATTTTCCCAGAACTATTTTAGTTATTGCCACTATTCTCGCCAAAATCGTTGATTTTCTCTTTGCCAGCCTAATTTTGATTATTTATATAATTATCTATCGCCTCAGTATCAATCTAAATGTCTTGTGGATCATTCCCATCTTTTTGATTCAACAAATTTTTACCTTAGGTCTGGCTTTATTCTTTTCTGCCGCCAATCTTCTTTACCGCGACATCCAGTATCTCTTAAGTTTAATTCTAACTCTTTGGATGTATCTTACTCCGGTTATCTATCCCATGGAAATGGTTCCTGAACAATACCGTTTCATCTTTCAACTCAATCCTATGGCAGTTATTATCAATGCTTACCGTCAAACCATTCTAGGCGGCGGCAATCCTAATTATCTCAGCTTAAGTATTGCTCTCATAGTTTCTTTGATTACCTTGTTTATCGGTTTTTCTTATTTTAAATCTCGGGAAAAAGTCTTCGCCGACAACATTTAAATGATTACCAATAAAAACTCCTTAACACAAAAAAAGACTGGCATTCGCGGTCGGTCGAAACCTTAGGCTAGTCCAGTCATCGTGATAACCTTATTATATAAAATAAACCAAACTATGCCAATTTTAAAAATAAATCATCCACCCACCGACGAAGAATTAACTCTTCTAACCAAAGAATATCCTCAATATATTAAACTCTCCGTTGATATTGATCAAAAAATCGTTTATGGAGGTGGTAAATTACACTATGACTGTGAACAACAATTGGTTTTAAAAGAAAATTCTAAAAATAAACATATTTGGAGTGGGGGAGTCAACTTAACCACCAAAAAAATAGAATACGTTGCCGTTGCCAATATTAAACCCTCTCAAGATAATCCTGGATTAGAAATCCTAGATCCTCAAATCAGACAAAAATTCAAAAAAATTGTCAAATCATTTTTCCCCAACTATGAATAACCAACTCTATCAAAAATATATGAATCTCATCAGCGATGCCTATCGTGGTATTTACGAACTTGTTGATCCCAAAATTGGCAACAAAAGTTTTTTTGTCAAAAACTATCTCAAAAACATCACCTTAATTACAGACAAAAATAAAAATTACAAAAAAATTCTAAAAATAAATCAAATAGCTTCAAAATCAACTCATCCCAAAATCAAAGCAGAATACTTGCTTGACAACAATCGTATTATTTTAGATTTCATCAAACAAAACTATGCCGTCTAAAACTGTAACAAAAAAGAATCAAAGCACTAAAGTTCTACCTCAAAAAGTTCTACCTCAAACTGTAATAAAATTTGATCAAGTCACCAAACAGTTCAGTAAAAATAACCAAAAAACTTTCAAAGAATTTATCCCCGCCCTATTTAGAGGTGAAAAAACCACCGAAAGTTTTACTGCTCTTGACCGTATTTCTTTTGAGATCAAAAAAGGGGAAGTAGTCGGTATCATCGGTCCCAATGGTTCCGGTAAATCCACTATTCTCAAACTCATCGCCGGTGTTATGTCGCCAACTTCTGGCAAAATCACCGTCCATGGCAAAGTTTCCCCTCTTATCGAACTTGGCGCCGGCATGCACCCGGAACTAACCGGTCGAGAAAATATTTACCTTAATGGAGCCATCCTTGGTCTCTCCCGCCAACAAATCAACAAAAATATTGAAAGTATTATCGACTTTTCCGAAATTAGAGACTTTATTCATCAACCGGTCAAACATTACTCATCAGGTATGTATATGCGCTTAGCCTTTTCTATTGCTGTTCATGTTAACCCAGAGATATTACTGATTGACGAAATCCTTGCCGTCGGCGACACCGAATTCCAACAAAAATGTTTCAAAAAAATGGAAGAGTTTAAAAAGTCAAAAGAAGTCACCATCATCTTCGTCTCCCACAATCTAACTCAAGTTAAAAAATTCTGTAGCCGAGTAATTTATATTAACAATCATAAAATTAAAATAGACAACACTCCAATCAAAAGTCTATCTCAATATAAATCAGACCAAAATAAATGAAAAAAAAAGTAGGATTCTTATACGACAATATTTCCAGAAACACCGGTGATTTAGCTATTGGTTTGTCTGTAAAAAAAATAATCCTTGAATCAGGAATTAAAGAAAAATATTTTGAAGAAATGATTCCAGGAATCAGTAATCCAAATAATTTTGAAAATATAATAATAGGAGGAGGATTACTTTTAAGAGAAAAAAGGGATTTTTATTATGATAAATTTAGACTCGAAGGTAAATATATCCTCAATTGTATGGGAATCTTTCAAGAACCAAAAGATTTGGATTATTTAAAAGAATATAAATATGTTTCTGTTCGTTCAAAAGGTGATAGAAAAAAATTAAGTTACATAGATAAACAAATTCAAGTAGTTCCAGACACTACATTACTACTAGATGATGTAGATTTAAAAATAAAAATTAAGAATCCATCAATTGGTATTCATTGTTTTTCACAAAATAATTTTAAAGACATAAACAAAATCATTAGAAAATATTCCAAACATTTTTTTATATACCTACTACCAATAACACACTATAATTATGATTTTGAATTCTTAAAAGAAATTTATTTAAATAATTTTAAAAATAAAAATGTTCAACTGCTTCCAATATTAAATCCACTAGAAATAAATACTATTATTGGAAAATTCAGCTATTTTATTTCTTATTCACTACATGGAGCATATTTTGCCTATAAACACCAAACCCCATTCATTCTTTTAGATGACGGTGCAGTCACAAAAATGAAAGAATTTATGGAGGATAGAAAGCTGGAAAATTTTCTTTTTAGTGACAGTGGAAAAATAGACAAGAAGTTAACCGATTTAATAGAGAATCCACCCAACTATCAGATGACATTAAAAAAGGATATGAAAATTTTGCAAAAACATCAATTAAAAATCAAAAAAATAATAACTTCTGCTTCAGAATTTTATCCAACAAAGATTTATCCCGATCTCAAAACAAGTCAATGGTACAGTAAATTTAATAAATCAAAACAAGAACTGATTCCGAGTTTAAGTAATCAAATAATAAAATTATCAAGAGAAAATAGAAAACTAAAAAATTTAAATTCAGAACTAAAAATAATCAAAGATTCACAATTTTTTAAACTTTGGAAACCTTATTGTAAAATTAAAAAAATTTTTAAATTTAAATGAGATTAAAAGCTTCTATTATTATTCTCAACTACTTTGGTGAAGCAATAATCTCAGAAACTGTCAATTCTGTTTTAAATTTAGACTTTCCCAAAAATCAGTTTGAATTAATTATTGTTGACAACAACTCCCAAGATAGTAGTCAAGAAATCATTAAAAAATACGAGAAAGAAAATTCAAATATTAAGTCATTATTTTTGGACAAAAACTTAGGTTTTGCTGGCGGCAATAATCAAGGCATAAAAATTGCTAAAGGTAAATATATAATTCTTCTTAATAATGACTGTATTGTCGATAAAAACTGGCTCAAAGAATTAATTTCTTGTGCCGACAAAAATCCAAAAATATTTTCTGTCGGATCAAAAATAAAAAAATATCCACCGGAATCAAATTTAGTTCAAAATGCTGGTAGTTTTGTTTTTCAAGACGGCTATGGTCGTGATATTGGTAGTATTGTAACCTTCGAAAGAGAACAATTTTATGAAGTGGACAAAAAACAATTTGAATTAGATAAAGAAGTTTATTCCACTTGCGGCGCCGCCGTACTTTATCGATCTTCAATCTTAAAAAAAATTGGTCTTTTGGATGAAAATTTTTTTATGTATTATGAAGACACAGAAATCAGTGAAAGAGCCAGACTTTGTGGATATCAAAATTATTATTGTTCAAAAGCAGTTGTTTATCATCATCACGCTAAATCTAGTGGTGAATGGTCAGCATTTTTCATATACCATACCGAAAAGGGAAGATTATTACATATTTATTATCATTTTCCTACCAAAATATTTTCACAACAATACTTTTTATTTCTTATAAAATCTAAAATCAGATTATTAAAGAATCTAATCAAAAATAAGCGCACATTCAAAAAAGATTGGCAATATATTCGAGTTTGTTTATCGTTTATAACTAATTTTTATAAAATTAAGCAAACAAAAAACAAATATTCCAAACTCTACAACAATAACGAAGTTCAAAAAAATTACGCTAAAATATTATCAGGTTATTGGTATTTCAACTGATGAAAAAAACAGCAGTGGTTTATGATAAATGGTTATCATCTTTGGGTGGTGGAGAAGTGGTTGCTTGCAATATAGCTAAAACTCTCATTAATAATGGTTACAAAACTACCTTTATTAGTGGCCATAAAGTAGATCCCAAGTTAATTGTCGAAAAACTTGGTATTGACATTTCCAAAGCTAAATTCTTGGAAATATGGGATGATGAAAGCAAAATTAAAAAGATTACCAAAGGAAAAGATATTTTTGTTAATGCCAGTTTTATGGACTACACCACTGGATCAGCCAAAAAAAATATTTTTTATACATCCTTTCCGACACCACCATTCAGTGGAATCAAAGGAAGAATATTAATCAATATTATCATTCCAATTTTATTGTTTTTTATCAAACCAAGGGAAGATTTAACACCCCAAAAAGGCGATATATTTAAAGGTCATCATTTACTCAAAAGAGTTGATCAAAATAGAAAAATCGCTTTTTCTAGATTAAATACAAAAAATACATATCATCTCAAATGGATATTATTTTTGGAGAATTTTTCTAAATCAAACCTTCGGTCAATTTCATGGAATACTGAAAATGTTATTTTGAAAAAAGAAACTATTAAAATCGACCACTTTCACAATACCATAAAAATACACCAATTAATTAAACCTTTAAATAATACCTGTTATCTTTCAATCAATAACAAAATTAAAAATAATATTTTATTCTTAATTGAACCAAAACTTTTACCATGTAACTTTATTGATTTTTATTCCCAATCTTTCTACTACAGTTTAAACAACCGTCTCAGAGCAGGAATATTTGGAAATTTAGTCGAAAGAATGAGAAGTTTTGACATTGTTTTTGCCAATTCTAAATTCACTCAAAAATGGATTAAAAAATATTGGAAAAGAGACTCTATTGTTTTGTATCCCCCAGTCCCTTTTGTTGGTATAAATTCCAAAGTTAAAAAACAGAACAAAATTTGTTCAGTTGGTCGTTTTTTTACTTCAGGTCACAGTAAAAAACAAGAAGTAATGATTAAAGCATTCAAAAAAATGGTCGATAATGGACTTAAAAATTGGGAACTACACCTAGCTGGAGGCCTTGGCAATGAACCAGGCAGTGCCGAGTTTGTTCACAAGATACTAAAATTAGCTTCAAAATATCCAATTTATTTTCATTTTAATCAATCAAGAAAATTCATTGAAAATTTGTATCAATCTTCAAAAATATATTGGCATGCCGCTGGTTTTAAAGAAAATGAAAATAAAAATCCAATTAAGTTTGAACATTTTGGTATTGCTCCTATTGAAGCCATGTCAGCAGGTTGTGTTCCAGTAGTGTATAACGGAGGTGGATTACCAGACAGTATCAATATAATCGGTCTAGATCCTAACAAACACCTTTTCAATTCTATAGACGAATTAGTTACCAACACTCAAAACCTAATACAAACAAAAACAGAATTAGATTCTAAATCAATACTTAAAATCATCAATTCCAACTTCAGCAAAGAAGCATTTGTAAAAAAATTTAATAAATTAATTCACTAACGTGTAATGTATTAGTTAATTAGCTTTTTATCAATTTATAGATAAAATGATATTTCACTATTTTTATTTTTAATTTTTATAAACATTAATATTTAAATACAAAATGTGTGATCAATATAAAAAATTTTTATACAACTACATTTTAAACAAAAAAACCATACCTCTCAAAAGAAAACAAAGAATTGCAAATAAAATCATCAAACTCAGCAATAAACTTAAAATAGGCTCTGCTGATTTTATTCGATTTGATTGTTTTGAATATTTAGAGTCTAAAGGCGTCCATTTAACCCCAACTCACTTTTATCAACCTATCCCTATACTTTCAAAAATAAATTGGAAAAAGCATAATCATCCAAAACCAATGATTGGTATTGATTTTAATCCAAAATCTCAATTAGAACTTTTAAACCAATTTCAAAAATTTAAAAAAGAATATAATCAAATTCCTTCAAAAAATACTGGTATTGAACACCAGTTTCATTTCAACAACTCGGCTTTTGATAATTTGGATGCTGTAATTTATTATTCAATCATCAGACATTTCAATCCAAAATTGATAATTGAAATTGGTTCTGGATGGAGCACTAAAATAGCCGCTCAAGCTTGTCTTAAAAATAAACAAACACAATTAATTAGTATAGAACCATATCCCCAAAAACATCTTCAAGATGGCTTTCCTGGATTTTCCAAATTAATACCAAAAAAAGTTGAAAATGTTAACCAAAAAATATTCTCAAAACTATCTAAGAATGATATTCTTTTCATTGATTCATCTCATACAATAAAAACTGGAGGTGATGTTGTTTGTGAATTTCTCGAAATTCTACCGCAATTAAAGAAAGGAGTTATCATTCATATTCACGACATTTTTTTTCCTTACGATTATCCCAAAGATTGGGTTAAAAAAGAAAAACGCTTTTGGACTGAACAATATCTTGTCCAAGCATTATTAACTTATTCAAAAGGTTTTCGTATAATTATGGCTAATAATTATTTGTGTCAAAATTATTTTTCGAAACTTAGAAAAATTTTCCCAAAAATTCCTAAAATATCCGGAGGCAGTCTTTGGATACAAAAAATTATCGACTAATCTTATAAAGAAAACGTATTTCATATCTAATGTTAATTTCTACCCAATTTAAAAACGTTTACAAAAAATAAAAATATATATGGATATTTTTACCAAAAAATACAACGTGATTATTTTAATAATATTTATTTTATTAGCTTTAATTTTAATAAGACAGGCTCAAATAACACCACTCGATTTTGACTCTTCATACAATCTTATGATTGTAAAAAATCTTCTAAAAAACAACACCTATGCTTCCTCTAATTACTTACTAGAAAGTCATCAAAAATTTTTTCCATTTGATACATGGATAACAACTGGTCCAGCGGTATTAATTCCAACTTATATAATTTCGCTAATAAAATATAATTATTTTACCCCAAGAATTTTAATGATAATTTTTTTTATTATTTTTATTCTCCTGCTATGGCAGATAACAAATAAATTTTTTAAATTAAACAATGCAGAAAAAATTAGTAACCTCTTACTTATTTTCTCAATTTCATTTATCTTTAAAATAAATTTTTTAGGTATACACACACTTGGAGAAATACCAGGAGCAGTCTACCTACTAATAGGTTGTTATCTCTCAAGAAGAAATAAATATTTATTTACAGGAACTTTCCTTAGTTTATCAGTATTATCAAAAATACAATATATTCCATTTATTGCCCCATATTGTTTATTTCTAGCTTTTGCAAATAGAAACAAATTAATAAATATAGTCAAATTAACAATCGGATTTTTTATTCCCCTAATAATATATATTTTAGCAATAAACCAAAGCATAACAATTACAAAATATATACCAATATATAAAAATACTCTCGCAACACAACAAATAAAAACTAATCTAAAACCGTTATATAACATAGAATCTTTTTCAACCAAAATTAACGATTTTATTAAATTCGACTCAATATTCTTAATTATTTCACTAGTTTTTATCGTAATTAATTTAAATAAAAAATATAGAAACTTCGAATTTCTTGCATTGGATATTAATTTAATATATTTTCTTCTCGTATGGGATCAATATATTTCCAGACATATCATTTTGTATAAAATGTTTATATTAATTTTCATTTTATATTTCGTAATTTTTACGAAAATTAAAGAAAAAAGTATTATATTTTCAATATTATTATTTCTAGTAGCTTTATCTACCATTTATATCGACGTAAAAACAAATCCACAATTCATAAATCAAAAAATTATTTCCAATATCATTAAAGAACAATATAGTAATTCAATGATATATTTTATTGGCTGGTGGAAAGCACCAGATATACAATTGCTAACAAATATTGATTTTATCCATTACGATTCTGAAACAAGAAAAATGTGTCCCAATAACTGTTTATTATTAATAGACCCACTATTTAAAAATCTAGCACCACAAGACTACAAAAAAATCACAGAAAATATAAACACGGAACCGTCTTTCTCTTATCTTAATTACGATCTATATGATTTAGATAATACAGAAATAAAAACTAATTAACTTCATAAATTGAATTAGTTATCTTTTTAAATTTCTTACTTTTTACCAAAAAATCAAACATTTCAATATATTTTTTTCTATCCATTTCATTAACATAATCATCATTGTATTTTATATATCTTACATTTCTTTTTTTTAACTGTCGCAAATAAAAATTGTAATCGGAATCTTCCAAACTTTTTGTTAGTGTTTGAAAATATGCAATGTTTTCCGGTAAATCATATCCACTATAACCATTCACCAACATACAATTGTGTTTCAATGAAGCTAACTCTACTTTCGATATATACTTTAAACCGTCAACAACTCCACCATCAACACCAAACAAATGAGTATAAGGTATTTCCAAAAGAACGTTTTTATTACACAACTCTGATAATTTTTGATAATCACTATTTATTATTTTTTCACTTGTAGCTCTTATCTCAACAGGCAAATATTCCATTATAAAAATCATAAAAATAATCGGTATTACAAACTTATACTCAGAGTTTAAAATATTTTTTATTGCTAATAAAATAAAAAACAAAATACCAAAATAAACCAAAAAACTCCATCTTGCAGAACCTCTAATCGTATCAAACATTGGTAAAAACTTTAAAAATAGATATGAAGGTAAAGGGATGTGTGCATAAACACCATTAACATTCAATCGAGGACCTAAAGAAAAAACAAAACCAATTATGATTATTAAAAGAAAAAATATCTTTTCTTTTGTAAATTCAAAACCAATTAATTTTTTATTTTTTACCTTAATAAAAGTAAAAAATCCTAATAAAAATAAAATTGAAAATAAAAATCCCGGAAAAGCCGCTTTTTCTCCAACAATATGATGATCAAAAGAATTCCATTTTTTCATTAAAGTACTCTGATAAATCAATGACGGTGTGTCTGAAAACAAATAATCAGTTATATGAGCCGAATACAATATATACTCATTTATAGGTCTTTTTATTTTATAAATATTTTTGGTTTCTATATATCCTTTTATAAAAAATCCATCTAAAATAAAAAAAGTTAAAAAATAAATCAAAAAAGGTAATAGTGTATGTTTTACATTTTTTCTACTAAAACCAATTAAAAACCAAATCCCAGATACAAAACACAGAAAAATCGCCAGATATACACTTGCTAAAAACTGAATAGCCAAAAATATCCCAGCAATAAAAACATTTTTTACTTTAAAGTTAAAATTATCTTTAGTTAAAAAATAAAGTGAAAAAAACATTGGCCAATAACTCATTATTTGAAAATGACCCAATTGTTTTATAAAAAAAGGTGAAAAAATAAAAAAAATTGATCCTAAAAAAGACAAAAAATCATCTTTAAAAAAATTTTTCCAAAATAAAAACAAAGCAGAATAATTTAATAAAAAAGTAATCAATAAAAGAATATTAAAACTTGCAATCTGATTCTTTCCAAAAGAAGAAATGACTAAATAAATAACAGACTGTGGTAATAATAAATCAGATAACAGTAAAGTATTTTTATGTGGATAAAAAATATTACTTTGAAATATATTGGAAAAATCAAAATCTTTAAAATGTCCCACATTTTGATTTATCACCCAAATAACATAAGGATAATCTCCCCACGATATTAGACTTTGATTAAAATCACTCAAAAATAAATTTCTAAAAACAAACAATAAAACTAATAAAAATATCCCTAAAAAAATCCAAAAACTATTTATCTTCCTTACCATCAAATAAATTAAATTTAATAATTTCCCAAATAGCCCTAAAACCGTCTTTCCAACCTATTTTCTTACCTTCCTTAAAAGATCGACCATAATAAGATATTGGAACTTCATAAAAAATTAATCCTTTAATTTTAGATAACTTAGCTGTAATCTCCGGCTCAAAACCAAATCTTTGTGATTCTAATTTTGGGGCCATCTCTCTAATAATGTTTCCTTTAAAAACCTTATAACAAGTCTCCATATCTGTTAATTTTAGGTTGGTCAACATATTAGAAAGTGTAGTCAAAAATCCATTCATCTTGGTATGCCAATAATATAAAACTTTATGTGTTTGTGTGCTTAAATACCTCGAACCATAAACAACATCAGCATTATTCTCCAAAAATGGTTTCAAAAGCAAGTGATATTCATTTGGATCATACTCTAAATCAGCATCTTGAATCAAAACAATATCTCCGCTGGTTTTTGTAAAACCAGTTTTTAAAGCCCCACCTTTACCACTATTTTTCTTATGAAAAATAACTTTAAATCCTTTTTTAGTTTTATATTTTTTTAAAATATCTCTAGTCCCATCTTTACTTCCATCATCAACAATAATAATCTCTTTTTTTAGACCTAAAACATCAGCCTCTAAAACCTTTTTAATAAGAAGTTCAACAGTTTCTTTTTCGTTATAACACGGAATTACAATAGATAACTTGTTTATTTTCTCCATTTTCTGTACACAAAATATAGCAAATGAATTTTACACAATTATATTTTAATTTTAAAGAAGCTTTTATAAATCGTCATTAATAAAATAAAACCTTATAAAACTCAATTTCTATCTTTATTTAATTTAAACATTATGACAACAAAATCAAAATTTTTATTCTTTATTCCTCTACTTTCTTACAAATCTAACAGAAAAAACTCCACTTTTGACAAAAAAAGATTCTACTAAGTAAATTAAAATATATAAAAATATTATCAAAGGAACAAATATTACCCATATACCCTCTATATCGGAAAATTGAACAGATAGCGTATTAGGGAACCTACATCCTTTTAGTCCTACAACATGCAAATTTACTTGTTTTGATAATTTCTTAAAAGATAAAGGAGAAAACAAATAAGTATGATAAGGCACATGATAATTAAACCACTTATCTTTAAAAATAAACCTATCCCAAGAATCATAATTAGGCGTTTCTATTATTATCACACCTTTTTTTGTCAACATCTTTTTACAATTTCGGATAAGATTCGTAGGATTTTTAACATGTTCAATCACGTGAAACAAAAAAATGGTATCGTATTTTTTCCTACTTAAAAAATTCTCAATATCGACGTTCATAATATTGATTTCAGGATAATTCTTTTTTATAGATTTACATGCATAAGAACTAATTTCGACTGCATTAACACTTTTTGGATTTAATTTAGTACAACCATTTATAAAGTCTCCCATACCGCAACCTAACTCTAAAATATTTCTATCTTTTATATATTTTCCGTATTTTAAAATCCTAAATTCCGTACTTAAGAGTTTTAATAATTGCCATAATTTAGATTTTCTATATCCTAAATAACTAGACGAATATAATTTCGACAGTTCTTTATTATTTAAAAAATTTTTTTGTTTTATATAATTACAACATTTATAAAATTCATAAGTCATCGTTTTTTCTATATTTTCAGTATAAGGCAACTTTATAAGTTTAGTTTTAACTTTTTTTCCACAAATAAGACATTTTTTAATCATTTTGTTTCAATAAAATTTATATTAAGATAATAACACGATGAAACTGTCTATATGTATTGTTAATTGGAATGGAGCAGGTGTTTTTGAACAATGTCTCAAATCGCTACAAAAAGAATGTAAAAGAAGTCGTATTAACAACTACGAAATAATAATCGTAGACAATAATTCCACCACTTTAAACCGTAAATCACTAAATAAATTTAAAAATTTACATTTATACATTAATAAAAAAAATTTACTTTTTTCTAGAGCAACAAATCAATCCATACAATATTCTAAAGGTAAATATATTTTAATTTTAAACAACGATATTATTTTACAACCCAATTTTTTTAATTTTATTTTTAAAAAAATAGATTCTTATGATGCCATTGCCCCAAAACTAATACTACCTAATGGCAATATTCAAAAGAGTATGTCATACATACCAACTATTAAAGAGGTATTTCTCTCCATTTTTGGAGTAGGTACAATTTTTCAAAATTTTGACTTATGGCCAAATGATAATACTAACTACTTAATTTCACATCCAATATCCCCACGAAATCAACCCGCTTTTTCAGCACTACTTATAAAAAGAACAACTTGGAAAAAAGTCGGTAAACTCGATTTAAACTTGCCTCTACTGTGGAATGATACTGATTGGTTTTTTAGGTTTCATCAAAAAAAACTAAAATGTTTTTATTGCCAAGAAGCAGTAGCTCTGCATTATCACGGTTTTAGTGTCAATAAAAACCGATTCAATAAAATATTTCAATCAACCAAATCTATGGAATATTTTTTAAAAAAATCATACCACCCTAATTTTTTCCAAAAAATAATAATAAAAATAGTTGCTATTATCACTCTTGTAATCAGGCTATTAAGAGAATATATTGTAGTAATCTCAACCAATAAAGGTCTAGTTTTTTCTGCATAGATACACAACTCTGGTTGAAGTAGTTTTACTAATAACCAATTAATGATTCTGTAATTAAAAAACGAACCATACTTAAATGATTTTATAATTTTAAACTCACGAGAAATTAAATTTTCAAACTCCTCTTGACTCCACTCTATAACATGAGTTAGATCATTTAAAATCCTATGTAATATAAAATATTTATCATAAGATGTTATAAACAACTTTCCATTTGGTTTTAAAACTCTTTTAAACTCTTTTAGCAAAAATTAAAAATCGTACACATACCCAATCACATTAACACACACTACTTTATCGAAATAATTATTAGGAAAGTTTAATTTATTATTCTCTTGCTGTTCAAAATTAATTCTTTTATATTTCTTCTGTGCTTTCTCTATATTAATATCCACCCCAACTACATTTTTTGTGTATTTAAATACTGAATTTGTAATATCACCAGAACCACATCCATAATCCAATACCCTATCATTAAATAAATATTAAGAGTTTTAATTATTTTACAAATTAAAGGATCATTTTTTCATTTCTTTCGAATTTGTACACATATCTCTCATTATGACAATTACTATAATCCGCTAAAAAAAATTGTTTGGTTTCTCCACATTTATTACAATAAAGCTTCTTGCCTTTATTTCTTCTCACAAACACCAATGAACTTTTACACTTAGGACAAATCATACAAACAATATAAATACCTTATATAAAACATAATATATTGGATTAACTATATATCTAATCAATACATTATCAACTTCCGAAAAATTCAGTTGATAGGAAAACAATTTGATTATTTCTCTATCATGTATTTTTTTGGTTTTTAAAATATTTTGTCTTTCTCTATATAGTTGCATCAAATGCAAATAAACATATTTATAAGCATTGATTTTACTCCCACCCCAACCTTTAAAAAAGAAATAACCTAATGTAAACACTTCAGTTACTAAAATACTTGGTATCATCAAAACTAAAGTCTTCAAATTATAATTTTTAAGTACCATCATTAATCTATTTTTTTCTGAATAATACAGTTTATTTTTGTTTTTCGAAAAACTATATTTATGCCATAATTTAGCTCTCACAGACAGAAAATGCTTATAATCTCTCATTAAGCCCCTCCAAGAATAATTTTGATCTTCATTGTACATAAAAAAACTCTCATCAAATCCTCCGATATCCTTATAATAATTTTTAGATATCAGCATTGCTGTACCTGATACTGAAATAACTCGTTTATCGGTTTTAGGAATTTGTTTTGATAAATAATTACCACAATAACCAAAACCCATATAGTGAATTTCATTTCCTATAGTATTAATTCTATCTGGTTTATCGTACAGCATAATCACAGGTTGAACTAAACCCACTTTATTATTTTTCGATTCTTTTTGATATGTATTTACCAAACCCGAAATCATTTTTCTATCAACTACAACATCAGCGTTCATAACTAAACAAAATTCAGCCCCATTCTTAAAAGCTTTGTCTAATAGAATATTGTTTCCACCCGTATAACCACTATTTGTTTCAAACTGAAAAGTCCTTACTTTAGGATAATTTTTCTTAACAAATTCTACCGATCCATCCCTTGAATTATTATCCGCAAAATATACTTCAAAATTCGAGTAATCCTGATCTTCAACAGAATCCAAACACTCCTTTAAATTATTTAAGTCATTGTAACCTAAAATTAAAACAATTACTTTACTTTTCACTTTTAACTTTTTTAATCGCTATTTTCCTAACCAATCCTTCAATTTTATTCTCTAAATCTCTAATCTTTATATTATTTTCAATCGTCACATAAGTGAGTATCATAAAGGTCCCAATCATTCCCAAATCCATCACTCTCACTATAAATAATTCTTTCATTAATGGTTCTAACACCTTCGGAAACATTGCCAAAAAAATAAAAACAATAAATATTGCCAACCAACTAAAAAATAATTTGTCAGAAATATTTTTCTTCTTCCAATACAAAAACAAAGAATAAATCATTAATAAAGCAAAAGCCAACAAAATTATTTGCAAATTAATTATATTCATTTTTCAAAATACCAAAAGGGGATTTTACCTAAAATTTTAAATGCATCAAAAATTGTTACCCCTTTGTATTTATCAATATAAATTGTATCAATTTTTATTTCAGAAAAGGGAATTTTATTCCGCCCAACTTTAGTAGCCATTTCTGTTTCAATTCCATAGCGATCGGAATTCCATTTTATTTTTTTATAAACTTCTTTTCTAAATCCCAAAAATCCACATAGTAAATCTTTCCTTTGAATATTAAACAAAACTTTTATCAACCATCCGGCAAATTTATTACCATTCCGCCTGATCCAAGGTGACTCCTTATTTAATTCCCTGTAACCAAAAACAATCGGATATTTTTTTAAACTTTTAATAAATTTCGGTAAATATTTTGGATTATGTTGACCATCAGCATCTATAAATACCACTGCATCAGCCCCAAGCTTCCATGCCACTCTAACTCCTGTTTTCATCGCCGCTCCTTTACCTAAATTAATTAAATGTCGAACTAAAATAAGATGATTATTATATCTAAACTCTTTCTTAATAAAATCAAATGATCTATCTGTCGAACCATCATCCACTACCACAACAGGAACATCAGCCGTCGCCAATATGCTATTTATCGTCTCATTCACTCTACCTTCCTCATTATAAACCGGAACCACCACAAATATTTTCACTTTTTTAACTCCAACTTATATAATTTACATTCTCCCAAACAACCATCATCCACCTGAACAAATTTAAAATTATTTTCTAAAACATAATAATCAGAATCCAAATTACCTTTATAATTAGTTAGGTAATAATTTGTCACATACAACTCTTTTCCCTCATTCAAAACTCTTTTGTACAAATCAACGATAGTTTTGTCTTTTTCTAAATATTTATCAATAAATCCTTTTCCTTCACCAGAAAATTCCTGTCTGGAAGATAATGGTAAAAAATCATAATTTCCATTGCCAAAAAACATAATATAAAAAGGATTTAGAAGCGTTCCCAAATAAACATTTTCCTTATTTTCAGTAAAATAATTGTTAAACTTATTAATAGCCACATAATTCCACGGCACTTCATTTTCTTCTCTTTGATTATTTAAAATTTGACGCTTTAAACTCGTAGCTTTTCTCTCATAAAAACCATTTACCGTACCTCGTGACAAAAAATATGTTCCTAAAAATATCACCACCCAAAAATTATATTTTAATTTATCTAATACTACTCCAGACAAAAGTATATACAGGGGTATTACTGTTGAAATATATCTACCCTCTGGATAACTCATCATTGAATGAAATAATGTCACACTCAAAATAATCGACAGTAATATAATTACTTTTTTTCTAAATTTCTTTGAAAATAATCCTAAAATTAAACCGATCAAAGAAACAACAACTACAACCATTTCGATATGTTGATTGTTATACCACAAATAACTACCATCAACACCTAAAAACTCTCTTAAGTAAACTGAAAGTGTTTTTGGTATGTGTTTCAAAGAAAAGATATCCGACACTCCCGGTAAAACTTTAATCAAAGGTAAAGCAATTTTAAAAAAACCTAGTAGAAATAAACCCAAAGAAATTATTATCGTCAATAAAAAAGTTTTTTTTCTTAATATTTTCCAAAAATTGGATTGAATTACCTTAATCAACAAAACAATGCATTGGACAAAAATTACTGGAAAACTCGACACTTTACTGAAAGCCAACAATATTATTACTAATAAATTCAAAAATAAATTATATAAATTGATTTCTTTGAACATTAAAATAACAGCCGCCAATGTAAGAGGAATCAAGATATTTTCTGCCATTAATAATGTTGGCAAATTATAAAAATAAAAATTTGTTACTAAAATCAAACCTAAAGCAAAATTTAAAAACAATTTATCTTTACCAAATAAGTTCTTTACCAATTTAAAAAATAAAACAATACTTAAAAAACCCAAAAGTAAATTAGCAAAATAGTATGACCTCACATCCTTAAAAATGACAAAAAAAGGCAGTAAATAAATTCCATAAAAAGGTGTTGTCAATTGACTGATTTCCTTACCAAACGCCATCATTTTAAAACCATATCCTTGAATAAAATTCCACGCTGGTACCGAATAATAAAAAACATCCGGTGACGGCTCCAAATTTGAAATCAAGTTATTTTCTTTAAATGGATTTTTGTAAGCCAAAGCTAAATAAACCAAAAAACAAATTACTAAAGAAATCCAAAAACCAAATCTGTTCAAAAATTGAACCATAACCCATTTTATCTCAAAAAAATATTTAGTAGTAAAAGGAAACTATATGCATAATCATGTTATATTATTCTCATATGAACAAAATCGCTGTCATCGGAGTCGGTTATGTCGGTTTGGTCACCAGTACTTGTTTTGCCGAACTTGGCAATCAAGTGGTTGGTGTCGACATCGACCAGAAAAAAATTGCCAATCTCCAAAAAAACATTATTCCCATTTTTGAAGAAGGCTTGACTGAATTGGTTAAACAAAATCAACAAGCCAGCAAACTCTCTTTTACTACCGACGTCAAAAAAGCCGTTAAATCTTCCGATATTATTTTCATTGCTGTCGGTACTCCTTCACTTCCCGACGGCAGTGTCGATTTAAGTTATGTTAAATCTGCCTCCGAATCCATTGGTAAAACCATAAACAGTTATAAAGTCATTATCAATAAATCTACCGTTCCTGTCGGCACTGGCAACGTTGTTAAAAATATTATCAAACAATTCTACAAAGGAGACTTTGATGTTGTTTCCAACCCTGAATTTTTGCGAGAAGGAAGCGCTGTTTACGATTTTATGAATCCCGACCGAATTGTTATCGGCAGTGACTCCAAAAAAGCCAGTGATATTGTCAACAAACTTTATTCATCTCAAGATTCACCCATTGTCAACACCGATGTCAAAACCGCCGAAATGATTAAATATGCTTCCAACGCCTTTTTGGCCACCCAAATTTCTTTTATCAACTCTGTTGCTAATATCTGTGAAAAAATCGGCGCTGACGTCAATGATGTTGCTAAAGGGATGAAACTTGACCCCCGAATCGGACAAAAAGCCTTCTTGTCTGCTGGAGTTGGTTATGGTGGCAGTTGTTTTCCTAAAGACGTCAAAGGTCTTATTCAAATTGCTCACGAAAATCGAGTTCGTTTTGATATTCTCGATGCCGTTGAGGATACTAATTTGGCCCAAAAACAATCCTTATTGCCCAAAATTCAAACCTTGATTGGCAAAGACTTGAATAACCAAAAAATTACTGTTTGGGGGTTGGCCTTCAAACCCAAAACCGACGATGTCCGCGAAGCTCCCTCACAAGTTATTATCAAACAACTTATCGATAGGGGAGCCAAAGTTACTGCCGTCGATCCTATCGCTATCGACAATTTTAAACAAATTTTTGACGGTCAAATCAACTACGAAACCGATCTTTTTAAATCAGTCAAAGATGCCGATTGTTTGGTTATTGTTACCGAATGGTCTCAATTTCAAAATGTCGATCTGACCAAAGTCAAACAACTCCTCAATAAACCAAACATCGTTGACGGTCGCAATATTTTCAACCCCGCCAAAATGAAGGAACTCGGCTTTAATTACATCTCTGTCGGTCGTTAATCTTTTTTAAATCTTTTATGCCAATTCCAAGCATCTTTCATTATCGTTTCCAACTCAAAATATTTTGGTTGCCATCCTAATACTTTTTTGGCTTTGCTGGCATCAGCAATCAATATCGGCGGATCACCCACTCGTCGCTCCTTTTCTGTCACCTTAAAATCAATCCCAGTAACTTTTTTGGCCATATTTATAACTTCTTTTACTGAAAATCCTTGACCATTACCTAAATTGAAATAATCACTCTCGCCTCCCTTTAACAAATATTCCAACGCCAACACATGAGCTGTCGCTAAATCGACCACATGAATATAATCACGAATACACGTACCATCAGGTGTCTCATAATCAGTCCCAAAAATTCCAATTTCCGGTCTGGCGCCAATAGCTGCATCCAAAGTTAATGGAATCAAATTTGAGCTGGTTCCTTGCCATTCTCCCACTTCACCCTCCGGCTCAGCCCCACAGGCGTTAAAATAGCGAAGTGACACAAATTTAAGCCCATAAGCCCGATTGTAATCTCGCATAATATGTTCCACAATCAATTTAGTTTCTCCATATGGATTAATCGGATTCTGTGGGTGATTTTCATCAATCGGCATATATTTTGGTTCTCCAAATGTCGCCGCCGACGATGAAAAAATAAATTTATCAACCCCATTTTCTTTCATCACTTCAAACAAATTCAAAGTGTTGGCCACATTGTTTTTATAATATTTTTGCGGATCGGTCACCGATTCTCCCACCGCCTTAAATGCAGCAAAATGCAATACCGCTTCAATCGAATATTTTTTAAACACTGCTCTAATATCATTAATTTTCCCCAAATCACCCTCAAAAAATTCTCCCCACTTTACCAATTCTCTTTTACCCGTGGCTAAGTTGTCAAAAACTACCGTTTGATAACCTTTTTTAGTCAATTCTTTGTTAACTGTGGAACCGATATATCCGGCCCCGCCGACAATTAAAATCATAGTTTAGTAAAACTAATAACTAAACCATTTTATCATCTAGTCTCAGTCAACTTTTCCCACGGATAATCAATATTACCAAAATGTCCGTACCTGGCTGTTTTTTGATATATCGGTCGTTTTAAATCAAATTTATTGATAATTCCGCCAACCGACAAATCCATCAATCCCCAACTAAAACTCTCAATCTCTCGGTTGCTTTTTTTGGCAGTCCCAAAAGTTTCTATTGATTTAGCCACTGGCTCTTTTTTACCAATAGCATAAGCCAATTGCACCTCGCATCTCTCCGCCAATCCTGCCGCCACAATATTTTTAGCCACATATCTAGCTGCATAAGCTCCGCTTCTGTCCACCTTGGTCGGATCCTTGCCCGAAAAACAACCGCCACCAATTCTTCCCATACCTCCGTAAGTATCCACCACAATTTTCCGCCCCGTCACTCCGGTGTCACTGGCCGGGCCACCCAATCTCCAAGCACCAGTGCCATTAAAAATAATTTTATCTTCGGCAATTTTATTCAGTTTAAATTTATCAAGCGCCGGCCAAATCACCAACTCCAACAATTCTTTCTTAACCTCGGTTCCCGAAATATCTTCACTGTGCGGTTTTGCTAAGACTATTTTTTCCACCGCCACCGGCTTACCATTTTCATAAACAACACTCACTTCAGCCTTACCATCAGGTCTCAAATGAGGAATTTTTTTCATCAATTCATCCATTTTTCGACAAATGGTATGAGACAGCATTATTGGCAGTGGCATTAACTCCGGTGTCTCTCTACAAGCATATCCATACATCATTCCTTGATCCCCAGCGCCTTCATTGTCCACCCCCACTGCAATATCTTCCGATTGTTGATGCACCCAAACCTCTATCGGACTTTCGTGCCAAAAACCAAAACTTTCATCGGTATATCCCAAATCAGCCACTATCTTTTTGGCTATCGATTTATAATCAATCTCTCCCCGACAACTAACCTCTCCCGCCATCACCAACTTATTAACCGTCACCAAAGTCTCTACCGCCACTCTAGCATTTTTGTCTTTTGATAACGCTTCATCCAAAATCCCATCCGACACTTGATCACAAATTTTATCCGGATGTCCAGCGCAAACCGACTCCGATACAAACACAGGATAATTCATATTTTTCCTTTTTTAAATTAATAAAGGCTTGTCTCCCTAAATGGGAAAGCACCGCGAACTTATCAAAGCCTCGGTTGCTGTCGCTGACTCACGCCAGGACTCTTAACAATTAAATTGATTCTATCACTTTTTCTTAAATGTCAAAACCAAAATCATTTTTCCCGACTTCGTTTAAAATCTGGCGTCAAAGTCACCAATCCCCCTACTAAAGAATTTATTACCCCCAAAATACCGGCAAAAGTCGACATTAATAACACGCTTTCCACCGACCCTGCCTCCGCGGCAAAAAAATACAAAAACAACTGTTCTCTGGCGCCAAAACCGGCAAAAGATATCGGTAAAGTTAATATAGTTGAAATTACCGGTAAAAAAATCAAAATTAAAGCAAATGACAAACCAGTTCCAAAATACCAACCGATAAACCACATCTGTAGCACCCAAAAAATATCACTAATCAACGACACTCCCAACGATTTCGCTATCTGACCCAAATTTCCCCGATCCACCAAATCTAAAACTCCGCTAAATTTGTTCAACCACTTAAACTTTAAAATTTTTTTAATATCAAAAAAAATAACTATCACATAAAATACTACGCACCCTACCAATAATCCCACAAAAACTATTTGCAAAATCAAAGGTATTTCTATCCCTCTGGTTCCTGCCAAAAAAATCATTACTGACCCTAAAACCACAAATACCGTCAAACCTACAAATCTGTCCAATAATATCGATCCTAACAATTTTGATTTTGGAATTTCTGGATATTTCTCATCAATAATAATCCATTTCAACGCATCCCCGGCTACCGCCGACGACGGTAAAAACAAACCGTAAAAAGAGGCTGATAAGCTGGATTTAAAAAACAATAACACTTCTTTAAACCTCGGTTTTTTGATCAACAGCAAACTCCACCGCCAAGAAACCAAACACGATAATATCAAACTTATTACGATATTCGCTACCAAAAACCACCACTCTATCTTAGACAAATCTCTTGCCAACACTGCCACATCCACCTTTTTAAAAGCAAAATAAATCAACACTAATGAAACCGACAACTTAACCAATTTTGAATTTATTATTTTCTTAAACATGATTATTCATTAGGATAGCACGTATAATAAATTCAAATAAACATGATCAATTTGCCCATCAGCCATATTTTTTCACCTTCCTATTTATCACCGCTTTCATCGACCTTAAAATTTATCTTTAATTCCCTCAAACCACCACTTTTAAACTCGGGCAAAACGGCAAAAAATATGTTAAAAATAATTATCTATGGACCAAGATCTGACAAAAAATATGCCCAAAATCACTCTCCTAATCCTCATTCTTATTGCCGTCGCTATATTTTATTTTGTTTCCCACCCTCACCCTAAACCCGAAAATTTTGGTGATAATGTCAGCGCTGTTATCAAAGACACTCCTTATTATTTGGAAGTTGCCAAAACTTACTCTACCCGACAAACCGGACTTTCTCATCGCACCCAGCTTTGTTCCAATTGTGGCATGCTTTTTGTTTTTGATCGGGAAGGTAAACATCCCTTTTGGATGAAAGACACTAAAATTCCTCTTGATATTATCTGGCTCAATTCCAAATTTGAAGTTGTCGATTTTGTCACTGCCACCGAAACCGATTCCATCAAAAGCTTTGCCAACAGCCAACCGGCTATGTATGTCATCGAACTCAATGCCAACGAAGTTTTTAAACTTAATCTAAAAAAAGGCGATACCATCCAACTGTCAAATATCACCGGTGAATCATAAATAAAATGACACCGACTCCAAACTATTCCATCATCATTCCCAACTACAACGGTTCCGCTTTTATTCCAGATTGTCTTAAATCTATTTTTGCTGCCGTCAAAAACTGTCCCCAAAACCAATTTGAAATCATCTTGGTCGACAACAACTCTCATGACCATAGTCCGTCCATTTTTAAAGATTTCTTTTCTCAAAACAAACTCTCCCATCTTCAATCCGCTGTTTACTATCAACAATCAAACACCGGTTTTGCCGCTGCTATTAACTATGGTATCAATCACGCTGCTTGCCCTTATGTGGTTGTCACCAACAACGATATTGTCATCAAACCCGATTGGTTTCAAATTGTTTCCAAAGTTATTGTCAAAAACAAAACCCCAAAAGTTTCCACCTTTTTTGGTACCATCCTCACTCGTGACGGTACTCGATTTGAATCTCAAGGCCTGAAATTTTATCCAAACGGACGGTGTCACAATCTTGCCAACGGCCAAAAATATCTGACTTCAAAACTTCCTCAAAACCCTCAAGTTGTCTGGGGTGCTTCCGCCGCCTTAGCAGTTTACCCCAAAAAAATTATCCAATCTGTTGGTCTTTTCGATTCTGATTTCTTTGCTTATGAAGAAGATGTTGACATGGCTCTCCGTTTTCACAAACTCGGTTATCAAACAATTTATGTTCCTCAAGCCATTTCTTATCATTGGGGTGGCGCTACCAGCAAATCAATGGGAAACTTCCGTCATCGCATGGACGCCAAAAACTGGATTTACATCATCATCAAAAATTACTCCTCAAAAGAAATCCAAAAAAATTTTTGGTCAATTTTCGTTGAAAGATTAAGAAACTTATCGTACCTTATTAAACAAACTCTAAAAATTTACCGTTTAAAATCAATTTTTTACCTTCCTTTTGATATTATCCGCACCTACGGCGAAGTTATCATCAATTTTCCAACCATGATCCAAAAACGCCGTCACATCCAAAAAATGATAAAATATAGTCATTAAATCTACACACTTATGATTATTGGCATCGATGTTTCCTCTGTTTGCTACCAAACCGGCGTCAGCAACTATACTCTCAATATTGTCAAAAATCTCATCAATCTCGACAAAACCAATCACTACAAACTCTTTTATTCCTCCCTCCGAATGCCTCTACCCGAATCCATCAAAGTTCTTGGCAAAAAACCCCACGTCACTATCTATCACCACCGTCTACCGCCAACCTTGCTTGAAATTCTCTGGAACCGTCTTCGAATTTTACCCATCGAACTTTTTATTGGCAAATGCGACATTTTTCACACTTCCGACTGGACTCAACCACCAACCATTTCTGCCAAAACCATCGCCACCATCCACGATCTTACCCCATTTTTGTATCCTCAATGGCATCACCCTAAGGTCATCAAAGCTCATCAAAATAAAATGCGCCATGCCGTCAAAAAATGTTGCCACTTGATTTGTGTTTCCCAAAACACTCAATCCGATTTGTTTAAACTTTTTCCTCAAGTCGACCCAGCCAAAACCAGTGTTATCTACGAATCTGCCGAAACCAAATACAGCCAATTTCTAAAACTACCCGCCGCCGCTCAAGCCAAGAAAAAATCTGTCATCAAAAAACAATACGGTTTAAATAATTTTATTTTAGCCCAAGGAACCAGAGAACCCCGCAAAAACCTCAACCGACTTATTGATGCCTTTCTTAAGTTTAAGCAAAAATATCCCAAAACTAGAGTTCAATTGGCAATTACTGGTAAATATGGTTGGGGTCAAGATGTCACCACCAAAGACCCAAGTATAAAAATACTTGGATTTATTCCAGAAAAAGATATGGTTGGCCTCCACGCCAGTGCTATCTGTCTAGCTTATCCCTCACTTTATGAAGGCTTTGGCCTACCGGTAGTCAAATCACTCAAAGTCGGCGTTCCTGTCATCACCAGCCACAATTCCTCGCTTATAGAAATTTCCCAAGGAGCCGCTATTCTAGTTGATCCTAATTCTACTGAAAGTATTGCCAAGGCTATCGAAAAAATTGTCCACTCCAAAAAACTTCGCCAGCAACTTAGTCGCCGAGGCATCGAAATTGCCAAAAAGTTCAGTTGGCAAACCGCCGCCAAACAAACTTTAATGGTTTACACTTCTCTATGTTAATTGGAATCGACGGCAACGAAGCCAATATTGCCAACAAAGTCGGTGTCGGTCAATATGCTTTTCAACTTCTCTGGCATCTTTACCAATTAGATAAAAAAAATAATTATCTTATCTACCTCAAAGATCAACCCGCCACCGATCTGCCACCGACCCGATCAAATTGGCAATATCGTGTTTTCGGTCCTGCCAAACTCTGGACTCGATTTGCTCTGCCTTTACATCTTTTTATCGATAAAATTCCTTTGGACTTGTTTTTCTCCCCCAGTCATTATTCACCAATTTTTTCCAAATTTCCCACCATTCCTACCATTCACGATATCGGCTACCTTCAATTTCAAGACCAATTCAATCGAAAAGATTTGCACCAACTAATTCATTGGACCAAACAGTCTCTTCGACACGCCAAACACATCATCACTGTTTCTCAATTTTCCAAAGACGAAATCATTAAAACCTATCATCTCAACCCCGACAAAATCACCATTGCTTACAATGGAGTCAATTCGCCGCCAAAAATAAATCGTTTGGCTCAACAAAAAATCCTAAAAACCTATCAACTCCAACCTGGCAACTATTTCCTTTATTTAGGAACTCTCAAACCCAACAAAAATATTCCTTTCCTGGTCAAATCCTTTGCTTTATTCCTAAAATCTACCAACTACCGTTCAACTCCCAAACTAGTCATTGCCGGTAAAAAAGGCTGGCTTTTTGATGAAATTTTTGCCACCGTCAAACAGCAGGGAATTACAGACCGAGTTATTTTTACCGATTTTGTCACCGAAGATCAAAAATGGACTCTCTACCGACACGCCACTGCCTCAATTTTACCTAGCACCTACGAAGGCTTTGGTATTCCCGCCATCGAGTCTATGAAAGTTGGCACTCCGGTTATCGTCTCCAACATTCCTCCTTTCAAAGAAGTCGTCCAAACCAACGGTTTATTTGTAAATCCCACCAACGAATCCGACCTCTGTCAAAAAATGATAAAAATTACCGACAAAAAAACTCATCAGCGTTATTCAAAACTTGGCAAAACCCAAGCCGATAAATTCAGTTGGCATAACACCGCCACCTCAGTTATCAAAGTTTTTGAAAACCTCTAATCCCGCTACTGGCATAAAGCCAACAATTTAACTATAATCTGTCTATGAAAGACCGTACCGGTAAGAAACTTTCTCCCAATCAAATCATCCAAAAAACAATCACTAGAATTTCCACTACTTTTTTAGAGTTCTGGCTAATGATTCTCCGATTTGTCGGTTACATCCCCATCCATACTGTCCGTAAAATTTTTTATATCCTCTCCGGTATCAATATGCCTTGGAATTCAACTATTCATATTGGCGCTAATTTTTTTAAACCTACCAACATTACCATTGGTCAAGACACCATTATCGGTGATCATTGTTTTTTGGACGGTCGAGCACCTCTTAAAATTGGCAACCACGTCGGTATTGCTAGTCAAGTACTAATTTACAACGACGAACATGACATCAATTCTCCCGAATATAGTAACTCATTTGGACCAGTCACTATCGGTGATTATGTTTTTATCGGTCCCCGAGCCATAATTTTACCCAATATCACCATTGGCAACGGCGCCGTTATCGCTGCTGGCGCCGTCGTCACCAAAAATGTTCCTGAATTCGAAATTTGGGGTGGAGTTCCGGCCAAAAAAATTTCTGACCGAAAGATAACTAAACCAAATTATCAGCTTGGAAGAGCCATGTGGTTTCAATAATGACCCGAAAAATTTATCCATTCCTCCTTATAATTTTCAATCTCCTTGCCATCATCTATCTAATTTCTCCTACCCCCACCCTCCCTGATCTCCCAAATAGTGTCAAATCAAATCTTCCCGGCGACACCACCCAAATCAGCCATGTCACCGCCTATTACACCAATATGAGCCGAACCGAAGTTATGAATTTTTACAAAGCCTACTATACCGGACTTTTCCGAATTAATTTAAATCACCCTCCCGAAAAGGCCAAAGAAATTATTGTCAATACCATCCCCAGTTATTATCTTGAAGAGATTGTCCTTCCTTTCAAAGAATCTCTTTATATCAACGGTTTTGAATGGGAACAAGATGTTTTCACTAAACCCGAAAACCGCATCAAAAATAAACTTATCTACGAAGATAAAGAATATCACGCCAAAATCACTCTCCGTCGTTTTCCTGTCAGTGTTCCCAACCGCCTCATCACTTTTTTTGCTACCGAAATCTCCTTAATCACCATTATATTAGTCCTCAAATCCTTTGTTAAAAAATGACCAATCCTATCCTATCCATTATCATCGTCTCCTACAATACCGCCGATCTGACCTTAAATTGTCTCAAATCGATTATCCAAGATAAGGGTTTAGCTCAAATTGACTATGAAATTATTGTTGTTGACAACAACTCCTCCGACGACAGTCTAACCAAAATCAATCAATTCAAAACTGATATCAAATCCAAAAAAAACATCTCCCTAAAACTCATTATCAACAAGACCAATCATGGCTTTGGTAAAGCCAACAATCAAGGCTTAAAAATCGCTTCCGGCAATTACATTTTATTTCTCAACTCCGATACTCTCATTCTTCACTCCGCCATCAGCCAATCACTTGATTGGCTTTGTTCTCATCCCGAAAGTTCCATTTGCACCGCCCAACTTTTAAATCACGACAAAACCATCCAAGCATCAGGTGGATTTTTTCCCAATCTTGCCAATATTTTCACTTGGTGTCTCAGCCTTGACGACCTTCCTTTGGTCAATAAAATCATTAAACCAATTCATCCCCACACTCCCCAGTTTTATACCAAAGACAAATTTTATCTCTCAGATCACCGCCAAGATTGGGTTACCGGCGCTTTTTTTCTCACTCGCAAACCACTGTTGGACAAAGTCAACGGTTTCGATGAAAATTATTTTATGTATGGCGAAGAATTGGAACTGGCTTATCGAATTCATCAAATCACTCCCAACAACCAAGTTTGGTACCTTATCGGTCCGCAAATAATTCATTTTGGTCGGGCTTCAGCCGTCAAAAAACTTGACCCGATTCTCAATGAATATAAAGGCTTCCTTTCATTTTTCAAAAAACACAAACCCAAATGGCAATATCCTCTCGTCAAAGTTTTGCTCAAAATCAATGCTCTCATCCGCTCAATTATTCATTTTTCACCCGTCTATCTTCAGGCATGTTCAAAAATATAAACCTTATCAAATCCATTATCGCTATTTTACTAGTTTTTATTCCTCTTTATCCCAAGTTTCCTCTATTTAATGTCCCCAATACCTATGTGGCTATTCGTTTAGACGATATTGTCGTCGCTCTGGCAGTTTCGATTTGGTTTATCTATCAAATCAGTCTTGGTTTTCCCTTTTTAAAACAAAAAATAACTAAACTGTTTTTCCTTTATTTTTTAGCCATTTTTGTCAGTTTTATTCACGCTTACCTTATCTACCAAACCGAACCCGTCAACATTCTACTTCTCCATCTTTTCCGACGTTTTGAATATATGTCTTTATTTTTTATTACCCTTGATGCTGTTAAATCGTTTACCGATTTTAAATTCATTTATTATTTTTTTCTAGTCGCCACCAGTTTGATTTCTTTTTACGGCTATGGTCAAAAATATCTTCACTTTCCCGTCATTTCCACTATGAATTCCGAATTTTCCAAAGGTCAACTATTACAAATGAACATTTGGACTCGTATCAGCTCCACCTTTGCTGGCCACTACGACTTAGCCGCTTTTCTTAGTGTCGCTCTTATTATTATTTTCACAGTTTTTCTATTAACTAAAAATCGGTTTACCAAAATTATCAGTCTTTTAGTTTGGCTGCCTTCGTATCATATTTTGACTCTGACTGCTTCCCGAATTTCTATTTTTGCCTTTTTAGGCGGAGTTTGTCTCACTCTTATATTTATTAAAAAATATTTCTGGATTATCCCCATCACTAGTCTGGTTGTCTTTAGTATTTTCAACTCCAACGATCTCAATCAACGCCTGATTGCTACCATTCCGGCTCTCAAAAACCAATTCAATCAAACCGGTCAAACCATCGAAACCCCTAAACCCACCATTATTCCTACCCCCACTCTCATCTCCAAACTAACTCCCACTCCCAAGCAAGTTATTAAACCCACTCCTACCGTCATTCGACACCAACTTGAAACCTACCCACCAGTCGATGCCGATGTCGGTGTCGCCCGATCCGGTGAAATCCGTTTCAATGCTGAATGGCCACGAGCCATCACCGCTTGGCATCGCAATCTTCTTGTTGGTAGCGGATTAGGTTCTATTACCTTAGCTACCGACAACGATTATCTCCGTTGTCTGGGTGAAAGCGGTTTACTGGGTCTCATCACCTTTTCTGCCATCATGCTCTACTTTATTGTCAAAACTGTCCCTATCGTTTTCAAAAAATCAAAAACCAACTATGATATGATTTCTTTAATCTGCCTTGGTGGCTTGATTACAACTCTGGCAAATGCCATTTTTATCGATGTTTTTGAAGCCTCAAAGACCGCTTATCTCTTTTGGATCATGTTAGGCTGTTACCATCAATCTTTAAACATTAAACACAAAAATGACTCAAAAAAATAAACGAAACATTTTAATGATTACTCCCTATATTCCCAGACTTTCCCAATCCGGTGGTCAAAACAGTTCTTTTTACTCTATCAAATATTTATCCCCCGACAACAATATTACTCTTATTTGTCTCAGTCCCGATGAAGAAGGTTTGGAAGATATTAAAAAGTATTGTTCCAAAGTCATTGTTGTCAAACGGGGTAAAACCTGGGATCCCAAAAAAGTTCTTCTCACTGGATTTAGCAAATACCCTTTTTTAGTTGTAAAACATATTAATAAAAACTTTCGCCAAGCCATCAAACACGAATTAGACCATAACAAATTTGACCTGATTCACTGCGATTGCTTCTATCCTATGCCCAATATCCCCAAAACTAAAACTCCGATTGTTTTAGTTGATCTAACTGTTGAATACGCCGTTTATCAACATTATGTCGAGACTCTTACAGGTTGGAAAAAAATTCTTAAACCTCTTCTTTGGATTGATGTCTTCAAACTCAAATATTGGGAAACCCATTATTGGAAAAATACTCATACCGTTGTCGCTTTTGCTGAAGAAGACCGTGAATTAATCTCTAAAATTACCGGCCGAACTGACATTGAATTGTTTCAGAACGGAGTTGATAATAAATTTTTCGAGTCCAAACCCAAAACTCCCAGAAGTAAATTTCCTTCAGTCTTATTTGGCGTTTCCAATATGAAATGGATGCAAAATCGCGAATCCGTAGAGATGATTATCAAAGACTCCTGGCCAGCTATTAAAAAAGCTATCCCTGATTGCAAACTTTATATTATCGGCCGACACGCTCCTGATTATTATGGTCACTATCGATCATCAGATGTCATTGTTCAAGAAGCTGATTTTGACGGTCAACCCAAAGATCCTATGTACTTCTATCAATATTGTTGGATTTTACTTGCTCCTATGGGCAGTGGCGGTGGCACTCGAAACAAATTTTTGGAGGCTATGGCCTGCCAACTTCCAATCGTTACCACCCCCGAAGGTATGGGTGGCATCAAAATTAAAAATTTCCAAGAGTCTATTGTTTGCAACTACAACGATGTCCCAAAAAATGCCATTAACTTGCTTACCAACCACAAACAACGTCAAGCTATGGGCAAAGCCGCCAATAAATTAATCGCCCAAAAATATTCTTACCAAAACAGCGTCAATGGTTTGAATAAAATTTATCAAAAAATTACCAATGCCAAAAAAAATTGATCTTTCAGTTATTATTCTCAACTACAATTCCGCCGATTATCTTAACCGTTGCCTAAACAGCCTTTTTAAGTCCAAACTAGGGGACTATAAAATAGAAATTATTGTCGTCGACAATGCTTCAACTGACCAAAGTCTTGATCTCGCCAAAAAACATCATCCTCAATCAGTCAAATATTTAGTCCTCAAAAAAAACCTCGGCTTTGCCGCCGGCAACAATCAAGGTATCAAGATTATCTCTCCTGACACCAAATATGTTTTGTTTCTTAATCCCGATACTATCGTTCAAACCAACACTCTAAAAGTTATGATTGATTTTTTCAATCAAAATTCAACTGTTTCTGCCGCCACCTGTTATATTAAACTGGCTAAAACTGGAAAGATGCAACCGGAATGTCATCGCGGTTTTCCCACTCCTTGGCGCTCTTTTTGTTACTTTAGTGGTATTTCTAAACTCTTTCCCAAATCCAAATTTTTTAACGGTTACTTTCTAGGTCATCTTGACACCACCAAAGTTCATCCTATCGAAGCTTGTGTTGGCGCCTTTCTAATGGTTAAAAAGAATGTCGGTCAAACAATAAATTGGTGGAACGAAGCGTATTTTTTCTACGGTGAAGATCTCGATTTTTGTTACCAACTTTATCAACGCGAATACAAATTATATTTCAATCCTCACTGTCAAATCACCCATTTTCAAGGTATTTCATCCGGTATCAAATCTCAGAGTCAAAAACTGTCCTCCGCCGACCGCCATACCAAAATTTTAGCCGCCAAATCCAGCACCGAAGCAATGAGAATTTTCTATAAACAAAACTTATTTTCAAAATACAATTTTCTGACCCGACAGCTAGTCCTCGGCGGCATCAAACTTTTAGAATTCAAACGTCTCTTCAAAGCCAAATATTTATGACCAAAAAACATATTGTTATTGACGCCAGGCTTTATGGCCCCAAACATACTGGCATCGGTCGTTATACCAAAAATATTCTTCTCTCCCTAACCCATCAACCTCATTTTTCTTGCTACCGCTTCAGTCTCATTGTTTATCCCGAACTTCTCTCAGAAATTAAAACTGATTTAGGTGACAATTTTAATTACTTAACCACCAATATTCGCCACTATTCTCTCAAAGAACAATTATTTTTACCTTTTGTTATTTTCCGACTTAAACCCGATTTAGTCCACTTTACTCATTTTAATAAACCTTTGCTTTACTTTGGTCGATCAGTCGTCACTATTCATGATCTGATTAAACATTTTTTTCGAGGTAAAGCCAATACTACCAAAAATTCTTTTTTTTATTGGCCAAAATATTTGTTTTATTTACTAATCACTCATATCACTATCAAAACCAATACTCTCATAGTTCCTAGCAATTTTTGGCGTCGATATATTATTAAACATTTTAATATTTCTCCTTTAAAAATCACCACCACCCACGAAGCCGTTGATCCCGATTTCAAAAAAAATCTTGACAAAATCAACCCCAACTCCAAACCGGTAGGGGATTACCTCCTCTACACCGGCAACCTTTATCCTCACAAAAATATTACTATCATCCTTCAGGCTCTAAAAAACCTACCAAATCTAAGACTAAAAATAATTAGTGCTCGCAGTTTTTTTACCAACCAAGTCAAAAATGAAGCCAAAAAGGCCAAAGTTAATCATCAAATAGATTTTCTTGGTTACATCCCCGACAACCAATTTAAACAACTCTATTCCCGCGCCATTGCTTTGGTTCATCCTTCCTTTATGGAAGGTTTTAGTCTAACCGGTCTCGAAGCTATGGCCTTAGGTTGTCCAGTTATTTCCTCCAATAGCAGCTGTCTCCCCGAAATTTATCAGGATTCAGTCCTTTATTTTGACCCCCACGACAGTCGCCAGCTAGTCAAACAAATCAATCGTCTTATCAAAAATCCACATCTACGTCAACAACTTATTCAAAAGGGTTGTCGTCAAGTCAATAAATATTCATGGGAAAATACCGCCAAAAAAACCTTATCGGTTTATCAACGACTTTTAAATGACCACCAAACCTAAAATTGCCATTTTTTACGACTGGTTAAATCAATGGGGTGGTGCCGAAAAAGTTCTTCTTGACCTTATCAAAATTTTTCCAGATTCTCCCATTTTTACCCTAAATTATTCTGCCAAAAACACCCCCTGGCTATCATCTTCTATCAAAGTAATTCCTTCCTCAATCGATCGCTTGCCTCTAAGTCATCAAAATCCTCTCATTTACACCCCTTTTTATCCCTTAGTCTTGGAAAAGTTTGATTTTTCTCAATTTGATATCGTCATTTCTACTACTTCCACCGTTGGCCATTGTCTCTTAACCCCACCATCAACTCTGTTTGTTTGTTACTTTCACAATGTCAATCGTTATCTTTATCAAACCCCCAAACAATTTAAGTTTCTAACTCCTTTTCTCAAACACTACCAACAAATCGATTTTATCTACGGTCAAAGACCCGATTATTGTCTCTGCAATTCCAACACTGTCAAAAACCGCATTCAATCAGCTTACCATCGACCAGCTCAAGTTATTTATCCTGGAGTTGACACTTCATTTTTTGTCCCCGCCAAAAAACCCCAAAACTCCGATTATTTTTTAATCGTTTCCCGACTAGTCGAACATAAAAAGATTGATTTAGCTATTCGTGCCTGCCAACAAACTAATAAAAAACTAATTATTGTCGGAGATGGTCGCTGTCGACGCCAGTTAATTAAACTGGCCGATAAATCACCCCACTCCCAAACTACTTTTACCGGCAAAGTTTCACCAAAAAAACTCCTCTATCTCTACCAAAATTGTCAAGCCTTAATTTGTCCTCAAATTGAGGATTTTGGCTTAACCCCGCTTGAAGCCCAAGCTTGCGGCAAACCCGTCATTGCTTTCAATAAAGGAGGACTAACCGAAACCGTTATTAGCGATAAAACCGGTATCTTTTTTAACCATCAAACCACCAACTCTCTAGCTCAAGCTTTAATCAAGTTCAATCCCCAAAATTTCTCAACTACAGATTGTACCCAAAACGCCGCTAAATTTTCTCGAAAAAATTTTATGCTAAACTTTAAACAAACAATCAATCAACTATGGCGAAATCAAATCAGTATGTAGTTATTCTCTGTGGTGGTAGTGGTCCTCGCCTCTGGCCACTTTCTCACGCCGGTCATCCCAAACAATTTCTCAAAATTTTAGGTAAAAAAACTCTTTTAGAACAAACTTTTTCTCGTTGCCAAAAACTTTGCCCTAACAAAAATATTTTTATTGTCTCCAACCAAAAATATCAACCAAAAATTGATAAAATCCTCGGCAAAAAACTTCCACCTCAAAACTTTATCTACGAACCTAGCAAAAAAAACACCACCATGGCCATTCTTCTCAGCCTAGCCCATATTCAAAAAATTGATCCTCAAGCCGTAGTTACTACTACTCCTGCCGATCACTACATCAAAAAAATCATCAACTTTAAGAAAAACATTTCTGACTCTCAAAAATTAGCTCAAGATCATCATCGCCTTATCACTATCGGTATCAAACCAACTTTTGCCAACACTTCCTACGGTTATATTATTCCTCGTCAAAAAAATCAACCCTTTTCCAATGTCAGTTTATTTATTGAAAAACCTGACAAAGAAACGACTCAAAACTTAATCAAAAAAGGTGCTCTTTGGAATTCCGGTATTTATACTTTCACCTTAACCGATATGATCAACGAAATCGAAAAACTTCAACCGGAATATTTTAAGCTCTATCAACAACTTATCAACTCTGATCTCAAACCCAAAATCGTCACCAAAATTTATTCCAAATCACCCGATCTACCTATTGATCGTTCCGTTTCCGAAAAAAGTGACAAAATTTATGTCATTCCCGCCACTTTTGATTGGAGTGATATTGGCGAATGGAAATCTATTCACCAACGATCAGACAAAGATCTTGACAATAATGCTGTTCTTAACCCCGATACCAACTATCTTACCTACAATTCCACCAATTGCCTTATTAATGGTCCTAAAAATAAACTTATCGGTTTAGTTGGAGTTAATAATCTAGCCATTATTGATACCAATGATGGTCTGCTTATTTGTCACCTAGATAATAGTTATCATGTCCGTGATCTTATCAGTAAAATGGTCAAAAATAAAAAATATAAATCATTTTTTCTTAAAAAATCATGAAAAATAAACCCTATTTCAACGTTTTTAAACGAATACTTGATATCATCAGTTCTATCGTTCTGATGATTATTTTTTCTCCCATATTTTTGATAACTACCATCTTAATCAAAATCACTTCACCTGGACCAGTTTTCTTCAAACAAAAACGAGTTACCAAGGATAGCAAAGAATTTTGGATGTACAAATTTCGTTCCATGTACACTGGCGACAACGACAAACGTCTCCGAGAAAATTATCCTGAATTATGGAAAAAATACAAAGAAAGCGGATGGAAATTACCTATGTCGGAAGATCCTCGTATTACTCCCATCGGTAAAATTATCCGAGCCTCATCAATCGATGAATTTCCTCAATTAGTCAACGTTCTCAAAGGAGAAATGAGTTTGGTTGGCCCTCGAGCCTATCGCGAAGAAGAACTTCAAGAATACGAAAAGAAATATCCAAACACCAAAAAATATATTGATGACATCCGATCCGTCAAACCAGGCATTACTGGTCTTTGGCAAACATCCGGCAGAAATGAACTCAATTTTGAACAACGAGCCAAACTTGATTCCAAATACATCCGCAATCAATCTATCCGCCAAGAGCTTCTCATCATTCTCAAAACTCCCATGTCGATGATTTCTCGTTGGTAAATCGTTACATCTTTGCTAAACTGGTAATATGGATTTAATCACTAAAACTGCCAACACTCGACCGGGTAAAAAAGTTGTCAAAAACAACCGAAAATGGCTTAAAATTATCGGTTTTGTTTTTACGTCCATTTTTATACTAACCTCAATTTTATTTTTTACTGTCTATCTGCCAACCCAAGAGCTCAAAACTAAAATTGAATCTACTAAAATCGAAGTTGACCATCTTAAACAATCCATCAACGAAAAAGATTTAGAAAAAATTAAAATCAATCTCAGTAATCTTAGGGATCAGACTCATTCCATTGAAAGTACCTATTCCAAACTCAAAATCATCGGTTTTCTCCCTGTTATTAATAATTATTACCAAGATGGTCTCAGGTTTATTAGTATCGCCAAAAATAGTCTTGATACCGGTGATATTTTAATTAAAGCTATCGAACCTTATAAAGATTTTCTAGGTATGACCGGCTCAGCCACTTCTAGTGAAGAAACTACCCAAGACAGAATTGCTTTTTTAACCCAATCAGTTGAAGGCTTGATCCCATATTTGGACACTATTGAAACCAAAATTGCCCAAATTGATAAATCTGCTGCCGAAATTGACCCCTCTCGATATCCGGAAGAATTCCGTGGTTATCAACTCAAATCAAATATTATCAAAATTCAAGAACTCTTGTCTCAATCTCATAAAATGATAAGAGATGGTAAACCTCTCTTGTCAAAAGTTTCCTGGCTTTTGGGTAAAGATTCTCCTCGAAAATATCTAATGATCTTTCAAAATGATGGTGAACTTCGACCTAGCGGTGGTTTTTGGACGGCTTACAGTACTATGACAGTCGACAATGGCAAAATTAAAACTGGAGTTGCTAGCAATATTTATGATCTTGATGATCGTATCAACAGTCGCACTCCCGCTCCCCGACTTATCAAAAACTATCATATCAATGTTCCTTATCTTAATCTCCGCGACAGCAATCTTTCTCCCGACTTTCCCACCGATGCCAAAATATTCTTAGATCAATATCTCAAAGCCACCGGCAGTAAAGAAAAATTTGACGCCATTATTGCCATTGATACTCAACTTCTAGTTGATATGGTGACTGTTTTAGGTAAACTAGACACTCGAGTTGGCACTTTTACCACTGAACCCGACAAAAGATGTCATGGTTGTCCTCAAATTATTTACGAAATGCAATGGATGTCTGGCCGCCCCCGAGACTATATCGAAAAAAACCGAAAAGACTTTATGAACCCGCTAATGTCGGCCCTTTTAGCCAACGTCATGGGTTCAGAAAAAAACAAAATGGGTCAATTGATTCAAGCCGGTTTCAAAAGTATCAATGAAAAACACGTCCTCTTCTATTTTCCTGAAGAAGAAAATCAAAAAATGGGCGACCTAGCCAACATTACCGGCAAAATATATGATACTGACAACTCGATTGATTATCTCCATCTCAATGATACTAATTTTGCTAGTGCCAAAAGTAACATTTTTATCACCCAGAAAATCAAACACGATATCACTGTTAAAAACGGTCAAGCTCAACACAAAATTAACATTACCTATACCAATTCTGCCCCTGGTTCCAACTGTAATCTAGAAAAAGGTGGTCTTTGTCTTAATGCTTCCACCTACAGAAATTTATTTCGCTTCTATACCCCCAAAGGTTCACAACTTATCAAAATGACCGGCTCTGAAATTGAACCTGTCCAATACGAAGAGCTTAACAAACAAGTTTTTGAAGGTTTCTATGGTAACAAGTTTGGTCTCAATCCTCAATCAAATCTTAAAACTTCAATTGAATATACTTCTGGAGCTCAAATCGGTTCTGTTTACAATCTTATGCTCCAAAAGCAACCCGGCACCAAACCGGTTGATTATGAACTCACCATCAATGGTTCTAAACAACCCACCTTTCAATGGGTTGCCGACAAAACCATCAGATTCAGTCTCTAAATGGAACGATACAAATCAACTTTAGGAATTGTTATCAACAAAAAAACTTCCAAAGAGTCAGATCTACTTGTTACCCTATTAACCCCAAAAATGGGTAAAATCACTGCCATCGCCAAAGGCGCTAAAAATATCAAAAGCAGTCGTTTGGGAAACCTTCAACTCGGTAACACTATCAAAGTCCAACTCTATCAAAAAGGAGATTTTACCTGGATTTCAGAGTCAGAAAATATTTCTCCTTTCCTCCAAGATACCAAAAATCTAGCCCAACTCAATCTTCTTTTCTATTTTTTAGAAATAGTCAATCTTCTTATCGCCGAAAACCAACACCTCGATAGAATTTTTGAAATTTCCCAAAATATTATCACCGCCATCAACAAAAATCTCATTCGTCAATATATCCAAAACGAGATTTATTTTCTAGAAACTCTCGGCTTTGGTGTTCCTTTAGATATTAAAACCTCTTTTGCTCAAAAAGACTATAAAACCAGTCAAAAACTTATCAAAAGATTTTTTGAATCGATTATTGAAAAACCTCTCCAAAGCAACAAATTATTTACATAAGTTATAATACTCCTATGTCAGAATCTAAAAATGACCTTGTCAGTAAAGTTGTTAGCCTCTGTAAGCGTCGAGGAATCGTTTTTCAAAATTCCGAAATTTATGGTGGAGTTCAAGGTTTTTATGATTACGGCCCAGTTGGTTCTCAAATGAAACTTAATTGGAAAAATTTATGGTGGCAAGAAAATGTTATCCACCGTCGCGATATTGTTGGTATTGATGGTTCAATTATCACTCATCCCACCGTCTGGCAGGCATCAGGTCACATCAAAAATTTTGCTGATATTATGGTGGAGTGTAAAAAATGCCACAAACGCTTCCGTCCTGATCTTTTGGATAATCCTAATAAATGTCCTGATTGTGGTGGAGAATTCACTGAAGGTCGAAAATACAACATATTGTTTGAAACCAAAATTGGCGTTATTGATGGCGAAAAACAACATGCTTATCTCAGGGGAGAAGCTTGCCAAACTATTTATCTCAACTTTAAAAATATTATTGATTCCACCCGCATCAAAATTCCTTTTGGAATTGCTCAAATCGGCAAAGCTTTCAGAAATGAAATTACTCCCAAAAACTTTCTTTACCGCACCCGCGAATTTGAACAGTGGGACATCCAATATTTTGTCCACCCCTCCGAAATGGACAAATGGTATGAATACTGGAAAGAGAACCGGATGACTTGGTATCAAAAATATTTTAATCAACCCGAAAATCTTCGTTTCCGTCAACACCAAAAAGACGAACTAGCTTTTTATGCTAAAAAAGCTTTTGATATCGAATATCAAGCTCCTTGGGGTTGGGCCGAAATGGAAGGAATTCATTGGCGCTCTGACTATGATCTAAGTCAACACACCAAATTCAGTGGTCAAGACCTATCTTATACTAATCCTGTCACCCAAGAAAAATATCTTCCTTGGATCACCGAGACATCCGGCGGAATTGATCGCAGTTTCTTTTTCCTTCTTCTTGACGCCTATCGCGAAGAAACCACTCCCAGCAAAGAAACCCGAATTTATCTTAAAATCAACCCCAAAATTGCCGCCTACAAAATGGCTATCTTACCGTTAGCTGCCAACAAACCTAGACTAATTTCCAAAGCCGAATCTATTTATCAGTCATTAAATAACAAATATAGTGTCGACTGGGACGACAGTAGTAGTATTGGCAAAAAATACCGCCGTCAAGACGAAATCGGCACTCCTTGGTGCTTAGTGGTCGATTATCAAACCTTAGAAGATGATACCGTCTCTATCCGCGATCGCGATACTATGGAACAAATTCGTCTTAAATCAGATGAAATTGACACTTGGCTAGAAAAAAGGTTAAATAGTTAATATGAACAAATTTAAAATTATTTCTCTCACCTTGGTAGTTTTTCTTTCATCATTCATTTTGTCAGGTTGTCGTAAAAAAACTCCTCCAGCTCAAACCGAAACCAGAACGATTCCAAAAGAATTGACTATTGCTGACAACGAAAAACCTATTATCGCCCTCATTCCCCGAGCCGACGGTCACGAACTCAAGCTTAAAGTCACTAATATCCCCACCGTTATTACTCAAGTAGAATACGAACTTATTTATTCTGCCAAAGATAATGGTCTGGAAATGGAAAAAGGTGTTGGTGATACTGTCAAACTAACTTCCAACAGTTTTGAAAAAGATCTTCTCTTAGGTACCGAAAGCTGTACTAACGGCTGCAAATACAAATTTGACGAAGGAGTCGTCGGTGGAGTTCTATCCCTAACTTTCTATACCGAAGATAATCAAACTGCCGTCTTTGAAACTCCTTTTACTTTGGCTACCTCGACTGATATCAAAAAATCCGGAAGTTTATCTTTAGACTTAGAAAATTTTTCCATCAACGCCACTACTACCACTAAAAACGATTTCTTTATTCTTATCAAGAATTATCGTCCTTATTACTCCGTTTTTTCCAACGGTAACGGCGCCGCTAAAATTACCAAAATCTCTCCTGAAACTGTTATTAAAGAAAATATCAACAGTCTAGTCGGAGACTATTTGATTAATTAATGAATTTTCACCATCCTGTCTTACTAACAGAGGCAATTGATGCTCTTGCTGTCAAACCTGATCATATTTATGTCGATGCCACTGTCGGTCACGGCGGTCATACCCTAGAAATTCTCAAAAAAGGCGGTATTGTCTACGGTTTTGATCTCGATTCTGACAATCTCAACATTGCCATCAATCGCATCAAAGATCACAACCTATCAAAAAAATTTTTTCCTATCAATCAAAATTTTGTCAACTTAAGTTCGGTTGTCTCCAAAAAAATAAAATCAAAAATTGACGGTCTTATTGCCGATCTTGGTTTAAGCCAAAACCAACAAACCGGCATAAACCGAGGATTTTCTTTCAATGACTCTCAATCTTTGGATATGCGACTAAACCCCAAAACTCAAACCCTAACCGCCGAAGAAATTATCAACACTTATTCATTTGAACAATTGTTTGAGATTTTTTCCAAACTCGGTCAAGAGCTCTACAGCAAACCAATTGCCTTAAAAATTATTAAAGAAAGACAAAAATCTCCCTTTAAAGATAGTCTAAGACTAGCTAACATCATTAGAGAATATTATCGTGAACGCCATCTCAAAACCAAAATTGATCCCGCCACTAAAATTTTTCTCAGTCTAAGAATTGCTGTCAATCAAGAATTTCAAAATTTATCCCAACTTTTATCTCAAAGTCTTGAAGTTGTCAAACCTGGTGGTCACGTTGCCATTATAACTTTTCATTCTGGCGAAGATCGTCTCGTTAAACAGTTTTTAAACCATCACCAAGACTTGGTTTTAAAACAAAAGTTTATCAGACCATCACCTTCAGAAATCAAATTCAATCCTTTATCTCGCTCAAGTATCCTTAGATCGTATAAAATAGTTTAATGTCCAAAATATTTACCGGCATAATTATCATCAGTCTCCTTATTCAAATTATTTTTTCTTTTTTTTATTCCAGCAGTATCGTTACCCAAAACAATCAACTTGATCTTTACCAAAAAGAAGCCGATCAACTTCAACTGGAAGTTGAGTCGGCCTGGAAAAAAGTTGCCGATCTTACTTCTATCAAATTTCTTACTGAAAGCACTCCTTCAGCCAACCTCAAACCAATTACCAAATCTATTAAAATTAGTTTTTAATGATCCATCGCTATCGCATTTTATTATTTTCATTTATCTTTTCTTTTCTAGCTGTCACTGGCAGACTTTTTTATTGGCAAGTCATCAAAAGTCCAGAGTTAAAAGAAAAAGCTCTTAGTCAAACTTACAAACTTGAAATCAAAAACCCTTCTCGAGGCCAAATTTTGGCCTCTGACAATTTCCCTCTGGTTCTCAATCAAACTAGTTATCGACTCTCTATATATAAGCCAAATATGACTGAAAATATCGATGATATTTTAAACAAAATTGATTCTGTTCATCCCGAATTTATTAATCAAAATCCTCACCTTAATAATTTCAAAACTAATCCCAACCAAAAATGGCTTGATCTTACCACTGATTTTTCTGAATCTGAAAAAGATCAACTTCAAAACATCAATGGACTCACTTTTAAAAAATATAGTTCCCGATATTATCCTGAAAACAAGTTAGCTGCTGACATGCTCGGCTTTGTTGCCAACGATCATTACGGTTACCAAACTGGCTATGGTGGTCTTGAAGCTTATTACAACAAACAACTCACCGGCCGAACCGGATTTACTTGGTCACCCCAAGACGCTGTCGGTAAAACTATCCTTACTAAAAAAAGTTGGAGTTCCCCATCAATCGATGGTCACACTATTCTCACCTCTATCAATCGCTATATTCAGTACCAAGCCGAAACAGAATTAGCTCACGGTATCAGTCAATACCAAGCTGATTCTGGCTCAATCATCGTTATGGAAACCAAAACCGGTCAAATCGTAGCCATGACCAGTCAAACCGCCGATACCATTGCCACTCCTAGCGCTTCCAGAAACCCAGCCATATCTGACCTATTTGAACCTGGATCTATCTTTAAACCCATAGTTGTTACCATGGCCTTAGATCAAAAATCAATCACCCCAGACTATATTTGTCACCAATGTTCTCAACCATTAACCATTGGTCAGTACACCATCAATAATTGGGATAAATCCACTCACCCTGAATCAACCTTAAAAGATATTATCAAAAATTCCGATAACATCGGTATGAGCCATATTATCCGAGAATTAGGTTTAAATAATTTCCTCAAATACTACCAACGTTTAGGTTTAAACCAAAAAACCGGTATTGACCTTCAAGGCGAAGTCAAAGCTGCTGTCAAAAACAATTGGCCTGAAATTGATTTAGCCACAGCTTCATTCGGGCAGGGGATTGTTGTCACTCAAATCGGCATGCTTCAGGCTTTCAATACCATTGCCAATGATGGTATTTTAGTCAATCCTAAAGTTGCTCAATCTTTTTCTGACCAATTAAATCGCTCTTACCCTGTCAAGGGTAAAAAAGAATCTCGTGTTTTTAAACACGAGTCTGTTTCTGAAATCAAATCTATCTTAAAATATGCCGTTGACACCGGCGCCGTCTCCATTTTTAAACCTAAAAATCTTGAAGTTTGTGCTAAAAGCGGTACCGCCCAAGTAGCCATTAAAGGCGGATATACCGATTCAGCCACTATCGGATCTTATATCGGATTTTGGCCTTGTTCTCAACCAAAATTTACTATGATGGTCACCATCAACAATCCTAAATCATCATCATGGGGTTCAAACACCGCCGCCCCAATTTGGTTCAAAATGGTCTCAAAAATCAACGGTTTGTTATAATTAAATCATTCAAAATGTGGCAAAAAATCAAAAACCGCCTCTTTCATCTTTCTAAAAGTATTTTTTACAATTACTACTATCATTGGCCTTCCAAAAAACTAACTTTAATTGGCGTTACCGGCACTGATGGCAAAACCACTACTTCAATTCTACTTTATGAAATCCTCAAAAAATCAGGCATTAATGCCGGTGTTATTACCACCATCGGTGCTAAATATGGCAATGAAGAAATTGACACCGGTCTTCATATAACCAGTCCTGATCCCTCAGTCATTCAAAAGATCTTCAAAAAAATGGTTGATGCTGGCGTTACTCATGTTGTCTGTGAAGTTACTGCCCATGCTCTTGACCAATTTCGTTACTACGGTTGTAATTTTGAAGTTTCTGTTATCACTAATACTTCTCACGAACACTTAGATTATTTCCATGATATGAATCGTTATATTAAAACCAAAAGTCTCATCTTTTCCCAATCAAAGATCTCTATTCTCAATCGCGATGACGACTCTTATCAAACTATTAAAAATAGTTTGGTTAGCAAATCAATAATAACTTACAGTATTAAACAACCATCAGATTATCAGGCCAAAAAAATTAAATTAAATAAAAATTCACTTAGCTTCAATCTTAATAATCTCAAAATAAAAACTAATAGTCCTTATTACTACCAGACTTATAATATTCTAGCCGCCATCGCTGTTATCGAACAACTCAAAATTAATCCTAAATATGCCCTAGAAACTATCAAAAACTTCCCTGATACCAAAGGTCGACGTGAAGAAGTCAGCAATCAATTAGATATTCTAGCACTAATTGATTTTGCTCACACTCCAAATGCCATCAAAAATACCCTTTCTTCTCTCCGTAAAATCGGACAAAACCGAATCTTAACCATTTTCGGTGCTACTGGCGGCCGAGATCAAACCAAACGTCCTATTATGGGTAATATTGTTTCTCAACTAGCCGACATCGCTTTTATTACCGCCGATGATACCCGCAACGAAAATATTAACCAGATTAATCAACAAATCATTAGTGGTATCTCCAATGATTCAATTTTAATTGATCATAACCAACCACTCTCTGAAATTAAAAAAACCATCAGAAATAATAAAAATAAATTTATTTATTTCAACATTCCTAATCGCCAAGACGCTTTCAATTTAGCTGTCAGTTTAGCTCAAGCCAAAGATATTATCATTGCTATGGGTAAAGGTCATGAAACTACCATTCTTGACGGCAATACTGAATATCCTTGGTCTGAAGCCGAAGCTTTCAGAACTGCCTTTAAATTACGCCAAGCTGATGCCTCAATATAATCTCAAAAACAATCAATCTCCTGAAATTAATTACTCCCAAGGGCTCCTACCCCAAAGAAATCAAGCCGGTTTTTGGTATTCCGACACTAGTTGCCGCTCCAACCTAAAACAATCATTTCAACTCAATTCCGAAAACCGCCGCATTCTCAGTAAAACTCAGCATTTTACTTACCAAAAAATTTCTTTAAATGAATTTAAACTTACTCCCGATACCCAAAAACAAATCTCTTCTTGGATTAAACAATTGGGTTGGGATTTTCCTATAAATTCTGTTAAAACCATTTTTAATAAACATATTTTTAATTATCTATATATATGGAAAGATGAGCAAAATAACATCGTCGCTTATTCAATTTGCTATTTTTCTGATCAAATCAGCCATATCGCTTATGTCTTTTATCACCCTAACTATAATCATGGTAATCTCCCTATAAGATTGGTTTTACAGACTATCATTGATAGTTATGACCTAAATTTAGATTATTGCTATCTAGGTCGATTCTCTTTATCAACCGGTTATTACAAAAGAAATATGCCCGGATTTGAACACTTTTATAATCATCAATGGTTAAAATATGACAAATCAACCTTTATCTAATCTCCATATTCACATTCTGGGAATTGCCGGCACCATGACTGCCAATCTTGCTATTGCTCTCAAACAAGCCGGTGCCAAAGTCACTGGTTCCGACCAACCCAAAATTTTTCCTCCCATCAGTACTACTCTCAAAAAAGCTGGCATAAAAATCAACATTACCGACATTAATCATCAAATTGATCAAGCTATTATCGGCTCATCTTATGATTTGTTTGAAAACACCAAAGAAGAATTTAAACAAATCAAACAACAAAAAATTCCCTACCTATCCGCCACTAAGTATATCGCCAAAAACATCGTCAAATCCAACTCTATTGTTGTCGCTGGTAGTTTTGGCAAAACTACTATCACTAGTCTTCTAGCCTGGATTTTTCGTCACACCAAATTTAAACCAAGTTATATGTTTGGTGGTAGTCCTAAAAATAAATTTAATCCCATTAAAATATCAACATCTACTTGGTCAATAGTTGAAGGCGACGAATCTATCCACGGACTAGACAAACATGCCAAATTTCTTTACTATCCGGTCAAATATCTCCTTATTACCAGCGCTGACTGGGAACACAAAGATTCCTACTCCTCCGCCTCATCAAATTTTCAAGCCTACAAAAAACTTGTCCAAAATCTACCCTCAAACGGAGTCTTGTTAATCAACCAACAAAGTCAATCTGCCTCAAAACTTAGTCATTACTCACCGGCCAAAATCATCACTTACAACACTCCCAAATCAGATTATTTTTTAGAAAAAATAATCCCTCAAAAAAATTTCACCACCCTCATTATCCGTACCCCATCTGGTATTATTAAAGTCAATACTACCCTTATTGGTCAGTTTAATTTTGAAAATATTTTAGCCGCTGTTGCTCTCAGTGACTACCTTAATGTTAGTTCTAAAACTATCTCCAAATTTATTTTCTCTTATCGTGGAATTAAACGTCGCCTCGAATTAATCGCCAAACTTAAAAATATTCTCTTTTTTGATGATTTTGCCCAATCAGCCAACCGTATCAAATCAACCTTAGAAGCCATTAGACAACATTATCCCAAAAGGAAAATAAAAGTTCTCTACCAAGCTCACGCCTCTTTTTGTCAATACAAAAGCAGTCTTAATGAACTCAAACATGCTTTTGATTTAGCCACCGAAGTGGTTCTAACTCAACTCAAATTTAACCGCAATATCGATAAAAAAAATAGAAATACTGCTAAAGATTTTCGTGACTGTCTCGGTCCAAAACTAATCTATCTTCCACTTAAAACCCAAATTATACAGTATTATAAACATAGCCTAACGTCAAATGATATTTTAATCTACATGAGTTCTGGGGGACTTGAAGGCAACCGAATCTTTAAATCAATTATTAATTTATTTAAATAAAATATGTCTAGATATATAGTTACTGGTGGTAAAGAACTAAACGGCGAAGTTTCTATTCGCGGTGCCAAAAACGCTAGTTATAAACAAATTATTGCCTCCATCCTTAGTCCTCAAACAACTCAACTGACTAATGTTCCTAAAATTTCTGACATAAAAATAACCGAAAGTATTGCTAAAAGTATTGGTTCGACTATTAATTATTATGGCGAACACTGTTTGGAAATCACTACTCCCAAAATCACCAGTTCAATTGTTCCTGCTGGCACCGGCGAAAAATCCCGAACCTCATTTATGTTTTCTGCCCCACTTTTAGTTAGAACCGGTCAAGCTATTGTGCCTACTCCGGGAGGTGACAAACTTGGCGCCAGACCTCTGGATCGTCTTTTTGATTGTTTCAACAAAATGGGTATAAAAACCGAAGTTACTGATACCAATATCACTTTTAATACCGACAAAATCAAAGCTGTTCATTATGTTTTTAACAAACCCAGTCACACTGTTACCGAAACCGTCATTATGACCGCCGCTTTTGCTCACGGTGAAACTATTCTTGATAATTCAGCTCAAGAACCCGAAATTGATGATCTTATATTGATGCTTAACAATATGGGTGCCAATATCCACCGCGACCTCAAGGATCCCAAAAGAATTGTTATCAACGGTGTCCGACAACTTAAGGGCACCAACCATCAAATTATTGCCGACAGAAACGAAATTGTTACTTTTGCCTGTGCTGCCTTGGCTACCAAAGGCTCAATCAATATTCTTCGTAGCAATCCAGAAATTGTTCAAACATTTTTAAATACTATTGAAACTATGGGTGCCAAAATTATTCCTGGTCGCGATGAAATTACTATCTCCTGGATTAAACCTTTAAAAAATATCAATATCGAAACTGGACCAGAACCCGGATTTATGACCGATTGGCAAGCCATATTTTCGGTTCTCCTCACTCAAACTGTCGGTTGTAGCACCGTTATCGAAAGAGTTTACCCATACCGTTTCCAACATATCGAAAATCTTAAAAAAATGGGTGTTAAGGCCAAATTTTTTAATCCCAAAGTTGACAATCCCGAAACTTATTACCAATTTAACCCTGAAAATGATAAGCCAGAATATTTTCACGGAGTCAAAATTTATGGCCCCACCAAATTAAAACCAGCCAATTTTATTATCAATGATCTCCGCGCCGGCGCCTCAACCACTCTAGCCGCTCTTACCGCCGAAGGCACTTCCATTATTGATGGAGTCGAATATATTGAACGTGGCTACGAAAAACTGGCTGAAAGACTTTACTCTTTGGGTGCTAACATAGAATATATAAAAACTTAAATATGATTCATTTATACTTAGGACTGCTGTTGTTTTCTTTTTTAATTACCAGTATTTTGGTTATTCCTTTTATTAACATTCTTTACAAACTCAAATTTCAACGCCAAAAGCAACAGACTACCGATTTTCTTAACAAAAAAACTCCAATTTTTGACAAGTTTCATAATAGTAAAACAGGCACTCCCGTCGGTGGGGGAGTCTTAATCATCGTCACCGTTACCACTCTCTTTTTTGTTCTATTTCCCATCATTAAATTTTCCAAAATTTTTATTTCCTCAAATTACCAAATTGCCAGTGAAGTTTCAATTATATTTTTTACCTTCATCAGCTTTGGATTACTCGGTCTATACGACGACGTTTATAAATTTTTTGGTTTCAAACAAACCGGATTTTTTGGTTTGAGAATGAAACATAAATTTTTCCTCCAAATATTTCTATCACTAATCATTTCTTTAGCAATATACTTTCAACTTAAAATTGATTTTATTTACATCCCTATTATTGGTGCCATCAGGTTAAATTGGTTTTTTATCCCCATCTCTACTATTATTATTACTGGTTTTGCTAATTTCTTTAATATTACCGATGGTCTTGATGGCCTTTCTTGCGGCTTATTAATGATTGCCTTATTTGCTTTCTGGATTTTATCTAACACTTCCATGGATACTCCTATTTCTATTTTTCTCACCCTCTGGATCGGCTCTCTTATCGCTTTTCTTTACTTCAATGTTTATCCAGCCAGAATTTGGCTAGGTGATGTCGGTGCTCTTTCCTTTGGAGCCACCTTTGCTGTTATTGCCCTCATGCTTGGCAAAATAGTTCCTTTAATTATTGTTGGTTCTCCCTTTATTATTGAAGGAATTAGTAGTGCTGCCCAAATGATTAGTAAAAAATATTTTAAAAAGAAAATCTTTCCCGCCGCCCCAATCCATCTAACTCTCCAAAGTATGGGTTGGGAAGAACCTAAAATTGTTACCCGAGCCTGGTTAGCCGGAATTATTCTCGCTATTTTTGGACTATGGTTGGGCCTAAACTAAAAAAACTAAAACAAGAAATTGATAATTATATTGGCCTACCTTATATGACCAACATCATCCGCAACGGCAAAATTATCAAAGAACGAGTCCTTGGCGGCAAAGGTCACTGGAAAGACATCAAAAAAGAAACCAAAAAAATAGCCGCCTCACAAAACTTAAATTTAAAAAAACTAACCCCAAAACAACTTTATCAATTTCAAAAAAAACACAAAATTGGTATTGACTGTTCCGGACTAGCCAGCCAATTACTCATATTCTATGGCCATATTTTAGGTAAAAAAATCAATCTTAACCCCCGACGAACTTCAGCTGATATGCTTACCTCCGCCCCTTTATCTATAAAAATTACAGATTACAACCAAATCCAAACCGGCGACCTTGTCCGTCAAAAAAACGGCCGTCATCTCTTATTTATCATCGAAAAAACCGGCAAAAACATCAGTTATGTTGACAGTTCCTTTTGGGGTAGGGGAGTTCATTACGGTCAGTTTGACATCACCGACCCCACTTTCGACAATCAAGGAATCTATCGTTTACTTCTCCTCAATTAATTCTCTATATTGAAGCGGTTCTAAAGATAATATTTCCACTTCAGTGCCACACTCACTACATTCCAAAATATCACCAATCATCAACCTCTCCGGTTGTTTAATTTCTGCCTCACAATCAGGACAAATAATTTTATTCATTTGTGTCATAAACATAAAAAATATATAATAAAGTCTAGGCAACATTATATGGCAAATACTCCCTTAGTCAAACTAGATAATCTCTACCTCAAACGCGAAGACCAAAATTTAACCGGTTCTGCCAAAGACAGAGCTATTCCTCTCCAAATCAAAAATCTCAAAAAACAAGGCTATCAGCAAGCCGTTATCTCTAGCACTGGCAACGCCGCTATTTCTGCAGCTCATTTTTGTCGCCAACACCAGATCAAACTAATTATCTTCTTATCACCAAAAATAAACCCTAATAAACTCAATCTTCTCAAAAAATACGAAGTCGAAATTATTATTTCCCCTCAACCCATCAGTGATGCTGTTAAGTTCTCTAAAAATAACTCCAGTTATCTCCTTAGACAATCCACCGATCCAATAGCTCAAATCGGTTACCAACAAATAGCTATTGAGCTTACCAAGCAATTACCTCAAATTAGCAGTCTTTTTGTCCCTATCGGCAGCGGCACCACCCTTTTGGGAATTTCCCAAAAACTGCCACCCTATGTCCATCTTTTTGGTTGTCAATCAGTTGCTAATTCACCTATCAGCCGTATTTTTGATACCAATTTTACCCCCGAAACCAGACTTATCACCGATGCTTTATCCGCCAAGTTTTTACCCCATAAAAATCAAATTATTCAAACTATCAAAAAATTTAACGGCCACTCCTTTACTATCCAAAACAAAGCCATAATTTCTGCCGATGACTATTTTTGCCGTTCTGGAATTACTACCTCTCTTGAGGGAGCTCTCGCCTTTGCCGCCTATAAAAAAGCTCTCCAGAATAATTTTTCTGTTGGAGACTTCCCAGTTATCCTTTTAACTGGAGCCAAAAGATAACTATGGATTTATTTGAAATTCTTAATCAGTCAAACTATATTTTTTATTTTTTAGTTGTTGACAACTTCCTGGACATCCAATTACCTCAACTGAAAAATTTTCACCTCATTTACGCTTTTAGCAGTCCCATTTTTACTTCACTTAGACAACAACAAATTCCTTATTTTTGTCTTGAAGAAAAAAATATTTCCCTAGCTCAAAAAAATACCGGTCGACTACTATCTTCGCCCCAAGTTATCAACTATATCAATTCCACTGCCGGCAAAAAAACTCCAGTTATTATTCCTTTTAAACCTTCAGCAAAAATCGAAATTATCTGCCGTCAACATAATTGGATTTGTGCCGCTGTTTCCCATCAACTCAATCGTTTTCTTGAAAATAAAAATGAATTTTTTAACTTTTGCCAAAAAAATAACCTGCCTATAATCAAAGGTTTTATTGATAAATTTAATCAATCAAATTTTACTAAATATCAACAAAAACTAGATTCTAAATTAGTCATCCAAACCCATTTTGGTTGGGCAGGCAACAGCACTCATTTAGCCGAAAATTGGCACGATGTTTCTGATAAAATTCCTTCCGAAACTACTGTCAAATTTTCACCTCTCTTACAAGGTTATTCACTCATTAACAATTGTTGTCTAACTTCATCAGGACTTATCCAAAGCCCACCTGCCCTACAATACACCGGTCTTAAAACTTTAACCCCAAATCCCTTTACTACCGTTGGTCGTCAATGGCCATCTATGGCTCCCCAAAATATTAATCAGCAAGTTATTAAAATCACCCAAGAATTTAGTCAACTTATAAAATCATTAAACTACCGCGGCTTTTTTGGTTTAGACTTTTTTGTCAATCAAAATTCAGTTTATCTACTGGAATGTAACCCACGACTGACTGCCTCCTTTGCTTTTTATACTCGTATCGAAATTAATCACTCTCTCAACCCCTTATTTTTGTTCCATCTTGCCGAATTTACCAATCTAAATCCTCATATTGATATTAATCAACATCAACAGTTAATTAACCAAACTGACATTATCGGTTCCGAAATTACCTTAAAAAATAAAAGTAATCAAACCATTAAAAAATACAACGACTTTGTTGCCTTCAGTCAATCTACCAATCCAGTGACTATTCCTCCTCATATTATTGACCTGCTCCATGAAACTAACTAAATCTCCACTTCTACCTCTAGTTTTTTTTCTCGTCATCACCGGTATTATTTTTATTTCTATTTCTTCCCTCACTGAAGCCAACATCACTACTGGTGACAAATTCTATTTCCTCAGAAAACAATTTTTTTGGTTATCTATCAGCTTAGTAGCCTTTTATATTGCCTCAAAAATTAAACTCGATTCTATTAAAAAACTTTCCCCAATCATCTATTTTCTATCAATTTTAGGATTAATTCTAGTTTTAATCCCAGGATTTAGTCATCAAACTCTTGGCGCCAGCCGCTGGCTCAATCTCGGCCCATTAAGTTTCCAACCTTCCGAATTACTTAAACTTAGTTCAGTTCTCTATTTTTCTTACCTATTTACCCAACCATCAAAACGTAATTTTACCAATCTCATTATCCATCTCTTTATAATTTTTACCCTCATAATTATTCAACCAAATCTTAGCACTGCCATTCTAGTTTCAGCCATCATCATTTCCATTTTTTATTTATCTGGTGGCAAAGTTATTCCTCTATTTCTACTTTGTTTAGGTCTTATTGGTCTTTCTTTTATTCTAATCATCAATTCACCTTATCGCCTGGCACGACTACAGACTTTTCTCAATCCCGATCAAGAATTAGAAACCACCTCTTACCATAACAGTCAAATCATCTTATCTCTTTCATCTGGCGGATTTTTTGGTAAAGGTTTTGCCAACTCTGACCAAAAATACCGCTTTCTTCCCAAAATATCCACCGATTCTATTCTAGCCATTATCGGTGAAGAAACCGGATTTTTAGGTACTTTCACCCTTATCTTAATTTATATTCTCCTTTTGACTTACCTTATTAAACTGGCTTCTTTAGTTCATCAGGACACTTTCTCCTCACTTTTAGTTGCCGGCATTGCTTGTTGGATCGGATATCAAGGATTAATAAATATCTCCGCCATTGCCAACATTATCCCATTAACTGGTGTACCTTTACCCTTTGTCTCCTATGGTGGCTCCTCTCTTTTAACACTGATGACTGCCATTGGTCTAGTTCGTAACGTCGAAAAAAACCACTCACTGCTGCTATACTCTGATAATGACCAAACCAAAAAAAACCATTATCATCACCGGCACTCATCTCACTCCCGCTCTCGAACTAATCCGACAACTCCAGTCAGATCCAAAAACTAACTGGCAAATTAATTATCTTGGTCGTCATTCCAATTCCAACAATATCAACGATACTTCAATTGAATCAAAAGTCATTCCTAATCTAGGGATAAAATTTTACCCAATTTACTGCGGTAAATTCGACCGACGCTATTGGCCTAACACTCTTGCTGGCATTCCAAAAACCATTTATGGCTTTTTTCAATCCTATCGTCTTATTAAAAAAATAAAACCGCAAATTGTAGTTTCATTCGGTGGTTATGTTTCTGTCCCCGTCATTATTAACGCCCGTCTAAAAAATATCAAAACCATTACCCACGAACAAACCCTAACCAACAGCTTAACTACTAAAATTAACAGCCGTTTTGTTGATAAAATCGCTCTCTCTTTTGAAAACGAACGTCAAATGACTCAATTACCTTCATCAAAAATAGCCATCACTGGCAATTTACTTAGATCTCAACTGTTTCAACCTCACCCCCAACGCCCCCAAAAAATAAATTTCAAAAAACACCTTCCTTTAATCTATATCACCGCTGGCAATCAAGGTTCTCATAGTATTAACCTCTGCATTAAATCTCTTATTAAAAAACTTGATAATTACAATATAATTCATCAAACCGGTAAATCAGATTTACCTTTATTTAAAAAAATAAATAAATCTAACTATTTTGCTTCCGACTACTTTGATACCCAAGATTTTGCCTGGATTATAAATTTTGCCGATATCATTATTGGTCGTGCTGGCGCCAACACCAGTCAAGAAATTGTGGCTTTCTCTAAAAAATCAATTTTGATTCCCTTACCTCAAAGTCAACAAGATGAACAACTTCTCAATGCTCTCTGGGTTCAAAAAAAATTAAATAAGCAAACCATAATTATCAATCAAAAAGATCTTACCCCAAAGAGTCTATTATCAGCTATCAATCAACTGTCTCAAATTCCAAACCAAATTGTCAAAACAAAAATTAAACCCAACCAAAAACTTCTTAAATTAATTTATGAAATTATTTAAAATCACTGTTCTGCTTTTTTCTCTCGTCAGCCTTTTTATTTTTGTCACCACCAATATTCGCCCACCAGAAAGCTTTAATCCTGTCGCCAATCAAAGTGACTTTTATCAAAAACTAAATCTAGCCCTAAAAACAAGTCATTTAGAAACATCATCTATTGACGTTAGAGACTTTCATCACCAAGTTGAATTTTATGTTCAATCTTCTTCTCAACCCATTCGAGTTATTCTCTCCAGCCAAAAAGACCCATTTTGGCAGATTTCTTCTTTGCAAGAATTACTAAAAACCGCTAAAATGAATCAACAACAATTAATGCTTGTTGACCTAAGCCCTGTCAAACCATATGTCACATTCAAAAATAATTAGCGGTATCGATATTGGTACCTCAAAAATAACCACTATTATCGGTCAATACTCCGATAATGAAGATAAATTTAATATTATTGCCGTCTCCTCAATCCCGTCTTTAGGTTTTCGTAAAGGCCAAATTATCAACTTAGAACAAGCTACTTCGACCATCGTCCAAAGTATAGAATCAGCCGAAAGAATGGCTGGTTTTCAGATAAATTCAGCCTCCATCTGTTTATCAGCCCCATATATCGAATCTATTAACTCACATGGAGTAGTGGCCATCAGTAGTCCCAACAATGAAATTGAAGCCACCGATATTGATCGTGTCATCGAAGCTGCCAAAGCTGTTGCTATTCCCAACGGCAAAGAAATTATTCATATTATCCCCATTCGTTACACCGTTGATGGTCAAGAAGGTGTCGTTGATCCTATTGGTATGAATGGAGTCCGCCTTGAAGTCGAATCTCACATTATTATCGCCTCTACCCCTTCTCTCAAAAATCTCAAAAAATGTCTTGAAGATATCGGTATCAAAATTGATCAATTAGTTTACTCTGGTCTGGCCACCGCCAAATCTACTCTCACTGAAACCGAAAAAGAACTTGGGGTTGCTCTTGTCGACATTGGTGGCAGTATTACCACCATTACTATTTTTAATGAAGGTTCCCCTGTCTATTCCTCCGTCATTCCTGTCGGTGGCAGTAATGTTACCAACGATCTAGCTATCGGTCTCAGATTCTCTCTTGAAGATGCCGAAAAAATTAAACTCCGTCTTAATAAAGTTAATGATTCCAAAAAATTTGAAGATGAAGTTGATCTTTCCAGTTTTGGACTTCCCGCCGATGACAAAAGAAAAATTTCCCTCCGCACCGCCATCAATGGCATTATCAATCCTCGGCTTGAAGAATTATTTCACCTAATTTACGACAAAATAGAAGAAAGTGGATTCCATCAAACCATTCCCGCTGGAATTGTTCTCACCGGAGGCGGAGCTCAAACCATCAATATCAAAGAAGTCTGTGAAAAGGTTATTCCTCTACCTTTACGAATTGCCAGCCCACCAAAAGTTGGTGGCATTATCGATGACATTATCAATCCTGCTTACAGTAGCGCCATTGGTTTGCTTATGTTTATCAATGAAAATAAAAAAATAACCGCCACGTCAGTCAAAAGACCAAAAATTCAAGTCGGCACTATATTCGGAAAAATTAAAAAATTAATCGAACCTCTAATGCCTTGATATGGCCCTGATAAAAACTCTCGCCGGACAATTTGCTAAAATTAAAGTCATCGGTATTGGTGGCGGTGGTAACAACGCTATCAATTCTATGATTGCTGAAGACAGTATCAAAGGTGTCGATTTTATTGCTGTCAATACTGACTCTCAAGCCCTGTTAAATTCTCAAGCTTCTATCAAAATCCAAATTGGTGAGAAATTAACCAAAGGTCTAGGCGCTGGTGGTAATCCACAAATGGGTCAAAAAGCCGCTGAAGAATCAAGAGAAAGAATCAAAGAAATGCTTGTTGGTACCGATATGGTTTTTATCACCGGTGGTATGGGCGGTGGCACTTGTACTGGAGCGGCCCCAATTATTGCCGAAATTTCCAAAAAAGAGTTAGGTATTCTAACTATTGCTGTCGTTACTAAACCTTTTCTTTTTGAAGGTACCCGCCGCATGACCAACGCCGAAGAGGGAATTTCTCAACTCCGCAATCACGTCGACACCTTAATCGTAATTCCCAACCAAAAAGTTATGGAAGTAGTCAACGACAAAGCCACTTTGCTTGAAGCCTTCAAAATCGCTGACTCAGTTCTTAACAAAGGCACCAAAGCCATTGCCGACCTAATTACCGTTCCCGGACTTATTAATCTCGATTTTGCTGACATAAAATCCGTTATGAGCAATGCTGGTTCTGCCCTCATGGGAGTTGGCGAAGCCGACGGTGAAGACAGAGCTAGAAAAGCCGTTGAAGCCGCCATTGAATCACCACTAGTCGAAGCCACTATTGAAGGCGCCAGGGGGGTTCTCATCAATGTCACCGGCGGACCCGACCTAACTATGGCCGAAATCGAAGAGTCAGCCAAAAATATCACCCAAAGAGCTGCTCCCGACGCCAACATTATCTTTGGTGCCACCATTGATCATGAACTCAAAGGTAAAATCAAAATTTCTGTTATCGCCACTGGCTTTGACACTACTAAAGCCAATTTTTATCAATCTCTTAAAAAACCCACCCCTGTAGTTGAATCAAACCCCCTTCCTCAAACCAAAACTGAAGAGACTCAACCCACCCCCATTGACAACAAAGATATCGAAAAATTCTTAGGCGACAAAGAAATTCCCGCCGGAGTTGATATTGTTGACGAGTTTGACATTCCTGCCTTTCTCAGAAAAAAAGGCTAAATTTACTCAAACCTAATTTTGTTATATAATCATCTCTCAAGATAAATATGTCTAAATTTAAAAATATCCCTCAAAATATCAAACTCACTAATCTTGAAGAAGAAACTATAAAGTTTTGGAAAGATAAAAAAATTTTTGAAAAATCAGTTTCTTCACGCCCAAAAGATAACAACTACAGTTTTTACGATGGTCCGCCTTTTATCACCGGGACTCCTCACCATGGCAGTCTTTTGCCAGGAATTGCCAAAGATATCATTCCTCGCTACTGGACTATGAAAGGCAAACGAGTTCGACGAGTTTGGGGTTGGGATTGTCACGGTCTCCCCGCCGAAAATAAAGTCGAAGAACTTTTAGGACTTAAAAGTAAAAAAGATATTGAAGCTATCGGCATCCGAAAATATATTGACGCCTGTTATTCTTATGTCCAAAACGTTTCCAAAGAATGGCCTTGGTACATCGATCGCACCGGTCGCTGGGTTGATTTTGAAAATGCCTACAAAACCATGGATTTAGATTATATGGAAAGTGTTATGTGGTCATTTTCCGAAATCTATCGCCGTGGTCTTATCTACAAAAGCCATCGGGTATCGCTTTTTTGTCCCCGATGTTCCACACCTCTGTCAAATTTTGAAATTGCCATGGATAACTCCTACAAGATGGTTGATGATCCGGCAATTTTCATCAAATTTAAACTAAAAAATCAAGATAAATATATCATTGCCTGGACCACCACTCCTTGGACATTACCCGCCAATTTAGCCTTAGCAGTCAACCAAAATGAAACCTATGTCGAAGTTATTGCCGACAATCAAACTCTTATTTTTGCCAAATCCAGAATTGAAGCCGTTTTTAATCACACTGATTACAAAATCATCAAAGAATTCTCCGGTAAAGATCTTGTTGGTTTAGAGTACGAACCCCTGTATCATTTTTACGATACCACTCCAAACGACTATCATATTTATCACGGTGATTTAGTTACTATGACTGAAGGTACCGGAGTTGTTCACATCGCTCCCGGTTTTGGCGAAGACGACGCCGCTTTAGGAAAATCTGTCAACCTGTCAGTTATCAGCCACGTCGACGATGAAGGTAAAATCAGTTCCACCGTCACTCCCTTTGCTAATTTATTTGTCAAAAAAGCCGATCCGTTGATTATTGACGATCTTAAATCCAGAAAACTACTCTTAAAACAAGAAACTATCAATCATAGTTATCCTTTTTGTTATCGCTGCAACACCCCTTTAATCTACAAAACTCAAAATGCTTGGTATCTTGATGTTCAAAAAATTAAAGATCAAATGATTGCCACCAACCAAAAAATTAATTGGATCCCTGATCATATCAAAGATGGTCGCTTTGGACAGGGGATAAGCACTGCTCCCGACTGGTGTTTATCTCGATCCAGATATTGGGCTTCTCCTATTCCTATTTGGGAATGTAGCTGCGGTTATCGATACGTCCCCTCAAGTATTGCTGATCTGGAAACCAAATCAGGCCAAAAAATCACCAACCTTCACAAACCAGACATTGATGAAATCACTATAAAATGCGATAAATGCCATCAAACTGTTCATCGCGTTCCCGAAGTCTTAGATTGCTGGTTCGAATCTGGCTCCATGCCCTATGCCCAATTTCACTATCCATTCGAAAATAAAGATCTTTTTAAAAAAAGTTTCCCCGCAGACTATATCATCGAATATATTGCTCAAACCAGAGGTTGGTTCTATACCCTTCATGTCCTATCCAACGCTCTCTTCGATTCCGAATCTTTCAAAAATTGTGTCGTTACCGGTGTCATTATGGGCAATGACGGTCGTAAAATGAGCAAACTACTCAAAAATTATCCCGATCCCAAAACCACTCTCCAACAATATGGTGGTGATGCTTACCGACTTTGTCTTATGAGCAGTGTCGTTATGGTCAGTGAAAATATCAACATCGACGAAAAAGAATTTGAAAATCAATATAAAAATATTCTCCTACCTTTATTTAATTCCTTCAAATACTTTATTACCTACGCCAATCTCCATCAATGGTCTCCTCAAAAAGACGCCCCTGAATCCGATCATCCACTTGACCGTTGGATTATTAATCAAGCTAATAATCTTACTCATCATATCAGTCAATCACTTGAAAAATATAACTTGGTTACCGCCACCAGATCTATCGAACCGTTTGTCAACGATTTATCACGCTGGTATATCCGCCAATCCCGCGATCGGTTTGTCTCTGGCGATACCAAAGCTCTTCAAACCCTTTGGCAAGTCATTATCCAATTCAGCCTTTCGACTGCTCCCATAATTCCTTTTATTACCGAATATTTTTGGCAAAATTTAGTTATTCCTATCGACCCAACCAAACCAGAATCCATTCATTTGGAATTTTACCCCGAAACCAAACCTATCGATCAAAAAATCACCAACGATATGTTTTTAATCCAACAAATCTGTGAACAAGGAAATATGATTCGTAAAACCAAACAAATTAGTACCCGCCAACCACTATCACTGCTAACAGTTTCTTCGTCTCAAAATTTGAAACTTAACCAAGACTTAATTGAAATCATCAAAAACGAAATCAATGTCAAAGATATTAAATTTATCAAATCCAACAAAAGTTTAACCATTGATTTGGATACCAACATTACTCCCCAACTAAAAGCTGAAGGTGATGCCCGAGATCTAGTCAGACAAATCCAAAATCTACGAAAAGAATTAAACCTTAATCTTAAAGACAAAATCAACATTTATTCACCAAATTGGCCTTCAGATTTTGAGGCTGAAATCAAATCTAAAACTCTAGCTGAATCTATCACTAAAGCTGATCAACTAAAAATCGAAAAAGTCAGCTAAAATTTATTAATGTCTAAATCTCCTTGGTTACCAGTTTTAATCAGCCTAGTTTTTTTATTTGCTATCAATATTCTTATGGTCAGCTCTCTGGCACCAAATTTAGTCAAAAAACAACTTATCGCCTGGATTATCGGTTTAATCTTGTTTTTTATCGGTCGTCAAATAAATCCTAAACAAATTTCTTCCTCTAAACGACTAATCTTCTTTACTAGTTGCGCTCTGCTTTTACTTCCTATCGTTCTAAATTCTATCACTCGAGGTTCCTGTCGCTGGATTGATCTTGGTTTCGTTTCTATTCAACCTTCAGAGATTGTCAAACCCTGGTTATTACTATTTTTAAGCAATACCAAATTTCCTCTCCTTCACCTTATCCCTGTCGGCATAATCGCTCTCCAACCTGACCTTGGCAGTGCTTTATCAGTTTTATTTCTCATGGCTCCAATTATTATTTATAATCCAAAATTCCTTAAAATTTCTCTAGTTATTACCACTATTTTTTTAGTTATCTCGCCCATGATTTATAACTTCGCTCTTCATGATTACCAAAAAGAAAGAATTGTTACTTTTCTCAATCCTGCCTCAGATCCACTCGATAAAGGTTACAATGTTATTCAGTCAAAAATAGCCATTGGCTCTGGCGGCTTTCTTGGCAAAGGTTACAAAAAAGGGACACAAGGACAACTTTTGTTCCTCCCCGAAAAACACACTGATTTTATGTTTGCTGCCACTGCCGAAGAACTTGGTTTTGTTGGTATATTTATCATTTTAACCGCCTACTATTTTCTTATCAAAACTCTTTTAGACAAAGCCTTTCTGGTTCGCAATAACCGGGTTCTATTTTTATTTACTCTCGGCATTACTCTTCAAATTTGGATGCAGGTTTTTGTTAATATCGGAATGAATATCGGTATTCTTCCTATCACCGGAATTCCTCTACCATTCCTTTCCGTCGGTGGATCATCTATTTTAACCCTGCTTTTTTCCATCGGTATCATCTATTCCTCATAATCTTGTCAACCTTTTTTCCTGTGTTATACTACAAAAGTATGAAATACGCCGTTATTGCCCTTTCTGGTTCTCAATTTAAAGTTACTGAAAACCAGAAACTATCTACCAACAATCTCAATCTAAAAGAAGGTAATAAAAGCAGTACTAATCAAGTCCTGCTAGTCGCCGACGACAAGAATATTAAAGTCGGTACTCCAATTGTCAAAGGTGCTACTGTTGATTTTACTGTTCTCAAAAATTATAAAGGTAAAAAAGTTCGTGTTTTCCGATACAAAGCTAAATCAAGATATCGCAAAACTAAAGGTTTCCGACCCCAACTAACCGAAATTCAGATTTCAAAAATTAATTTTTAATCCACGATCTACGATAATTTATGGCACATACAAAATCACAAGGTAAAACCAATCAAAAATCTAATCGCCCTGGTCAAAGACGCGGTGTCAAAAAATTCGGTGGTCAAAGAGCTGAAGTTGGCCAAATTATTGTTAGACAAGTTGGTTCTAGCTTTCACGCCGGTAAAGGCACTAAACTTGGCAAAGATTACACTATCTATGCCATCAAACCTGGTCTGGTAAAATTTTTCAAAAGAATGGGTAAAAGGTTTGTTTCAGTCACTAAAAAATAACTGATTGATTTCTTTTGACACAGTTTATCACTCTTTTTTCACGGATGTTTTCATAGTAACCTTTATCTATGAAACAAATCACTCAAATACCTACTAATCAACTTGAACCTAATCCACTTCAACCCCGCGGTATTATCTCTCCAGAATCAATTTCCGAATTGGTCGAATCTATCAAAGAACATGGTATTTTAGAACCACTAATCATTGCTAAAACTCCCGCCGGTTATCAAATTATTGCTGGCGAACGCCGCTGGCGGGCTGCTAGAATTCTTAAACTCGAATACGTCCCAGCCATCATCAAACAAACCAATCCTCAACAAATGTTAGAGATGGCCATTGTTGAAAATGTTCAAAGAAAAGATCTAAATCCTATCGAAAGAGCTAAAGCCTTCCTTAGACTCAAAGACGAATTTAATTTTGATAATCACCAAATTGCCAAAAAAGTCAGCAAAAGCGTCCCTTATGTCATCAATTGTCTTAAACTTCTAACCCTACCAGATGCTATTAAAGATGGTCTTTTGTCTGAACTTATTAGTGAAGGTCATGCTCGAGCCTTATCTAGTATTGGTGATACTCGGTTAATGATTGAAGCCTACAAAATTGTCCTCAAAGAAAAAGCTTCTGTTAGACGAACCGAAGATATTGCCAGAAGGATGAAGAAAAAAATTGAAGAAGGTTCTGTACCTATTACTAAAGAAAATATTCCTCAGTTCCTCAAATCTCGACTAGACAATATCAGTCTTGATATGAAAAGTTTTTTCAACGATACCACTACCCATGTCAAAATCACCCAAACCAACGTTGCTACCCAAGTAACTTTCCAATTCAAAGGCACTGTCGATCAAAGATTTAACAATCTCAAAGATTTATACAAACAAATCTGTCAAAAAGATCTTACTGATCCTAAAACTAAAACCTAACCTTAGGAACCATCTCGATAGCACTAATTGGCCAATATTTCATAAACGCTTTACCTATAATCAAGCTCCTATCAATCGGTCCAAACTCACGACTATCCCTAGAATTAGGTCGATTATCACCAAAACATAAATATTGTCCATCTGGAACTACTCGCTCTACCCCCTCCTTCATATAATCACCTGGTGAGGTATATACCATCTCTGGCAAAAAATCCTGGACCAACTTTTGTCCGTTTACATAAACATCACCCTTAGATACCATCACTTTATCTCCTGGAACTCCAATAACTCTCTTAATATATTCACACTCATCTGCAGCACATGGCTCAGACGGAGGTGCCTTAAAAATAACTACATCACCCCGTTCTGGCTGACCCACTTGATAAGATATTTTTTCCGTCAGTAAATATTCTTTATCCTTAAAATTTGGAAACATTGATGTTCCTTTAACTTCGTTTGGTTGGGCTACAAACAAATATAGAAGTACAAACACCGACAAAGCCAACACAATTGACTGAATAAACTCCAACAGAAAATTACCAAAACTAAAACCACCTTGACTCAAATATTTACTTTTCATACTCAAAATTCTAACTTATTCCCCAAAAAAAAGATAGATTCTGTTTATTTTTTTACAAGTTTTACCCATCATAAGTTATAATAAGCATATTCGGTTGTTTAGCTCAGCTGGTTAGAGCGCTTCGTTCACATCGAAGAGGTCAGAGGTCCGAATCCTCTAACAACCACAAATTAACGCACCACTAGCATGTCAAAGAGTAATTTATTAACAACGATAGTAATTATAAATACTTTCCAAAATCTCTTAAATTAATTAATAAATATCTCAAAAAGATGATTATTATCTAAATCTTTTAATAAAAAAATATCAAAAAAAAAATAAATATAATTCAAAGTATAATATTCTTATTAATATTCAACTTTGAAGAAACTATACTTAAAATTTGTCAACACATAAACCATGATCCAAAATAAAACTACTAATATTTCCCTTATCCTCATAGTTAAAAACGAAGCAGAAAATATCAAAAAAAACTTTGACTGGCTTAAGAAATGTCACGCCGTCAATGAAATAATTGTTGTTGACGACTATTCTACCGATCAAACCACCGCTATAGCAAAAAAACTCGCTTCAAAATATAGAAAAGTCAAGGTTTTTTCTAGAAAGTTAGATCAGAATTTCGCCTCTCAACGAAACTTTGCCATTTCTAAAACTACCAACAATTGGATTCTCTGGTTAGACGCCGACGAAAAACCAAGCCAAAAATTAATCCGATTCTTCAATCATTTCGATAAAAACAAATATAAAGCTTATTCCTTCAAACGTCAAGATATTTTTTTAAACCACACTCTTAAACACGGCGAAAACGCTTCATTAAATTTTACTCGATTATTTAGTAAAAACTACGGCTCTTTTTTTGGTCGAGTTCATGAAATTTGGAAAACCAAAAAAATTACCAAAAATACCAATTTAATCATCTATCATTATTCTCACCCGACAGTTAAATCTTTAATCCAAAAAATAAACTTTTATACCGATATTCGAGCTAAAGAATTGTTCGATCAAGGTATAAAAACTAATATGTTTCAAATAATTTTTTATCCTATTGGTAAATTTTTTCAAAATTACTTTTTCAGATTAGGCTTTCTTGACGGCACCCCAGGAATTATTATGTCTTTATGTATGAGCTTTCATGTCTTCCTTAACAAGGCTAAACTATGGCATTTATTCAAACAACAGTCCTAGGCCTAACTATTTTTGCTTTTTTTATCGGTCAGATAGCTAGACTAAATTTATTCAACCTTCAATTTCCCTTAATCGACATTGCTATTGTATTTTTAAGTTTGATTAATTTTATTAACCATCTTACCAGTAAAAAACTAAAAAATAACAATAAATTTTTTACTTATTTTTTAATTTTTGCCTGGACCACTCTTGGAATTACCACTATTAAGTACAACATAAACTCTCTTCGACCAACTTTTTATCTAGTCAGATTAACCTCTATTCTATCTCTAATTATTTTTCCCCCACAAATTAATAAAAAAACTAAAAATTTCTTTTACTTAGCGCTTTTTGCCAATATTATCTTTGGGCTCATTCAATATCTCTTTTGGCCAGATTTCACCTACTTTGATGTTTACCAATGGGATCCTCATTTATACCGTTTAGTCAGTACTTTTTTTGACCCCACTTTTACCGGCCTAATTTATCTTTTCTTTATCATCACCGTCTTTCTTAATCAAAATTTCCCTTATCGCTTACCTATACTAACAATTTCTTATCTGGCCATGATTCTCACTTACAGTCGAGCCACCTACCTTTGCTTTTTATTAGCTTTTGCCTTCATTTCCCACAAAACAAAAAAACCAAAAATATTTTTATTTAGTCTTTTGATTATCACTCTTAGTCTCTTTTTACTTCCTCGACGCCCAGGAGAGGGGACTAAACTGGAAAGAACTTCCTCTATTATTGCCAAAATTGAAAACTATCATGAAGGCATCAATCTGTTTATCAAATCACCTCTGATCGGTTTTGGTTACAACCACATTCCTTTTGTTAGAAATAATAAAAACCCCATTTCCCACGCCAATTCCGGCTTCGACGGTAGTATTTTAACTCTATTGGTTACTACTGGACTAATCGGTACCACTTTATTTATCCTCGGTCTAAAACAACTTTATATCCAATCAAACCTACTAAAACAAACTTTTATTTGGACAATCTTATTACATTCCCTTTTTGCCAATTCTCTACTATACCCTTGGATACTATTATCTCTAATTCTTTTTTAAAGGCTGTAGGTAATCGAAATTTTTTTCTTGGTTGAATTGCCGGCTAAATCAGTTGATGTAATTTCCAAATCGTTTTTACCCATATTCAACTGCCACTTCAACTTAAAATTTCCTTCACTATCAACGGTTGTAATCCGATTATTTATCGACACACTGCACCCCGGTTCTGTCTTTCCTACAATATCAAAATCGGCATAATCTATATTCAAACTTTCCTCACTCGGATTAGTCAACAACAACTCCGGTGGCTCATTGTCATAAACAACAGTTATAGTTTTTGAATCATCACCACTACCAGATTTTTCTGTACTAGCCACCGCCGTAAACTCATTTTTACCTTCATCCAAAGGAATCTTATCAAATTCAAAATCACCATTTTCCGTCACCTCAGTTGTCCCTATTGATACTTGATTTTTCATCAGTTCCACCGTTACTTTAGACTCAGCAAACCCAGTTATTTTTATAGTCGCACTGTTAGTTGCTTCATAGGGTAACACTAATCTTGGCGCCAACGGCGGCAAAACTTTTTCTTCCACTTCAACTGATTTTTTAACCTTACCCTCACCCAACAAAATCGAAAACTTAATCAAAAGTGGCAAACCAAATACCAATAATACAATCACCAAAATTACCGTCAACAAACCCAAAACCACTGTCTTTTTTGTTATCTGCTCTTCAGCCTGTCTTTCAAGTCTAGAGCGTTTAAACTCTGCCATAACTGTATCCTATTTTATCAGAGCCGAAGGGGAGAGTCGAACTCCCGACCCTAGCTTTACGAAAGCCATGCTCTACCAACTGAGCTACTTCGGCCTTGAGCGGCTAGAGGGAATCGAACCCTCAACATATCCTTGGGAAGGACACATTTTACCATTAAACTATAGCCGCACTCAAAACATTTTAACACGCAGCTTAGTTTATCTGAGGAATACTGATCATCATCCCAATTTCCAAACCATTGGGATTATAAATCTTTGATTTATTCTCTTCCCAAATTTTTACCCACTGATAACCATCACCATAAGCCCTCACCGCTATTTTCCACAAACTATCTCCTCTAACCACTTTATATTCACTACCCACCAAAATTTTATCTACCTCAATTTTCTCAGTCACCTCCACTTCTGGCAAAACAATCTTCTGCCCCACCTCAATCACTGATGGATTTTTTATATTATTAGCTTTAGCAATTTCTGTCCAAGCATAACCGTTATTATATTTTTTTTCGGCTATTTTCCACAAACTATCTCCCAATTCCACCTCATAAAAATCAGATCTATCACCGTCACTTTTATCACTTAAACTAATATCACTTGACCCCGGAATATTAATATTCCCTTTATTTTTTTGAAAATAACTAAAAATTAATCCTCCAACCACCACCACAATTATCAAACCCAAAAACATACTCACAATTTCCTCAGTTGACTTAAAATATTTTTTTCGGATATCAGAAAATTTCATAAAAACTAGTATAATAATTAATTATAAATTAAACCTAATTTACACCATTTTGGAACGAATTGCAATATCATCCATAAATGATTTGTCCAACCTTCCAACAAATCTACGCATATTCTCCGCAAATGCATCCAACAGATCATAATTTATCCTATAAATTCTTTGTTTTCCCACTACTTTAAAATAAACTAATCCTGATTTTCTCAAAATAGACAAATGATTTGATAATGTCGCTTGCCTAATCTCAAAACTAGTCAATAATTCATTCACCGACATCTCTCTATCTTTTAATAAGGTTAGTATTTTTCGTCTATTTTTATCTGCCAATGCCTTAAATATTTTATCCATACCTACATTATATAGATAAATATCAATATATTCAATACCTATCTATTACTTGATTATTAACCAAATATTATAGAAAATACCCTAATATGAAAAACTTTGACAACAAACAAGAACAAACTTTAGTTATTGTTAAACCTGACGGTGTCCAACGCGGCCTGATAGGGGATGTTATCCACCGCTACGAACAATGCGGTCTCAAACTAGTCGGCCTTAAAATGCTTATCCCTACCAAAAAATTAACCCTCGATCATTATTCTATCGATCCAGATTGGGCTATCAAAAGCGGCACTAAAACTTTTGAATCATACAAAGCCAAAGGATTACCCCTCCCTGGAAAAGACCCAGTTGAGTTTGCTGAAGGTATTCGTCGCAAACTTATGGATTTTATGAGTAGTGGACCAGTAGTTGCTATGATTTGGCAAGGGATGGGAGCTGTAGCTGTTGTTCGCAAAATAACCGGTTCCACTGAACCTCTCACTTCTGCTCCCGGCACCATTCGCGGCGATTATACTATCGATTCTTACACCTCTGCTGATGCTGACGCCAGAGCCGTCAGAAATATTATTCACGCCTCTGGCTCTGTTGAAGAAGCCGCCAAAGAAATTCCCATTTGGTTTGACAAAAAAGAAATCCTCAATTATCGTCTGGTTGCCGAAGAAATCATCTATGACGTCAATCTTGACGGCATTTTGGAATAAATTTTTCCAAAAAGAAGGCGGCTAACGTAACTAAGATATAAATATATCATTAGTAGCGCCAACCGCCAACCTTTTAAATCAAACACTTTAATTCTGAAAAATTTATCTCCTTTCTGAGATATTTTTGTAAATTGAGATGAATATTATTCCAATTCAAAAATCGATCTTTTAATTTTGGGTTTTTGTCAATTTTATAACTCTCTTCAAAAAGATTAAGTAAAGAATTTAGGTCTTTCTCTAAAATAATCGCATCCTGTACACTCAAACACTGACCAGATTTAACAATAACCAATCTTTTATTCAAATCTCTTTCCAAGTCAGATAAAATCCTTAATCTTTTTATAATCAACCAAATTATCGCAATCAAAACAACTACCACTGAACCAATCAAAATTATCCATACCAAACAAGAAATAAGTCTCTGTTGGCAATAATTTAACGCCAAACCCATCTATTATCCCTCCTTCTCCTAAGAATTATAGGTCTATGACATTCACACCTTGACCTATATAACATCTCCTTCCATTCTTCCATCTTTCTATCATAATCTCTTGGAATGTAAACATTTTTATCGTTCTTCTCCTGTCTATATTCCATAATCGAAAAAACAATCACCCACAAAAGACCAATCACTACTATGACCAAAAAACCACTCATATCATTTCTCCTTTTTTTTGATTTAAAAGGGCTTTATACAAAGGCTCTTTTGAACGCTTCGTCCAAACGCCATTATTTTCTTTAATATAGCTAAAACCACTATATTATTATCCTATAATATCATTATTTATCGATTTTGTCAACAAAATAACAAACTACCATTTAACAATCACCCACATGATAAAATCTTTTATGAACGAAATTAAAAGAGATTTTATAAATTCAGAAAACAAATCCCATATCATTTTAAACAAAACCCAACCTGAATTAGTTCCCTGCATTGAAGACACATCAATAATAGAAAAAAGACATTTACCACAAATTATCGAATTAACTAAAAAAGCTAGAAAAGAAAGACGCGACCTTTCTTTTGCACTTAGTGGAAATTTACAACCAGATAAACAAATTTTTCCAGTTGATTTAATTCCTCCAACTGGATATCCAGAAACAATTCACCTCCTTAATGGATTTTCAAAACCATGGAATACTAATGTTGATATTAATCACCTAATAACTAATTATCCAAATGATCGGTGGAAATTCTACTTATCAATGGAAAACAAAACGACAGAACAAAGAAAGAAAATAAATTTGTTTTTTTTAGAATTTGCCAAAAGATGTACCGAAAAAAAAGTGGCACTTCTAACAAAAAACGAAGACCATCCTTATGACAATCCAGACGTATATACTTGGCAACCAATAACTATGGCTCGTATTTTAAAAGATCTATATCAAGACCAAAAATTTTCCGAAATTTGGTCTAGTGTAAATCACCCCTTTCAAAGACCAATCCCTGGTATATCTGAAAATCATATTGGATTAGTCCAAGAACCCATAGCCGGTTTAAATGGTTATACTCACTCAGCTAGAATGGCGATACTGGGTAACACCATACTCAAACTATTACCTTTATACGACAATAAACTTAAACTTCACGTTTTTGTGCAAGCATGTTACCAAGCTGGAGTTAGGCCAACCGAACCTTGGAGAATTTCAGAATCTGCTTTGTCCACTAATAATAAAGAAATATATGAACGCCACGGAGTAAAAGCCTAAAAAACTTACTAAAAATCCCCTGAAATAACGAATTAAAGTTTTTCCATTTAATCAAAATATAGATTTACTTTATGTAATATCTCTAAATCTTAACTTAAACTTTTGTAATAACTCTATATCCCCAGAATGAAATCCCTCATTATTAATAGCATCATCAATACTCATTTTCACCACCTTATTACCTTCATTTACTCTCGTTTTAAATAATTTTGCCGTTATTGGAGACAAAAATACATACAGTTTAATTAACCAACCTTTATATTTTCCGTCAGTCGGATAAAATTTATGTTCAGTCCATAGTTTTAAACTATCTGGTATGTATCCCAACTCCTCTTTTAATTCTCTTCTTATAGCCATTTGTGGTGATTCATTAGGCTCAATACCCCCTCCAAAATATCCATATTTTTCACCTATCTTAGAATGTAAACCTCTTTCTTGAACAGCAACATTACCATTAGTGTCATAAAAAATTACAATCGAAACTTCCCTTTTTGCCATAAACACATTATATATTAAAAATCCAGTAACAATTGTATAATCCAAGCAGTGAACAATATTTATAAAAAAGCCCTGGATCAAGTTATTTTTCTCTATTCCAAATATTCAACTGAACATCGAGCCAACACTCAACCATTTCACCTTATTTATTACTAAACCAACAAATTGACAACCAAACTTACGATAGTAAAAAACTAGAAATTGAAACTGAAATTACCGCACTTGAAAATCAAAAAAACCACTCAAAATTTAATGACCTTAATACAATCTTGGAACTTTTAAAAAAATTTAAAAACACCGCTATTTCCCTCAAAAAAATGTATGACTCTGGCGATAGGGAAGTAAAAGACAATTTACTAAAATCAACACTTTGGAACGCTACAATAGAAAATCAAAAACTTCAAAAGGTTACGTATAAACAACCATTTTCTTATCTCGAAAATATGGGGAAAAATGACGATTTTTCAGTATGGCGGACAATATGGGACAAAATTAGAATAGATTTATTTGTAAACAAATAGATATAAATTATTTTTTACACTTAAACATTAAAAAATGACATAAATTGCAATTATCTTTTCTCAAATAATCCTTAAACACTATATTCAATAAATGAATACCAAAAAAACAATTTTTAACTTCAATATCTTTAAATCCTATTTCCTTCAACATAACTACAATTTGTTGGGAGTTAAATTCTTGAATATGAGTGCAATCTCCCAATTCAATCGTAGATCCTAAAGTGACAGGAAAATGTAGTTTATTAAAAATTAATTTAATTATATTAGCTGGTCTTAATAAATTTGGAGTTCCAAATATCAAAAACCCATCCTTTTTTAAAACCCTAAATTGCTCCGATAAAAATAAATGAGGTTTCTTAGTATGTTCAATCACATCTTGATGAAAAATTAAATCAAACGAATTACTTTTAAACGGTAGTTTTCCCTCTGGGATTACTCTTTTAAATTTCCAATCTCCAATTCTTCTTAAAATTTCAACATCATTTTTTCTAACTGGATTTTCAATCACATCTGTCGCTACTATTTTTCTAATAGTTTTATTATGTAAAAAAGCCAAATAATCCCAAATACCATTCCCAACAGACACAGATAAAACAATTGAATTTTTAGATAACTTTAGTTTCTTTATCCAGTTTAAAAATGTCTGTCTTTGAATCTTTTCAACTTCAGACATATTAAACTCATTCAATCTTTCAAGTAGGGAATTTATATGCGGTATATTTTTAGTATTAATTTCCTTAAATACCATAATTTAATATAAAAATACGAAATATATTTCCTGTTGTAATAGTGACATTTATGTCAGATTGTGTCAATGGCAAATATTTATCAGAAGTTTGGCGAAAGAATTAGAGAATTAAGAAAAGAAAACGGATTATCACAAGAACAATTGGCAGAGAAAATTTACAGAGATCCTAGAACAGTAGTAGCTATTGAAAACGGCAAAAGAAATCCAACATTAAATACAATTGATAAATTAGCTAAAGCCCTAAAAACCAACATCAGAGATTTGTTTTCTTAATTTCTCCCTAAACTCACCCCCAACCTTAAAAGTCGTCCTCACGTCCGGCCGCGCCGGACGGCGTGAGATAATACGACTTTGGGTTGGGGTGATTTATAAAAGCCAACGGAAACACTTTATTGCTTATGGAGTCTATGGGCACAATGATACCCTTTGATATAATTTATCCATGCTTAAATCCTACATAAATCAAATATTAACCACTGGATGGACCCCAAAAACAGTCGATCTCTTATTAACAACAATCCCTAAAAATGATAAGTCAATGGCAACACTTTGCAATACAAAAATCTATACAAAATGTAAATTTACATACCAACAATACTTATTTATATACAAATTAATACTTTCAAAAACAATAGAAATTTTAGATTGTGTTCTAAAAGATAATCAAAACATATTTATTAAACCAAATCGAGATATTAACATAGCCTATCCTCTATTTCTATTTGTATTAAAAGAAATTGGCTTTAAGAGAGGTAAGTTCCTAAGTCAAATAATGGATAAAGATATAACCTTCGATGAGATTCCTAACTTATTAGGAGATCCAAAAACTATGATTGGTAATTGGGTAAATAATCGAGCAAATTACTTAAATTTTCAAGGAGATATAGAAACTTTGTTTGCTATAAACGGTAGTAAAAAATTTCCGATACCAACTAGAATTGAGTTTATTTTAGAAGAAACAGACAAGGCTTTAGAAAAACAAAAATCACAATATTCACCAATCAAAACAAATGGAATTCGTTTAAAGAACAACATCTTATCGTTTAATAAAAAAGAGATAACCTTTAAAAAAGGCAGTATAAGATTAAAAATAATTAAATTACTGATTAAAAATAATCAAGGTATTAGTTCAAAAGACATTAGAAAAAAACTCGAAATGAATCATTATCTTTTTAAAACCAATATTCGTCAAATAAAAAATAGAATCAAAAATATAAAACTTACGATAAAACACGATGAAAATAAAAAAGTTTATCTTCTAACAACACTCTAAAAACTACCCCCTTTTCATACCCCAAATTACGAATAAAAAAACAGTTTGAAGCTACCCCTAGTAAAGCTCTTATTCTTCCGTCATGTCAGTATTGGCAGAAGAAAAATTAAGACAAATATTCAAAGATCGATTCCCAGAGATTAATCTGTCGAAAAAAGATTTTGAAGAATGTAGACAATCCTTAATTTATTTAGGTAAAGCCATTTGTATCTCCTCATTCAAAAAAAGGAGGTTCAAATGAGCATTCGAAACAAAATTTCTGGCGCCAGTCCAAAGAGTCTCAACCCTAGACTTGATTATACCGTCACAAATAAGAAAAAAATATTCGATGTAATTTATAAAACAGATCCAATTACATCGGTAAATACTAAAGTTATCCTTTGTGGTCATCATATCGAAATTTACCAATATGAAAAACCATTACTTATAAACAAACCACCAAAAGAAAAAGTAAAGAAAAATAGAGAACCACGACCATATGATTTTGATGTTTTTATTAGCAGAAAAGAGGAATACAGAGAACGAACTAAAACTAGAGTTATTGGTCAAGTAAGAAGATTGATTGAATCAAATTTCAATAAAGATTCTGTTTTTCTCACATTAACTTTTGATAATAAAAATAATTTCGACATTACTGATTTAAAAATTTGTAACCTCAAGTTTCATAATTTTATGGTAAGTCTTAAAAATAATTTTAAAAATTTAAATTTAAAATACTTAGCTGTTCCAGAATTTCAAAAAAGAGGAGCTGTTCATTACCATCTAATAATCAACGTTCCTTTTATTGAGAAAAAAATCGTTAAAAAACTTTGGAAATATGGTTTTATTAAACTCAAAGATATCTATTATATCGAAGGAATGGGAAGCTATTTTACTAAATATTTAACTAAAAATAGCAATGATCCAAGACTTTATGGAAGAAGATCCTTTTTTACTTCTAAAGGACTTAAGAAACCTAAAATTAAATATGGAGATTTCGCTGAAAAAATAATTGAAAGGTTAAATCAAAAAAAGATTACCCCTTACTTCAAAAGTGAATATACAAGTCAATTCAACGGTAATGTAAAATATACTAGGTTTTATATAAAAGAAGCAATCTAAATGAAATATTTTTCCTACTGTCGAAAATCATCAGAGGACGAGTCACATCAAACTCAATCAATAGAAACCCAAAAAAGAATTCTCAACGAATTTTCTAAAACCAATAATCTCGAAATAATTGAAACTTTTATTGAAACTAAAAGTGCTAAAGATGACGGTAATAGACCTGAGTTTGAAAAAATGTTAGACAAATTTCAAAAAGGAGAAGCCGAAGGTCTTCTTGTCTGTCATATAGACCGAATTAGTCGAAATTGGATAGAAGCAGGACAGATAAGCAAATTACATGATTTGGGTATCATTAAAGAAATCAGAACTCCTGCAAAAACCTACAATACTCCCAACGATATGTTTATGATGGGAATTGAGTTAGCTTCAGCAACATATTATTCTCGAAATCTTTCACAAAGAGTTAAAGAGGGGATTGAAACCAAACTTAAAAAAGGTGAATACGGCGCCCCTGCTCCTCTTGGCTACAAAAACAAAAACGGGAATATTATTCCCAACAAAAATAATTCACATTTCATTAAAGAAATCTTTAAACTTTACACCACCGGCGATTATTCTATTAGCCAAATCACTAATAAACTTTATTTAGAGGGTTTTAGAACCTACAGAGCTAACAAAAAGGTCCACAGGTCAGTAATTCACCGAATTCTAACCAATCCTCTTTACTGTGGCATAATAGTCAGCAAGGGTAAAGAATATCAAGGTAGCTTTAAACCTTTAATTTCCAGATCTCTATTTACTAAAGCACAATATCTGTTAAATAGAAGCAATCACCAAAAAAAACAAAAACATAATTTTCTCTTTAGCAATTATCTGACCTGTAATAAATGTAACTGTAAATTAACTGCCACCATAAAAAAGGGAAAACACGTTTACTACTACTGCACTAACAGTCGTCACAATTGTGATCAACACCTAAAATACCTAACCGAAAAATCCGTTGATATTCTCATGTCCCAAATTATGTCTAAAATCACCATAGACCCAGAAATAGCAGAATTATCTTTAAATCTATACATAGACGATCTAAAAAGAGGAAATTCAAATAAAACCATCATTGATCAAACCATCGACAATCAAATTAATAATTTGAATAAAAAGAAAAATAGACTACTTGATTTATTACTAAACCAACAAATTGACAACCAAACTTACGATAGTAAAAAACTAGAAATTGAAACTGAAATTACCGCACTTGAAAATCAAAAAAACCACTCAAAATTTAATGACCTTAATACAATCTTGGAACTTTTAAAAAAATTTAAAAACACCGCTATTTCCCTCAAAAAAATGTATGACTCTGGCGATAGGGAAGTAAAAGACAATTTACTAAAATCAACACTTTGGAACGCTACAATAGAAAATCAAAAACTTCAAAAGGTTACGTATAAACAACCATTTTCTTATCTCGAAAATATGGGGAAAAATGACGATTTTTCAGTATGGCGGGCCCGATGGGATTCGAACCCACGATCTTCCGCGTGACAGGCGGATGTGCTAGACCGCTGCACCACGAGCCCTTGGTCTAAAACTTCTGTTAATATACCAAAAACTTCCTTTTTAAACAACGTTATAATCAATTATGACCAAAATCAAAAAGATTTATTCCAACGCTGAAATCGCCGAAATTCTCCAAAATATTGCCACCGCCTACGAAATCAAAAATAAAAACTTTTTTCGAATCCGCTCCTATCAAGATGCCGCCGACACTATTTTAACCTACCCAAAATCAGTCCACTCCCTCTGGCAAAAAGATCCCAAACTACTGGATGATATCCCTGGTATTGGTCCCAATATCTTTTCCAAAATCGTTTATTTGTTTGAAACTGGTAAACTTCATCCCCACATTATCCGTGCCTTCAAAAATATTTCTCCCATAGTTTTTACTTTTACCAAAATCAATGGCATCGGTCCCAAAATCGCCCACACCCTAACCAAAAAACTTAAATTTTCCCAAGATCCCATCAAAGCTCTAAATCAACTAACAATTTATGCCCAAAAAGGCAAAATCAGAAATTTACCTAGGTTTGGCATTAAATCAGAAAAAATGATTTTAGATAACACCTTGGCTTTTTTAGGTCGTCACCGCCGTCTAAGCTATCAAGAAGCCAAAACTGCCGCTGATAAAATCATTAATTATTTACATAAAAAATTTCCTCACATTGAAATCGAAGCTCTGGGAAGCCTTCGCCGTCAAACCAAAACCGTCGGTGATATTGATTTAGCTGCCAAATCAACCCAAACCAAAGATATTTTGGATTATTTTTTGACTTACCCCAAAAATATTCAAACCATCAACCGCGGACCCAAAAAAGCTTCCATCAGAATTTATCCTGATATCAGAGTTGATCTTATGATCCAACCGTCAAAAAACTTTTATTCTCTGGTTCAACATTTTACCGGCTCCAAACAACATAATATTCTTTTGAGGAAATATGCCCTGTCTTTAGGTTTATCAATTTCAGAATACGGTATAAAAGACCTTAAAACCGGTAAGATCAATACATTTACTTCCGAAGAAAAATTATATAATTTTCTCAAACTTTGTTTTATTCCACCCCAAAATCGGACCGGCACTACCGAAATCGAAACCGCTCAAAAATGCTATAATCAATTGTTAAAGATTAAATCTAAAAAATGATATTTTATCTCTTAGGCATCATTATTATCCTGACTCTTGTTTTAGTTTCTTTTTACAACAAACTCAAACGTCTCCAGGTTCTCATCAAAGCCTCCGTTCAGGAAATTGGCAATCAACTCAAACGTCAAGCAAACCTTATTCCCAATCTGGTCGACTCTGTCAAAGGTTATATGAAACACGAAAAAGGTATTTTTGACCAATTAACTGATGCTAGAAAATCAATTGAATCCGCCATTAACAATAACGACCCAAAATTTATTGATAAAGCTCAAGCCAGCCTAAACAAAGCTTTGTCAGGACTCAAAGTTGTCGTTGAAAGTAACCCTCAAATTCAAACCTCCGGTCTGGTTAATAATCTCATGGACGAACTCCGCGACACCGCCGATAAACTTATGTATGCTCGTCGAACCTTAATTGATCTCAGCGCCGACTACAATACTGCCATTGTTACCATTCCTGGTGTCTGGGTGGCTCAAATATTCGGCTTCAAAGAAGAAAAGGGATTAAATACTCCTGATGACAAAAATCAACTTGAAGTCTCCTCAGAAGATATGAAAAATCCCAAAGTAAATCTCTAATGGCCAATTTTTATCAACAAATAAACAATAATAAGATCCGTTCCGGGTTTGTTCTAACTCTGTTTGTCGCCTTCATTTTAGTTGCTGCTTATTTTATTACTGTTTCTTTTAATCTCGATAACGGTTTAATTATTGGTGCCTTAATTTTCTCTATTATTTCTTCACTTTCTAGTTATTTTATCGGCGATAAGATGGTTTTAAACCTTAATGGCGCCAAACCTGCCGACAAAAAAAGCCATTTTGATCTTTATACCGTTGTCGAAAATCTTAGCCAAGTTAATCAGACTCCAATTCCTAAAGCCTATGTTATCGACAGCCCCGCTCTAAATGCTTTTGCCACCGGTCGCAACCCTCAACATGCTTCTATTTGTGTCACTACCGGTCTGTTAAATGAACTTAATCGCACTGAACTTGAAGGTGTTGTTGCCCACGAACTCTCTCATATCAAAAATTATGACACCTTATTAATGACCCTGGTTAGTGTTTTAATCGGCAGCTTATCTATCCTTATTGATTTTACTACTAGATACTCTTTCTTTTCTGGTTCCCGCCGTCGCGACGACGACAAACAAGAAAATGGTCTTCTGGGTATTATCGGTATGATTCTAGTTATCTTTGCTCCTATTATTGCTCAATTGATTCAACTTGCCATTTCCCGCCGCCGCGAATTTCTTGCCGACGCTTCCGCTGTTAAACTTACTCGTCAACCTAAAGGCCTTATCAATGCTCTCGTTAAAATTTCCTCCGACCATAATCAACTGCAAACCGCTTCCACCGCCACCACCTCACTTTATATTAGTAATCCTTTTAAAAACAATAAAATTGCCAGCTTGTTTTCTACCCACCCCCCGATAGAAGACCGGATCAAGGCTCTCAGTCAAATGCTTTGATCAAAAACTTTATCTATTTTAAACTCTGTAACTTGATAAACTAATCTATGTCTTTTGTTCATCTTCATGTTCATACCGAATACTCTCTTTTAGACGGTTTAAACAAAATCAAAAATCTTGTCTCCACTATCAAAGATATGGGAATGAATTCTTTGGCTATCACCGACCATGGCAATATGTACGGCGCCATCGAATTTTATAAAGCTTGTCAAAAAGCTGACATCAAACCTATTATTGGTTGTGAAACTTATTTGGCTCCTAACGGTCGTCTTGACAAAACTTCCACCAACCGCCACAACCAACACCTTATTTTATTAGCCAAAAACCAACAAGGTTACAAAAATTTAATGAAATTAGTCAGTATCAGCCATATCGAAGGCTTTTACTATAAACCTCGTATTGATTGGGAAACTCTAAAAAAATATAGTAACGGTTTAATTTGCACCAGCGCCTGCATTGAAGGCGAGATTCCTCAATTAATTTTAAACGACAATTACGACCAAGCCAAAATCAGAGCTAAAGATTTTCAAAATTTATTTGGCGAAGACTATTACTTGGAAATCCAACGTCATCCTAACCTAGACGGCCAGGAAAAAGCTAACGAAGGTATCATCAAAATCAGCCGTGAACTAGGAATTCCCTTGGTTGCCACCAACGACGCTCACTATCTCAAAAAAGAAGATGCTTTTGCTCAAGATGTTTTGATGATGATTAATACTCAAACCACTATCAACGATTCTAAGCGTCTCACTATGATTAATATTCCTGATTTCTATATCAAATCTCCCGAAGAAATGGCCGAACAATTTGCCGATTATCCCGACGCTCTAGAAAACACTCAAAAAATCGCCGACAAATGTCAATTGGAAATTGAACTCGGTAAGTGGTATTTTCCCAAGTTTAAACTTCCCCCCAATAAAACCGCTGAAGAAACTCTTCATGATTTAGTCTTTCAACGAGCCAAGAAACATTATGGAAAATTAACTCCAGAAGTCAAAGAACGGCTTAACTATGAACTCAATGTTATCAATCCCAAAGGTTATGCCGCTTACTTTTTAATTATGTATGACTTTATCTGTTGGACCGAAAAACATAACACTCCCACCAATACTAGAGGCTCCGCTGGTGGTTGTTTGGTCGCCTTTGTCTTGGGTATTACCTCTGTTGATCCTTTAATCTATCAACTCCCTTTTGAAAGATTTCTCAACAAAGACCGTCCTTCACCGCCAGATATTGATCTCGATGTTGCCGACGATAAACGTCAAAGCATGCTTTACCATATCATTGAGCAGTATGGCCAAGACGCCGTCGCCCAAATCTGTACTTTTGGTCGAATGATGGCCAAAGGCGCCATTCGAGATACTGCTAGAGTTTTAGGATACGAATATGCTGTTGGTGACAGAATCAGTAAAATTATTCCTCTTGGTTCCCAAGGTTTCCCTATGTCTATTGACAAAGCCCTAAATACCACTCCAGAACTTAAACAAATGTATGATACTGACGCTGATGCTAAAAAAATTATTGACACCGCTAAACAAATTGAAGGCTGTGCTCGACACATCAGTGTCCACGCCTGTGCTATTGTTATTTCTCCCACTACTATCACTGATTTTTCTCCAGTTCAAACCGAAACTGGTGGTGACAAACCTATCACTCAATACGAAATGCACGCCTGTGAAGATGTTGGCTTGATTAAATATGACATTTTAGGAATCCGTAATTTATCTTTTCTAGGTCAATCAGTTTTAAACGTCAAAAAAAACCGTGGATTAGACATCGATATCCGTAAAATTCCTCTCGATAACCAGAAAACTTTTGATATGTTATCTAGCGGCAACACCATGGGAGTTTTTCAACTAGCCGGTGAAGGTATGACCAAATGGATCAAAGAACTCAAACCTAACCGAGTCGAAGACCTTATGGCCATGGTCGCTCTTTACCGCCCCGGACCTATGGCCATTATTCCCGAATATATTGCTCGCAAAAATGACCCTTCTAAAGTTTCTTATTTTGACCCAAAAATGGAAAAATTCCTTCAAAGTTCTTATGGACTTTTAGTCTATCAAGACGACTGTTTGTACACCGCCATCGAATTAGCTGGCTACAACTGGGTTGAAGTTGATAAATTTAGAAAAGCCATCGGTAAAAAAATCCCCGAAGAAATGGCTGCTCAAAAAGAAAAATTCATTTCCGGTTGTATTGCCAATGGTTATACCAAAACCAAAGCTGAAGAAATTTTTAAACTTATCGAACCATTTACTTCTTACGGTTTCAACAAAGCTCATGCCGCTTCTTATGGAATGTTAGCCTACCGTACTGCCTACATGAAAGCTAATTTTCCCGCTGAATATATGTGTGCCCTATTAACTGCCGAATCTGGTGATACCGAAACTATTACCGATGGTGTCAATGAATGCCGTCACTTAGGTATTATTGTCAATCCACCAGATATCAACAAATCCGATAGTGGTTTTGAAATGGAGAAAAATCCAGAATCACTTGAAGGCACTGCTATTCGTTTTGGTTTAAGCGCTATCAAAAATGTCGGTAATGCCGCCATCGACAATATCCTTGCTGAAAGAAACAAAAATGGTCCTTTTCTAAGCGTTAGTGACTTTTGCATCAGAGTTGATAGTCAAAAAGTTAACAAAAGAGTTTTGGAAAGCCTTATTAAAGTCGGTGCCTTAGACCAGTTCGGTGAACGCAACGCTATTTTGGCTTCCTTGGATAAAATCCGTTCTGATTGCGAAAAACTAAATTCCAAAAAAAATAGCGGTCAATTTAGTTTGTTTGACTCACCTCATGAATCCGGAGACAAAATTTCTGCTCCACCAGATCAATTTCTTAATGTTGAGCCTATGAGTGAAAGTCAACGCCTAATTATGGAAAAAGAATTGATTGGAGTCTTTGTTACCGAAAATCCTATCAATAAAATTCTTCAACCCTTCCTTGATCTTGACCTACCAAAAATCGAAGAAATCAGCCAAAAACCTAATGACTCTCCAATTAAAACTGTCGCTGTTATTAAAAAATTTAAAACTATTTTAACTAAAAAAAACAATGCCAAAATGGCCTTCGTGACCCTTGAAGATGAAACTGGTTCAATCGAAGCTGTCATTTTCCCAAAAATATACGATAAAGTATCAGATCTCTTAGAAGAAAACAAAGCTGTTTATATCGAAGGTAAAATCAATATTAGAGATGACAACCCGTCAATTTTAGTTGATGTTTTAACCAATCAAGTTCCAGAAAATAGCAGCAAATATGACTTTGTCATTAATATCCCCAAAACTGCTACTCAGAATCAACTTATGAAATTAAATAGTCTTCTAAAAAATAACCCCAACGGTCACCGCGGTTTGATTATTCTGCCAAACGGTAAAAATCTGCCGTTAAGTTATGGTGTTAACTATAATCAAGAACTCCAAGAACAAATTGATAGCATCCTCTTGTCAAATCCAAGCTAGCTTGCTAGACTACCAGAGTTTATTTTGATATAATTTCAAAGCATTTTTTAGAAACTATGGCAATAAAAATAACACACAAAGATCAGACATTTTTTGTAGGCGACACTATCAGGGTCAACTACAAAATCAAAGAAAAAGACAAAGAAAGACTTCAAGCTTTCGATGGCCTTATTTTGGCTATCAAAGGTCGTGGTGACAACAAAAACTTCACCGTCCAAAAGCAAGCCTCAGATGCTGTGGTTGTTGAAAGAATTTTCCCGATTAATTCTCCTTGGATTGATAGTATCAAAAAATTACGTGGACCAAAAACAAAAGTCCGCCGATCAAAACTATACTATCTTAGAAATCCAAAAGCTAAAACTATTTAAGTCATTTCGCACCTAAAATTTTTAAGAATTTTTAGCCTTGTCTGCCGATAGGCAGATCAGTCGGCCCGCCTGCATCAGCTATCGCTTCAGCGATTGCGAACAGGTAGAGCAGTCCCGATTTATCGGGATTGGTCGCCTGAATCAACAGATTCAGCGCTAAAGATTGCTACAAATTTAACAATCAGGGTCTTTAGCCCTGCCTGCCGGCAGGCAGGTCAGTCGGACAGCAGTCGCGATAATCTTTAATCGCATTAACAATCAGGGTCTTTAGCTCAGTCGGTAGAGCAGTTGCCTTTTAAGCAATTGGTCGCGGGTTCGAGTCCCGCAGGACCCACTCATGTCCTCTTGGGTTTACATTCTAAAATTATCAAACGGAAAATATTATATAGGCAGCACTCGCAATCTTAAACAAAGAATCTACGATCATCAAAATGGTAAAAGTGGATTTACTAGTAAATATCTTCCAGTTAAACTAAAATATAGCCAAAAATTTGATAATCATTCCGATGCTCTAAAAACCGAAAAATATCTAAAAAGCCTAAAAAGTTAAAAAATCATCAAATTAATAATTACCTCTCAAACAATTAAATTTTATAAATAAACTTGTCAGTCTGCAGGTAGAACAGTCCCGATTTATCGGGATTGGTCGCGGGTTTGGCCCCGCACAGACCCACTCATGTCAATCTATGGGTTTATACTTGGAATTTCATTAGTCGTTGGCATTGAATATTTCTATCGCCATAACCAAATCATCCCCAAAACCAAAGAAAATAAATTCATTTTTTTGCTTATCTTATCAGGCATCATTGGCGCCAGAGTTTATGGTGTTATTGCCGCCTGGAATTACTTTTCTCAAAATCCTCTCCAAATTCTAAATCTCCGGGGTGGGGGACTGGGTATCATTGGCGCTCTCAGTTTCAGTTTAATTTTTATCTACTTTTTCGCCAAAAAGAATCAACTTAAATTTCTCAAAATCACTGATACCTTAGCTCCGATTGTACCTTTATGTCAAAGTCTTGGTCGCTGGGGAAATTATTTCAACCATGAAATTTATGGCCCAAATCAACAACCAATTTGGTTATATGAATCCATTAGTCTTTTCCTTCTTTATTTAATTTTCAAAAAAATTAATCGTCATCAAACCAGTATTTATCTTATTAGTTACGGTATAATACGTTTTATATTAGAGTTTATTAGAACAGACACTATTCCTGTGTTTGTCCTAAGTTTAGCTCAAATTACAAGTTTAATTTTTATCGTCTTCGGACTAATTTTTATTAAATATGAAAATTCTCGTCATTAACCCCGGTTCCACCAGCACCAAAATTGCCCTGTTCAACAATGAAGATCTCGTTTTTGAACACAAACTCGATCATGCCATTGATCAAAACTTCCAACAACAGTTTGGTAAAATTGGCAACGTTTTTGATCAATATCCCTACCGCCTCGAACAAATTCTAAAAATTTTAACTGAAAAAAATATTACTCAACTTGATGCCGTTGTCGGTCGTGGCGGCATGTTACCTCCTATTAGTTCTGGAACTTATCAAGTAAATCAAAAAATGCTTGATGATTTACGCGACCGTCCTCAAGCCAATCATGCCTCAAATTTAGGTGCTCCTATTGCCTTAGAAATTGCCAAAAAATTCAACATCACCGATAAAGCTTTTATCGTTGACCCGGTTACTACTGACGAAATTGAACCAAAACATAAAATCACTGGTTTTCCTGAAATAAAAAGAGCTCCCGGCTGGCACGCTCTCAACCAAAAAGCTGTCTGTCGCGAATATGCCAAATCAATCAATAAAAAATATAAAGATTTGAATTTAATCTGCGCTCATCTTGGTGGCGGTTTCTCCTTTGGTGCTCACAAAAAAGGCAAAACCATTAATGTTATCAACGCTACTACTGGTGAAGGTCCAATAACTCCTGAACGTTCTGGTCAAATTCCTGCTCAAGGGTTAATCGATTTATGTTTTTCCGGCAAATATACTAAAGAAGAAATCAGTTATAAAACTCTTGGTGGTGGCGGACTATTTGCTCTTCTAGGAACTAAAGATATGATTGATCTTGAAAATAAATATCCTAGTTTGGATGCCGAAAAAAAAGATATCGTTGACGAAATGATTGCCGGTATTTCCCGAAATATTTGCTGTTTAATTCCCGACTTCGAAGGTGAAAAAGTTGATCAAATTATTTTAACCGGCGGAGTTGTTCGTTGGCCTCTAGTTGTTGAAAAAGTGAAACATGATTTATATACCATTGATGTTGGTATCACTGTCTACCCTGGTGAAAAAGAACTTGAAGCTCTTCGTGACGGTGCTATTCGGGTATTAAATGGCCAAGAAACTGTCAAAACCTACACCTAATTACCATTCAATTGGATCCTGACCACTAAAAATCAAATAAGCATTAGTTTGTGAAAATGGTTTAGATCCAAAAAATCCGTTGAATGCCGACAATGGTGAGGGATGCACTGACTTGATTACTAGATGTTTGTTTTCATCAATCACCCTACCTTTTTTTTGCGCGTAAGCTCCCCATAAAATAAACACTAAATTTTCTTTTTGCTCCGACAAAATTCTAACCACTGCATCAGTAAACCTCTCCCAACCCTTATTTTGATGCGACCCCGCCATCCCCGCTCTTACCGTCAAAGTTGCATTTAACATCAATACTCCTTGTTTTGCCCAATTTTCCAAATTACCATTTTTGTTTTTCGTCTTTATCCCCAAATCCGTCTCTATTTCTTTGTAAATATTAACCAACGATGGGGGAATAGCTATTCCGTCATTTACTGAAAATGCCAACCCATTTGCTTGTTTTGGCCCATGATACGGATCTTGACCCAAAATCACCACCTTAACTTTCTCAAAAGGAGTCAACTCAAAAGCATTAAAAATAAACTTTGCCGGCGGATAAACCGTTGATTTTTTATACTCCTCCTTAACAAACGCCACCAACGCCTCAAAATAAGACTCATTAAACTCTTTTTCTAAAACTTGTTTCCAACCTGGTTCTATTTTGACATCCACCACCAATTCTACCTCAACTCCAAAACCTTCTCATAATTAAATATCTAACCAAAATAAAATCAACTAATTTAAATATTAATAAATTAAACGAAGAAGGGCGACCGTTGATAATCAATTTGCAAATGCATTTTGATATCGGTCGCCCGTCTTTACAAGCAAGCTTTAAGCGTCGGATGGAATGCCTGTACTGACATAGGCACATAACCATGCCGACCATCATATAGGCCTACAATAAGACCAGTTTCGTTTATGACGAAAGGGGTAAACCCACTTCGTCCACCACGAAACCAGTCTTCATTGTGTAAAATTATGAAATCACCATTATTGTAGTTACTCAAATCCCACTCCACCACCACCTCAAATGATTTATTATCATCATTGAAAAAGTGTTGAAGTTGGAACAACGAACCAGTTTCGACAACATCTTTAACAGTAATTCCCCATCCAGGAATCTCTGTTTTAACAAAACTCTTAAAACCTTTTGGTACCAACCGAAAATTTTCATTTTTAGTTAGTACACTCAATTCTTCGACCACTGATTCCCGTACAGCGGTCTTAAACAAATCGGAACCCTCACTATAATGAGCAATTCCGCCAATCAGACGAAACCACTTATAACGGTCATCGTAGATTACTACTTGACCATTTTTAGTTCGTAATCTGAGCAAACCACCGCCTCGATAAAGGCCCGAAACAGCAGTTTTTTCAAAAGTCTTTACATCTCTTAAGATAAAATCGCTTACAAAAAAAACCTCCTCTTTATTGTTCCGATAATACACCGGAATCTCATCTTTACCCTCCATAGGCAAAGACCGCAGGTACTCACATAAACCACTCGGCAATTCCATCAACCCAATATTTTCCACCACTCCAAACACTTCCTTTCTTTTTGACCTAAGACATCTTTATATTAAAAATCAAGTTTTAATTTCTAATAAAACCTGATCAAAATTGCTTGTAAAATTGTCAACGTTCTGTTTATATATAATATTAATCGCTATTGATAAATAATATATCTAAACATCACATATTATAGCAACAATTATGTAAAAAATCAATATTATAAGATATAACAAATAAAAATAAAACACTCCTAAAACTGTATCCATTATTTCACATTTCTTAAAATATTTATGACTCCAAGATAAAAACCCTCGATTGTCCGCCACAGGCGGAAGTCCTAGACTACAATATATTTTATAAATTCTCTCCCAACTCCTGATTTTAAATACCTTTCCAAAATCATCGCTTCACTGCGACTTTCACAAATTTGAACAAAAACTAACTCTAACGGCAATAAACTTTTAGTGGCAATACTTTGACCTTTAAAATGCCTATCCAACCTATCATCTATATCAGCTGTCTGACCTTTATAAAACTTTCCACTCCTCAAGCTTCTCAATACATACACATAATACATGTGACTCCGGAGGGATTCGAACCCTCGATTGCCTGGATGAAAGCCAGGAGTCCTAGGCCACTAGACGACGGAGCCATATTTTTAACCACCATCTGTAACCCTCGATTGTCCGCCAAAGGCGGAAGTCCTAGGCCACTAAGTCTTGGATCCGCCTTGGTGGAACGACGGAGCCATATTTTTAACCACCATCTGTAACCCTCGATTGTCCGCCAAAGGCGGAAGTCCTAGGCCACTAAGTCTTGGATCCGCCCTGGTGGAACGACGGAGCCAAAGCAGTCATATTCTACCAGTTTATTAACTTCTTTTCTATCTCTTTGATAAACTAAGCTATGCTCTATGTCTTTCATGGCGATCATCAACTAAACAGCCGCCAAGCCCTCAACTCCTTTCTCGACCAAAAAACTGATTTTGATATTCTCAGAATTGACTCAAAAGAAATTGATCTTGATCAAATCAATGGTTTTATCAACAGTCCCTCTCTTTTTTCTAAACCTAAAATAATTGTCTTTTTAAATTTTTTCTCCATCCCCAAACCAATTTTAGATAAAATAAAAAAAATCATCAATAATAATCCCGAATTCGATATTGTTATCTGGCAAGACAAGACTATCACTCCTACCCAACTAAAATCTTTTCCAAAAGCTAAAATAGAAACATTTGTTGTTGATAAAATCATTTTCCAATGTCTCAATCAACTGTACCCTGGCAATATCAAAAAATTTATTCCTCTGTTTCATAAAGTTTTAAATCAAGAACCATTCGAATTATTTTTGTATTGGCTCAAAAACCATCTTCGCCGCCAACTTACCACTTATTCCCGATTCAACCCTAAACAACTTAAATCCACTTATGTTCAAATAATTGAACTTGATTATCAATCAAAAACTGGACAATTACCAATTGGTAAAGATATTGCTCTCGAAAGAATTTTAATCAACCTGCTTACTCAATGATAAAATAAACCATGACAGATATTAACCAAATATCTCAACAACAAGTTATCAACAAACCTTGGGGAAAAGAAATTATTTACACTAATCCTGACTCACCATATACCTTCAAACAAATTATCATCAACAATGGTCACCGTCTTTCACTTCAGTCTCACACCGACAAAAGTGAAACTTTTGTCCTCATCGAAGGTCAGGCTAACTTAGTTATCGGACCCGATATTAACAACCTAAGAACCATTCCTATGGAAATCAAAAAAGGCTACACCATCCCCGTTGGTACCGTTCATCGAATGGTTGGAGTCAAAAATGCTGTCATTTTAGAAGCTTCTACTCCTGAAACTGGCACCACTATTCGACTTCAGGATGACTACAAACGACCTAACGAAACCGAAGATATTCGTAAATCCGACAACCGCGGCTGGCAGTAAGACATACTTTGATATCTATAAATATAAAAATATACACTTTGATAGTAATAAATACCCCTATTCTTAGGTTAATCAATAAAATTAACCTTTGTTAGCAGTCAATATACAAGTCTGCTAAATTAACAACTCCTAAAATTTCTGCTATTATTTTTGTATGAAAAACACTGCCAATATTCTCTGGTTTCACCAAATCAGTCTTGAAGATGTTGACTTAGTCGGAGGTAAAGGAGGTAATCTCGGAGAAATGTATAACCTCGGTATTCCCATCCCTAATGGATTTGTAGTTACCTCAAGTGCTTACTTCCAATTTATCAAAGAAAACAATCTTAAACCCAAAATTCAAGATATTCTCAAAGTTACTGATGTTGACCAACCCGATCAACTTTTATCTGCTTCCAAAAAAATCCGCAGTCTTATTCGCAAAACCCCAGTTAGTCAAAACTTATCTCTAGAAATTATGAAAGCTTACAAAAAACTTTCCGGTTTTGGCGGTCTCAAAAATGTTCCCGTCGCTGTCCGCACCTCAGCCACTGCCGAGGATTCTTCTGAAGCTTCATTTGCCGGTCAAGGCGATACTTTTTTAAATGTTATTGGTGAAGTCAATGTCGTTAACCGAGTTCGTGAATGTTGGTCCAGTCTTTTTACTTCCAGATCAATTTTCTATCAAGTCAAAAAGAATTATGACCACTTCAAAATTGGTGTCGCTGTTCCTGTCCAAAAACTTATCAATTCCGAAATTTCCGGGATTATGTTTACTGCCAATCCGGTTACCAATGCCAAGGATGAAATTATTATTGAAACCATTTGGGGGCTGGGGGAGTACATTGTCCAAGGGAAAATTACCCCCGACCAACACATTGTCGACAAAAAAACTTGGTCAATTATCTCCAAAGAACACGTCAGTCAAACAATTCAACTCACCAAAGATAAAAACGAAACTAAAGAAACTAACGTTCCCAAAACCAAAATCAACCGCAAAAAAATTGACGATTCTATGGCTATTAAAATTGCCAAAATTGGTCAGAAACTTCACAATCACTATGCCAAACCTCAAGACATTGAATTTGCTATTGATAGAGGTAAACTTTATATCGTCCAAACCCGACCCATTACTACTCTCAACACTAACCAACCTCAACCATCTCAAATCAATTTTACCCAAGACCCAATTTTAACAGGCGATCCTGCCAGTCCAGGTTTAGGTTCTGGAGTTGTTGTCATTATCAAAAATCCCAAGGAAATTACTCGAGCTCAAAAAGGCCAAATTTTGGTCACCACTATGACCACCCCCGATTTTGTCCCGGCTATGAAAAAAGTCAACGGTATTATTACCGAAAAAGGTGGCCAAACTTCTCATGCCGCCATTGTCAGCCGAGAATTAAGTGTTCCCTGTGTTGTTGGCACCAAAACCGCCACCAAAGACCTTAAAGAAGGGGATATTGTTACTATCAACGGCACCACTGGACAAATCTGGAAAGGTAATCTTATTGCCGATCAAAAAATTTCCACTCCCACTACCAAACCAACTCCAACCTTCAAGACTGCCACTAAAGTTTACGTCAACCTTGGCGAACCCGAATTGGCTAAAACTTTATCCAAACGGAATGTCGATGGTATCGGCTTACTAAGAGCTGAATTTATGATGGCTAACATTGGTATCCACCCCAAATATATTATTGCCAAAAATCAACAAAAAAAGTTTATCAATAAACTTGCCAAAAACCTACTCCAATTTTGTAAAAATTTCAACCCCCGACCAGTAATTTATCGCGCCACTGATTTTAAAACCAACGAATATCGTTATCTCAAGTGGGGTAAACTTTACGAACCAGAAGAACCAAATCCCTTAATGGGTTTTCGCGGTGCTTCCCGATATATCCAATCTCAAGATGTTTTTACTATGGAACTTGAAGCTATTAAAATGGTTCGCAACAAATATGGCTACAAAAATCTTTGGTTAATGATTCCTTTCGTCAGAACTCCACACGAGTTAGTTGAAGTCAAAAAAATTGTCGCCCAAAACGGTCTTTTAAGATCACCTTCGTTCAAATTCTATATGATGGCGGAAATCCCCAGCAATGTCATTCTTTTGGACAAATTTATTGACGTCGGTATCGATGGTATCTCTATCGGCAGCAATGATCTTACCATGCTTACTCTCGGTCTCGACCGTGACAACAACGAAGTCGCTCCCAGCTTCAACGAAATGGATCCAGCCGTTCTCTGGTCTCTCAAGCGACTGGTCACCAAATCTAAAAAACGTGGTATCAGTTGTTCTATCTGTGGCCAAGCCCCCAGCAACCATCCTGAACTAGTTGAAAAATTAGTCAAATGGGGAGCTACCAGTATCTCGGTTAGTCCCGATGCTATCGACGCCACCAGAGAAATTGTCGCCGCTGCCGAAAAGAAAAAAGTTACTCGAAAATAACTACTACCTCACCTTTAAACTTTTTAATCTTCAATTTTTCTAAAACTTCAGCCGAGTTTCCTAAAATTATTTCTTCAAATTTTTTAGTCATCTCCCGACAAACAACCACCTTCACTTCATCTCCTGCTACCGTTTTTATTTCCTCAACTAACCTAGTTACCCTAAAAGGGGATTCATAAATAATCTTTGCCCCTTCAAAATTTTTATATTTTTCCAAAATTTTTTTCCTCTCACCTGATTTTTTAGGTAAAAATCCCAAAAACATAAACCGACCTGCTGACAGTCCTGACAACACTAACGCATTTATAACCGCGCTTGGACCAGGAATCGAAGTATATTTACAACCCAACTTTTGACATTTTCCAACCAATTTATATCCTGGATCCGATATTACTGGTGTCCCCGCATCAGTCACCAAACCAATCTCTTTATTTGCCTTCAAAAGCTTTACAACTTCCGGAATCTTTTGTTCCTCAACTTCATCATAAAAAGAAATTAATTTCGGTTTATTTTTTATTCCCAAATTCAACAACATCAATCCTGTGTTTCTAGTATCCTCACACAACAAATACTCCACTCTTTCCAAAACTTCCTTAGCTCGAACCGTTATATCTCCTAAATTTCCAATTGGTGTCGAAATTATATACAACATTTTACAAATCCTTTATATCAAATTTTTCTATAGTTTTACCATCATCATTAAAATAAAACCTACCTTCAATACTTTTACCTTCAAGAATTTTTGGTAACCAAAATTCATCATCCGACCACATATTATCCCAAGGTAAATTATCTATAGAAAACCATTTTGGCTTCATTTCCTCACTTTCACTCGGTTCTCCCTCCCATTTTTTACATACAAAAATATAAACTTTATGAGTTGAACCATCCTTAAAAATAAAATCTATCTTTCCTAAACTTGACAAATCCGATGTTTTTATTTCCACACCAAACTCTTCCATAGCTTCTCTTTTAGCTGTCTCTTCCACTGATTCTCCTTTGATAATTTTTCCACCAGTTCCATTCCATAAACCAATTCCAAAACCTCGTTTTTTCATCCCCAAACAAACACTATTACCTCTTAACAAAAAACAATTTGTTGCCCTTATTACCATACTTATCAATGAAACTGTCGAATAATTGCTACCACCTTACCTCTAATTTCAACATCTGTCACATAAATCGGTGACATCGTTGAATTAGCCGGTTGCAATCTAATTCGAGTTGCTTCCTTGTAAAATCTTTTTAAAGTTGCAAATCCATTTTTAAGTACCGCCACTACAATATCACCATCATAAGCGTTTCTCTGCTCTTTAACCACCACATAATCACCGTTTAAAATACCGTCATCAATCATTGAATCACCTTTAGCTTGCAACACAAATGATTTATCACCCGGCCGAATCAAAGACGAATTTACCGCCAAAGTCGCATTCGGATCAGTATAAGGTTCAATCGGTTCACCACAAGCGATAAATCCTAACACAGGCAATTCAATCAATCCATCAACCTTTTCTTCAGTTTCTTTTTTAAGCAATTCTATCCCCCTAACCGCCCCTCGATACCTTCTGATTAATCCTTTCTTTTCCAAAACCGACAAATGTTCGTGAACGGTTGATAAAGAAGATAAACCTAAATGTTGGGCAATCTCCGTCAATGTTGGCGCATAACCCAAATCAGATATATTTTTTTCGATATAGTCCAAAATTTGTTTTTGCCGCTTATACAATACTGTTGCCATAAACCAATATTACACGAATAATACCCGAAGTCAATCAATCAAATTATGATAATATTAAATATCTTTATGACTCTTATCATTGTGATTTTATTGGCTCTCACTTTTCCAATAAATGCCTTTTCTGCCGATGAATTCAATATAACTCAAGTAACCAAATATCAAATCGATTTATCTGGCAAAGCCTTGGTCTCTCAACAAACAGACATTGTCAATAATTTTTCTCAAATCTATCCTAAAGAATACGAAGTTTCCTTATCCTCTTCAAATATCACCAATATCATCAGTACCGATCTTGGTGGTAATATCGTCAAAAACATTGATCAACAAAATGATACCACCAAAATTTCTCTAGTCTTTAATGAACCCAACATTGGTAAAAATCAAATTACTAAGTTTAATCTTAATTATTCACTCTCCAATCTTGCCTCCCAAAAGGGGACTACTTGGGAAATAGTTCTTCCTGAAAACCAAACCAATCACCATATCCAAAAATCAGATATTTATATCACCGTTCCCGCAACTTTCGGTAATATTTCTTTTACTTCAGTCCCTCCACATCATGTCGTTGCTCTCAATAATCAAACTGAAATTTACTTCCAAGATGTCAAAAAACAAAAAATTTTAATAACTTTTGGCGACTATCAACTTTTTGATTTTAAATTCAAATATTTTCTCCACAATTCTACCAATAAAACCGATATTTTCACTATCGCTCTCCCGCCAGAAACCGACAGTCAAAAAATTATTTACCGCTCCATTGAACCCCAACCTCTCAACATTACCATTGACGCTGACGGCAATTATCTTGCCGGCTACCAATTAACCACTGGTCAAGAAATTGATATTAGTGTCAATGGTCAAGCTAAAATACTCCACTCAAATCTTAATCGTGCCACCATCTCCACAAATGATTATCTAAAATCAAATATCTATTGGGAAACAAACGATCCCGCTCTTATCGATGTTGCCACTAAACTCCAAACTCCAAAAGATATTTATCACTACGTTATTAATCATCTCAACTACCAAACTACTGATATTGACACCTCTCTTCGTCAAGGAGCCTCTCAATCTTTAACAAACCCAAACTCTTCACTTTGCACTGAATTTACCGACCTGTTTATCACCCTTGCCAGAATCAAAGGTATTCCCGCCCGGGAAGTCCAAGGATTTGCTTACAGTAATAATATAAAAATCAAACCTATCAATCTTAATACTGATATTCTTCACGCCTGGCCACAATATTATGACCATAACAAACAAGCCTGGATATCAATTGACCCCACTTGGGGCAAAACCACCAATGGAATTGATTATTTTAACGATCTTGACCCTAACCATTTTGCTTTCGTCTTTCATGGCCTCAACAGCCGCCAACCTCTACCTCCCGGCGCCTATAAAAACAACCATGATACTAAAACCGTCATTGTTGAATTCGCCAAAGAAGAACTAAGCACCAATCAAATTCCCCTCAAAATAAATTCTTCGTCAAAATTTTATCAACCGCTTCAATTGACTATTACCAATCCCAATTACCATTCTATTTCAAATTTAACCCTAGCTATCAAACAATTAGATATCAATCAAACCATATCTGTCATTCCACCACTGTCATCAGTCAATATCAACCTTACCAACATTCCTTATTTCAAATCAATTCTGCCTCAAAACTATATCTTAAAAGTTAATCTCAAACACGATTCTGGCACTGCTGATTTTAAAATCAATAATCACCAATATTGGTTTCATTTGATTATTCTAATTGCTGCTACCGCTACCTTAATTGGCTTTGTTGGTATAATATTAAAAAGTCATCAAACCAAAAAATGAAAAAAATTCTCCGATCAACCCTACTTTTTACCTTTTCCCTCGTTACTGCCAATCTAATTTGGTCAAATCTGGAATTTCAATCCATTCCCTGGACAATTATCAAAGTTGCCATTATTCTGGCTATTTTTGAAATATTTCTCAAACCCATTATTAAGCTTGTTCTTTTTCCTATAAATCTCCTTACCTTAGGCTTGTTTCGAGCCGTCATTAACACTTTAGGTCTATATCTAGCCTCATTTCTTTTCGCTGATTTTTATGTCAAAAATATTAATTCTCCAGCCACAAATTTTTTAGGTATTAATATTCCACCATTAAGCTTTTCTTCGTTTTGGAATTATTTGGTTACTTCAGCCACTATCAGTTTAATTTTTTACATTTTTAATTTAATCATTACCAAAAAACCCAAAAAATGAAAACTTTCCTCATTATTATTCAAATAATTCTTTCACTCACCCTCTCCGTTTTAATCTTTCTCCAATCAAGTGGTGAAACTGAATCCAGATCTAATCTAATAAACAATGTCCCTGAAAAACGCGGTTGGGAAAAAGTTATGTTTAATCTGACAATTTTTATCATTGTTCTTTTTATTGTTTCTTCCATAGTTCAAACCCTCATCTAACTTTGTTTACTAAAATTCAATTCAAACTGGAACTACTATGGCTTTATTTCAAAAAGCATACCTTTGCTTTTATCGCCATATTTTTAGCCGTCACCCTGGTCATTATCTTTCATAAAAAAATAACTGAATTTTATAATCTCCCCATTTGGCATCCCCGTTATATCGGACTAGAAGGCAGATACACCATTGACAATCTTCCTGATGATATTGCTCAAAAAATCAGTCTCGGATTATCAGTTTTATCCCAAAATCAAAAACCGATTATTTCTCCTCTAGTTGAATCTTTAGACATCCAAAACGACAACAAAGACTATATTTTTACCCTTAAAGACGATATTACCTGGTCTAATGGCAAAAAATTCACCGCCTACGATATCAATTACCAAATTCCTGGAATTTCTATTACCCCCTTATCTCCTACCGTTATTAAAATCAGTTCTGAAACCGAGTTTACTCCAATCATGTCACTTTTAACCGAACCTCTCATCAAAAAAAATTTTGACGGACTGGGAGATTACAGTGTTTCCAATGTCACTTATCAAGAAGGGTATATCAAAACTCTCCGCCTTAAACCTCGACACCAAAAAGATGTTCGTTCAATCGAATACCGATTTTATTTTAATCAAGCCGATGTTATCCATGCTTACAAAATCGGTAACGTCAATGAAATTAAAATTAATTCTCTTCCACCCGAGTTTACTGAATGGCATAAAACCAATATTACTAAACAAATTGAAACTACCGAAAAATACGTCGCCGTATTTATCAATACTCAAAAACTTGGCAACCGCCAACTTAGACAAGCCCTGGCTTATGCCACTCCCAAAGGCGACAAAAACGAACGAGCTCTCGGACCAATTTCCCCCAATTCTTGGGCTTATTATTCCAATATCAAAGAATACAATCTCAACAAAACCCGCGCCAAAGAGCTTCTTAAAAACGAAAAAATTGATCATCTTAATCTTAGTGTTAATGATCGTCAACTATTGCCACTAGCGGAAGAGATTAAAACCTCCTGGCAAAATATCTTAGAAATTCCTGTTTCTATCACTATCGAAAATCAACCTAATTTTGATGACTACGATACCATTCTCACCTATGGAGCCATTACTAAAGATCCGGATCAATATTTATTTTGGCACTCCACCCAAACCAACACTAATATCACCAAACTCAATAACCCTCGTATTGATAAGCTCCTGGAGGAGGGAAGACAAACTAACGATCAAATTGAAAGAAAAAAAATTTACCAAGATTTTCAAACCTATTTACTGGAGGAAGTTCCCGCTATTTTCCTTTATTATCCCACCACTTATACTGTTACCAGAATTAAATAAATATTATGAATAAAACTAAACCTGACAAAATCGGCTTAATCCTACTTTTTACTCTATTTTTTCTTCTTGCCATCGCCGGCTTATTGTCATACCAAAGTATCGATAAAGACGTTCTTCATAAACTAGAAAGTAAAACCCTGATTCTACCCACTCCTATTCCTGCCACCGACTCCTCTCAAACAAAATAATTTACTTTTCCTACAATCAGTACTTATTTTTAATCGAATAAACACAGTAACTACTGTACTTAATTTATATTTTCTATATAATTTTTATATCTATGACCAAACTAAAAAGTATTTTCATTAGCTTTGGTCTTGTGGCCTTATTTTTTATCAGCAATTTTTTCCACCCCGCCCACGCCTACGACTCTCAAGACTTCGTCACCCAATGGCAAACCAATATTAATGGAGATGGATCAACTACTATTACCTTGAATTTTCAAAAAGCTACCGGTGCCGCTTATTATCTGGTTTCCTGGAGATGTGATGGTAATTATGTACCAATTGATGAGGCTAAACACACCCATGATTATCAAACCACTGGCACTTTTAATGTCTGTATCAGATCAGGGTCTCCTTTAGCCTTCTATGCTCCCGGCTTAACTACTGAGGAAAAAGCTAAACTCTTAGAAATCAAACAATGGGGTCATATTAAGTGGTCCAGTTTTGAATCAGCTTTTTACGGCATGAGAAATATGCAACTAACTGCTTCTGATGCCCCCAATTTATCAGCCGTCACTAATATGTCTGGTGCTTTCAGTGGTTTGGCTAACTTTACTGGTAATGAATATATGAATACTTGGAATACTATCAATGTGACTGATATGTCAAATATGTTCTTAAATAGTCCTAAATTTAATGCTCCAATTGGAAATTGGAAAACTGACAATGTGGAAAATATGTCTGGCATGTTTAGAAGTGCTAAAGCCTTTAATCAACCAATAGAAAATTGGAATACTGGAAATGTTACAAACATGAGTGCTACGTTCTATGTAACCGAAGCCTTCAATCAAGATATTAGCAAGTGGAATACTGAAAAAGTTACGGATATGACATATATGTTTGCTCGTACCAAAGTTTTTAATCAACCCATAGGGGGTTGGAACACTTCTAGTGTGCTCCGAACGAATTATATGTTTTGGGATGCCACCAAGTTTAATAATGGCAAAGAACCAGGAGAAAGTAGTGGTGCCCTTAACTGGAATACTAGCAGTGTAAACAATATGACAGGAATGTTTTTGGGTACTAGTTCATTTAATCAGGATATTAGTAATTTTAATATTTCATCTCTCAATAATGCTAATAACATGCTAAGTAACTCCGGTCTAAACACCGAACATTATGATGCTCTATTAAATAGTTGGGCTGGACAGCCTGTTATAAAATCAAACGTTACTTTTGGTGCAGCTGGCATCAACTATTGCGCCGCCAAAACAGCTCACAACACCTTGACCAATTCACCAAACAGCTGGACAATTACCGACGCTGGGTCAAATTGTCCACCACGAGACCTAACTTTATCTGAAACAGAAATTTACGAAAATACCACCGAAGTAGGCACTATTTCATCAACTGATGAAAGTGATGCCGTTGTTTATACCTTTGTCTCCGGTGAAGGCGATGGAGACAATCTCAAATTTGCTCTCGATACCACTAGCGGCCTTTTAGCTTTCTCTCAAGCACCTGACTTTGAAAATCCTCAAGGCTCAGCTGATCCAAATGATAGGAACAAATATACTATCAGGATACGAGCCACCGACCCAACCGGACTTTATTCAGAACAAATCTTTATCATTACCGTCAAAGACATTGATGATGTTGGCCCAGTAATTCAAATTACCTCACCGGGAGACAAAGTTTCCAAAGGCCCCGTAGAAATAAAATTTCGAGTTAGTGACAGATACTCCATCAATACTGTTGAATTGGATGCATCAAGTGTCGCTGCTGCTGACATAGAACACATGACATGTATCGCCATTAAAAACACTTCATCAACCGGTTTCCCGTATGAAAATAGTTATGAAAATCCTACTCCCGAAACTCACCTAGAAATAGAATGTACACTCGATGTTACCACTTCTGGCACCTTAGTTCTCAAAGCCACTGATAAAGCTGGTTATTCTTCTACCGCTGAAGAAACTGGATATATCATAGATACATTAGGTCCCACCTTTACCATAGCCAATATTAACATTGGAGCATCAGGTGTAAATAACCCAACCATTCTTTTTAAGGCTGATGACCCTACCGGGGTAGATAAATATCAAATTTACTTCAAAAATGAATTAGGTGTTGGTACCTCCGTCACAATCCCTGATAATCCCAATCTTGATCTTCAAAGTCATCCACTTAATTTAGACCCTGATGAAACTCCCCATATGGTAGAAATTAAAGCATATGATACTACCGGTAACACTACCTCTCGAAGAATTATCTTTCCGCCAATAATTGAAATAAATGCTCCCACTATCATTAGTAATGAGCCCATCAACGACACTACTGTAAAAATTACTACATCCGATCCAAGTAAACAAGTTATTGGTATTGGACTCACCGGCGAATCTAGTACAGGAGCATCAATTACTCAATGTAAAGACCAAAACGACAATATAGTTGAGGGACCACCATACAATTCTCCTGTCACCTGTGAGATATCAGGTATCCAAAAAACAGGTATGCTTCAAGTTTATGCTACCGAAACAGGCAACCAAAGAGGAGAAAATCTACAAAAATATTTTTATGATAGAGAATATCCAAAAATAGTCATCTCTGCACCTACTAAAATCAAAAATGAAGATATTGATGTCACCGTTACCATTACTGATAATGTTGATCTTTTTGCAAATGATATTTCAATACATCAAGACACAACAGCTGGTATAAAAAATAATCAAATAGTCTGCGATACAGACGACAGTCAAAAATCCATAGTCAACTGTACTCTAACTATCACCAGCTCAGGTAAGTTAGTCATCGAGGCCAAAGATAAAGCTAGAAATTCTTCTACAAAAGAAGAAAATTTTGTTGTCGACAAGACCCCACCCACAGTCACCATAGAAGATAATCCTGCAGTCATTAATAGTCATAACCAAATTAATTATGCTCTATCTGGTACCTGCACTGCCGATGATAATAATCCCACCATTACCATAAACACACAACCATACATTACCACTTGCAGTGCCACTGGTGAATGGACTTTATTAGCCGATCTCTCTACCTATTCAGATGGAGATATTGCTGTAGAAATCACCCAAACCGATATTGCTAACAATACTAACACTGCCACCAAAACTTTATTCAAAAAAACCACCGGCCCCAATCTAACTTTCAACGTTCCTAAAAACCTAACTAGTGCCAACCAAAGCACCTACACTCTCACTGGCACCTGCACCTCCACCGAACCTACCACTATTACTCTCAAGTGGAATGATGATATTAATCCTGTTTCTACCTTCACCACTGAATGCCAAGCTGATAATACTTGGAAAAAAACCATCACCAATCTCTCATATCCTCACCTCACCAATATCAATGTCATTGCTTCTCAACTAGATACCTATGGTAACATCACCGAACGCGCCTTTGGATTACAAGCTGATACTCAAGCTCCAATCCTCACCTTGGATACACCACCCCTCATCACTACCAACAATCAATCTAATTACACTCTCAGTGGAACTTGTTCCTCTCATCTAGAATTAGATCCGATCAGCATTACTATCGTCTCTATTAAAGAAAATCCTAGCTGTGTCAATGATAGATGGAGTCAAAGCTTTAATCTGTCTGATATCGTCGATAAATCACCTGTAGTTATCCTGACTCAATCAGACCACCTCAACACCACTACTGTCATCCAAAATTTATCTCGACAAGCAGAAAGCATTTCTAATTCTTCCGACTCCACCTCCACTTCAGATTCTTCTAGTTCTTCAGAATGTCACCATCAAGCTCCAGGTAAGACTCCACCTGTTATCTACAGTGCTATTAGCAAAAATGCTCACAGTATCCTCTTGTCTTTCCGTCCAGCTGATAAACCGGTAGAAAAATACATTCTTCAATATGGCACTAAATCTGGTTCCTATCCCTATGGTTCTCAAAATCTTGGAGTTAACTCTTCAGATTCCATGAGTTATTTAGTTAATCACTTATCTCCCAATACCACTTATTACTTCCGTATTAAAGCTGCCAATGGTTGTGCCACTGGTGATTGGTCTAATGAGATTTCTGCTACCACCCATTCTCTTCTTGGTTTCAATCAACTAGAAACTATTTCTCTGGATATGACTACAATTAATGATGATTCTCTAGAAACTCCATTATCAGATTGTCAAATCTATGTCACTAAATCAGGTGACACTCTCTGGTCAATTGCCAGACAATTTCTAGGTAGTGGTAATCAATTTCAAAAAATTATTGATCAAAACTCTGATGAATATCCTTCCATAAAAAATAATTTTATTAAACCTGGTTGGACTCTTAAAATTAATTGTCATTCAGCAGAAGATAAAGATGAATCTCCATCAGTATCAGACTCTAATCTCAAAGTTCAAGTCAAAGTTGTTGATACTAAAAACAATCCTATTCAAAACGCCAAGGTTATCATTCATTCCAAAGTTCAAGAAGCTTGGACCAACAGTGAAGGTATTGCTGAATTTAATCAAGTTGAACCCGGAGATCATAAAGTCATTATTAGTTACAATAATTACCAGGGTGAACAGAACATCAATCTCTCAGACAATCCAGAGATTAAAATTCATCGTTTAGATATCATCATTAAAAAACAAAAATTCAATTTCTCTCCTTGGTTGATTATTCCTGTTGTAATTATTCTACTTTTCCTAATTTATCGACGAAAAAGAGAAGAAAGATAAAAACCAATTACCACTATTTTTATTACAAAAATTTTTTCTCCCACATTTTAATTAATTCCAACACCTCCTCTTCGAAATTTGGTATAAAAACCGTTTCAATTTTATGACTGTTTCGATTATTTATAGTTTTTAAATCATTTGTACCTTCATAAAACAATTTTTGTACCATATCCTCCGATTTTCGACAACCAAATACAATTCTTGAAATATTTGACCAGTTTGAAACACAAAAACACATTAAACAAGGTTCAAGCGAAGCATAAAGCGTTGCTCCATCCAAATCTGTGGTTTTAAGTTTTTTACAAGCCTTTCTAATTGATGAAGTTTCTGCATGACCAATTGGGTCATTCAATAGAGAACCTAAACTCATACCTTTGGCAATAACTTCATTATTTTTAACAATTACAGAACCAGCCGGGAATCCACCTCTATCAATGGATAATTTTGCTTGCCCAACCGCTATTTTCAAAAAATCAAGATCTCCTTGTTTACTTTTCATAAAAAGAATTTCATATAAATTTGTGTTGCCCTGCATGGATTCGAACCACAATACTCAGCTCCAAAGGCTGATGTCCTACCATTAGACGACAGGGCAATAGTGCCGAAGGAGGGACTTGAACCCCCACGTCTTGCGACATACGCACCTCAAGCGTACGTGTATACCAATTTCACCACTTCGGCAAACTTCAAAGAACTACCTAATTATACAATATTTATTCCAAATAAGCTCACTCTATGACAAAATGACAAAATAACAAAATATATCTTATATAATATATAATAATTCAAAATAAACAAATACAAATTTTTTCATGAAAATCAACAAAATAATTGACCTATCAAAAGAACAAAAATGGAGACAAGGATCTATTTGGGAATTTGATTTATATATAAGCCAAATATTTGTAGAAGTTATGGCTTTTGGCAATTACCCTATACCTATAAAATATTTTCAACCAGTTTTAAATGATGAATTTTTAAACACAAAATTAAATGACAATTTATTAGAAAGATTTAAAAACCTCTTAAACAACCACGCAAAAATTAAAAAAGTCATCAAAAATCAAGAAGCAATATTGTCAACAGCAAAAAATTTACTTAAAAATATAAAAAATAATTCTCACTATTTTGATTACAAAAAATATGAAATTACACAAAGAGATTTATCACTCTTAATGGCATCAGTATCAACTGTTTTTGATCCCCTTATCTCCGATTTAGTAGAGACAATTGGTCAAGAAACTAAAATCCCAACCAACTCTATAAGTTCTTATATTATAGATAAATCAAGAACTGTAACAGCATTAAATGAAAGCAATAAAAAACTAACTAAATTATATCTTCAAAACAAATCTACCTTCGAAAAATTCTTTAGTAGTCAAACAAAATTAAACCCAAATCTCAAACAATTACTTAAAGAACACAGCCATAAATATGGCTGGATAAATACCGGAGAAAAAAGCAGACAAAAATGGACAGAATCAGATTTTTTACAACAACTCAAAGAATTAAAAAATACCCAAAAAAGTAAAGTTAAAATCCCCAACAAAATCAAACCATTATTAAAATACTTTATCAAAATAAACATAAATGACAATATTGCCGCCGATTTACAAGTTGAATTAGATTTTTACTTTCAAGAATATTTAAAAAATAAGTTTAAAAACCAATATCATGAACAAATATTTGAAAATTTAACTTTAAAAGAAATTGAAAATTTAGACAAAAATAATAAACCTCCCCAAAAATATTCCAACAGAATTAATCAACCAAAATTAATTTTTCCCTACAAAGGTAGTGCTAAGGTTAAATGGTTAACCCCAAATGAATTTAAACTACTTAAAAAAAATATTATCCGTAATAAAGCGAAACATAAAAATACAAAAATCACCGGAAGAGTAGCATATACAGGTCTAGTCGAAGGAAAAGCTAAAATAGTCAAAAATCAAAAAGACTTAAATAACTTCAAAAAAGGGTACATCTTAGTGGCCGAAAAAACCCAACCTAGCTATGTTATAGCTATGAAAAAAGCTACAGCCATCGTCACAGACATAGGAGGTATCACTTCACATGCCGCCATTATAAGTCGAGAATTAAATATACCCTGTATAGTCGCCACAGAAAACGCCACTAAATTAATTAAGAATGATGATCTTATTAGAGTCAATGCAGAAAAAGGAATTGTAGAAATATTAGAAAAAAATTCATAATATCTCTTCTACCTCTACCAAATAGTTACGAATTTAAAAAGTGGGTCTGAGAGGACTTGAACCTCTAACCTTTCGGATGTAAACCGAGCGCTCTAACCAATTGAGCTACAAACCCGAATTTTAGAAAGTCCGGTTACAAAACGAAATGAGCGGGAAACGGGACTCGAACCCGCGGCCTTCTCCTTGGCAAGGAGACGCTCCACCAATTGAGCTATTCCCGCATACTTTACTATATTTTACTAGATCTACGATCTATAACCTAAGACCTAGTATAAGTGCCGAAGGTCAGACTCGAACTGACATCCCAGGTTTTTCAGACCAGTGCCGTGACCATCTTGGCTACTTCGGCGCCTCGTGATTTATATTATACTAAATCGAAACCTTTTTTCTACCATCCAAGTCCGCAGTGCCGTGGAGAGGATTTGAACCTCCACCCCTTTGACGGGACACCGCCCTGAACGGTGCTTGTCTACCAATTTCAACACCACGGCCAATCACATATTTTATCATTCAAAAAATCTGTCTCCAAACACTTGTCTAATTAAAATTAAATGATACAATAAAACCGATTAATGAAAGAAAGAGAAATTGAAACACTCATGTTAGCTGGAGGTATCGGAAAAAGACTTGAAAGTATCACTGGATGCAACCAACCAAAATGTTTTGTTGAACTACAACACCAATACACAGCTTTTGACTATATACTTGAACAACTCCAAAAAATCGGTTTGACAGCAACATGGTCTGCTGATAACTACTACTACCAATACAAGAATCTATTAGAACTAACAAATCATCGTATGATTTGGCAAAAACCAGGTGGAATAGTAGAAGCCATTAAACAACCTGGTGGAACTGTTTTAGCTATAGCAGTAGATTGTGTTTTTCCTTACAAAGATTTACCTGACATGATTGCTAAACACGAACCTGGAACAATTACTTGGGCAGTAACAAAATATTCTTACCCTGGTATGGATAACTACAGGGGCATGGATATAACCCCAAACAATGCAATAATTGGAAGAAGTGATAAAAGTATCATTCGCGCACCAGTAACAATTGTTGACACTGAGTTATTAAAAAAATTTAGCAGCAAACCACCTTCCCAAGGCGAAGGTGAAAATTTCTATTTTGATGTGCTAACTAGAATTGAAAAAGTAAACAAAACACGTATAATGAGAGGTGAAAAATCGATTTTGAATGCCTATTTCTTAACTGGACCAGTTATTGATTTTGGCACCCCAGCTAGACTTCTTGACCTTAAATTAAACTTTAAGAAAGTGATAGATGAAACAAATAAATAACAATCAGTTATTTTATATCTATGACGAAAATGGAAATAAAATTGGAATAAAGGAAAGACATATTGTACACAAAAATGGTGATTGGCATCGAGCAGTCCAATTAAATCTAATCCATAAAAACCTCTTATTAGTTCAAAAAAGATCTGATCAGGTGGATATTGCTAAAGGACTATTCGATCAAACATTAGCAACACAACTTATTATAGAAGATGAAGAAAGTGATATTAAAGCCCTTTCTAGAGGTTTGAAAGAAGAACTTGGTCTAGATATTAATGAATTAAATATCAAACATATTTCTGGTCCAAAAAAAATTATCAAACGTTATAAATATGATCCAAACCTTTACAACAGAGAATTCGTTTCATTATATCAAGCATATTTTTATAAAAAACATCTTAAACCAATTAGTCCTAAAATTACGTCTCTTTTTTGGAAACCAATTAACGAAATAAAAAAGAGTGCAAACATTAATCCAGATAAATTTACTCAAACATTCTTAATGTGGCTAAAGGAGGAAATGTGAAGTATTCTGACATTGTTAATATAGTAATGGAAACCAGAACACTTTTAGAAAATTTTGAACAAAAAAGCGTTGGTAAAAAATGGGGCAATGAAGAATTATTAATCGGTTTAATGACAGATATTGGCGATCTTGCTCGCTTAATATTGGCAAAAGAAGGTTTTAGATCAGTCAATAAAGATCTAGAAAAAGCATTACGTCATGAAATTGCAGACTGTTTTTGGGCAATTGTTGTCTTATCTGAAAAATATAAAGTAAATATTCCTCAAGCTTTACAAGAAATGAGTATTGATCTCAAAAAAAAGCTTAAAAAATTTAATGAATAAAGAAATTTTAAGAGGTCAAGGTATCAACCCAAAAAAATTTAATAGAGAAATTTTTACTCAATTTCAAACATGGCTTGGAGAAACTAAAGGTGTCGAAGGTTGCCCTATAAACTGTCAATACTGTTTTTTTAAGCTTGACAATCTAACACCTACACAACCAAAAGAAATAAACCCTCCAGAAATCATATTAGAACAATTAAAACTAGCTCCAACATACCAAGAAAATATACCTGTTCACTTTGGAAGTCAAACCGATGCATTCTCTACTAAAACTAATATTGAATATTATAGTAAACTTATAGCCTTATATGGGGAAAGTAATTATAAAAATCCACTTATTTTTATAACTAAACGACAAATTCCAGATAGCTTCATAAAACTTTCAAAAAATATTCCACAAGATGTTATATTTTATGTAAGCTACTCCGGTTTAGCAGGTACCGATTTCGAACCAACAGTAATTGAAGAACAACAAAGAGAAAATTTTGTCCGCCTACATAAATATAACGTTCCAGTTGTCCATTACTGGAGACCATTTACCCCTTTAAATTCTAAAAACGAACAGTTTAGAAATATACTTAATCATGTCAGCAAATATGCTAACTGTTCTGTTGTTAATGGTTTACGACTTAATGACGGAATTAGAAATCATATATCAAAACTCTGGCCAGAATTAAACAATTACGATTTTGACTTTTCATCTCTCGGTGAAGTTTGGCCTAAAGGAGTAAGGCAAAGATTACATGAAATCATTAAAAATGAATTTTGTGAATACCCAGTATTTTTTGGAAACACCCCATGCTCCGTATCAAAAAGCTTACACCAACCAGATAGAGCCGGAGTATTTGCTGGTCGAATGTGTAAAGAAAGTAATTGTAATCAAAGAGAACTATGTAAAACACATTATAGAATACCAAGTATAGAAGAAGTGGTTAAAGCTTGTTCTCATGTTGGAATTTTCCAAGAACAAATCACACTTAAATCAGATCTTATTAAAATTTCAGGTAAAATCAACACCCAATCGTTAGTATTCTTAAGAAATAAATTACGTTTTCCAGTTATCTCTGAATCTGTAGAATACATAGGAGGTCACAATTGGGCAAACGTCACTGATAACATAAAAATAACTGAAATCGAATGGGATACAAACAATACACAAACTTTACCTATAACAAGATAAGACTCAATCATAAAAAATATTAACCAAAATAAACCCCGTTTGACGGGACACCGCCCTGAACGGTGCTTGTCTACCAATTTCAACACCACGACCAATCACATATTTTATCACCCAAGAAATCCAACTCAAAACTATTCTGCCAATTTAGACAAAAACCCGTTCATTAACGATAAAACTATTCCAAACAATATTGCCACCAAAAAATTTTCTACCCCAAAACCCGGCACTATCATTGCTACTATCTCGATCATCAACGCATTTATTATCAATGTAAACAAACCTAAAGTCATCACATTTACTGGTAAAGTCAATACTAGCAAGAATGGCTTAATCAAAAAATTTACAATCGACAATACCACCGACACCACAATTGCCACCCCAAAATCCGGCACCAAAATCCCTGGAATTATATAAGCCGAAATCAAAACCGCCAAACCACCTAATAATAATTTAATTACCGCCTTCATATTTTTTATTTTAAAAATTAACCTCTGAGCGGGATATGGGAGTCGAACCCATCATTTCACTTTGGAAAAGTGAAGTTATACCGATTAACTAATCCCGCGTTAATCTATTTTACCAAAGTCGGGGATACAGGATTTCCGCCAGACGGCGGATAAACTTCTCATCCTGTATTAGTCGGGGATACAGGATTCGAACCTGCAACCTCATGGTCCCAAACCATGCACGCTAGCCAATTGCGCCAATCCCCGTAAATTGTTAATTAGGATTGAACGCTAGCCAATTGCCTGCCAACAACCGCCTAAGGCGGTAGCTTTTGCAGGCGGGCGCCAATCCCCGTAAATTTTAAAGTATGATTATATTTGTTTAATACTAAATATCATCCAGTGCCGCAGGCGGGAATCGAACCCACACGCTTGTTGAGAGCACAAGATTTTAAGTCTTGCGTGTATACCAGTTTCACCACTGCGGCAACGTTCATTATTATAACAAGATACCAATTTTTTTTATAGTTTCAGCCAATGCTATAATCTAATTTATGCTTTCACAGCCAACTTTTATTCCCGTCGGTACTCAAGCTACCGTCAAATCACTCTCTCCCGAAGAACTCCACCAAATCGGAGTTGAAATTTTTTTTTGCAATACTTACCATCTTTATCTTCGCCCCGGCGACAAAGCCATCAAAAAATTTGGCGGTCTTCACAAATTTACCCGCTGGGATGGTCAATTAATCACTGATTCTGGCGGTTTTCAAGTCTTTTCTCTTGGTAAAGATCATCAAGGTGCCGGTTCTCTGATAAAAATTACCGAAGACGGAGTTGAATTTCGCTCACACCTAGATGGTTCACTTCACTTTTTTACTCCCGAAAAATCTATTCAGATTCAACATAATCTCGCCGCTGACAACATTATTGCCTTTGATGAATGTACTCCCTATCCTGCCACTAAAAATTATGCTACCAAAGCTCTTGATCGAACTCATCGTTGGGCCCTACGATCTCTCAAAGAACATCTCAAACTCAACAAAAAATTTAATCATCACCTAAATTTATACGGTGTTATTCAAGGTAGTTACTACAAAGACCTTCGTCAACAATCTGCTGATTTTATTTGCTCCCAAGATTTCGATGGTATCGCTATTGGGGGAGTATCAGTAGGGGAACCCAAAGACAAAATGCGCCAAGCTGTCTCTTGGGTGCTTCCTACCGCTCTCAAAACCAAAAAACCGATTCATTTATTAGGCGTTGGTGAAATCGATGATTTGTTTGATTTTTTTGGACAGGGGATTACTTCTATGGATTGCACCCTGCCTACTCGCATGGCCAGAGGCGGTCAGTTTCTCCATCGCACCGGCAATTCCACTATTGACGTCAAAAATAAATTCAAAAGTCAAATTATGCGTACCAAATATAAATTGGATCAAACTCCTCTTGATCCCAACTGCAGTTGTCCCACTTGCCAAAAATATGATAAAGCCTACATTCACCATCTCTTCAAAACTCAAGAATTACTCGGCTATCGCCTAATAACTCTCCACAACCTGGCTTTTATGATTAATCTCACTCAACAAATCAGACACAGTCTAACCGACAGCACCTTTGCTAAACTAAAGTATAATTGGTTAGGCTAAAAAATTTATGACAAAAATAATCCTCGTCACCGGCGGCGCCGGACATATTGGTTCCCACCTTATTGAACAGTTATTAACCGATACCAATAATAAAATCATATCCCTGGATAATTATTTTACCGGCAGTCCCAACAATCACTTTCCGGGAGTTGACTATCGCCGAGGTCATACCAAAGATATTGACAAATTAATTCCCGAAACCCCCGACATTGTCTTTCACTTAGGCGAATATGCTCGAGTTGCTCCATCTCTGGACGAACCCGAAATAGTTTATGATCTGAATACTGTTGGCACTTTTGCTGTAGTTGAATTTTGCCGCCACCGCCAAGTCGGTAAATTGGTTTATGCCGCTTCTAGCACCAAATTTGCCTCTGAAGGTCAAGAGCGTCACACCAACCCTTACTCTTTTACCAAAGCCAATAATGTCGATTTAATTAATAATTACGGCCAATGGTATCATCTACCGTATGCCATTTGTTATTTCTACAATGCTTTCGGACCGCGCGAAAATGGAGTCGGTAAATATGCTACTTTGATCGCCAAATTCCAACAGGATTACCTTAACCATCGTCAACTCACTATTATCAAACCAGGTACTCAAAAAAGAAATTTTACTTATGTTAAAGATTTAGCCGCCGGTATGATTTTAGTGGCCCAAAAGGGTCAAGGCGACGGCTATGCTCTCAACAATCCCAAAGCCCATTCCGTCATTGAGATTGCTCAAGCTTTCGGCAGTCCTGTTGAATATATCGATGGTTATCCCGGTCGCACCGAATCTGGCAATATTCCTGACAAAGCCCAACAATTAGGTTGGACTACCACCATTGATGTTATCGACTACATTAAAGACTTTATCAAAAATAACCCTCAATCAAAATCTTAAACTTCGTTTGCTATAATTTCTCATGTCTTTGGCAAAAAAAACCTTTCTTACCTTCAATTTTGGTTGTCGTGTCAATGCTGCTGAAACTAATCAATGGTCTCAAATTTTAATTAATCAAAGATTTCTTCCCGCCACTCCCACCACTCCCGTCAATATTATTTTAGTCAATACTTGTTCTATCACCAAAAAGGGTGAAAAAGAGTCATTAAACAAAATTAAGTCTCTCTCTGTCAAATATCCCAAAGCTAAAATTTATGCCACTGGTTGCGCTGATTTCACCAAAATAAACCAACTCAAAAACGTTTATTTTTTTACTAATCAAGACAAAGAAAAACTTTTACGCCAACTCAACTCTCTCTACACCCGCCAAATCAAAGACAAATTCAGCCGCACCAAAAGATTCCTTCTAAAAATTCAATCTGGTTGTACCCAATATTGTTCATATTGTATCGTTCCTTTTAAACGAAATTATCTTTATTCTCTCCCTATCAATCAAGCAGTTAACACTGTTAATCAAGCTATCAAAGACGGTTATCAAGAAATAATTATTACCGGAGTAAATATTGAACAATATCAATATAAATTTAATTCCCTAATACAGGAAATATTAAACAAAACTTCAATAAAATTAATCAGTTTTGGTTCTATTCCTATAAATTGTATTGATAAAAATCTAATTAAACTTTATCAAAACTATCCTGATAGATTATCTAAATTTATTCATATCCCCATCCAATCTGGTTCTGACAAAATTTTAAAATTAATGAACCGCCCCTATACTAAAAAAGATATTATAAAAAAAATCTACGATCTACAATCTACGATCAATGATCTAAAATTAGGTACCGATATTATCGTTGGTTTCCCCGGTGAGACTCAAGCCGATTTTAATCAAACCCTTAAACTTTGCCATCAAATTGGCTTTTCTAAAATTCATACTTTTATTTTTTCTCCCCGCCCTGGCACCAAAGCCAGGATTCTGTTCGAAAATTCATCCAAAATTTCAAAAGAAACCCTTAAGTATCGCTCTTTACAGATCCGAAAACTTTCTTCTCCAAAATTTCAATCCTCCTAGTGTTAGTGCTAATCCGATGACTAGAAATATCTCTAAATTCTCTTGTATCTCTAATTTCCTTAGCTAAACCATCAACTAAATTAAAAATTTCAGATTTCCAATTAAATAATTTTTTCTCTAATTTTGTCTCAAACTTATCTAATCTTTCCGCAACTCCCACCCCAACCACTTGTGACATTTGTTTTAAGTCCTTTGAATCCATAACTCAGTATATCATCGCCCAAAATAAACTTCCATTTCATCAAACACTGTAAACTTAAATGACACTTCTTGGCCAGGAAACTTTGCCTTTTTACCCCAAATATATGCCCGACTAACATCATCTCTCATCTGGCTTGATATTCGCTTCAAAACATCATCCAAACTTGAACTGTTTTTCATTATCAACGGATTGTCTTTATCAGCTTGGGCATTTCTCTCTTTTTTTAAAAACACCCGCACCAGTCCCAACCCCAACCAAACCTTTTCTTTAAATTCATCAATCCCTATTCCTTTGTCAGCACTCATCAACACCACTTCATCACTTTTTATTTTATTTAACTGTTTTTTGTCCGATATCATATCTATTTTAGTAACCACTTTTACTGCCGCCATATATTTCCTTGTCTTACTTAAACCATCAATCAATCTATCCACACTTTCAATTTTATGACCAAATTGAATAATCGCATTTGACAATCCCATTTCCTTAGCCACATCAACCACAGTTTTTTTATCAAACGAATAGTAAGGATCAACTATTTGCAAAGCTCCTTTGTGAGTCTTATGAACTATTATTTTGGGAGGATTAGTGTTTAACCTAATCCCTGAGTTATATAACTCTTGCTCCACTTTTTTAAACCAGTCCAATCTGTCCACATCAGTCATTAATACCACTAAATCAGAGGCTCTAATCACCGACAACACCTTTTTACCAAAACCTTTATTGCCAGCCGCCCCCTCAATAATCCCCGGTAAATCTAAAATTTGGATTTTAACCCCTTTGTATTCCATCATCCCCGGCACCACTCCCAAAGTTGTAAAGTCATAATTTCCTACTTTTGATTCCGCATTCGTTACCCTGTTTAACAGTGTCGATTTACCCACACTCGGCAAACCCACCAATACTATCGAAGCATCACCTGAATGTTTAATTGCATATCCCACCCCTCCGCCACCACCCTTACTGCTCGACCCATCTAAATCGTCTTTAAGCTTAGCCAATTTTGCTCGCAAAATACCATGATGATGTTCTGTTGCTTTATGATATGGAGTGTCTCGAATTTCCTTTTCAATCCGAGATATCTGCATTTTAATAATTTCTTCCTTAGTCATTTGTTAAAATTAACTTACTTTGAAAAAAATTCTCTTTTTAATTTTATTTCTATTTTTTGGGGTTATTTTTAATAAATCTATTTTAGCATCCCCAAATATCTTTGGCCTCCATCTAACCCAAACACAAGATCTCATCTCCGCCAAAGACATTATTAACAGTAATGGTGGGGACTGGGGTTGGGTTACCATTGTTATTCGCACCGACCAACTTGACTACCGCACCTGGCAAGATTTCTTTGACAACTGTCGCCGATACCACCTTATCCCTATTATCAGATTAGCCACCTATTCTGACAACGGTAATTGGAAAACTCCCACTTTTTCTGACATTGATAACTTGGCTAATTTTCTTCACTCTCTCAACTGGCCAATCAAAACTCAATATATCTCCTTATTTAATGAAATCAATCATGGTCAAGAATGGGGCGGCCAGGTCGATGTCAAAAACTACGTTGACATTAGTCTCTATGCCATTAATAAATTCAAATCTCTCAATCCTAATTTTTTTATCCTCAACGGTGCTCTCGACCTGGCCGCCCCCAACGCTTTACCCAAATATCTCTCCGCCAAATCTTTTTACCAACAAATTTATGATTATAAACCAGAATTTTTTGACTATCTCGACGGCCTTGCATCTCACTCCTATCCTAATCATGGTTTTATTGGCAAACCTTACCATACCGGCCAACATAGTATCCTTGGCTACCAATGGGAGATAGAAACTCTCAAAAAACTAGGAGTCAAAAAAGATCTTCCCATTTTTATCACCGAAACCGGTTGGCCTCACCGAGAGGGGATTAGTCAAAAAAATAATTTTTACACTACCAAAACCACTTCCCAATTTTTACTTGACGCTTATCAAATTTGGTCAGCAGACAAAAGAATTGCCGCTGTCACCCCTTTTATTTACAACTATCCCCAACCCCCGTTTGATCACTTTTCTTGGTTAGATCAAAACGAACAACTTTATCCCGAATATCAAAAAGTAGTTAATACTCCCAAATTAACCAATTCTCCCGAACAAATTACTAAATATGAACTCTACAAAAGTCAAATTCCTTTCCTTATTTTTGCTAATCACGAATATTCTGCTCAAATCAGCCTCAAAAATATCGGTCAATCAGTTTGGGGAGAAACTAACTTTTGCCTCCAACCGACAGCTTCAGACTCCATTGAAATTGATCAAATCTGCACCAGTCCTTCAGACAGAATCTATCCTGATCAAATCAAAATTTTTCCTTTCAAATTTAAAATAAACCCTTCTGCCTCCAAAAAAATTTACCTTTCATGGGAAGGCCTACCTAAAACCGAAATCAACCTTTTTTCTGAAAATTCCACCTTTTACCATCCCAAAATCGATCTTTGGTCCAAAATCAAAAATTTATTTCATAAAAAGTAAACTATTTTTCTGATTTTATTACCGAGGTCATTCTTTTTCGACGATCAATCATTAAATTAAACCCTAAACCTACACCCACCACCACCATCAAAAACGACACCACCCAACCAAATCCTGGAATATTTCTAATTAAAGTCAAAATTGTATAACCAATCCCAAAATTAGCATATTTATCAACCACTCTTTCACGATCCACCAAATTTAACTTCCATCCAATCAAATAACCTACTAATATTCCCGATAAGCTAATTACCAATCCATAAATAAATATTATTGCTAATCCAGTCCTCATTCCCACCATAGTTATCAAAGACAGTCCAAAAATAAACGGCAAACCTATCAACCATAATAAACCCCAAAAAAACCTTTTAGTTACTAACTTAAAAGTTAGCGGTTTATTTTTCTTAACCAATTTTTCAAATACATACGGCATCAACCAAATCATTAACCAACCCAAAACTAAACCATTAATCAGTCTAAACAAAACAGACCTAAAACCCACTTCCCGAATATTTTCTTTATTATCATCAACCACACCCCCTTTAAAAGTCTCTTTGTTCCCAATCACCGCCTTATCTGACAACTCTACCTCTGCTGTATCATTATATTTCAATTTACCAGCAATTTTAGCTCCATCAAGAATTTTAATCTTACCAGCCTCAATCACTACATCACCTTTATAATTTCCATCTAGTGATACTACCGAACCACCAACATATACATTTCTCCCAAAATCTCCTGACAAAGATACATTTTCCCCAGCCAAATAAACATCTCTTCCCAATACCACATTTTCCAAACTAACATTCGCTCCAGCCATAAAAGCATCTTTAACCACCTCACCTTCCAGACTGACTGTTCTACCAGCAGCAAACAAATAATCACTTTCACCACCCAAAGATACATTTTCTCCAGCAGTGAACAATATCCCGTCAATTACAGCATTTATTTTTATATTTTTCCCAGCCTGAAACGAAGTCCCCTCTAACTTTCCTACCGTATTGACATTTTCCCCAGCCACCATCAAACTTTCTAGCTTCGATTCTGCCTTCACGGTTGATACTAACCTTAAACCAATTAACACTGCTGCCAAAAATACCAAAATCTTTATTTTCTTCATATATCAATATTATATACCAACATTCGATCCTTAACACTGAACTGATTAGAAAAACCAAATTAACTCTTAATATAAGAATTACAAATCCTCTAAAGGATAAATATCAAAAGCAACTTCTTCATAAGGATGAACACTTTTTACTTTTTTAACAACTTCTTTTAAAATCTTTCTCGATACAACCACTTCGATCTTTTCTTCTTCTACTGCTTCATATTTACCGGTTTCACCAATAGTAGGATTTGTCTTTTCATTTCCACGGAATCGACCAACACCACGAGAAGAGAAAGAACAAAAATCATAATTGCCAATTTTCCCCGCTCCGACTTCTCCAAGCGCCTGACGTACTACATCAACGTGAGTAAGTGGTACAAAAACAACTAACTTTACGTTTTTACTTTTCATTATTACTCTAAATAAAAACAAAGTGCCGCAGAGAGGACTCGAACCTCCATGGGTTACCCCACACGGTCCTAAGCCGTGCTTGTCTACCAATTTCAACACTGCGGCCAAAATTAACCCCTCAAATCTGGTGCCCAGCACTACTTAATGTAATACCGAGGCCCCAGATCTCAGGGGTCAACAATTTATTTTAACGAACTTTGGTTATTTTAAAATATCTATATTAAATCAGTACGCCTAGAGGGAATCGAACCCCCATCACTAGTTCCGAAGACTAGTACTCTATCCATTGAGCTATAGGCGCTCAAATTACCTCTAAGTATCCCCAGCAGGGATCGGACCTGCGACCTTCTCCTTAGAAGGGAGACGCTCTATCCAACTGAGCTATGGGGACATATGTGGGTCCGGCGGGACTCGAACCCGCGACCAATCGCTTAAGAGGCGACCGCTCTACCAACTGAGCTACAAACCCATTATCAACTCACCTCGTATTTTAGCAAATATCTTACTTCCGTGATAAATAAGCTCCCGTTTCTGTGCTCACCAAAATTTCCTCACCAGTTTTAATAAACAATGGCACTTGCACCTTTAATCCAGTATCCAACACCGCCAGTTTTGTAGCATTAGTCGCTGTATCTCCCTTTACCGAATTTTCAGCCTCAACCACCGTATAAGCAATTGTCTTTGGTAAACTAATTCCCACCGGAGTTTCTTCATAAAATTTTATTCTGTAAAGCAACCCTTCCTTCAAATATACCCTATCCTCTCCCACAATTTCTACCGGCACCATGTATTGTTCAAAAGTTCTCGGTTCGATAAACACATAGTTCGAACCGTCAAAATAAGAATACTCCGCTTCATGAGTTTCTACCAACACTTCTTCAACTTTCTCTCCCGACTTATAAGTATATTCTATTATTCTCCCTGTATAGAGATTCTTTAGTTTAGTCCTGTAAAATGCCGAACCTTTTCCCGGCGACACAAATGAAGTGTCCATAATCATATGGGGTTCATTCTGAAAAATAATATAAATTCCTCGTTTAAACTGAGATGTTGATATTACTGCCATAATAAATTGAATTTTAGCACAAAAAAAATCCCAGAGCATGCTTTTTAGAGGAGCCACCCCAGGATCTAATATGTAGTATATCAAAATATTATATACATGTCAAGATACATCTTAAATACACATCAAAAATCACCATTTTCCATCTCGTTTATAAATTGCCAAACCCCTTTTGCCCAAGAACCGTTAGAACCTGGACAATACTTTTTCATAATCAACTCCGGAGTATTTAAACCTTTATCAAAATACTCTCGTTTTAAATAATTGGCATAACTTTTTATAGCTAACTCATAATTTTCAAATTTTAAAGTTCCTCTTTTGTGAATTCCATATCCCCAACAATTATGAGACCCTTCAGGAATTTTTTTACACAAATTAGACTCTTGCTGAGCTATGGCCACTATCCAATAATACTCAAACCCGTAATCATTTGAAATTTGATAAATCAAATCAGAGTAAGGAGCTAAAGGCGATTTATATTTTTCCAAATATTTTCTGATAATCACTGGTCTGGCATCTTCAGAAGCAATAGTTTCTCTCACTTTAATCTGATCAACATTATCCTCCAACCCTACAATAGTTAAGTCTAACACCTTACTCTCACCCAAAACTTTAGAAACGTCTTTTTTTTCACTTACCTGTCCCAAATAGTTCAATTCCCAAAAAAATATCACCACTCCAAAAACCATCACCAACATCGAAACTGTCACCTTTTTAAACCGGTTTATTAACCTTTCCATACTCATTTCTATGGTATCATAAGCACACTTATGACACCAAACTCTTCAATTCAAAAACTTAAGGACAAATCATTCGTTCTTAACCTAAATATTAAAGTGGCTGATATCCAAAAAGAATATCAGCAAACTCTAAAATCAATTCAAGCCAATTTTGAAACCAAAGGCTTCCGCAAAGGTAAAGCTCCGTTAAGTGTCGTCGAGTCACAGGTTTCTCCTCAAAAAATTTTTGAAGAAGTTGCCAGTCATCTAATTTCTCACCGCTATTCCGATGCTGTCAAAGATCATCAACTCAAACCCATTATTCAACCTCAAGTAAAGTTTAAAAATAAAAATCCCGATTTAGAACACGATTGGCAAATAGAAATTACCGGTAGTGAAATGCCTGAAATTAATCTCGATCCAAATTATCTCAAAGAGATTAAATCTATAAACAAAGACAAAACCCTGTCGGATGACAATGCCAGACTGGATAAAATCCTTCAAACTTTGGTCAAACATTCTAAACTTGATTTACCCGAAATACTCATCCAATCAGATCTTCAACATCATCTGTCTCACCTGATTGATCAAGCCAATCAAGCCGGGATTACCGTTCAACAATATCTAGAATCCCGTAAACAAACCCTCGAAGATTATCAATCTGAACTTAAAAAACGAATTATTCAAGAATGGACTATCAATCTAGCCATCACTCAAATCGCTAAAGACAATAAAATCGAAGTCACCGAAGCTGACACCAAAGATTTACTTACCAAAAACCCAGCTCTGTCTCAAAACACTAATATGCTCTATTATCTTCTCACTCAACAAAAAGTTCTTGAATTTCTAAAAAAGCAATAATTTGTTAAAATAGACTCATATGGCAGGTGGTTTTGGGTCTAAGCGCGATCCTAAAAATAAAACTATTTCTTCTAAAAATACCAGCGAAATTCTCAAAGATTTCCCCGACAATCATGTCACCCCAAAAAAATCCGGCACTCTTTTTCCCGGTCAAAGTATTCGTTTTGGTTCTGCTGAAACCAAACCTTCTCAAATCAATTGGAATCGTGAATTTCTTACTAAACCGCTCTCTCAAGAACAATCACTTTTTGTCAACCAACGACTTCAAGAAACTAATGTTGCCATCGAAGAACTCCGCCAAGAAATAAAAAATCTTATTCACAGCACCGACAATCTCGAGACCGAAATTATTCAAACTGCCAACCAAAATATTGCCGAAGTCAGTCAATATCAAGTCAATTTCCTGACTCGTATCAAAAATCTCATCATTAACTTCCGAAAAAATATTGATCAATCTTGCCTTTGGTTAGAAAATTTCAACCGTAAAAAAAGCCGTAAAAATGCTTTTTGGAGTACAGTCAGAAACAAAAAGGGTGGGGGAGAACAATATCTTCTCAGCGGTGAACACAGTGTTTCCCGGTCTGCTAACTAATGATATAATTTTGACTATCAAAGAGTCTATAGCTCAGTTGGTTAGAGCGCTTCGTTGACATCGAAGAGGTCAGAGGTTCGAATCCTCTTAGACTCACAAATACTTTAATTTACTAGCCAAAGTGGTATCTAAAGATGTATCTAATGCCAATAAAGGATTGTTTCCATCAAAAATTGTTTTCTTGACAACCTTTAAATCAAGTCCAATCATCTTAGTAATATCTCTATTAAATTTAAAAAAACTTCTTCTGGGCCCAGCTATGTTTATAATTCCTTTAAAATCACTCTCAGCTAATTCTAAACAAGCGGTTGCTAATCTATCAACAAAGGTAAATGATCTATAAACATTGCTAAATCTGTAAGCAACTTTATTCAACTTCACTTCATCCATTAAAGAAATAGTTCTCTTATCATAACTACCTCCACTTTTACCATATATATTCGCCGTTCTAATAATTATAAAATTATTACACTTTTCCCTTATTGCTTTTTCCGCTGCCATCTTAGATTTACCATAATCAGTTAACGGATTAGGTATATCTGTTTCTGTATAAAAACCTTTCTTTCCATCAAAAACCGCATCACTTGATATATAAATTAATTTAATTGAGTTTTCATTAGCTAATTTAACCAAATTATTTATAATTTCCTTGGTTTTTTCAGGATCATCATCATAAGGATTAAGTCTCGCACAATGAATTATTATCTCTGGTTTCACAAAATTAACCTTTTTACACACACCTTTTTTATCGTTTAAATCTAACACAACCGATTTAAAAACTGCGTTATCTATTTTCGACCTCGATGAAATCCATAAATCATTTTTGTCTTTAAAATACAATTCTAATATCCTTTTTCCTAGAAAACCTTGCGACCCCAACAAAAGAATAGATCTCTTTTTACCAGACATACATCCCTTATTTATAACATAAAAAAGGGGAAAAATAATTGTATAAAACAATACATTTTCCCCCATGGAAATTAAATATTTTTAATTAATCTTTTTTCATTCTAGCATCTTTCATTAAATGGGCTTTATTATACTTCTGAATATACTGAGCAATTTCATACATTTTATCAGAAAATTCATCCTGACTCATGTATTTAACAAAAGATACTTCATCAATTGACTGATTTGCCCCCCAAAGCCAATCAGTCGTATCTGGATTAAGAAGACCTAATCTTACAACATCGTCATACATTTCAGTTCCCGGCAGGGGAGTAAATTTTGACAATGTAACAAAAGGAGGATTAATTTCCTTCATAAACCTAAAAGTTTCATCCATGGTATCTAATGTCTCTTGAGGAACTCCAAGCATAAAATATGCTGACCAGAATATCCCAGAATTATTTAGTATTCTAGCAGCCTTTCTAACTTGATCTAAAGTAATATCTTTTCCCATATACTCAAGGATCTTTGGACTACCAGACTCAACACCTATCCTTATAGTCACACAACCAGCTTTAATCATTTTTTCTATAAGTTCTTCATCAATCACATTGACCCTTGTCAAACATTCCCATTGTATATTAATCGAATTAGCTATTAATTCATTACAAAAATCAATAACCCAATTTCGATTCACGGTAAAAGTTCCATTTCTAAACGAAAAATAATCTACATTATAATTTAATATTCTTAACTTTATCTCCGAAATTATTCTCTTAAGGGAATGAGATCGCACACGATGACCCCATATTGGAGAAAGTCCACAAAATGTACAATTGTATGGACAACCTCTTGCTGTCATCATGAGGCCAAGATCAATTGGTCTATAAGATTTAACATCCAAAAGAGAATCTATCAAAGGCATCGGTATCATATCTAAATCTTGTATAAGAACAGGTTTTAAAACTCTTTCTACAATTTTTTTATTCTTAACCTGTTCTACTACATCCAAGATACCAGACTCTCCTTCACCACATACAACAAAATCAAAAAAGTTATCCAAAACATCGTTCGGCCTAGCAGTAACATGTTCTCCACCAGCAACAATATATATAGAATCTTTATAACTTTTAGTTATTTGTGCAATCTTGATAGCAGATTTAAGCTTAACCGATAAAACCGATATTCCAACAATATCTGGATCAAATTGTTTAAGTATATTTTTATACTCCAACCAAATACTGTTAGAATCATCTTCTAAGGCATTCTTGTATAAATTGTGTTGAAGAGATAAATCTTTTGTTGATAAACTAATACATTTAGAATCATGCTCTGCATCGTAAATTAAAACTTCGTGTCCTTCATTTTGTAAAACAGCCGCTAAATAAGTCAATCCTAATGGAAAGTAAAACCTGTAAAACCCAACAAACCTTTGAAATGGTGGATCCACCAAAAGAATCCTCATCTCGACTACCTCCTTATTTTATTCCCGTTTTTTATTTATCCTAAGTCAGACAATTAAAAATATATTTTTTAAAGTTCTAAACCGCTTACGGCTTATCTTCCGCAAAATTATATCACAATATAGCAAAATATACATCCATAATATCAAAAAGTAAACCTACCTGCCAGCAAACAAAAGTTCGAGTCCTCTTAGACTCACAATTATCTTCTCTCAAATATATTTATATTTTTCCCTTCCTTCACCAACGGGTAATTTTGTTTGATTATCTCCCAATCTTCCACTTTTAAATCCGTTTTATGCTTCGGCTCGACAATGTAATCAAACTCAAAATTTCTCATTTCCATAAATGCCCAAATGTGTCCGGCTACATCTGTCGGCCATTCACCCAATATCCACCCCTGCCGATGCGACAATGATAATGGCACCGAATTAACTCGATTCAAATAAATTATTTTTTTGTCCTCTCCAATTTCCTCTTTAATTTCTTGAGCAATTTTAATATCTTTATCAGCTTCAATATAAGGCATAAAAAAATAACTACTTACCTTTATTCCATTCCATATCAATATCGGCAGTATCAATATCCCCAAGATTTTATTTTTTTCAAAAATAAAATTCAATCCTATTGCTGCCAAAACCACCACCAATGGTATATAAACATCAGCATAATATTGATGAGTTAAATTTCCATTTGGCGCTATCAACCAATAAACCACTACCCCTAGTGTCCACAACCCCAAGGGCACTATTTTTTCGTCTTTTCTCACCAAACTTACCAAAAACCCTATTACCGCCAAACCGCTGGCTGTCTTTCCCATCACTTCTCCCACCATATTTTTCCAAATCAAATTTTTTAGTATTCCCAAATCAAACAATTTTTCCCGCCCGTGCAACACCCAATTTTCCCAACTCATATCCAAATTCAAAAAATAAGTCCACCATCGCCACCATCCATAAAACCCAACCGACAATATCACTATTGTCAAATAATCCTGCCACCAGCTTTTCTTTTTCCATAAAAAATACATTAAAAGCGGCATTACAATCAATCCAAACGGCCTGCTGGCTACACTAACTCCCATTACCAATCCACTGCCAACCAAAAATCTTGATTTGTTGTTCTGACTGTACTTTAAAATCAGATACAACGCCACCCAAATCAGGCTTACTGCCATCACATCAGGATGAATTGCATGACCAACAAAAAATATACTCCCCGGCATCAAACTATAAATCAACAGTCCCAACAAACTAGTTTTTTTATCTATCCACAAACTCAAAAACTTCCACAACGCCATTGCCCCCACCATATACAAAATCAAATTGACCCCTCTGGCCACCCAAATTTCCGAACCAAAAATTTTATAACCTGTCGCTATCAAACTCTCATAAAACGGCATTTCCAAAAAAAAGTACCCCTGAGTATTTGATACCGGTCTCATCAAACAACTTTTTGGTTTAAAAAAATTAGCCTTACCGTTGTATAAAAAATAAGCCACACACTCCGTATCTGTTTGTCTCATCGAATGACCATCTACCGATAAAACATTAAAATTTTTCAACCTCAAACCCAACCCTAAAATTATTATCAAAACCACCAATAAATTAAAAATATTACTTTTCTTAAATATTTTCACTAATTACTATTTTACAAATTTTTGTTTGCAAAAACTTAGGCTGTTTCTGATAAAATAAGCCATGAATTCTAAACTTCAATCTCTGCGCCATTCCGCTGAGCATATTTTAACCCAGGCTATGGAGCGTCTTTATCCTAACCAATTTTTAATGGCTATGGGTCCGGCCACCGACGACGGTTTCTATTTTGATTTCGAACCCACCGGTGATTTTAAGATAAACGAAACCGACTTCCCTAAAATCGAGGCTGAAATGACTAAAATTGTTAAAGAAAATTTACCGATTATCAAAAAAGAAATCTCTCTTGATGAAGCTAAAAAAATTTTTAAAGATAACCCTTACAAAATGGAATGGCTCAATTCTATTAAAAATAGGGGAGAGGTTATTAGTATTTATCAAACCGGGGATGAGTTTGTTGATCTTTGTGCCGGTCCCCATGTCCGTTATACCAGTCAAGTCAAAGCTTTTAAACTTTTGTCTGTCGCTGGCGCCTATTGGCATGGTGATGAAAACAACAAAATGCTCACCCGCATTTATGGCACCGCCTTTGAAAATAAAAAAGAATTGGATCATTATTTATGGCAAATTGAAGAAGCTAAAAAAAGAGATCACCGTAAACTTGGCAATGAACTTGATTTGTTTAGTATTAGCGAATCAATAGGTCCAGGTCTTATTTTATGGCATCCAAAATTATCTATTATTAGAGAAGAAATCGAAAACTATTGGCGTTCTGAACACCGTAAACAAGGCTACCAATATGTTTTCACCCCACATATAGGTATGTCAAACTTATGGGAAACATCAGGACATCTAGGTTTTTACCAAGACAGTATGTACCCACCCATGTTAATGAAACAAAAAAGTAACAACGAGAACAATGAATATTATGTAAAACCCATGAGCTGTCCCTTCCATATTCAAATTTATAAATCCCGACCCAGAAGTTATCGAGAACTACCTCTCCGTTGGTGCGAATTAGGTTCTGTCTATAGATACGAAGAGTCTGGAGTTTTGCATGGTATGTTACGAGTTCGCGGTTTTACCCAAGATGATGCTCATATAATTTGTCGAGAAGATCAGTTTGTTGAAGAAATCAATAACATCTTAGATTTTGCCTTATCAATGAACAAAACTTTTGGATATAACCAATTAAATGTTTATCTCTCTATTCGTGGTTCAACTAATACTAATAAATATGTAGGTGACCAAAAAGTTTGGAATCTAGCCGAAAAAACTCTTGAAGAAGTTTTAACCAATAGAAAAATTAAATTCCAAAAAGATATCGGTGGGGCTAAATTTTATGGACCCGCCATTGATTTAAAAGCAGTTGACGCCATGGGTCGTGAATGGCAAGGGACCACTATTCAACTTGACATGAATCTACCTATGCGCTTCGATATGAAATATATAGGTCAAGACGGTCAAGAACATACTCCTATCATGATTCACCGCACCCTATTAGGTTCAATGGAAAGATTCGTTGGCACTCTTATTGAACATTATGCTGGAGCTTTTCCTTTGTGGTTATCACCAATGCAAGTCAAAATTATCCCTATCACCGACAATCAATTAAAATATGCCCAACAAATTGAAACCAAACTAAAAGAAAATCATATCCGGGTTGAAATTGACGATAAATCTGAAACCATGCAAAACAAAATCCGCACCGCTACTAGCGAAAAAATTCCTTATTTAATCATCGTCGGCGCTCGCGAAATCGAAAACCAAACCATTTCCGTTCGTCAACGTGATGGTCAAGATTTGGGTACTATGAAACTAACTGATTTTATTTCCCAAATCAAAGATCAAATCACAAATAAAGCCTTAAATTTGATAAAATAACCAATAGTTACAAATTATTAATACCTTGAGTAGTTTCAGAAACAGAAATACCAACAATAAATTTTATAAAATTAATCAACATATCACCGCGCCCCAAATCCGACTTTTAGACGAACACGGCAAACAAATTGGGGTTATGTCTATCTCCGAAGCCAGATCTATGTCTCAAGAATCAGGTTTAGATTTAATTGAAATCAACGGTAAAGCTGTCCCTCCGGTTATCAAACTCATCAGTTTTTCTAAATTCAAATATCAAGAAGCTAAAAAACTTCAATCTGAAAAAAAGGGAATCAAAGGCGGCGAGCTCAAAGAAATCCAAATGACACCGTTTATAGGGAAAAGTGACTATCAAGTCCGAGTTGATAAAGCTAAAAAATTTTTAGCTACTGGAAATAAAATCAAATTAAGTATAAAATTCCAAGGTCGTCAGATGACTCAACAGCAATTTGGACACAACCTGGTAGCCAAATTTAAATCTGATCTCCAGGATTTTGCCGTCGCCGAAGGCGAAGCTAAACTAATTGGCAAAAGATTAATGATTACTTTTACTCCTTCAAAAAAGAAGGTTGCTCCCACTCATGAAGAAAACACCTAAAAAACTAAGAATCAAAAAATCAGTTTCCAACCGATTTGAAGTTACCAAAACCGGCAAAGTTCTTCGTATGTCCTCTTTTAATCGTCACCTACGACGCAAAAAGAGTAAAAAGCAACTTCGCCGCCTCAAAGGTAAACAAGTTGTTGAAGGTGCTTTGGCTATTAGAGTTAAAAAACTTCTAGGTCACCTTTAACCTTTATTTTTGCCAACTAACTTGATAAACTTTATAACTTTAAACTTTACAAACAATTATGAGAGTTAAAACTGGAACAGTCAGAAGAGCTGCCCACAAAAAGGTTCTCAAAGCCGCCAAAGGCTTTTGGATGACCCGACATAAACGTTACAAAGTTGCCCACGAGGCTGTCATGCATGCCGGCGATTACGCCTTTATCGGTCGCCGTCTCAAAAAACGCGACTTGCGCCAACTCTGGATTGTCCGCATCAATGCCGCTCTCAAACCTTTTGAAATTCGCTATTCTGCCTTCATTAAAATGCTCAAAAACCGAAATATTATCATCGATCGCAAAATCCTAGCCGATTTAGCTGTTAACCACCCTGAAGCATTTAAGGCCGTGGTTGAATCGGCTAAATAAACCTATTTAACTGTTTCAATCAAACCCCCGCCAAAGCGGGGTTTTTTGTTAAAATAAAGTCATCTATGGATCAAAACTTAGCATCCATCAAACAAAACTATTCTCAAAAAATATCTCAATTAACCAACCCTCAGGATTTAGAAAATCTTCGGATTGAACTTTTTGGTCGTCGCGGTCTCTTTAATCAACTTTTCGCCAAAATCAAAGACATTTCCCCAGACCAAAAAAAACAATACGGCGCCGACTTAAACCAACTCAAATCAGAGTTGGAAACCCTTCTTAACCAAAAAAATATCCATTCAGACTCTAAATCAACTGTTCAAAAAACTAACCTGCCTTTGTTTGCTCTCAAAAAAATCGGCCACCTTCACCCCATCACTCAAACCGAACGTCAATTAAATGCCCTGTTTAAATCTCTCGGATTTTCCGTTTATACCAGCCCAGAAATTGTTGCCGACGAATACAATTTTACTCGTCTCAACGTCCCCATAGATCACCCTGCTCGTGATATGCAAGACAGTATTTATATCAAAGAACCGGAATACTTACTTCGCACTCAAACTTCAACCATCGAATCTTATTTATTATCAGAGCAATCCAAAAATTTACCCATTCGCGCTGCTTTCCCTGGAGCCGTTTATCGCAACGAAAAAGTCAATCGCTCCAACCATTTCGTTTTTCATCAATATCAAGCTGTAGTGGTTGATAAAGGTCTTACCGTCAAAGACTTGATTGGCACCATGGATTTGATGTTCAAAACTCTCTATGGTTCAAAAGTGGTTGTTCGTTATCGTGCCAAATATTATCCCGAAGTCGAACCCGGAGTTGGTCCCGATATGCAATGTTTCAATTGTCACGGTCAAGGTTGCCCTTTATGCAAATACGCTGGCTGGATTGAAATGGGTGGTAGTGGTATGATTCACCCTCAGGTTCTCCAAATGGCCGGTATCGACCCTGAAATTTGGACTGGATTTGCTTTTGGCATGGGTCTCGATCGTTGGACTATGGCTCAAAACAAAATTAGCGATATCCGCACCCTCATGGGTGGTAACTTAGCCTATAAACCCAATCAATTATGAAACTAATTTACTCTCATCTCCAAAAATTCTTACCCGACCTTAAAGTTAAACCCCAACAACTTCGCGATGATTTAACTATGATTGGTCACTTCACCAATTATTTTGAAGAAATCGACAACGAAATTATCTTTGATCTTGATATTAAAGTTAACCGTGGTGATTGTTTAGGTTATTACGGTCTTGCTCGCGATTTATCTATTCTTTACAACCTCCCTCTTGTCAACCTAGCTCAAAACCTACCCACCAATTCTTCCTTGCCTCAACTTCCCATTACTATCACCACTGACAAAGTTAAAAGAGTTATGGCCATAAAACTTACTAGCGTCAATAATCAAATTTCACCCGATTGGCTTCAAACCTTCATTAAACTCCACGGCACCAACCCTGTTAATCTAATTGTCGATTTAACCAACTATGCCATGTTTATGTATGGCATTCCCAACCATGCTTTCGACATAAAAAAATCTGGCGAAAATTTAATTTGGGAAATCAACCCCAAATATGATCAATTTACCAGTCTCGACGGCTCCATTCTCAAACTAAACTCCGATATTTTAATGATTAACAATCCCGACAAAGCTCTAAGTCTAAGTTTTTGGGGTGGAGAAGCCTGCGCTATTGATTTAGATACCACCGACATCATTATTGAAATGGCTGTTTATAATCCCACCACTGTTCGTCAAAACAGTCGTTTTCTTAAAACCACCACTGAAGCCTCCACCCGTCTTGAAAAAAATCTCGACTCCAACACCATCCCTCAAGCCTTCAATTTTTTAATTAACTTAATTTTGAAACATTCTTCCGCCAAAATTGCTTCTCAAGTTTTTGACCACTACCTTCAAGTCGAAATTCCTCCAAAAATTAAATTCGATCTAAATCTTCCCAGTCAAATTTCTGGCATCAACGTTCCTATCGATTTTACCCTCAACTGCCTAAACCAACTCAATCCTTCTGCCTACGATTCCAAATCTACAATCTACAGTCCGCCTTCAATCAGAAAAGATCTCATAAATCCCCAATCTCTTGCCAACGAAGCTATTCGCTTTTGGGGTTATGACAAAATCCCTACCGACAAACCCCTAGCCAAAAAAGAAGTCGATAACATTACTCCCTCCATGGTTTATCTAATCGACTCTCTTAAAGATCAACTAATCCAACTCAGTTATGATGAAGTTCTCACCTGGCCTCTAGTTTCATCTCCACTCGATCCCCAAACCGTAGTTAAAACTCAAAATAGTATTAACACTGAAGTTGTTTATCTTCGCCAATCTTTAATTCCTTCCCTTCAAAACCAACTCGATCAATACAATCGTTTTAAACTTCCCCAACCTCAATTTTTCGAAATTAACAAAATTTATTTTCAAATTGATAACAATTATATTGAAAAAACCGCTCTCGCGCTTTACCACCCCAATCCTACACAACTCAAATCCGATCTTGCCAAACTAAATTTATCTCCCCAAAACCAAAAAGATAATTTTGCCGAAATTATCTTAGATGATCTACCCAAACCAACTACCTATCAACCTCAATTATCAGATCAAACCCCTGCTATCGAATTAAAAACTCAAATTATAACTCTCGATGCCAATGTAGTTTTAGATCAAAAAAATGATCCTTTAGATTTAATTAAAAAATATACCCAAATTATTGGTGAAGAATTTTTATGGGAATTAATTATTACCGATATTTATCAAGATCCTAAAACCAATAAATATCGTTATACTTTTCAAGCCTCATATTTTAATTTGGACGATAAGACTGCCAAAAACATTCACCTCAAAGCCTTCAATTTGAAATAGTTTTATACCGATTGAGTTCTTTTGATACATTAGCAATCAAACTCAAAGACTGCTAATAACAATATAAAATCATAAAAACCCTATCTTTGGGTAAAAACTACAGATTTTTTGTCGGTGCTAAGGTTACTGTTGGCAAAACCGTCGGTGATGGTTTTGAAATTGTCGGAGTCGGGACTTCATTCCATGGGGTATTAACACCAATTCTAGCCTCCCTTTCCTGACTATTACCATCCCTATCGGTTGCTTTTACCTTGATAACATGAGGCCCATCAGGTAATGTTAATTTCATCTCAAACGGTCTTTCTGTCCAAGTTTTTTTCTCATAACCATCCACCCATAATTTGACTTCTGTAATCTTTAACAGTGAATTAGTTGTAATCCTGACATCAAACGTGCTTTCCACCGTTGACTCGTGAGCCGGGCTGTCAATTCCCACGTTCACCATCCCCCCTTGACGGCAATAATCCATCGGTGGGCTATATTTATCTTTGTCTGGTTGCTGACTAATCCAACTATCAATCCCTTCCTGCCATCTATTTTTACCATCAGTTGACACCAAATCATCTTCCTTAAAAGAAAAAAATTCTTTTTCTTCATAATTATTACTGGCAACATCATCTGGGGTGGCTAAACCAAATTGTCCCTTGCACACCTTAAGTTTCACATGAATCGGATCAGATACTGTTGGCTGGGTCCCATCAATAAAATATTCATTTTTGCTCTCAAAACCATCATGAGCTGGATAACCAGAAACCTTATCCACACTTACCGAAACTATTTTATCCGGCACCGGAAAGTCTACCTTCTGTCTCTTTGGTAATTCATAAGTCATAATTCTTTTCCATATTGGTGCCGCCCCCGAAACTCCAGAAACTAATCTTCCCATCGACTCATAATTATTATTTCCCACCCAAACCGCCGTCAACAAATTGGGTGTCCAACCTATTGTCCAATTATCTTTTTTATCATTAGTCGTTCCTGTTTTAGCCGCCACCTGATAACCAGGAATTATCAACGAATTCACCGATCCAAAAGTCATTTGCCGCGCCGAATTATCAGACAAAATATTTGAAATTATAAATGCCTCTTGAGGTGTCATTACCTTCTTTCCGTTTGCCGGTTTATATTCCTCCAATATCCGACCATCTTTATCTTCAACCCTCAAAATTCCTACCGCCTCCATTCGCTCACCAGAATTAGCAAATGCTGTATAAGCCGAAGCTAAGTCGATCATCCTAACCTCAGCTCCACCCAAAGTCACCGCCAAACCAAACCTAGATAAATTTTCCTTTGTTGGTTCCAAAGTTGATAAACCCATATCATATGACAGCGCCAACATCTCCTTAACTCCCACAAAAGCTAAAGTTTTAACCGCAGTTGTATTTATTGAATTTCCCAACGCATTTCTTAAACTCATCGGCCCGTTAAATTTGCCATTGTAATTCTTAGGAATATAATTAGGCTGACCTCCAGAACCAGGAAATACCACCGGCGTATCCATAATCATAGTTGCCGCTGTCCACCCTTTCTTGATTGCTCCCAAATAAGTAATCGGTTTGATTGATGATCCCGGCTGACGCAAAGCCTGAGTCACCACATTAAAATTTCCATCCGTCTTTTCCGAAAAATAATCCCTTGACCCCACCATTGCCAACACCTGACCATTAGTCGGATCCATTACCAACGCCGCCCCATTACTAATTCCTATCTCATCAGTCTTGTCAATTTCTTCAGCCACGATTTTTTGCGCCTCATTTTGTAAATCCAAATCCAATGTTGTAATAATTTTTAAACCTCCATTTTCCACCACTTGCTCCCCATATTTTTTTGCCAATATCTCCTGTATCCAAAACACAAAATGGGGCGCTTTAATTGTTGAATTCTTACCACTAAATTTATAATCTCTTACCTGTTCCATGGTTTCATCTGCCAATGTCTGACTGATATAACCATCCTCCACCATTCTTTTTAACACATGGTTAGTCCTATCAATATAAGCTGTCGGTGTTTTTGAATAAGGTGAATAAACACTCGGCAATTGAGGCATTCCTGCTAAAATCGCCGACTCCGCCAAATTTAACTCTTTTACTGGCTTACCAAAATACTGTTCTGCCGCCGGCCCTACTCCCCAAGAAGCTCCACCATATGGCGCTTCGTTCAAATACATAGCCAAAATCTCATCCTTACTATATTTAGACTCAATCTGAATCGATAAAATCAATTCTTTAATCTTTCGCTGTATTGTCCTGTCTGTTGATAACAACACATTTCTCGTCAATTGCTGAGTTAAAGTTGAACCACCGGTTACTTTTCGAAAATAAAACGCATTTTTGATAATCCTAAACGGTGTCAACGGATCAAAACCTTTGTGCTTATAAAAATCCTTGTCCTCAACCGCAACAGTAGCCTGCTTCAAATAGTCCGGAATATCGCTAAAATTTACAGGATCGCGTTTAGCATCATCATAAATGTCATAAAGCACTTTATTATTTCGATCATAAACCTTACTTGAATATCCATCACGCCTGACTACCCTTGTTGGTGAAGGTAAGTCTTTGGAATACCACACAAACAAAAATAAAACCAACAACACTCCCAACACCATCATTACCAACATCACTCTAAAAAAATTCAGCCAAAATTTCTTACTCTTAAGTTTATTCTTCAGATTTGTTTTTTTTCCCAACCTAAACCGACCAAAAAACCGAGACAACTTTAACCTCCAATTTCTTGAAACCGTCATTTATTTATCGACCCATTAAAACCAATAAAAACGGAACCATCCCTGAAAGTAACAGTACTACCAACGATATCACCAACACTATTTTCGTCACTGTCTTTTTCTTCAGTTTCATAAAATTATGATAACATAATGACAGCTTGACCACTAACCTCTTATGATTAGACCCACCATTCTCGACATCAACAAAGCTAAAGTAATTTTGTACCCTATCAAACAATTCCCTTCAATTCACATTAATATCACTATTAAGGCTGGATCCTGGTACGAAACCGGCCCTCAGTGGGGAGCTTTTCACTATCTAGAACACCTAATTTTCGAAGGTTCAACCAAATATCCAACCAATAGACACTTAGAAAACTTTAAGCAAGAGCACGGAATTAATCTCAATGGCAGCACCAGCGGCTCCAACATGTCTTTTTGGCTCAACTTACCGGATTTTAAATTAAACCAAGGATTAGAAATTATTGACCAACTTATTTTTCACCCTTTACTTGATCCCAGTCAATTTAAAAAAGAAATTTCTGTTATCACCCAAGAGTATTTTCAATTTTGGGACAAACCCTACAATCGTTTTTACAAGAAATTTAACGACTTAATTTTAGGAGAAAATAATTTCCTCAATCGACATTCCATAGGTCAACCAGAATTTATCGCTCAATTATCTCAATCAGATCTACAAACCCTGCATTCTCGATACTTCCAGCCTCAAAATCTAATTATTTCTTTTGTTGGTAACTTTAATCCAACAGAAATAAAAAACAAAATTACCCCCATACTTCAACGCCAAACTAACAATTTTTCTCCCAAACTTCCTCAAACTTCTATACCTAAAATCAAACAAAAAACTCTAAACTATCACGATAAAATCGATCAATCATATCTTACAATTTCATGGGTCAAAAAGAAAAAACTATCATTTAGTGATAAAGTCTGTTTAGGAATTACCTCTTCTATTATCGCCGGGAACACCAATTCTATTTTGGTTCAAAAAATCCGACAAAAATTAGGACTTGTCTACCACATCAACAGCAGTTTTAGTCACAGTCAAGACATAAACTTTTTTGAAATCTGGGCTTCATCAGAAAACAAAAATTTAAATCAAATTATTGATACTATTCAATTCGAAATCAAAAAATTCATTCAACAAGGAATCACTACCAAAAAATTTAACCAAATTCGACAATATATGAATTACCGAACTCTTATGAGTGATGATTCTCCTGGCAAAATTTCTCAAAATCTTAGCCGCCAACTTTTCCACCATCACAAAATTTATCTCCCTCAAGATTTAGTCAATATTGCCAACAAAATTACCCTCGACGATTTTATGTCTGTTTCCCGAGACTTAATTAATCCAGAAAATACTATAACCGCCACCATGACCCCAACTAAACCCGAATCATAACTTCAAATCTGGTATTATCATCCTATGGACAACTTGAGTCAGATTCCCGGTATCGGTCCTAAAACTATCGAAAAACTCAACAAACTTAATATTTTTTCTCCCCAAGACCTGCTCTATCATTACCCTCATCGTTATGTCGATTTTTCCCATACTACCAAAATTTCTGCCGCCACCGAAAATACCGCTGTCACTATCACTGGTAAATTACTCAATTTTCAAAATATTTTTACTAAATATCACAAAAATCTCCAAAAAGCTGTTGTTGCTGACAATAGTGGTCAAATAAATCTTCTCTGGTTTAATCAACCATATCTATCCAAAAATTTCAAGGTAGGGGAGACTTATAGTTTTGCTGGCACTATTTCTCTGTTCCAAAACAAAAAAACTCTCATCTCTCCTATTTCCGGCCAACACCACACCGGCAAAATTATCGGTATTTACCCTGAAACTAGCGGTCTAAATTCTGCTTGGTTTCGCAAAACCATTCAAAACTTTCTCCCCAAACTAACCCAAAACATTTCCGAAACTCTCCCCAAATCTATCCTTAATGAACACCAACTCCTAGACCTTAACACCTCTTTAAATCAAATTCACTCCCCAACCAATAAATTTTTATTACAAAGATCTCAATACCGTCTTAAATTAAACGAAATCATTTCCCTTCAAGCCAAATCATATCTCACCAAAAAATCCTGGCTGACCAAAAAACCCAAAATAATTTTCAATATCACTCCCTCAACTGATCAAAAAATTAACCGCTTAATTGACAGTCTACCCTTTAAACTTACCAAATCTCAACAAAAAGTTTGGACTGAAGTTAAATCCGATCTTACCAACCCCCATAAGGTTACCAATCGGCTCATTCAAGGCGATGTTGGCTCTGGCAAAACCATCATTGCCTTACTTGCCTGTTATCTGTCTCATCTCAATCAATCCCTATCCCTTTTTATTGCCCCCACCGAAATTCTAGCCCAGCAACATTTTGATACTTTCAAAAAGTTTCTTAAAAACAGAAAAATTCCTCTTTATTTACTCACCGCTTCCCACAAATTTAAAACCAAAAAAATCCCTAAAAATTCAATTATTATCGCCACCCACGCCGCCATTTATCAAAAGAAAAAAATTGAAACAAACTTAGGTCTGCTTATCATTGATGAACAACACAAATTCGGTGTTAAACAAAGATCATTTCTTGGTAACCATCTCAATCTACCTCATTGCCTAACTATGACTGCCACTCCCATCCCCAGAACTATAGCTCTAACCCTTTTGGGTAATTTGGATATTTCCACCATCGATTCACTACCCAAATACCGTCTTCCTATTAAAACCTTTGTTGTCCCGCCACCAAAAGTCAACGACTGTTATCATTGGATCAAAAACCAAATTCTAACCACCGGCTGTCAAGCATTTATTGTTTGTCCTTTTATTGAAACTTCTGAAACCATGACTAGCGTCAAATCGGCCGTTGACGAATTTAATCGCTTAACCAAACTATTTCCCAATCTAAAACTTGCCCTACTTCATGGCAAAATGAAATCAGACCAACGTCACCAAATTATCTCCGATTTTCAACAAAACAAAACCAATATTTTAGTCACCACTCCCATCATCGAAGTCGGTGTTGATATTCCCAATGCCACTATTACTGTCATCCAATCAGCCGACCGTTTTGGCTTGTCTCAACTCCATCAACTTCGTGGCCGAGTGGGTAGGGGACAAATTCAAAGTTTTTGTTACCTTTTTACCGAATCTACTGCCGACAAAGCCACTCAGCGTCTTAACTTCCTTGCCAAAAACAATAACGGCCTAAAAATTGCTGAATACGATCTTAAAATCCGCGGTCCTGGCGAAGCTTTTTCTATTGCCCAACACGGCTTCCCCTCCCTTAAATTAGCCAATTTTTCCGACACTCAACTCATCTCCTTGGGACAAAAAATCGTCTCCAAACTAATCACTAATAAAAATTTTGATCTCAACTCACTTATCACTAACTCTCAAAAAGAAAATCATATCGTTAGTAATTAACCTCTTATCTACCTTGTAAATATGAATTCCCAAACTATCTTAAAAAACCTCATTGATCAAAAATTGGAAAAATTTAGATTACCAAACAGCGATATTCCTCCCCAAATAACCAAACAAGTTTTAAAAACAGAAATTGAAAAATATTTTAACAATCAAAGATCTCTAGATTTTATCTATTCTTTAGCTCAATATCTTTTCAACGAAGTTGCCTTTACCAAACCAATTGATAAAAACTTATTTCAAGCCGTCCACGATATTATTGTTTGTAACCAAAAAAAACTTCAATCAACTAATGCTAAAAACAACATTTTAAATATTTACAACAAATATTTAAAATAAAAACCATTAACCCAAATCAAACAAAGACAATATTAACCTGTAAAATTTGTCCAACCAATTTCATTAGCTGATTATATTTTCTAAATTAAATTTATACATTAAAATTAAAATAATAATACACATGATAAAAATCTCTAAAATCTTTTGGTCAATTCCTGACACTAAATTTTCTGATAATATCTTGTCAAAAGTCTTGGGTATTAAAAAATTAGAAGATAAAAGTCCTAAATTTCAAATTTATATCCTCCCCAACAAAACCGAAATTATTGCCATAAAAGAAACCAAAACCAAAATTTACGACAGTTCCCTCCATTTTTATCTTCCATCTTTTAAAATTAACCAAATTAAATCTAAATTCGATAAACTAGGATACAGTTGTCACTTAGCCAAATCTGGTAAAACTATTACTCTAAGTTGCTTTGCTCCATCTCCACACAGTTGGTGTGAAATTCATTTCAGTAATTATTCCCACTAACCCTTCCTATTTTGTCTTTTTTTCTGATAAAATACTCCCATGACAGCATTACCAAAACATTGGCCTTCCAGCCGTCGACAAGGACGTCGTCGCGCCGCCGACAAAGGCCCAAAACTAATTAAACCTATCACTTGTAAAAATTGTGGCCAACCTAAAATGGCTGGTTTTCAGTGTCCCAACTGTAAACAGTGAAAAACAAATTTGACCCCCGCCATCTAAAACGAATTGCCAACATCCAAGCCTTGTTTGCTTGGAGTTTGGGAGGATCAGGCCCTACCACCCCCGAGACCAAAGATATCATCAAAGCCATCCCCAAAATCGACACTATTATCCAAGAAAATGCTCCCAAATGGCCTATCGACAAAATCAACAAAGTTGATCTCAATATCCTCCGTTATGCTCTCTGGGAACTATTTTATCTCAAACAAAACCCTGAAAAAGTTATCATCGACGAAGCCATTGAAATTGCCAAAGAATACGGCACTAATACTAGCTCCAGTTTTGTCAACGGAGTCATTGGCGGCGCTCTCAAAAAGAAATCATCCTATGATTAATCAACTTCAACAACTCATCGGCTACACATTCACCGACAAATCAAAACTTCAGCAAGCTTTAGTTCATCGGTCTTTTCTCAATGAACAATCAAAATTCAATCAATCCAATGAAACTTATGAATTCCTAGGCGATGCCGTCTTGGAACTTTGGGTCTCCGACAGACTTTTCAATCGATTTAATCAATTTGACGAAGGCAAGTTAACCAACCTCCGAGCTTTAATTGTTTGCACTCAAAATCTGGCCAAAGTTTCAGAAAAATTTAATCTGGGTAAATTTATCTTTTTATCCCGGGGCGAAGAAAGTCATCAAGGCCGCCACAATCAATCTATTTTAGCCGACACCTTTGAAGCCGTCACCGGCGCCATTTATCTTGATGGGGGATTATCCCCAGCTTTTAAATTCTTAGACAAATTTCTTGAGACTAGCATTACCAAATTATCTTCAAAAAAAATCTACAAAGACCCCAAAAGTGTTTTTCAAGAAATTGCCCAAGCTAAAAAAGGCATCACTCCAAAATACAAAACCCTGTCAGAATCAGGCCCGGATCACCAAAAAGTTTTTAGTGTTGGTGTTTTCCTAGACAACCAGCTTATCGCCAAAGGTCAAGGCAACTCCAAACAAAAAGCTGAAGAAGCCGCCTCGATTGAAGCTACCAAAATTTTAAATAATTTAGTATAATCCTAACATTATGATAAAAATTAAACTTTTGCCTCGAGGTAAAAAACATCAAATTACCTATCGAATTGTTGTTGCCGAACAACGAAGTAAATCTGATGGTAAATGTATTGATGATTTAGGTTTTTACACTCCTCAAACCAAAACCTTAAATATAAACAAAGACAAACTTACCGACTGGCAAAAAAAAGGTGCTCAACTAACTGAGGGTGTCGACAAACTCCTTAACCCCGATAAATACCCCAAAAAAATCAAAAAGAAATCTAAAGTTAAACCAGTTAAATCTAAACCAGAAACCAAATCAGAAGACTCTCCCCAAAAGACTTCTGAATCTCCATCGGAAGAAACTCAAACCGAAACTGAAGTTAAAACAGAATAATTTATTTGTACTATGACTACCATCAAAAAAACCCTAGAATATATCCTAAAATCAATCACCCAAAAACAAGACAACGTTACCGTTGAAGAAATTGATCAAAACGGAACCAAAATCTTAGAAATTGTTGCCCCTCCAGAAATTATTGGGAAAATAATCGGTAAAGAAGGCAAAATAATCAAGTCAATCAGAAACATTCTCTTTTTGGCTTTTCCCGAAGAAAAATTTTTCGTCAAAATCAGAGAGTAAACGGATTATCTCGGTTATACTCTATAAATTCTTCATTTTCTGTCCCAACTTCTCCCAAATTAAAATTGTTTTCAAACTCACTAATTCTGGTTAACAACTCCGTCTCTTCTTTAGTCGGCTGCAAATCCGTCAACGACAAATTCCCTGAAACATATTCAACTTTATCTGGCACATAATACGAAGAAATAACCATCTCCATTTCTGTTATCCCCAATTTAGATGTCGTTTTCATACTATCGATAAACAATATCGGTAAACTATTTTCAATACTTTTAATCAACTCTAAATTTTTATCTTCAGGTCCGGCCAAAACTATATTGATCGGTAATTTTATAGCCACATCTTTGTTTGATACCGTCAAAGAATCTTTTGTTTCACCTTTTATACCAACAGGGTTGATCAAGAAACTGTTAACCTGATAACCATATTTATCAGCAATCGCTCTCAAAACACCTACCAAAACATAAGAGTTTTTTTCAGGCAGCACTGCCGCCGACAACCGAGCCGCATTTCTCGCCAATTCATCTTGATCAATCGACAACAAATAAGCCTTCTTTTCCGCCACCGACTTAATTTGAGCTTTAGTTTTGCCAACAGATACCACCGATTGTTTGATACTATCAACTCTAGGTAAAATTACCAGACCTAAACTGATAATAAAAGCCACCACCACTCCTAGTGGTACCAAAAACATCTTTACCAAACTACTGTCAATTCCAAATATTCTGTCTGGCATTTTAAAAAAATCTTGACTCATTTTAGCTTTACCTCCACCTGAAATTGCCAATTTTTAATCGGATCATAACTTAAACCGGTCATTTTGGCCGAACTAAATCCCTCAATCAAATCATAATTGATATCTATCACTTTTTGTTCAACTTCTGACAATTTACTACCATCAACAACCGTGCCAAAAATTGTAAATACCTTCCTCTCTCCAATTTCCAAATTAGAAATAACTATGTCCTGAGAAAACAAGTTCTTAATCATTTCCATTGATTTACCATACTCAAATCTATCCACCAAAACCTTGCTTACCACCTTAGCCTGATACTTGACTTTCTGATTTGTCGCCATACTTCCCGCCAAAGCTTGATACTCATTCTGATTTTTTTCATATTCCTTAGTCAACCCCTTCAAACTTAATTGCATTACTAAACTCACTACCACCACCCCCACCAACAACAAAAACCAAAATCCCCCAAAAATCCACAAAAAATTATTAATCATCCCCTTAATTTTTATCTTTTCTGCCTGAAATTTTGCCTCCGAAGGTAATAAATTTAAATCACTCATATCAACCCCCTTAAAGACAATCCAACTGCCAAACTAAACCGCGACCCTTCAGTCGCCAAATTAAACGGCGCTTGAACCTTGCTTGTCTCAATATTAGCAAAAGGTTGCGCCACCTGAACCTCAATTCCCAATACTTTAGTCAATTCTTCAGCCATCCCTGGCAAAACTGCTCCACCACCAACCAAAACCAACAATTCAACTGTTTTACCCGTATCCTCACTAAACAAAGTCATTGCCTTCCTGACCTCATCAGCAATACTGTTAAATACCGGCAAAGCTACCGTTCTAATTTTCCCTTCCAATTCTTCTGCTTTAATCCCATAAGCTTTTTTGTACTCTTCGGCTGATGGCATATCCAGACCCAATCCTAATGATACTGCTCGGGTAATCGATTCACCCCCCACCGGCAATGATCTCGAAAAATAAACATTTCCTTTGTTTATATTCAAAATATCAGAATATTTTTCACCTATATCCAAAACCACCACTCTCTCAACAGAAATTACCCCAGAACGGATCATTCGTCTATACGCCACCGACGATGATTCTATTGCTATCAGCTCCATCCCCAATGACTTAAATATTTTTATATATTCATTAATCAAATCATTTTTAGCCGCAATCACAAAAACTGTAATTCTGCCAGCATCATCTTTTTCTACCACCTCATAATCAATTGATACTTTCTCAAGAGGGTAGGGGACAAATGTTTCCGCTTCAAACCTCAAAGCATCTATAATCTCTGAATCTTTAAGCGGTGGCAGTCTAACCAAACGACTCACAACCTCATTTTCAGGTAAATTAACCACCACCTGTTTACCTTTTATTTTCAAATCCGAAATTAATGTTTTTAAAGACTGTGACAACGCTTCAAAATACTTATTCTTAGAACCGTCACTACTGCTATCCGTTTGAGGTGATTTAACCTCCCCAATCAAATCTAATGACAATTTTCCAGCAACATCCTTGTCAATTGAAACCGCCTTAATCCCGTTTTGACCAATATCTAAACCTACAACATTACTCATACATCCAGTATAACTAGTTATTCGTCACCTTTCCACCTGAAGTTATTGCTTCCAGCATAAAACCTGGTACCTCATAACGATTTAAGATGGTGACAGTATTATTAACTCCTGAGACCATTCCTGTCGAACTGATTTCTTCACCTTGAATTGGGAAGTTGGTTGAGCCACCTAGTTGAATCTTTGAAGCCCAACCGATGGGAGTTACAGTTAGTAACAAAGAATTACCGGCTAACAGATTAAAACCACCATCAATACAACCAGTAGAATCAGTTGTCACTACTTGATTTGATCTAGTATAGGTTGAACCTGATAGGTAAAAGTAACTGATTTTGTAAGTACCGGTTTTCTTGTCCAGATCACAAATTGAAATTGAAGGATTACTAGTACTGTAATAGTTGCTTCCCAAAGATCCGTTTATCTGTCTGTCAACTAACCAAAAGTATTCTGTATCTCCTGGTAGAGTCACACTGTTGAATGATAGTTTTTGACTGTCACCAAAGTTTTTAACATTTAAATTGGCTGAACCTTGGAGTTCATCTCCAGTGTATTTGGTACTGCCAGTGCCAAAGTAATGTTCGATTCCAGATTCAGCCGCATTAAAAGCTTTTTTTAACATTTCTTGATCGGTATCGATTTTAGTTTCCACTGTGGCCTGACGGGAAGCTGACAATCCCAAAGTCAAAATCAAAGCCGAAGCCAATATCACCATCAACGCTACTTGTCCTTGTTGTTTTATATTTTTTGTTTTTTTATTCATTCTTTCTACTTTATAACTTAATAAACTTTTCACTGCAGTAATCTCCACCTAGTAATATTTTGAATCATCTTGGCAGGTAATTTAAAGATTAATGAGGGGTTATATCTGACTTCAACTGCTGGAGTTGTGTTGTTGGACTTCTTAGGATTAAAACTTCGGTTTAAGACAACACTGTTTAAACCATAAATAGAACCATTGATAACTAGCTGAGAGGCTGATTCACCACTGGCAGTGATACTCTTACCAAAAAGGATACCGTCAACTCTGGTTACATTAGGATTGATGGTAATATCACCTTTGGCCACAATCATCACTAAGTCAGTGGTGGCGATATTGGTATCAATGGTTAAGTCACCCTCTACAAAGATAACTCCTGATTTGGTTTCTACATCAGTCCAATTAGTTATTGAAGCTGGTACAGTGGTACCATAACCCTTGGTAAAGAAATACTTTCGTTTGAGAGTATCGTAAGAATAAAGTTTAAAATCAACTGTTTGATTGTCATAAACTATATTGCTGTTGATCTTGTCATAAGGTGATAATGAAGCTTTGCCGTCTGACAAAATTATGTTACCTGCCACTGTCATACAGTTGGCGGCAGTACAGGTTCCTGGTACATAATTAGTTAGTGTTCCTTTGGTGATAATGGCTCCACCTGAAGCTCGATACCAAGCTGATTGATCTAGAACCGTTGAATATTCAATTGTTAAAGAAGGATTGGTTAAATAGGGATCGGCAATTTTAGGATCTAGAGCTGAAGTGTTGTAACAATTGCCATTGATTCTGGCTTGAGTTGGATCAGTACCTGGAAAGTAAGCTAATTGAGGTTGATAGTCGACTGGACTGTTCCAGTAGAGACGATTGTTATTGTCTGCAGAGAAGTTAGGGGAGTTGACGGTCATAATTCTGGGAGCGCTGGTGCCGATTTGATATCTCAAATCAAAGTTAATTCCTGAAGGAATTAGATCAGTGTAACCGGAGTTGGCACTACAAGAGATTGGGACTTCACTGCCATCATAAAAGGTTCCAGAGATATTGACTAGACAATCCCAAACTTTAAAGTCTCTACCGGTATCAATCCAACCTCGGTTTCCTGGAGGATTGTGAATATCATCGATAAGAACTTCTACATTGTAAGTTCCTGGAGTCAAGGTAGTCATATCAACTGAGACTCTAGCCACTCCATTGACTGTTGCCACCGGTGGCATATTGATTGTTGTTGGACCTCGAAATCTTAATGTTACTAAACCGATGTCAGCCAATCCTTGTTCATCTCTAGCCGTAATTGTCCAGACACTGGTTTTGGAACCGGCAAAGGCTGAATCACAACTGTGATTTCTACCACCAACCTCCACATCAATAACTCTACCGCCAGTTGTTTCCAAAACAGTACTCTCCAAACTTGGAGCTGTATCATAAGTTGCCAAGCAACTCTCACTTGTTCCACCACAAGAACCATTGCAACTCCAAACAAAAGTGGTTGGATTAATGATTACCGGTGACGCCGTTCCAGAACTGCACAAACCAGTTGTTGGCGCTGTGGCAAAATTGCCTCCATTGGCACTACCACACAATCCATTAACTCGACTGCAAAGCTTATGTTCACAATTGGCACTGCTTCCACTACAAATTCCATTGCAACTCCACAAAGAATAAATCCCATCAGATCTTACCGCAGTTGTCCCCACATCATAAACACTTCCCGCGCTACAAGTACCATCATCAACACCGCAAACACCGTTAACCAGCGACAACTTCCCCGCCGAACACGAAGCACTGCTTCCCGCCGTTCGACAAGTCCCTGCCCCCTGACCCAAACACGTCCAATTAAAATCCCCATCCCCGCCACTGCCATCCGTCACCGTCGACCCATAATTACTGTCACACAACTCCGACGCCGCCGGCAAATTGCAAACACTTCCCAAATTAGCACACCTGCCGCTCCCCCCGGTAATAACCGATCTATAACACTTTCTGGGAATACTCGTCCCGCATTTATAACAATCTCCATATAAAAGTATACATTGCTGATCACTTTCACAATCATCTCTAAACGGATCATTACAACAAGTCTGACCCGACTCCGCCGGGCACCCCGACACGTTTCCTAAAGGAGTTCCACAATAAGCCGCCGTCACACATTGACTCTTCGACCACATCATATCACAACTAACCGACCCACAATAAGGATTCCTGTAAGTAATCGCTCCTGAATTACATTCACCATATTTATCTGTACAACTCCAAACCCAATTCCAAGAAGCATATTCAAAACCTTCATCAAGATATTCCAATTCAGGTTTATAAAGAACAGATCCCGGTTGGCAATAATTAGCCACCGGCTTACAATTACTGTCAAAAGTCACTTCACTAAAATCATACGGATCACCTTCGCCAAAAGGACCACACATAACATAATTACACTTGCTAGAATCCTCACACCCCAAACCACCACAATCGTACGAATAAACCCATCTCCCGTCAGTACATACATAAAAAGAACCGTCTCTACACAATTCTTCTGTTCCAGTACAATCAAAACAACTCCCAGTTGTCGCATCACAACCATAAGGACAAAAACTCAAATCATCCCAAGCATTCCTAACACACTTTTGCAACAAATTCCCCCTACATCTAAAACTCCCTTCAGTACAAATCCGACAATTTCCACTAAGACATCCATGAGTACAATTGGTACACACATACTGTTCCCCATTACAAACACATCTTTTGTTGCCATCACAATAAGGCAAATCTCCGGGTTCACATGTCTCCGCCGCCCACACTCTCTGCCCCGACCACCCCAAAAACCCCGCCACCAACACCGCTACTAAGATCAACCATCGCTTTCTCATTTTGAATTATATTTATATTTCTATAATTAACTATAATCCAAAACTTCCCCCTTTTGCAACCCTTTGTAACTTTATGAACTTGTTGAGATTTTCAGGTCAAAATTTGGAATGAAATGACATAATTTTGCCTTAAAATCCAATCCCGATGAAGCTTTAGCTGAATCGGGAACAAACTTTATGAACTTGTTGAGATTTTCAGGTCAAAATTTGGAATGAAATGACATAATTTTGCCTTAAAATCCAATCCCGATGAAGCTTTAGCTGAATCGGGAACAAACTTTATGAACTTGTTGAGATTTTCAGGTCAAAATTTGGAATGAAATGACATAATTTTGCCTTAAAATCCAATCCCGATGAAGCTTTAGCTGAATCGGGAACAAACTTTATAAACTTGTTGAGATTTTCAGGTCAAAATTTGGAATGAAATGACATAATTTTGCCTTAAAATCCAATCCCGATGAAGCTTTAGCTGAATCGGGAACAAACTTTATAAACTTGTTGAGATTTTCAGGTCAAAATTTGGAATGAAATGACATAATTTTGCCTTAAAATCCAATCCCGATGAAGCTTTAGCTGAATCGGGAACAAACTTTATGAACTCAATAATCTGAGATCTGACATCTGACATCTGAGATCTGACATCTGAGATCTGATAAACTGAGATCTAACTGTCTGAGATCTGAGATCTGAAAAACTGAGATCTAATTTATTTCTTCAATCCCTCAATCGCCTCTCTAGCAAACTCCCAATTATCCCCTCCCAACGGCTCACTCAATCCCCCCAAAGTCATCATCTCCAACTGTCTAATCATATACGGATCATCCAAAGTTTCTCCAAATCGTTGAGCAAAGCTCTCTGCCATCCCCAAAAGATCGTCACTAATAATCTTATACACTTTATCTCCATCCTTTTTAAAAAGGTATTCACAGTTATATCCCATCATCAATGATTTAACTATTTCCAAGTCAGCCCCGCTAAAGGTAAACTCAAACAAATCATCTCCCACCAAACTATCCATCATCTGCCCATGACCGATGCCCATACTTTCCACCCCCAAAATCCCTACAATCCCATTTTTTAACCCCTCATCTTTAAATTTTTTAATCGAAGCTTCGTCAGCATTCTGATTGATCACCCCCGTACTAGAATCAAACGTTGCCGCTCCAAAACCAATATCTTCATGAAACAAACATGGAAACCAAACACAAAAACCGTTATCACTTAGCACTTCCACCACATTTTCCGCCCCGTGTTTTTCATACCACTCTATCGCCGCTCTAAAGGCTTTTTCATTTCTTTTATCGGTATGCACCAACAAAAATCTTGGCTTGCCTTCTTTGTCACAATACACGTTCAATCCTTCTCCCGTCAAGGCATAATTGATTATTTGTTCATTATTGATATAAGTCTTTATATAACGATATTTTTCATCCGCCTTGCTGTTTTTCATCACTCCCTTTTCGTAATTATCCACCGCATACATCCACTTGGCACAAATCGCAATTCTGTCTTCATCCTCACAGCCTGCCTCTCTTAACTGTTGTCGGTAATCCCCATACTTGCGGTCTTCATTTTCCACCATCAATTTTCTGATCGTTTCATAAGGTAAATCCTCACTTTTGACCCCTTCAAAATCCATAATCATTTTTCTTAATTGTTTTTTTTCTTCTTCAGACACCAATTCCGTTTCTTGACTTGGCATTTCTCCTTTTTCTGTCGTTGTCGTTGGCGGATTCATCGGGTTTTGTTCTCCTCTCACTTCACCTGTCATCGGCCCCGACAACGCTAATCCTGTCAAACCCAAAGCCACTGTTCTCTTTAGTTTATCTTTCAACGAAAATGATTGATTAGCTTGATTACTACCTGATTCAATTTTATTCATAATTTATTTCAACAAACCTATAATATAGCCTATAACCACATTATATTCCCTTCCTCCCTCCCTGTCAACCTCCTGTCCTAGTTACAAAGTTTACAAACTGAGATCTAACTATCTGACATCTGACATCTGAGATCTAACTATCTGAGATCTGAGATCTGACAAACTGAGATCTAACTATCTGAGATCTGAGATCTGACAAACTGAGATCTAATTGTCTGACATCTGACATCTAATTTTAGCGCCGACAATATTTTTTCGCCCGCAAGCCGCTGAGGCCTTCTGGCGAAGGTGCGAGGACGACAAAAATGTTGTCAAGCTAAAATGTTTTCCTAAAACCTGTCCGCCTACCGGCGGATCTGAGATCTGAGAAACTGATATCACGTCAGTTTCCCAACAATTCCACTATCAATCCATTCTCTACCACATTTTTATAAACCACAAATTTATTTTTACCATCAGACTTAAAAAAGCCACCATCAGAAACTATTTTGGTATTTTCCCCATCACTATACAAACCAACCACCACCCGATTATTTTTCTCCAGCTCTTTCAAATACTTTTTGTCTCCCGTCAATTCCAAAAACTTTCCATCCACCAATCCGCATATCGGTGTTTGAAAATCAACCGCCTTGTCTAAATTAGCTACCGTCTGCTCATAAGTTTTCTTGGCAAAATCCAAATCAGTTTCGTCTTTATCCTCATTATACATATCTATTGCCGACATCATATTCAAACAAATATCTTCCGGATATCTAATCAACTGTTTATCAAGACTGGCCTCAACCTTATCACTGTAAATCTTTTTTGTCACCGCCAATATCTCTTTTGCCGCCGTCAAATCTTTTTTATTTCCCAACCACTTATATCTAAACAACAAATCGGTCGGATATCCCAAACTGGCATCAAATCCTCTCAAAGTTACCCCATAAAAATCCCAATCTTCCCAAACTTTAACCTTAATTGAATCCTTAAGTTTTTTAGTTCTCCCCAAAAGCCAATGTTCCTCTACTTCCTTGGCACTGGGATACTCCACCCCCGCACACAACTCCTTTAGCTTCTCCTTTCTCGCTTGATCTAAGTGTTTGCTTTGTGCCATTTCATAGCTTGTTTTGCACAACCATAGTGAATCTTTGAGATTATCGTCTTTGTATTTGTCATAAAATAAATCAATATCTCGTTTAACAATTTCTAGGTCTTTGGAATCGCCGTGTTGTTCAAAAAAGTTTAATCTTGCCCAAGTGGCGATTAAACCATCTTTGTTACCCTCTTTGTTATCCCAAACTACGTCGCAAGTTTTGGTTTCATGATCACAACCTCGTTCCAAAATATACCAACCTTGTTCGTTTCTCTGTTTATCAATCCAATCCAACGTTCTTCGCGCCACCTGGGTATAATCCGTTCGTTTGATTTCCTCTTTTTTTACCTTTTCTACTTTACCCGAGTAAACTAACCCTTTCTCTTTGGTCAAAACCGCCGCCATCAAACCCAAAAATATAATTACACAAAAAATCGTTATTACTACTGGTAAACTAAGTTTTTTCATAAATCAATTTCTTAATGTTACTGAAGTTTTAAAATTTTGGCTATAACTAACTCCTGCTGTCACCGCCCCCAAATCAAAATTAAATATAACATTGCCCACCGTCCCAAAACCATCTTTTTCACAAGTTACAAACCCAACACAATTGTTAATATTAACCTCACTGTTATTCAATACATATTCCTTAGTTGCCGACGTCGAAGCAATCTTGTTGGCGGCTTTATCGCAACTAATTGTTGTCAAACTCTCGTCAATATTATCCTTCAATTCAATCGACAAACCATCGGCACTACAAACAATTTTGCCTCTCTGACTGTTAAAAACCGCTTTTCTCAATTGATCGGTTATCCATACCCCGTTTTCCATAACTTTGTTTGTCGATTTGACTCTGTTTTGAGCTCTAAAAGTTCCCAAAATCACTCCCACCATCGCCGTCACCACAATTCCCAAAGACCCAACCACCACCACAATCTCAATCAATGTAAAACCTGACTTTTTGTTCACTTTTTCTAAAATGTTTTTTTTACTCATTTACTTTATCTACATTCTTCTTGAGAAGAATCTTTTTACAGTTAATTTTTCATTATTTCCCCAAACCACCTCAATTGTGGCATCAGCACATTCAATTATTGTGCTACTACAATTATTCCCAGTTACAACATCAAAATCAACCGTATAATTATAACCTTCATAACCGGGCAATTGTGATGAAGAAATATCATTTAATTGCCAAAACTGTTCCGGATTGTTAGTTTTACTCCCCAACAATTTCTCCACAATCACCCCTGTCATTTCACTGGCTTTTTTTCGAGCATTAGTCGTTGTTTTTACCGCTGTTGTCTTTACCATCAACGACACCACTCCCACCACCACCGTCACCAAAACTCCAATAGAAAATATCATCTCGATTAAACTCTGACCGTTGTCTTTAGTTTTCACCTGTAATTACCCCTAAACTGTTAATTTCAATTGAATATTTTTCTGATCCCTCCGTCACATCAACAGTCAAAACGGTATCACTCAAATTGCCATCACTGTCAGTCAATTTTCCAGAAATCCCATCAAAACCAAAAGATGATATCAAACCACCATCAATAGTTGTCGTTACCCCTTTAGCTTCAATTGTCCGCGAAAAATAAGGCGCTGTTGCAAACACACTTCCATTTTTTGCCACTCCCACCACCGAAATTGTCATCCCCGAAATTGTCACCCTAACATATTGCAAATTAGTCGTCTCGTCCGGCAACTGATTTGTTATTGCCAAATTTCTGGCCAACTTTATATGAGTTGCCATCTCATTTCTCGCCGACATCACCTTTCTTGATTTAGTAAACCCACTGATAGCATAACTAATCCCCAACAACACCATCATCACCGACACTGCCACAATCAATTCAATCAAAGTAAAACCATTCTTATATCTCATCAATTAATCATACCTGTTTATCCGAAAGGTTACAAATCAAATATTTCTAAGGATTAACCACTCGATAGTTACACCCCGTCATCCCCCCGCTAGGATAATTGGTTGATCCTACATCTTCCATTGTTGAGCAAATATAATAATTATAACCGTCTACTCTAGTATAAGGATAAATTACTTTAGTTTTTGGATCGACAGGCTGTTTATCCAAAAATTTATTAGTTACCAAATAATCAATCGACGTCGGGTAAGTCACTCCGATTTGTTTGGCCGTCTCCAAAGCCACTCTGATTTTTTCCAAATCAGCCGTCCTTCTGGCATCGCGACTCTTTTTGTTCATACCTCCAAAACTTACCACCGCAATTGCCGTCATTACCGCAATAATAGAAATACTTACCAACAATTCAAACAAAGTAAATCCTAACTTATTTTTATATTTATTTTTCACCTTACATTTAACTTTTAACTAAAAATTATTGTTGATTGCCAACACAATAATTCAACCCTACTGCTTGAAAATCGCACGGTACATAACTGGTCACATCAGCATTGCCATATTTACCCGACTCCATATTTGCCGAACAAGCACAAAAACCATTACTGTTAACTGTATAAGTATAATTATCACCCCTTGGCCCCACTGGAAATGACTGTAAAGTGGTGGTATTAGAATCTATCCTCCACGACGCAGGATTTTTGTTCGCTGGATAATTACCTTTAAGTAAATAATATTGCTCTGCCGCACTTTGAATCGCCTTTAAGTCAGTAATCCGCCGTTGATCCCGACCATTTTTTTGCGCCCTAGAAAAATTTACCGACAACACCACCGACAATATCGCAATTATAGAAATCGCTATCAACAATTCTATCAAAGTAAATCCTTTAATTTTATAAAAATTATTTTTCCTCATGGCAAAGAATTTATACTCGCATTTGAACTGGTAATCATATAACAGCAACCACCAGAAACACTATAACTGGGACAGCTTAAACAATCCTTATCATCACTATTTTCCAAATTGGCATACAATCTAAATGATTTTCTAGTTGAAGACACTTGATATTCAAATTGTTTTACTCCTTTAGTGGTTTCAGTTGGTATTTTTTTCATGTAAATCACACTACTGCTGCCACCACCGCCATCATCCAACTGACCACCAAAAGTGATCGACGATGGAAACAAACCAAAATCAGCATAATACATATTCAAAGCATCAGATAACGATTTTAAACTCGCTTTTCTGGAAGCATCCCGAGATTTCTTTTGAGCGCTGGCAAAACTGCTCGAAGCAATCATCGTGACAATCCCAATAATTGCTATCACTATCAAAAGCTCCACTAGTGTAAATCCGTTTTTTTTATTTATTCTAAACATAATTAGTAAGCGCAAACTGCATAAACCTTATCCACCGCTGGTGATATGCCACACTTAATCTGAGAATTAATATCGTCATCACCAGCCCCACTCTCCAGTTTCACCGTCAATCTAAAACCATTCCTACTATCGACTGCTGTATAAGTATAGCCCACCCCCGACACTCCACTGGTATAATCCGACAATACCGAATTTAAACAAGTAGTACAATTATTTCCCGGCGGATACAGCTGATTATTATCGTTATAATAAAGCCTCAAAGCGCTTTTTAAACTATTCAAATCCTGTATCCTTTGTGCATCTCGACCTCTCTCTCTGGCCCCCATCAAATTCATCATCAAAATTGCCGCCAACACTCCAATAATCGAGATTACCACCAACAATTCAATCAAACTAAAACCCTTCTTACTTTTCATAACTAAAATAATCATACTCATTTATTTGCCGTCTTGCAAATAATATTTTATTTAATCACTTCCGCCGCCAACACATCCCGATAACAATATTTTTCCCCACCGCACTCAAAACTCTCATTTTTACAATCAACATCTTTTTTATTTTCCAAATCCGCAAACAAAGCAAAACTTTTATCATCCTCCACTATACGATAACAAAATTGATTTTGACCCCATTTTTCTTCAGGAACATTTTTCATATAAACATAACCGTCATCCACCCATTCTTTTCCCCATAAACTATTTATCAAACTCTCATCCGGCAATTTTTTATAATCTTTGTAATAAAGTCTGATTACTTTTGATACTTCATGCAAATCATTTTTCCGTCCGATATCTCTTGATTTGGCCTCCGCCAATCTAAACTGATTAAAAGTAATTAACCCCAACCCCAACAAAACCACCACTGCTACCAATATTTCTCCAATAATTGTTTGTTTCATAATTAGTTGCATCCCGCTCCACAACAGGGGACAAGACAAATGGGACTGTTGCAAGAATTTGATATTATATCCCTCAAATAACATTCCTTCCCATCCCGACTAGTGTTACATCCGGTCACATTCGAAGCAATATTACACTCCGCCCCAATATAGCAAAAATTACTGTCACAAACACCAGACAAGTCATTGCCATACCACAGTACATTTAAACTTGAAACTCCATAATTTACGCTTGATTTATCAAATCCACTGTCAGCATAAGTCTCTGGATTGTACCAATTTACCGGAATATCCTTGTCTTGCTTATAATTCAAGTTGGTCACCACCTTAAACCAATTATCACCAACTACAATCTGATATAACTTTTTGTCCGGATCGCATGGCCATTTTCTCAAATAATTTTTTAAATCAGGGATAACCTTATCGCAATTAGATAACTGATTCCAATTATTAATTTCGGTTGCCGTCGGATATCTGCCTTTATCATTAAAAAACTCTTCAAATGCCGTTCTAATTTTATTCAAATCACTCTTCCGCCTTGAATCATTTGCTTTTCCAATTAAAGTGTTTGGTTTTATGATCCCTATCAAAATTACGGCAAATATCACCAAAATCGTCATTACTATCAAAAGTTCTACTAATGTAAACCCAGACTGATGCCAAACTTTCTTCTTCTTCATTAATCTATTTTATACTATCCCCAAACCAACTGCCACAAATTATCACCCCACCACCAAGCCACTACCACCCCAAACAGCAAAAATGGTCCAAAAGCAATCAAACTTTTCTTAGTTGCCCATTTTTTAATAATCAATACCAAGCTAACCACAGCTCCACTTACAAACGCCAAGTACATTGCTGTTACAATTTTTGGATATCCCAACCACAATCCCATAAATACCGCCAGTTTTACATCACCCCAACCCATTCCTTTCCCTTTGGTTATTAAGTTCAAAAATGCCAATAATCCCGCCGCCGATATTGAAGATATCAAATAATTACTCAGATTATCTTGATGAAAAACCAAATTCAACAAAGCCAAAATAATTAACATAATCACCGCAAAATCAGGTAAAATCATATACTTATAGTCAAAAACTGCCAAAAATACTATTAGTGTTAAAACTAATACTCCCAAAGCCCAACATTTCACATCCATCTGCCACCATGGATATTTTAAATTAAATATCAATAGTATTATTCCCAAACCAATTTCCACGATAGGGTAGAGGACTGGTAACTTTTTTTGGCAACACTTGGTTTTACCTTTCAAAACCAACCATGATAATACCGGAATATTTTCATACCACCCCAACTGTCGACCACAAAAATCACAAAACGATCTACTCTTTCTAACTTTACTAACTTTATAAACCTTTAATTTGTATTTTACCGCCGTTCTGTAAACCAACATATTTACAAAACTACCCATACACAAACCCAAAACAAACACTAATATATTTGCTAAATTTTCCATACTCCATTGTACTAACTTCCCCCTGTTACCAAAAGAGGTAAACAAATGTCCACCAAAAACCCGCCTCATCGGCGGGTTCCACAATCTCTCTATGATCTACTATCTACGATCTATAATCTAATTTAAGGTACACATTTAAACAATGAAGTTTCTGCAGTTTGAAAACTCCAAGTTGCTGCATCCGGATAACCACCACTAAAATCAGACGTTGTCGTATCTACATATTGCGTCGGAAAACCAGTGCCATCAACTGCTAAATTTTTTAACTTAGAATTAACTGTCCTGTTTGCCTTAGCTTTGGGAATAAAACAAACATGAATCGAATTTCCTTGAGCCACCGGATCTTTAACTAAATAAAGCATATCTGAAAACAATGGCGGATTGTTCGGATTACCTGAACTCTTTGTATAATTTTTTTCCAAAAATGAATCCTTTAACTCAGTCGTACTAATTAACAATCCTTGAGACGTTCTCGGAGAACACACATCAGTTGGTGCCCCCACCCCAGCCTCAACCGTACACAATCCAAAACCAGCTACTATACTGTTCAACATAACTGGCGAATCTACCGTTAAAGTTGATGTTGATACTACATCAATCCACGGATAAGATGCCTGAGCCGCATAGTAACGCTCATAAGCATTCAATACCTCAGCGGCATCATTTTGCATTGTCGAATCTTTAGCTTTATTTGCTTGTTCAATTGGATTAATCGTTGCCAACACTGCCACCGACAAAATCGCAATCAAAGCAATCACTATTAACAACTCCACTAAAGTAAAACCCTTACTTCTTGTTTTTATCAAAGATATTTTTTCTTTCATTTTAAATTTGACTAATAACTATATACATTATTTATCACTAAAATTGAGAAGTCAAGTTATAAATTGGCATTACCACCGCCACCACCAAAAATCCGACTCCCAAACCTAGCACAATCATAATCAATGGCTCAATTGCTGAAGTCAAAGATTTAACCGATTGTTCCGCTTCACTGGCAAAATAGTCTGCCACCTTCAACAACACTTCATCCAATTTTCCGGTTGCCTCACCGGTAGCCACCATTTGGTTTACAATCAGCGGAAATACTCCGGTCTCCTCAAACGAATTGGCAATTGAAAATCCCTTCTGGACCCTTTCCCCAATTTTCAAAAACGCCTCCATATAAACTATATTCCCGGCAATATTGGCCACAATTTTTAATGCCTCCACCAAAGGAATTCCGGCCGACAACAACATCGACAAAGTCCGAATCGTCGTCGCTAAAATATTTTTCTTAGTTAAATCACCAATCACCGGAAATTTTAATTTAAATGTATCCACTTTATACCCAAATTTCCTGTCTTTTTTCCCCATCCAAAACACTCCCCATATCGATATTATAAACACCGGTATCAAAAACCAAAATTTACCCATAAACACCGATATCTGCATCAATATTCTTGTCGACGTCGGCATCTCCGCTCCAAAATCAGCATACATCGTCAACAATTTTGGAATCACAAATACCATCATAATAATTACTACCGCAATCATTCCTACTACCACAATTATTGGATAAATCATGGCCCCTTTTACCTTACCTTGAAATTCATTTTGTTTTTCCAAATTCTCCGCCAACTTAGTCATAATCTCATCCAATACCCCTGCCTCTTCTCCAGCCTCCACTGAAGCAATATAGGCCTCACCAAAAATCTTTTCATATTTTTTCAAACCCTCCGCCAAACTGTTACCTTTTTGAACTGTTTTTAGAGCATAATCCAAAATTTCATACATCAACGAACCTCTATCCATCTGATTCTTTAACAACGCCAATGCATCGGTCAACGGCAAACCTGAATTCATCATTGTCGATAATTGCCGAGTAAATACACTAATCTGCTTTAAACCAACCTTCGAAAACGTATTTTTATAAAACTCCGTTAAAAGATTTGGTCTTTCTTCCGCCACAAATATTGGTACTAAACCACTGCTTCTTATTGACTCGATTACTTCTTTTTGGTCATGAAAATCTCCCTCACCCTTTATCATCTTTCCATTCCAATCTCTGGCTCTATAAACAAACTTCATAAATTTATTTCTTTCTTAATTTAGTCTGAAATTCCACCAAATTAGTAACATAATTAACTGCATCTTCTTCTTTAACCTTCCCGTTTAATACCAGCTTCGCTAAATAAGTGTCCAATCCTACCATCCCCACATCAGCGCTAGTTTGAATTACATTGTCCAACATAAATGTTTTTCCTTCTCGAATAATGTTTTTAACTGCCGAATTGCTAATCATAATTTCAAACGCTGGCACTCTACCACCATCAGTCGATGGTAACAATCTTTGAGATATAATTGCCGTCAATACCGACGCCAACTGAATTCTGATCTGTTCCTTGACATTTCCTGGAAACACGTCCACAATCCGATCAATTGTCTGTGCCGCCGAATTAGTGTGTAATACCGAAAATACCAAATGACCGGTTTCTGCAATCGTCAATGCCGACTGAATTGAATCCAGATCTCTCATTTCTCCAATAAAGACTACGTTTGGATCTTGACGCAAACATGATCTCAATGCCGATGGAAAATCATTAGTATCTCCTCCCAACTCCCTTTGAGAAATAATTGACTTCTCTGGTTTTAATAAATATTCCACCGGATCCTCAATTGTCACAATATGAGCATTTCTGGTTTTATTGATTTCATTCAAAACCGAAGCTACTGTGGTTGATTTTCCATGACTGGTCGGCCCTGTTATCAACACAAATCCTTGTTTCATTCCAATAAAGTCCCTTAAAATTTCTGGCAAATTCAAATCTTCAAAAGAGGGGATAGTGTTTGATAAAATCCTCAATGCCCCAGCAATTGTTTCTTTTTGCCAATAAACATTGGCTCTAAATCTAGCCTCATCAGTTTCAAAAGAAAAATCAATTTCCTTATCTTTCTCCAACTTCTCTTTTTGTTTTGCATCCAAAAGCGACTCAATCATTTCCAAAGTTAAACCATCATCTACTTCTATCCAATTTGGCGTCAGTTGCAATTCACCATTAACTCTAATTTTCGGCGGCACCCCCATCATCAAATGAACATCAGATGCCCTGTTGGCTACTGCCAATGATAATAATTCCTTTAATTTTGTATGCATTTATTTTTTAATAACTAATTATTTATAACTAATATTGTGCCACTCTAACAACTTCATCCATAGTCGTAATTCCTTCCAATACCTTGACATATCCATCTTGTTTCATCGTCAACATCCCTTCATCCATCGCCTGCTTCTGAATCTCTGCCGCCGCCGCCTTTTCAATAATTAACTTTGACAATTTCTCACTTACCGGCATAACTTCATAAATAGCAATTCTACCCATATAACCGGTATTATTACATTTTTCACAGCCAACAATTTTGGGTAACATCATCTTTTTACCTTCTTTTTTGTATTTATCCTCAATTAAATTATAAATTGGTCCCAAAGTTTCTTTCAACTCCTTTTCTTGATCTGGCGATATCTCTGATTGAGATACACAATCCTTACACACCCTTCTCAACACCCGCTGACCAACTACACAATTTAGCGATGACACTAGCAAAAATGGCTCTGCTCCCATATCCAAAAGTCTTGGCGGTACTCCCGAAGCATCGTTGGTATGAAGAGTTGAAAATACTAAATGACCCGTCAACGCCGCATTAATCGCCAAATCAGCCGTTTCTGAGTCTCGGATTTCTCCCACCATTATAATATTTGGATCTTGACGCAAAAAAGATCTTAGTGCCGAAGCAAATGTCAACCCCGCCTGAACATTAACCTGAACCTGATTTACTCCCTTCATTTGATACTCCACCGGATCCTCAATTGTCACCACATTTACCTTTGATGTCGCCACAATATCCAAGATTGAATACAAAGTTGTTGTCTTTCCAGATCCAGTTGGCCCACAAACAATAATTATTCCATGAGGCCGCTGAATTGAATTCATCAAATTCTTCAACGCCAACCCTCTCAAACCTAAATCTGGCAAACTTGGCACTTTTTGTGATTTTTTTAGCAACCTCATCACCACTTTTTCACCATAAGTCGTTGGTAAAGTTGACACCCGCAAATCCACATCATTGCCATCAGCTGAAAAAAAGAAACGACCATCCTGAGGCACTCTTTTTTCATCAATTTTTAGGTCCGACAAAATCTTTATTCTTGACACCACCGCATCATGCACATTTCTGGGAAGTAAATACTTCTCTTGCAAAATTCCATCTATTCTATATCTGATTCTTACATTATCCTCCTGTGGTTCAATATGAACATCGGAGGCTCGCGATTTAATCGCATATTCCAAAATTGTTGATACAATTTTAGCTACCGGCGCTTCCACCGCCACACTTTCAGAGGTCTTTCTGGTTACCGTCTCCTCAGCTTTTCTTTCATCCAAGGCCTTATTAACTTCCGAAGTAATACTTTTTTCCCGAATATATTTTTCCTTAATAAACGAATCAATCTGCTTTTCCGTTGACATGGCCGCACTTATCTTCAAACTTGTCTTTTTCTCCAAAAATTCCAACGTTTCCAAATCCAATGGATTAACCATGGTTACAAACAACGTCTTAGTTTTGGCGTCAAACCGATAAGCTACTATTTTATACTTTTGAGCCACACTCTCTGGGACCAAACTCAATGCTTCAGGTGAAAAAGCCGTACTATCTAAATCGATAAACGGTACTTTCAAAAACTTTGCTTTAGCCTTAATCAAATCTTCCTCAGACACCAACCTCAACGCTCTAATAACATCTTCTTCTGTTTCACCAGTTTTTACCCTTCTTAAAGCAATATCTTCAGAATTTTGCTTAGTTATCAAACCTTGGTCTTGGAGTACCTCCACTAGACTCTTATATGTTTTTAGGGCAGAATTATTCATGATACTTACATTTATAATATAGTTTTTTTAAAATCAAATCAATGAAAACCATCGTTTTTCCCTCTACCTTACTTATTTCCTCCGACCCCAATCAAATAAACAACCATATCAATCACTTCTGTCAACAACTAAAAAATATTATTAACCCCAACAATCCCGACATTTTTATTGTCAATCAAGACACCGGTTGGACTATTGATCTCACCCGTCAAATTAAAAATTTTCTAGCCCAAAAACCTTTCAATCATCCCAATAAAATTATTATTATCTATCAGGCCGATAATTTTAATATTGAATCTCAAAACGCTCTTCTCAAAACCATCGAAGATCCTGGTCTCAACAACTTTATAATTATTACCACCGCCAAACCCTCTAAACTCCTTCCCACTATTATTTCTCGCTGCCATTCAATCAAACTCAAAAATCTAAATCAAACAGTTTCCAACCTCACCCCCTTAATCATCAGCCACCAAATCAAAAAAGATTTAACCCTAAGCGATTCTTTATCTAAAGACAAAAACAATGTTCTGCCTTATCTGCAACAACAATTAAAACTTTATCAACATGCTCTTGTTAAAAATCCTTCTCCCGACAATTCCCGCCTAATTCAAAAACTAATCACTTCTATCAACATGATTGACAACAATGTCGACCCCAAATCTGCCCTTGATTATTTTTTCTTAACTTAAAATAATTATTTTGCTCTAGTGTAATCTCGATACAATTGATCAATATCCTTCCTTAAAGCCACTGCCAAACTATCAAAACTTACTTTTTGCCGTTCATACCCCTTTTTCAAATGAGGTGCACTCAATACAAACGAACCCAATCTAAACTTTAAACTATGAGGAGTTTCCTTGTAATAGGACTCATTTTTATCTCCCACCCCCCTGCCTTCGACCATTTTAGTGTCATACCATATCGGCAAACTCGTCATCTGCCATAAGTTCCGATTATTACTCCTGATCATCTTAAATCTCGAATCCCAAAAATAAACTCCACTAATATTTGAAGTTGGAAAAGCCAGTTTCAATAAATTTTGAGCAATTTTTAATGTTCTACCACTAGATTGAACCTCATCAATTATCAAAATATTTTTTTTATCTAAATCATTGTTCTTTCTTATCACTTCATTCCTCCAATTATTCGGTGACAATTCCCCTTTATGGAAAATTGCCCTTACTGCCAACACTTTTTCTCTTGGTAATCTGTTAAAGTTATAAATTTTATCAGTTGGTTCCTTTGCCCCCGTCGTCTCTAAATTCTCCCAAATCTCATCATTTCGATCTATATTTAAAAATTTAGTCGCCGGCTTAACCGCATTTTTGTCCGCCATTTCTGACCAAAATTTATCCACCAACCATGACACTGGTCTAGCCGATTTATCTAAATAAATAACCACATCTGGAACTCCTAACGGTACTGCTTCTTCATCTCTATCCACTATATCTCTTTTACTCTCTGTTCCGTCTAAAACTTCAATAATTTTCCTAGTACGACTAATATACTCAGAGGCCACATCAGTCATATCCCTCCATTTATCTGGCTCTGCCGTTAAATGTCGACTTAAAAAACTATAATTACGAGCATCAGCTCTAAACACTCCTCTATTAACTGTTATTTCGGGAGATAATGATGTTTCCATAAACATTACTAACAATCAAACTACCTAAAGTCAAATCAACCATCCAATTTCCGCATTTTCCCCTTAACTATTACCCCAAAAATGCTATAATCAGCTTACAATGTTTTCTCCTGTCTTCTCAATCAATAATCAAATCCTAAAAAATATCGGCCAAATCGAAGCCGCTAAAGCTATTATCGACGAAGCGCCCATGATCCCAGCCTACGAGAAACAATTTCAGCAAGAAGCCATTGTCCGAACTGTTCACTATGGAACCAGAATTGAAGGTAATGATCTTACTCTTCAAGAAGTCGCCCGACTAGTCGAAGGTCATCAAATTACCGCTGCCGATCGTGACGTTCAAGAAGTCATCAATTATCGCAATGTTATGTCCTACCTGGAAGAACTCTGGTCACTTTATGACGCCAATATGCCCCTGCCCGAAGAAAAAAATGTTGACACTAACGACAAAAACCGTCCTTTTTTTTATAGTGAAACCATCATCAAACGAATTCATCAGTTAACCACCGCTAAAATTATCCCCGAATCAGAAGTCGGCAAATACCGTCACCAACAAGTAGTTCTTAAAAATACTCACACCGGTGAAATTGCCCATCGTCCACCACCAGCCATTGAAGTTCCATATCTTATGGCTGATTTTATCGACTGGCTCAACGACCCTACCTCTCAAGAAATCCACGCCACCATCAAATCTGCTATCAGTCAATATATTTTAGTCGCCATTCATCCCTTTATAGAAGGTAATGGTCGTGTTTCTCGAGCCTTCGCTATGCTACCTCTTTATACACAAGGCTATGATATCCGCCGACTCTTCTCTATGGAAGAATATTTTGACCGTAATGCTGAAGATTATTACAATACTATCCAAAATACCCATTTACTTTCCTCCGATATCTTTAAACGTGATCTAACCAAATGGATTGAATATTACACTCAAGCCCTGTCAATTGAACTCTCTCGCGTCAAAGATAAAGTTCAATCTCTCTCCCGCGATATCAAGCTCAAACAAAAACTCGGTGGCAAACAAGTCCACCTAAGTGAACGTCAAATTAAATTGGTCGAATATATGCAACAATTTGGCGGTTTGCGTATGCCCGATGCCCAACAACTTCTACCCATGGTCTCCGACGATACCATTTGGCGGGACCTCAAAAAACTAATTGACTCCGGCGCCATCGAAAAACGTGGTTCTACCAAAGGCGCCTACTACTGCCTCACCAACGTCTAAAGAATCTCCAAGCCAGTTATAATAAACTCATGATCACTCTTAATTCTCCAGAATTAAAAAATATCTCTCCCCAAAACTTAGGCGAACTTCTGATTGAAGCTAAAAAGGCTTACTACACCGGCGGCAAACCGATTATGGACGACCATACTTATGATGTCCTCGAAGATAGTCTCCGTCGTCAAAACCCCTATCATCGAATCTTTTCTAAAGTCGGCACCGACAATTTCAATACTGGTTTTGATAAAAAAACCCATTTTTTACCTCTCGGTTCCCAAAACAAAGTCAGTAATTATCGTGATTTAGTCCATTACTTTCAGCTCAAAAAAATTCCCGAAAAAACGGCCTTCTTGGTTCAAGTTAAATGCGACGGTATTTCCTTAGAAATTGAATATCAACAAGGCAAACTGGTTGATGCTATCACCCGCGGCAACGGATTAGTCGGGGACATTATTACTCAAAATGTAGTTAATATGAAAAATTTTATTTCCCATCTGCCACAAAATTTTTCCGGCTCCATCCGTTGCGAAATTTTAGTTACTAAAAAAGATTTTGCCAAGCTAAACCATCTTTCAAAAGAAAATAAAGAATCAGAAAATTTTTATTCCAATCCCCGCAATGCCGCCTCCGGCATCTCTCAACGTCTCGACGGCCTTTATTCTCACCTTTGCAGTCTCTATGCCACCGATATTTCCGGAAGTTTCACCACCGAATCCGAAAAAATAGATCTATTAAAAACCTTAGGTTTTATTCCTGTTGAATCTCATTTATGCCACACTTTTGAAGCCGTCGAAAAAATTTACCAAGATTTTCTCCATCAAAATCGAGACAAATATCCTTTCGAAATCGATGGTCTGGTCGTCAAAATCAACGACCTTAATATTGCCAATCGTCTTGGTCAAAAAAATGGCCGCCCCAAATATCAGGTAGCCTACAAATTTCCTGCCGATTCTAACCAAAGTATTATCAAAAATATCACTTGGCAGGTTGGCCCTCTTGGTTCTGTCACTCCCGTAGCCGAAATCGATCCCGTCACCGTTTCCGGCGCTGTTATCAACTTCGCTTCCTTGGGAAACTACAGCTTGGTTCTTAAAAAGAAACTAAATACCGGCGATATTATTGAAATTTCTCGCCGCGGCGATGTTATTCCTCACATCGAAAAAGTTATTACCAAAGTCAATTCCAAAACTACCTCTATTCCCAAAAACTGCCCCGCCTGTCACACCCCGCTTATCAAAGAAGATAAATCTCTTCATTGCCCAAATTCCAATCATTGCCTTCCACAAATTCTTGGATCACTTCGTCTCTTTTGCGACAAACTTCAAATTCTTGGTCTTTCAGACAAAACCATTAAAAAACTTTATGACTCCGGCAAACTTAAATTACCCGGTGATTTCTACCGACTCACCTTTGACGATATCAAAGACTTAGAAAACCTAGGCGACAAATCCGCCCAAAATATTCTCCATCAGATTAAACTCAAAAAAAATCTCACCCTTCTAGAAGTCTTCGATGCCGCCTCTATTCCTAATTTTTCCGCCGCCCGTATTGGGCAACTCATTTCCGCCGGTTTCGACACCCCTGGTAAATTGTTTAACCTAACTGTCGACCAACTTATTCACATCAAAGGTTTTCAAAAAACCTTAGCTCAAAAAATCATTGCCGGCTTAAATAGCCGCCGCCTTTGGATAGAATCCATTCTCTCTCAAATAGATCTCAAATTCACAACCCATGACTCACAATCTACAATTTACAATCTCAGCTTTGCTATTACTGGCGCCTTATCAGTTCCTCGTCGACAACTTGAACAAAAAATTACCTCTCTTGGCGGCAAAGTCGCCACTTCAGTCACTTCTCGCACTGATTACCTTATTACCAACGAAACCAATTCCAACTCCGACAAATTTACTTCTGCCAAAAAATTCGGCACTAAAATTATTTCCGAATCCGACTTCTACAAATTAGCAGACAAGTAGTTTGACTGCTAATAAACATATAAAACCTAATATTTCCTATTCTTAGGCTATAAATATATATCAAAATATATATTTAACTATCAAACAAGCAAATGCTAAACTATCTCATGAAGTTAATTTTTGGTCTAGGCAATCCTGACAAAAAATACCAAACCACTCGCCACAACTTAGGTCAAGTATTTATCCGACAATATCTTCAATCCCAACACCAACTTAAACTCGTTACCAAAAAATCTCTCTTAGCCGAAATCTGCCAAATAGGGCAGGGGAGTCAAAAAAATATTTTTGCCATTTCCACCGGTTATATGAACAATTCCGGCCAAACTGCCAAAAAATTAATTGATTTTTATAAAATAAAACCGGAAAATATTTTGGTCATCCACGACGATTTGGACCTACCGGTAGGGGAGTGGCGATTCCAATTTAACCGAAGCTCGGCCGGACATAACGGTATTAAATCTATTATTGATCATCTTCAGACTCAAGCTTTCTGGCGTCTTCGTATCGGTATTGGTAAACCAGAAAATTTAAACATTTCCACCGAAGATTATGTTCTTCAGCCTCTTTTACCCCCACAATCAGATATAATAAAGTCCTTGATTCAACCCATTATCAATCAAATTGATAATTTTATTAACCAGGGCCTTTAGCTTATCTGGTAGAGCACGGCATTCGCATTGCCGAGAGGGCGGTTCGAGTCCGCCAAGGTCCACTCACCAAAAACATCATGGTTAAAATCATAAAATCGGTCACTAAATCCATCGGTCGTGGCATTAAAAACGACCCTGAAATTAGCAAGATTGTTCAAAAATATCCTAAATTTTTCCGTTTTCTCAAAAAACGTTTAACCCCCACCGAAAAATATGGTCTTCATTTCACCCTCGGTTTTTTAACCACCCTTTTTTTTATATACATTTTTTTTGGCATCCTCAGAGACTATATCGGTCACGAAAACATTATTCAGTTTGATCTTCGAGTTTTAAACCTCTTTAGTGCTTTTCGCCACCCCAAACTCAACCGACAAATGCTTTTTATTACCTATCTAGCTAAAGGAGAAATAATTATTATTGGCACCCTAATCGTTTCCCTCATTTTATTTATCTTTCAAAAGTATCACCTCATTAAAACCTTATTGATTTCCGTCCTTGGCGGCGAAATTTTAGTTTGGATTATCAAACATCTTATTAGCCGACCTCGTCCACCCCTAACTGACTCCTTAGTAATCGAATCCAGTCACAGTTTCCCCAGCGGCCATACCTTTGTTGCCTTAGCTTTTTATGGTCTTTTGGTCTATTTCGTCATCCAATCCGAAAGACGCCGATTTTTAAAAATAATTACTTCTCTTGTTGGTCTATTTTTAATTGCTTTAGTCAGTATCTCTCGTATTTATCTTGGAGCCCACTGGCCTTCAGATGTTTTGGCCAGTTTGGCTGCCGGTGGCGCTTGGTTGGTTATCATGGCAACATCTTTAAAAATCAAAAAGAAATTTACTTCATCAAAACCAAACCTTGTTCAATTCCATCCCATCGTCGCCAAAACAACCGCTACTTTTCTGATCATTGTTTGGATAGCTTTTATCTTTTCCTATTATTATACCCATCCTCTAGCTAAATCACCTCCCAACCAACCGCCCCCAACTACTATTATTACTCCCGACAAAATCAAATCAGAACTTTTTCAACAACTGCCCAAAATTAGCGAATCCATCAATTCCACCCCCGCCGAACCCATAAATATTATCATTGTTGGCAACGAAATTATTCTAAATCAAGCCTTTACTGCCTCCGGTTGGTATCTTTTGGACCGTCCTAGTATCAAAGTTTACCAAAAACTTATCGCTTCAGTTATTCTCAACCATCCTTATCCCAATGCTCCCGGACTACCAGTTTTTTGGGATACTAAGCCAAATCTTATTGGTTATGGCAAACCCGAAACTCCCAACTCTATTAGCTCACGTCACCATATTCATTTTTGGAAAACTAATTTCACCACTCCCGACCATCAACCCATCTGGGTAGGCACCGCTCATTTTGATGAAAATATAAAAAAGAAGTTTAAACTTATTTTACCCTTCCATCAAACCGAACTCTTAGTCGATAATGAAAGAGAAAACGTTAAAATTCAACTGACCGACAATGGTTTTGTTAAATCATTTGAAAAAATTAATCTTACTGGTCTAACCTACGGCACCAAAAAAAATGGTAATAACTTTCTTACCGACGGTCAAGCTTATATTTTATATCTCCAATCTCCCCAATGAGACCAGACAAACCCACAGCAATTGCTAAGCATTTAGAAAAATTCAAAGATACCCTTAAACAACGCCAAAAATATGTCAAAATGGAATATCAGGCTTATGGACTAGAACTAGCCAAAGAGTTAGGGGACTGGAAAAACCGCTCCCTTTACATCCGTCTGGCCAAAAATACCCGCCGCGACATCCTTGAACAAGCCCGTTATTTTGTCAAAGATCAAAGTCCTGGCACTATCAAAACTCCCTATAAACTGTTTATGTGGAAACTACGCCAACTTAAAACTGACAAACTCAAAACTTAATGATACAATCGCTGTGCATGAAATTCCTCAAAAAAAATCGGAAAAAAATTACTTTTATTCTGATTATCTTCTTAATAATCTTGATAACTTTTCGTCAAGTTCAAGCCAAAAAGTACCAAAACCCCAAAGTTTTTAACCCCAAAAAAGATACCATTATCAAACCTGAAACAAAAGATATTTCCCACCAAATTACCTTATCCGGCTCAATCGATGCCAAAGACAAAGCTGAAGTCCGTTTTCAAACTTCTGGTCGATTAGTTTGGATCGGTGTCAAAGTCGGGGATAGAGTTAAAAAATGGCAGTCTCTAGCTTCCCTTGATCGTCAAGAACTCCGAAAACAACTTGAAATATCCCTCAATAACTACAAAACCCAACTGTCTCAATTTAATGATATCCAAGATAAATATAAAACTGAAAAAGATAATCTCACCCTAACCGACGAAATGAAACGAATTCTCAATCGATCTCAATATTCCCTTGATAATTCTGTCATTAACTACGAACTAAACGACCTAGCTATTAAATATGCCACCATCTGGAGTCCGATTAATGGGGTGGTTACAACTGTAGAACCAACTAATCCTGGAGTCAACATTACTCCTGCCTCCGCTGTCTTCACTATCATCGATCCTACTTCAGTTTACTTCAAATCTGAAATTGATGAAGATGATGTTACTCAAGTCAAAATCGGTCAATCTGCTAGCCTCAAAATTGACGCTTATTCTGAAGAAACCTTTGACTCTGAAATCACCAACATTGCTTTTACTCCCGTTCCCGGTCAAACTTCCACTGTTTATAAAATCGATTTTAAATTACCGGTTGACAATCAAGACATGCGTTACCGCTTAGGTATGGATGGTGATGCCACCATTATTCTTGATCAACAAACCGATACTCTAGTCCTACCGCTTGATGCTATCAATTATGAAGATGACAAAACTTATGTTTGGGTTAAAAAAGACCAAATCTTAGAAAAAGTTTATATAAATACCGGAATTGAAACCGAAACCGAAGTTCAAATCCTTTCTGGTATAAGTGTCAATGACTCAATTGTCATCAAAAAAATCTAAATCTAAACCAGTCGTTTTGGAGTTAAAAAATATTATCAAAACTTACGTTACCGGAGGAGATAGTTTTAATGCCCTTGATGGCGTTTCTTTTTCTATTCACCAAGGTGAGTTTATTTCTATCACCGGTCCTAGTGGTTCCGGTAAATCCACCCTAATGCACATCATCGGTCTTTTGGACAATCCTACTTCCGGTCAGGTTTTTCTGGAAGGTCGCGACATTTCTCATTTAGAAGAAAAAGAACTAGCCGAAATCAGAAATGTCACTTTAGGTTTTGTTTTTCAACAGTTTAACCTTTTAGCCAAAACCTCCGCTTTGGAAAACGTCTCTTTACCACTACTGTATTCCGACATTCCCAAAAATGAACACGAAGCTCTTTCTTTACAAATGTTAAAAAAAGTCGGCCTGGCAGATAAAATTAAAAACACTCCCGCTCAACTCTCCGGTGGTCAACAGCAACGGGTGGCTATCGCTCGAGCCTTAGTTAACAATCCTAAAATTATTCTGGCCGACGAACCCACCGGCAATCTGGACTCCAAGTCAGGCGCTGAAATCATCGCCCTTCTTCATCAACTTCATCGCGAAGGACGCACTATTGTTTTGGTGACTCATGATATGGAACTAGCTCGCCAGGCTCAAAAAACAATTATTATTAGAGACGGCAAAATCGATTATGAGAAAATTTAAACCTTCTTTTGAAGATCTACTTCGCAGTAGTCTGCGCTCTGTTTTAAAAAACAAAAGTCGTACCATTCTCACCTCTCTTGGTGTCATTATCGGGGTCACATCGGTAATTTTATTAACCTCCATTGGTACCGGTCTCAAAAAATATATTAATGACCAATTCGAAACTCTGGGTAGCAACACTCTTTTTGTTACTCCAGGTCAAATTTTCAAAGAGGGTGGGGGATTCAATCAAAATTCTTCTTCTATGATAACTATCTCCTTCAAACCCAAAGATATTTCCAATCTCAAAAAGACTCTTAAAAATGTCATTATTTTGCCCGAAAAAAGTTTTTCGGCTGAAGTCAAATCCAAAGACTATAAAAAATCAACCACTATCGTCGGCAGTACCTACCTCTATGGACCGCATGGCAACGCTTTGCCCTCAGATGGCAACGGTCGTTGGTTTACCAAAGAAGAAGACGAAAAAAATGCCTTAGTCGCCGTTCTTGGTCAAAAAATTGCCAAAGACCTGTTTCCCAACACTACCGCTTTAGGTAAGAAATTCATTATTAAAGGTAAAAGTTTAAAAGTAGTTGGTATTGAAGATGCTCGCGGTTCCTCCATGGGTGGACCGAGTATTGATGAATTTATCTTTGTTCCCATCGGCTTGGCCAATGATCTAGCCGGTGACGAAAATATCCAAGAAATTATGGTCAAAACTTCCACTAAAGATCAAGTTGACAGTACCAAAAAAACTATTGAAAAAATTTTCCTAAAGGATTATAACAAGGATTCTTTCTCCGTCTTTGACTCAGCCCAACTGTTAACTTCCATCAATAGTATTATCAGCACCTTAACTGTCGCTTTAACCGGCATTGCCGCCATTTCTTTAGTAGTTGGCGGTATCGGCATTATGAATATTATGTTGGTTACTGTCTCTGAACGGACTCGCGAAATTGGACTCCGAAAAGCTATTGGCGCTTACCCCCGGGCCATTCTTTTACAATTTCTCTTCGAAGCGGTTATTCTTTCCGGTCTAGGTGGAAGCATTGGCATCATCCTAGGCATCTTGGGGACTATGGCCATTAATCAAATTTTTCCGGCTCAAGTCACTCTTGGTTCAATTCTATTAGCCTTTGGAGTTTCTTTTATAGTCGGTATTATCTTTGGTGTCACTCCCGCTCGCAAAGCCAGTCAGCTTTCTCCTATCGAAGCTCTAAGATACGAATAAAACTTTCTGCTATCATTTATTAGTGAAATATAAATTCCGCCACTTGTTGGCCTCCATTATTCTTTTTCTCTTCATCGCCATTTTTTTAGTGGTGTTTAAGATTGATAATTTTCAACTGTTACTTCTTTTTTTAGGTATCATTTTAGGCATGTTTTTACTTGATTTAGACCATTTTATCTTTTGGTATCTTCTCAAACCCAATCTAGAAGAAAGCCGTCTAGCCCGAACTGCTATTAGTCGATATGATTTCAAGTCTATTTTTCAACTTATCAAAATCAGTCACCATACTCACCACAACCTTATTTTTCATCACTATTTTTTTCAGATTATTTTAGTTCTTTTTTCCTTCTTTATCTTCACTTCTACTAACAACCTTTTCGTCCACGGCATTACCATTTCTCTCAATCTCCATTTACTCATTGACGAATACACCGATTACTTTCGTGATCCCAAAATTCTCCAAAAATGGCTCTTTGCCCGCGAACAAACCCAATTGCCCGTCAAATTTTTAGGTCAATATTTAACCGTCTTTACCATCTTTTTTATTATTTTTATTGGTTTACTTATAAAATTACAAACATGATGGTTTCTCGTCCAGAACTCTTTTCCGAGGCTAAAAAATATCTTACTGGTCACCAGTCCGATTTAGTTAATGACGTTGAAATAATTCTTGGTCGCCTCAAAGTCAATGATAACATCAGTGATTTTTCCTTTCTTGTTTCTCCCATTGCCAAATCATACGAAGGCTATCTTAAAGATTTTTTCTTAAAAATTGGTATTATTTCTAACCAAGAATACGAATCCGACCATTTTCGAGTTGGTAAAACTCTTAATCCTTCACTTAGATACAAACGTTTTTCTGTCTACCAAAAACTATCTGATTATGACGATAAAGGAGAAGAGTTGGCCGAAATCCTTTGGGACGCCTGGAAATTTGGCCGCAACGAAATCTTCCACTATTTTCCCAACAATTACAAAAATCTCTCCAGAAACGAAGCCGAAGACAGAATCAATCTTCTTCTCCGAGCCATTATTCAAGCTGGAAATTTTTTGGATAACAACAAAAAACAATCATTTTAAATTAAAACCTTGCCACCTTTACTTTTACGTATATAATTAAAAACATATGACCAAAATCTTAATTGATCAAGACAAATGTATCGGCTGTAACACCTGCCCCCTCATCGATCCTCAAGTCTTTGAAATGGATACCACCATTTACAAAGCCAAAGTTAAACATCAACCAGGCAAAGTTACTGAATCTGTCCAAAGTGCCATCAGTTCTTGTCCTGTCGGAGCTATTTCTGCTTCCGAAGAATGATTTATTAGTTAATATAACTTAAACACATGACCAAAAAAATCAAAAAAAATCTCACCCCAAAATCAAAACCAGAACCAGTCGCCGTTAAATCGGTTACTATCCCCTTGGCTGGAGTCATTGTCTTTTCCCTTTTATTGGCCGCTTCCTCATTTTTTGCCGGAGCTGCCTGGCTTAAAACTAATAGTGGAGCTATTGCCGCTCAAGCCAAAAGTACCTTTGAAGCCAAAAAATCAAACAAACCTGAACTTCAATTTTATGTTATGAGTTTTTGTCCCTATGGTAATGATATAGAAGATGTTATCAAACCAGTTTTTGATCTTTTAGGTAAATCAGTCGACATTCGGCCCCAATATATCTTTAGTAAAATTGAAGGTAATCTCAATGATTTTTGTAAGAAAAACGTCCCCGATCCGGCCAACTGTCAAATGTACGTCCAAAATAGCAATGGTCAACTCAAAAACATTGACGACTGTAAATCTCGAATCAATAATATGATTAAAGAATGTGCCGACGAAAAACAATATTTAAAAATTGGTGAAAACTATTACTCTTCTCTCCATGGTCGTACCGAAGCTAATCAAGATGTCAGAGAAATCTGCGCCTACAACCAAAACGAAGATAAGACTAATTGGTGGAAATTCATTGATAATGTCAATAAAAATTGTTCCCAAAAAAATGCTGATACTTGTTGGGAACAACAAGCTAAAGAAGCCGGTTTAGACACCACTAAAATTACCGATTGTTTTAATAATCAGGCTAAAGAATTGATTGAAAAGGAAATCGCCCTAACTACTCAAAACGATATTCAAGGATCTCCCACCTTACTTATCAATGGCGTCGCTTTTCCCCCAGAATCAGCCTATACTCAGGATAATACCGGTACTCTCAAAATTGGCAAGAAGGTCTTTACTCAAGATCAATATCGATCTCCCGACGCTATCAAAGAAGCCATCTGCGCTTCTTTCAACCGACCTCCAAAAGAATGCAAAACCACTCTTGAAACTCCCAAACCTGCTGATGGCCAAGTTCAAGGTGCCACCGACGGTGGTTGCTAACTTTTTTGTTAATTCCAAAACCCCGCTCCAGCGGGGTTTTTGTTTGTTAAAATACTAAAATATAACGTATGAAACTAAATTCCCATCAAATTCGCCGCAGTCGTCAGTCAACCGCCCAAAAACTGCAAACCAAAATCAAACGTCAACCTCTAGTTTTAGTCTTAGATAATGTCTTAGACACTTACAACATTGGTTCTTTCTTCCGCCTTGCCGACGCTCTCGGCGTCCAAAAAATCTATCTCTGTGGCCCAGTCGTCACTCCACCAAACATCAAAATTCACCGCGCCTCCATCGGCACCTGGAAATGGGTTCCTTGGCAACAATTTGAATCTACTATAGATTGTCTTAAACACCTTAAAAAAACTGGTTACCAATTAGTCGCTTGCGAACAAAATCAAACCAGCATTAACTATCGTCTAGCCAAATATAAAGCTCCTGTTGCCCTAATTGTTGGCAGTGAATCTCACGGCGTCTCTCCTAAAGTATTAAAAATGGTTGATAGTATCGTCGAAATTCCTATGTATGGCATCAATATTTCTCTCAATGTTTTGGTGGCCGCCGCCGTTGTCGGCTACGACATCATCTCAAAAATTTCACCTAAAAATCCGTAATTTTTATATAATATATTTTGCCTATCTTTAGGAATAATTTGCTTATTGTAAACCTATTTTATCCTTGTTAAAATTAAATCAGTTTTAGAAACATTTTTAAACCAATTTAAGGGAAAATATCCATGTCACCATCTCAAGATTATAATGCCGACAAAATTGTTGTTCTCGAAGGCTTAGAACCTGTCCGTAAACGTCCCGCCATGTATATTGGTTCCACCGACAGTCGGGGACTACATCACTGCCTCACTGAAATCATTGATAACTCTATCGACGAAGCCTTGGCTGGTTTTGCTAAAAATATTTGGATTGTAATTCACCCTGACAATTCCGTTACTGTTGCCGACGATGGTCGAGGTATCCCCACTGACATCATGCCCAAATACAACAAACCCGCCGTGGAAGTAATTATGACTACCCTCCACTCTGGTGGTAAATTTGAAGGCTCGGCTTACAAAGTTTCCGGCGGTCTCCATGGAGTCGGCGCCGCCTGTGTCAGCGCTCTTTCCGTCAATTATCAAATTGAGGTTCGTCGCGATAATAAAATTGAATTTATCGAATTTTCTCGTGGTTCAGTCAAAACTAAGCTTACTGAAATTCCTGAAACTAAAATCGATCGTCTTAAAAAAATTGTTCCCAAAAGCACTAATGGTACCACTGTCACTTTCACTCCCGACCCTCAAATTTTTAAAGAAACGCTTGAATTTGACAATAAAACTGTTATTAAATCACTCAAAGATAGGGCTTATTTAACTTCAAAAATTTACTTCCATTTTTACGACGATCGCCATCAAACTCAACACCACTACTATTTTGAAGGTGGTATTGTCTCTCTGCTTCGAGAATTAAACAAAAACAAAACTCTCCTTCATGAACCCATTCTTATCAAACGTGAAGAAAACGACATTAGTGTCGAAATTGCCATCCAATACAACGATACTTTTCAAGAAAATACGCCATCATTTGTCAACATCATCAACACCCACGAAGGTGGTACTCATCTTACCGGCTTTAAAACCGGCCTAACCAAAGCTATCAAAGATTATGCCACCAAAAAAGAGATGATGAAGTCCAAAGATGACACTATTACCGGCGATGACGTTCGCGAAGGCCTGACTGCGGTTATCTCTATTCGGATGAGTTCTAAAGATCTTCAATTTGAAGGCCAAACCAAAGGTAAACTTGGTAATAGTGAAGTCCAACCAATTGTGGCTAGAATTGTTCGCGAAGAGCTGGAAGTTTATTTTGAAGAACACCCTGATGTTGCCAAAACCATTGTTGGTAAATCTATTTTAGCTATTCAAATTCGCAAAGCTGCTCGAGCCGCCAAAGACGCCATTATGCGCAAAGGCGCTTTTGAATCGCTTGGTTTACCTGGAAAATTAGCTGATTGCCAATCTCGCAACCCTGAGGAATCAGAAATTTTCATTGTTGAAGGTGACTCTGCCGGCGGTTCTGCTAAGCAGGGGAGAGACCGTAAATTTCAAGCCATCTTACCTCTCTGGGGTAAAGCTCTTAATACCGAAGGTATGCGACTCGATAAAGTTGTCGCCTCTGATAAACTTAAAGATCTAATTGTGGCTCTAGGTATGGGAATAGGGGAAACTATGAATTTTGAAAAACTCCGCTATCACCGAATCATTCTTATGTCCGATGCTGACGTTGACGGTGCCCATATTGCCACTCTCTTACTCACTTTTATGTTCCGTCATATGCCCAATCTTATTGAAAGCGGCTATGTTTATATTGCTATGCCGCCACTTTTTAAGATAAAACAGGGTAAATTCACTGAATACGCCTATACTGAAGAAGAAAAAGATTTAGTTCTCAAAAAAATTGATACTTCCAAACCATTCGATGTTCAGCGTTACAAAGGCTTAGGAGAAATGAACCCGCAACAACTTTGGGAAACTACTATGAATCCACTCACCCGAATTCTTAAGAAAGTTAATGTTGAAGATGCCGCTAAAGCCGACGAAACTTTTAGAACTCTTATGGGTGATGAAGTTCCGCCTCGTAAAAAATTTATTCAAACTCATGCTCATTTAGCAAATTTAGATGTCTAATATGACCGACAATAATACTGACAAAAACTACAATCATATCGGCAAAATTATGCATGTTGATATCGTCCCCGAAATGGAAAAATCCTATCTTGACTATGCCATGAGTGTTATTGTTCAACGAGCCCTTCCTGACGTCCGCGACGGTATGAAACCAGTTCACCGACGCATCATTTATGCTATGGATCAAATGGGCCTCGGCAGTGGCAGTAAAAACACCAAATCAGCTAAGGTTGTCGGTGAAGTTTTGGGTAAATATCATCCCCATGGCGATATGTCAGTTTATATGGCCATTGTTCGCTTGGCTCAAGACTTCTCGCTTCGTTATCCTCTCATCAAAGGTCAAGGCAATTTTGGTTCCATCGACGGTGATCCTCCAGCTGCCATGCGTTACACCGAAGTCAAAATGGATAAAATCAGCCAAGAAATGGTGGTTGACATCAACAAAGATACTATTGATATGATGGACAATTTTGATGCCACTATCAAAGAACCAGTTGTCTTACCCGCTCGAATTCCCAACCTGCTCCTTAACGGTGCTGACGGTATTGCTGTCGGCATGGCCACCAAAATTCCCCCTCACAACCTCAAAGAACTTTGCCAAGCTATTGATATTTGTCTCGACAAAGGCCATATCGAAAAAGTTGTCGATGATATCGAAATCAACAATATCCTTGCTCCCGCCAAAACCACTCAAGAAATTGTTCTCAAACCCATTTTTGAATTGGAAAAACAAAAATATAATTTAGAAACCAATGCCACTGTTGAGGATCTTACTCAAGTCGTCCAAGGACCCGACTTTCCCACCTACGGAGAAATATACGGTAAAACCGGCATTATTGATATGTACACTACCGGCCGTGGTAAATTTGACATCCGTGGCAAAACCAATATCGAAGAAACTAAATCCGGTAAAGTCCGAATTGTCATTACTGAACTTCCATATCAAGTCAACAAATCCGAATTAGTCAAAAAAATTGCTGACTTGGTTCACGACAAAAAAATTATCGGTATTTCTGATCTCAGAGACGAATCAGATCGACACGGCATTCGAATCGTTGTTGAAATCAAAAAGAATGGTCGTCCCAAAGCTATTCTCAACAAACTCTTTAAATATACTCAACTTCAGTCTTCATATTCGGCCAACATGTTGGCTCTGGTCAATGGTATTCCTCAAACCCTAAATTTACGCCAAATGTTACTTCTTTTCCTTAGACATCGAGAAATTATCATTCGCCGCCGGACTATTTTTGATCTCAAAGGTGCCATGATGAGAGCTCATATCCTAGAAGGTCTCAAAAAAGCTCTCGATGTTATTGAAGAAGTCATTAAAACTATTCGCGGCACCAAACCCGACGAAGATCCCAAACTCAAACTAATGAATAAATTTGAATTTACCGATCTTCAAGCTCAAGCCATCCTGGATATGCAACTTCGCAAACTTTCTGGCCTAGAACGACAAAAATTAGATGAAGAATATAATCAAATCCAAAAAAATATTTCCGAACTAACCGCTATTATCACCAAACCTAAAAAAATGATCGCCGCCCTCAAAGCAGAAAACAAAGAAATTATGGAAAAATATGCCGATTCCCGTCGAACCAAAATCTATGTTCGAGGTTTGGAAGATTTCAGCGATGAAGACTTAATTCCCAACGAAGCCGCCCTAGTCACCCTTACCAAAACCGGCTATATCAAGCGTGTTCCCAAAGAAACCTATCAGACTCAAAAACGCGGCGGTATCGGTGTTATCGGCATGACTACCAAACAAGAAGATGAAATTGCTTGTTTATTATCTGTCAATACCCACAACGATCTTCTTTTCTTTACTAATCGTGGTCGAGTCTTCAAAACCAAGGTTTGGGATATTCAAGAAGGCAATCGTCAGTCCAAAGGTCAAGCCATTGTTAACCTTATCAATATTCTCCAAGGAGAAACCGTTCATACTGTTTTAGCTGTCGATACCAACAATGTTAAGAAAAATCATCAATCACAATACATTTTGCTAGCCACCAAAAACGGTGTCATTAAAAAGACTTCTATTGAAAAATTCAGAAACATCCGCCAAAGTGGTCTGGCCGCTATCAAACTTGATGCTGATGATCAACTAGCCTGGGCTCAAATCACCGACGGTAATAGTCAAGTCTTTTTGGTAACCAAAAATGGCAAATGTATTCGTTTCAACGAATCCGACACTCGACCTATGGGCCGACACACCCGCGGAGTCAGAGGTATCTTACTCAAAGAAAATGATTATTTAGTCAGCATGGATATTATCCCACCAACTATCGAAAAACCTGTCGATAAATCAGCCCCTAAACCTTTTCGACACTTATTAGTCGTCACCGAAAATGGCGTTGGTAAAAGAACCGATGTCTATCTTTATCCTCTCCAAAAACGTGGTGGTATTGGCGTCAAAGTAGCCAATTTAACCGCCAAAACCGGTCCCATCGCCACCGCTAGAGTCGTCTCTGAAACTGTCGACCAGGTTATTTTAGTCTCCAAAAAAGCCGTTACCATCAAACTTCCTATCAAAAATATACCTGTCTTAAGCCGAAATACTAAAGGAGTTATTCTTATGCGTTTCAAGTCCGACGAAGACAAACTCAACGCCATGACCATTATCGATCAAGCCAATCAAATTGAAGAAACTAAACCTGATTCCATCAAAAAAGATTCCAAATCTCCAATTAAAACCGCCAAAGTCTAATATTATAAGAAATACACCGTCAATAAGTAATTATTAGCAGAGTAGGGGAGTAATTGCTAATCAAAAGCATTTTTTTAGTTAAACCCTGTTTTAGGGCAAAAACAACTTGCCAACTTCATTTTTTAAAAATTAAATCCCCGAAACTAAAACTACCTATAAATTTGCCTTACTATAGGTCATTTAACCTCAAAAATATAACCAAAAACAAAATCCCAAGTAGGGGAGTGGTTTTAGTTTTTTAAACCTCTTTTTTAATCTCATTACCGATATGAAATTTTTCATGAACTTCTTTTAGTCTAGCATCGGTCACATGAGTATAAATCTGAGTCGTGGCAATATTTTTGTGACCTAACAATTCCTGAACTGATCTCAAATCAGCCCCTCTCTGTAGCAAGTCAGTTGCCATTGAATGTCGCAGAGTATGTGGAGTAGCCGCTACCGGCAAATTAGCCTGTCGAACATATTTTTTTACCAACCTCTGAATTGACCTGGCTGTCAATCTAACTTTCTCATCATCCAAAGCAATCTCTTTTGGTCTTAGATTTCTAATAAACAACGGTTTATAAACATCAGTTCTTGATTTTAAATATTTATCAATCCACTCCGCTGCCTGTCGACTAATAAACACCACCCGAGAACGCCCCCCTTTACCAATGACTCCAAATTCGCGAGTCTTTAGGTTTACCTGTTCCCTATCCAAAGCCACCATTTCCGACACTCTCAAACCAGTAGAAAACAATAATTCCAAAATTGCTCTATCTCTTAAACCATTTTTACTGGAATTAAGCGGCTGATTTAGTAATCTGTATATCTGTTGTTCATCCAAAAATTTCAAAGAATGATCCTTAATTTTGGGCACATCCAGCTTTTCCGGTTCCAATACCGGTAAATCATTTTTTACCAACCACTTTAAAAAAGATCTTAAAGCGATCACATAATACCCCTGTGTTACCAACCTCATTTCACCTCTAGTGCCTTTTCGTCTTGATAAAAACAATCTAAAATCATGAACCACATCCATGGTTATATCTTCAACTGTTGGCTTTTCTATTCCTTTATAATCCATCAAAAACTCAACCAACACCCCCAAATAATGTTCATAATTTCTAATTGTCAATTTTGAACAATTTCGACCAATTTCCAAATGCTCTAAAAACTGTCTTATTAATATCTGTAGGTCTTTATCCATAATTCATCTTACCATGTTTAATTTTTACCATTACTTACCAAAAAATAACGAAGGTTATTACCAAAAAACAAAAAACGTCATTTTTAGAGGCTTTAGTGAGGTCACAAGCATTTTATACCTAAAAACAGGCATAAAATCAAAACACACCTTTTATCGGGGGACTTAAACCCAAGTTGGGGGAGTCAAGCCCCAAGTTTTAAACCTAAACCAAAATTTAACCAATAAAAGGTAGTAGGTGACAAAAACCCTAATTTATTTAATTTCGTCTTTATTATCAATTTTATAGTCGTTAATTAAAATCAAAAATAAACTTTTTTAATAAATTTCAAAACCTCTCCTTCCCTAGCTAAGATTTTAAACAGAGTCGTAAAAGATACATTGTGCGACATACTATTTTTACTTACCTACCTATTGGGGACAGGAGTTAAAATAAACCTCTCCTCACAGTCAATTTAATCTCATCTAATCTCTATTATTTAAATAAATATCCTTCCAAATCCCTTCTTCTCCACTTCTCCAACCCTTCCCCACAAGTTCAGTTTGATATAGTCAATCCCATCAAACTTATCCACAGAGACTATATCATACTATATCAATAAGCCTTCGTGAAAATTATAGGATAAACCGTGAAAAATATTATAGGTTATATATTATAGGACACTTCCCTACTTCACCCAACCGACCTTATTTTTTTTGACCCAAAAAATTTTTATATTTATTAAAAAACAATCCCTCATCATCCTGAATATAATAAAATCCTTTAAATACACACCTAGATAGTCATCCCCAATAAACTACCCACCTCTACCCTATCCTAAATAAAATATGCAAATTAAACCTAAAACAAGGCAAAAAATCAATATTTTATAAATCCGCCCACTTGAATCTTCCACAATTTTTTATAAATCCCGCTTTTAGCTTTAATTAACTGATTATGATTTCCATCTTCAACAATTTTTTTGTCCGATATCACCACAATTCGATCTGCTCTTTTAATTGTTGATAGTCGATGAGCAATCACTATCACTGTTTTTCCTTTCATTAAATTATTAAGTGACTTTTGAATATATTTTTCCGATTCTGAATCTAAACTGGAAGTGGCCTCATCCAATACTAATATCGGTGAGTTTTTCAAAATTGCCCTAGCAATCGCAACTCTCTGTCTTTCCCCTCCGGATAATTTTATGCCTCGATCCCCCACCATTGATTGATAACCATCCTTTAATTTAGAAATAAATCCATCACAATAAGCCAATTTAGCCGCTCCAATTACTTCCTTATCACTAGCCTCAAACCGACCATAACGAATATTTTCCATCAAGCTCCGATGAAATAATATCGGATCCTGAGGGACTAAACTTATATTTTTTCTCAAACTTTCCTGACTCACCTTGGCAATATTTTGACCATCCACTAAAATTCTACCCTCATCAACATCATATAATCTCAACAACAATTTGGCCAAAGTTGACTTACCTGACCCTGATAATCCCACTAAAGCTACCATCTGCCCCGGCTTAACTTCCAAATTAAAATCTTTGACAACTTTCTCCCCTTCTTCATATCTAAAACCAACCTCTTCAAATCTAATCCCGCCCGACTTTATTTTTAATTTTTTAGCTTTTGGATTATCTACCACCCCATGGGGTAAACTCAAAATTTCTGTCATTTCCTCAGCTTCCGCCAACCGTTCATAAACCCGCGTCATTATTCGTCCAAAATCCCACACCATCATCACCGCTGAAAATAAATATGACTGAATCAACACAAAATCACCCACTGTTAGTAAATCTCTTTGCCACCATCTTACCGCTAAATAATAAATTAAAATCTCAAAAACCAACATCAAAAACGATTGAGCCCCATAAAATACCGCTCCCATATCCCAAGTAAATTTACGTATTTTATGAAGCACTTCTGACAAATTCCCATATGCCTCACTTTCATAAATATAACCGTTAAACAATTTAATATTAAAATTATTGCTGACGGTATCCGCCAACAAGCCACTGGTGGCTGTTTCCGCTTCGCTTCTCTGAAGATCATATTTCAATTTGTATTTCACAAACAACCAATTTATTAACAAAAACAACACCATCCACCCCAACATCCCCCAACCTAAAAAGACGTTTATCTGACCCAAAACAAAGATCATTACTGTCACTGACACCACTCCCGGAACAATTTCAAAAAACAATTGATCTGTCAAAAATTCAAATGTATTTATAAAACTTTTATGTTTTTTAACTATTGATCCCGGAAAGTTATTTGAAAAATAAGAGAAAGAATGTTTTTGCAAATAATCAAACCCTTGTCGACTTAAATCAACCATTGTTCTCGACTCAAAAAAATTCATTGAAAAAGAAGCCACTCGCCATAGCAACCAACGTACCAACTTAAACACTCCCATCAATACCAACACTCCTATCAAACTTTTAACTATCTCTTCTTTAACTCCACCATCAAACAAAATATCAAAAAAGTTTTTCGATAAAATCGGTATAATTGTATCTAATATTGACCCCAAAACTACCGCCGCCGTTAAAACCAATCCCGACGTTTTATGGTTTTTCATCGCCTCCCAATAATATTGAAGAGTTTTTTTAGTTTTATCTTTCATTTTTGTATTTTTGATTATACCCTACTTTAGGACGTATATTTAATATATAATTGTCTTTATGAATCCGATTATCCAAAAAATTCATACTCAAGCCAAATCAAATCTCCAAAAAATCGTTCTTGCCGATGCTCATGATCCTCGAATCCAAACTGCTGCTAAAATTGCCACCGACCAAAATATCGCCGAAATCATTCTATTGACCGAGGAATATATCCACCATAACTCTCAACTTAAAAATAATCTAGCTCAAAATCTTTTTCAACTCCGTCAAAGCAAAGGTTTAACTCTAACTCAAGCTCAAGAACTTATCAATCAACCAATTTATTTTGGCACCATGATGGTTAAAACCGGTCTAGTTGACGGTCTTGTTTCTGGCGCTACCAGCACCACCCATAACACCTTCAAACCTGCGCTTCAAATCATCAAACCGGCTCCTGATCAAAATATTATTTCCAGTTTTTTTATAATGGAATTTCCTGACCCCAACATTGGCCATCAAGGCATTATGATTTTTGCCGACTGTGGAATAAATATTAGTCCAGATTCATCAACTTTAGCCGAAATCACCAAACAATCAATTGACAGTTTTTGTAAACTCATCGGCCATCAACCCAAAGTCGCTCTTCTCTCCTACTCCACCCATGGCAGCAGTACCGGCCCTAGCGTTGATACTGTCCATCAAGCCACCAAAATTATCACCTCCCAATTTCCTGATCTAATTATTGAAGGCGAAATCCAAGCCGATGCCGCTCTCTCCCCTATGATTTCTCTTCAAAAAAATCCCAACAGTCGCCTTGGCGGTCAAGCCAACATTCTTATCTTTCCTGACCTCAATAGCGGTAATATTGGTTATAAACTAGTCGAACGTCTGGCCAATACCAAAGCTTACGGTCCTATTTCTCAAGGCATTGCCAAACCCATCAACGATCTTTCCCGAGGTTGTAGCTCAGATGATATTGTCACCACCATCGCTATCACTGCCGTTCAAGCTCAATCTCACTAACGCCAACTGGTTGTCAAAATCATCCCCAAGACAATCGCCGCTGTAATCCAAGAAAAAATTACCCAATTTCTCTTAAATAACCTATCTCTTAAATCTAACTGGATCAATCCTGCCAAAATATAGACTGCCGCCGTCAAATAAATTGAACCTTTAAATATTCCCACCGGCCAAAATGACAATACCATCCCCAATTCCGCCATTATCAGTCCCGGCACCAATACATACATCCAAAAGTTTTTCTCTTTACCATCATCTGGCAACTCAACCGTCACGCTATAAAAAACATACATAAAAATTATCACCGAAATTATAAAAATAATCAAAAAATTTAACCAATATGTCAGTTTAAACGAAAATAAACTGTCAAATAGAAAAAAAGCTGTCAACAACAATATCACTAAACCCACCGTATAACCTGCCCGATACAAAGGCGGCACCCGATAACCAATAGAAACAATAAATAAATTCTCCACTAAAAAAATTACATAACAAACAATTCCAAAAAAAAGACTAGAAAAAAATACCGTCCAAAAAGTTTGCGGCAGTAACGTCGCAAACAATCCAAATCCCACAAAAAATCCTACCGGTAAAATAATCGACATTAATCTAATATATAAACTCTGGTTAAAAATAATTCCCAATCCAAACCAAAAACAAAAAGCCACCAACACTACTCCCACCAACAAACCATAGTAATGAGATGAATATGGTAAATTTACAAACAAATAAAAACCCACTGCCGCTACCAACGAAGATATTAAATACTTTAATCTTTTAGACATAATCAATTATACTCAAACCCGCTCCAAACCCCAACCACATCATCATTTGCTTCCAATTCATCAACTAAATCTAAAATTTTATCTACCTCTTCTTCACTTGCCAATCTAATCGGGTTCTTCGACCGATAAACCAATTCATACCTTTTTGGTTCCAAACCAATATCTTTGACCTTATTTACAAAATCATTTAAATCATTTGCCTCCACTATAGCCGTATTACCATAAAAATCAATTACCCCCATATCAATCAAATTTAATTCTTTTTCCTCATCTAAATTTTCAAAATCTACCTCCCCCACTCTTTCAAACTGATACATCACCGAATTTGTCTCTCCCAACGCTCCACCAAAATTTCTAAAAATTAACTTAATTTCACTCAAAATTCTATTTTTATTATCAGTTTCCGTTTCAACAATCATCGGCACTCCAAACGGACCATAACCTTCCAAAATCACTGTCATTAAGTTTCCCTTTCTTTCCTCAAACCTATCCAACAATCTTTGAATATTTTCTTTGGGCATATTAACCTCTTTTGCCTTTTCAATCGCCACTTTCAGTTGTAAATTTACCTCCGGATCACTACTGCCACCACCCAACCGAATTGCCGTCAAAATATTTTTTGATACCTTAATAAAAGTTTCACCTCGCTTCTTATCTTGAGCTCCTTTTCTGTTTTTAATATTGGCCCATTTAGAATGTCCTGACATAAGACTTATTGTTTATAACTAGGATAGTCTATCATTGTTGAAAAACTATCCGTCAAGTAAATTTCAATTTCATTTTCGTTAAGAGAGTCCCCTTTTGATACCTGGCAATCAAATATTTCTGTCAATACTTTCAATGGATAACTTCCCGCCACTTTCTCCCCATACAATATTTTGCACTCATTTTCTCCCCCTTCTTCTGTCGACACTGACACCACCGAAAAACCCAATCTCTCCAATCTTTTTGTTATAAATCCCGCTAAACCATTGGCTAAACTAGTGTTAATCACCGACAACTTAACCTCAGCTTCCACCACCTTAGTTTCTGCAAAATCCCTCAACATTACCTGATCCAAATAAATCTCATTTTCATCAATATTTCCCACTAAATCCTCATTTTTATTTAACAAATTATTGTTTCTTAACATTTGCCACCAATAACGGCTTTTCCAGTCCTCAATTTTATCTACCCAAACTACTTTATCTGGATAAAATCCTAAACCATAAATAAAAATATTTCTCCCCCACCCTGTTTTCTTTTCTTGCAACAATATCTTTTTAACTGCTTCTGCTCGATACCAACCCAAACCTCCCGGGATCCACGCCTGAGTATCTCCTTTTATTTTCATTTGACTAATCATCTGTCTATCTTTTGAAATCGTCACCACTCCTATTCCATCATCAGCAATCACCCCCAACCTCAAATCCCTCCCTTTTTCTTCTCTAGTCCGACTCCAAGCCAACATCACCACCAACCCCAATCCCACCAATATTGCCACCCCCAAATAAATCTTTTTATTACCCCTCTTCATACTGCTTTAAATGTTCCTTTAAATCATCTGCCAATTCAGATATATATTTAACCTGCTTTTCTCTATTGTTAAATTCCAACCAAAAAGCATGTAAAAACGGTCGTTTCAAAATTTCTGTCTCTCCCCCATAAACCCTATCACCCACCAATGGCCATCTTAAATAACTCAAATGAACCCTAATCTGATGAGTCCTACCGGTTTTTAAATTAATTTCCAAAAAACTATATTTTTTCTGTCCTCGACAATATCTTTTGATTAATTTAAATTCTGTCAATGCTTCTTTCCCTTCCACTCTGACTTCAAATTTACCAAAACTATGTCTCGACCTAGCAATCGGCCAATTAATACTCCCATCAGCTGAAGTTTCCCCACCCACCAAACAATAATATTTTTTGACTACCAATCTATCTTTAAACTGTTTTTTCAAAAACAACCACATCTTTTCATTTCTAGCTATCAGTACCAAACCCGAAGTCCCTTTATCTAATCGGTGCATAATTCCATTTCTTGGCAAATTATTAGGAAAATTTTCTGCTACCCAATCCTCTAATGTCCCCAACTCACCTTTTTTCTCCTTGGTAGTTATCATCCCCGATGGTTTGTCTACCACCAGATAATTTTTACCTTTATAAATTACTTTTATTTTTCCCAACATAAATTTTAATTAATATCCAAATCACTCCCATTCCTATAACCAAATCAGCCACATTATTATCAAACCACTTCCATCTCCAATAATCTCTCACGTACCCAAATCTCAATCTATCAATCAAATTAACACTTCCCCCTGCCAGAATTAAGTCAATTCCTTTTCTCAAGTAAATATTCTTTCGCCCCCACCACCACAAACCCACTAATACTATTATCACCATCCCCACCGTCATCGGCACCCGCCAACCAAAACTAATACCTCTATTTATTACCACTCCCAAAATCCCCGCCAATACTTCATGGATTCCACCAAAACCGATCAGCCAAATCAACCATCCCCACTCAAGCCTCTCGTTTCTTTTGACATTCAACACAGGTAGTAGCTTCCGGATGAATTGCTAACCTTTCAGTGTCAATCATTTTTCCACAAGTCTCACACAAACCATATTTACCCAACTTTATTCTCGTTAGTGCCTTCCTCATCTGCACCATCCTTTTTGACAAAAATTTAGCCTTGACTTCACTGTCAAAATGACCAATTTGTTCATCCAAATCATCCTCAGACGAATTTTCTAAAGTCCTGGTTTCATCCTTAAACGGATCTGCCCCTTTAATTTCCTTCTGTGTCTTCTTTAACTTCATTAACTCCATTTCCAAAAACTTCCTTATTGGTTCCATAAACCTAGCTGGAAAATGAGTTTTATTTTTGGTTTTATTTTCTTTCATATTTTGTACTTCCTAGAATATACAATCCCACCAAAGAAATCAAACTAATAACTAAAGCTAAAATCACGTTAATTATCCTTTCTTTAAACAAAATTAATACCAAACTTAACCCCAAAAAAAACAAAAAACTAGTTGATAACAATACAAACCCCTTTTTACCACTTTTATACCAGGTAAACGATCGATATCTGTTCGATAGCCACCTATTTACTAAAAAAATCAGCACCAACATCGACAAATAAATCAATAACTTCCAATCAAATTTTGATCTCAACCACTCATCTGTCATCAAAAACCAGGTATATATCAAAAATGGCCGAGAAACATCTTCAGCAAAATTTATAAATTTCCATTGTTGCTGTTGACAGTAACCCCAAGTCATCAATACCAAACCCAAAAATCCGCCAATATAGCTCATCCCCGGCTTATTCCATACCGCCACCCAATCCCACCAACTATCATTCCATATTCCCCAATTAATCAAACCATAAACCACTCTTCCTACCACCAAAAATGATAACAACGCCCCCCAAGAATAAGCTATAATTTTTTGATCATCATAATTATCCCTTAAATACCGCCATAACAGATACAAAAATACCACCATCCCAATTAATCTCATTATTCCTAAGCTCATAACTTATTTTACCATTTTTAAGTTATAATAAAGCTACTTTTAGCCGATGTGGCGGAACTGGCAGACGCGCACGACTCAAAATCGTGTGGTAGCAATACCATGGGGGTTCGATTCCCTCCCTCGGCACTATTTCAGAGTAAAAATCCAACACAAGATCATTTCAGTAATACCAATAATGATATTTTTCCAAAATTAAAACGTTTTAACTATAAACGAGTTAAATAATTACAATAAACAAAAAACGCTTTACTTACATATCATCCTTTATACTAAAAAACTAAGGCTCCGGTTAGCCCCCTATCTATTATTACTTTTTATTTGTACTAAAATAAACTCTAACATGAGTGTAAAAATTTACTTCTCTTCCATTATTATTCCTTCTACCTTAAACTAAACATATGCCAGAAATCAGTGGAGCTGAATTTATTGCCAAAACTAATCCTGAAATCCAAAAATATATCGATAATTCAGTTAAACAATATCACCATCAACCAACCAATCCTGAATTGAACTTAAAACCTGATAAAGCTGATGATCGAGTTGAAGCTCATTTTTTAAGACTAGAAGAAGCTTTAAAAGACTCTGATCCAAAACGAGCTGAACGCAAACTCAATATTTTCAAAGCTATGGTTTATCCTCAGGTTTTGGTTGATAAAGATAATTTTCCAGAAAGTTATTTTAAATTACAACAACGAATTGCCAAAGAAAGAGG